>Ga0213834_100633_pt1 | contig 14625 bp, 24 predicted proteins | sample SWPTP12_FD_160580 | JGI IMG/M metagenome (GOLD analysis project Ga0213834, IMG submission 160580) | Coastal seawater microbial communities from Marineland, Florida, United States - SWP TP1 #2 | ecosystem: Environmental > Aquatic > Marine > Coastal | place: USA: Florida | collected 2016-08-06 | reverse complement strand
AGCCGCCTGCCTCACCGACGCCTCGTCCGTTACGTCGATGTAAATCGGCCTCGCCTCAACGCCTTCAGCAGATAGCAACTGCACAGCCTCTTCGCCGCGCGCAGCATCGCGGCTTCCAATCCACACGCTGTAGCCATTGCGACCCATTTGACGCGCCGTTTCGAACCCGATGCTTTTGTTCGCACCTGTGATCAACACTGTTTTCTTGTGCATCATGTTTTCCTTTGAGATTGGCCATTGCGGTGGACTGCTCATGGAGATAGATGCAGATTTAGCGCCCGATAATCCCCCTAATCCTATATACCGTGATCGTCATGGCGAACAATGAAGACATTTCTGGCTTCAACGACCTAGCGGTGTTTCTCGACATTTGCGAGACCTGCGGCTTTCGGAAGACTGCGCAGCGACTTGGGCTGTCCCCGTCGTCGGTCAGCGAACGTGTGAAGCGTTTGGAGCAGCAGATCGGCGTTCCTTTGCTGACAAGGACGACACGCAGCGTCTCGCCGACGGATGCGGGCCGCTCATTGGCGGAACGCCTCTTGCCTCTTTATGCGGAAGCGCGCGCGGCCCTTCAGGATGCCGCAAGCTCCCAAGCCGAAACCCGTGGCTTGCTGAAGCTGAATGTAACCGGCGCAGTCATGGTCGATATCCTTCCGCCACTTGTCGAAGGCTTCCTTGAGAAGCATCCTGGCGTGCGCATCGAGTTCGTGGTCGAGGATAGGCTTGTGGATGCTGTGGCAGCCGGATGTGATGCCGGCATTCGCTATGGCGAGCATCTCGCTCAAGACGTTATTGCCGTACCGTTGGGTCCAGCAAGACAGCGAGCCGCGCTCGCGGCCAGTCCGTCATACCTCGCAAGTGGAAAAAGGCTTCGGCATCCGAGCGATGTGCTCGATCACGAATGCATCCGCCTGAGGTTCTCCAGCGGGGCTTACGTGATGTGGGAGTTTGAAAGGGAAGGCGAGGCACTTGCGGTCGACCCTCAGGGACGGCTGGTCGTCGGTGTGGATGCTGCCGCCGCGGCGATCGACTTTGCCCGGCACGGATGTGGCCTGATCTACACGTTCGAGAACTGGCTTCAACCGCACTTTGATTCCGGAGATCTCGAACCCGTGCTACCGGACTGGTGGACAAATTTTGACGGTCCACGACTGTATTTCTCCCGCAGGTTTATGCCTGCGCCATTGAGAGCGTTCATCGATTTTGTTGCCTCGGAAAGAAGTAAGTAACTTGCGCCACTCGGGATCCGCTTGGCAGGTAGGCGCACTTTTGCTTCGCGCCTTCACAGTGGTTGCCAATGCATACCTCCGGAAGCTGATATGGCTCCTGTGGAGGGCATGTCACTTGCTCGTTCGAACCAGCATGCTGCGATGACCGGCCGCGTTCGCACAGCAATAGAAGATGCGGCGGTCCAGTTCGCGGCGACCCTTTCCCTGGAACAGGGCACGCAACTTGCCATTTCCGAACGCAACCTTCATGGAGGCCTGCGAAACAGATAGCGCAGATAATGCAGCTAGTGCTCGACGATATCGTCGGATTTTTGTCCGGACGGTGACTGGAGTGGGTTGAGCACCAAGGCCATCGTGAGCGGAACCTTGCTTCAATCTAGCGGTTTGCGGCAGGCTAGGTTGGAGAATTAGGTTGCAAGACGGACCCGCGAAACCGGGTCTCTCCTATGCTCCACAACCGGGATGAAGAGGTCAGGCCGAACCGAGGCTGACCTCCCGTTGCTTTCTCTCCTTTCCGATTACACTACCGCGACTGGTCTGTCATGATAGGGAGTAGGAAGAGTTTCCGGGGTATCAAGTTGCAAAGACCGTGGTGACCTTTGGGGGCGTAGCTCGGTAGCTCGTTTACAAAACGCTCAAGCATCTAACTGACGATAGGCTGCAAACCGTTCGCCTTGGGACCACTTGCTGTGCTGCATTAAATAGCTCCTAGATTTGTTGACGCCCTCGCGCAGCAATGCGCAAATAACAGCCGATGAGGCTATCCCGCGGGTAACTTGGGTGACGCGCGCGTCCAGGAGCGGCAGGGTTGAGGATGAGGCAGTCGCGGCGGACCGCCTGTGGAGATGCGTTTGGTGCGGGCGCTCTTATTAGCTTTGCGCCCGGGCGGAAGGGTGGCTGTGAGACTAAACAAATATACGGCTTCTCCATTAGCGGGCTTATGAAAGCGCGTAATATATATTATGGAATATGGCGTGCCTCGATCCCGGATGGGCTCTAAGAAGCCACTCCCACTTTCCCAGCTCAGGAACAGTAACAGCAGAACGAACCCTCAAGTTTGCGAAATGTAAGGCCTACAAATCAAGGCTTGGCACTGGTGGATTCCCTTGGGCACTATCGGTGTACCGTAAGTGTCATTATCGGTAGTGCCACGCGTCCGGCGATGTAAACGTACATTAGACGTACTCCCGTTTCCCGGAACAATCGCACTTCGGCGATGTTCGGCGATCGAGGGAGAAAACGGACATGGCACATCAGCAGGACGGATCGAACGGCACCCCTACAGAGTACGAGACGAAGCATAGCAACTCCCGCCGAACCGGTCGGGGACGTTCCAGGTGGGCCATGGTGGCTCTCGCAGTATTCTTGGTATCGGTCGTGGGTTGGGCTCTTTTGAATTCAGTGGAAGGCAGCGGCTCGGCTCCCTCTTCTCCAGTCGGTATGGAGAATGCCAATCCCGGACCGTCAGCCAAGCCCTGACTACACGCGACGCTTTTCGGGTCAGCGTCGCAGCTGCGCGGCCTCGCGGTTAATGATGTCCAATCACTGCAATAATGCTGACGGGCCAGTGGGAGCGCCGCTTTAACGTCGGCGTAGCGCTTTGCCAACTGAATTACTCTTGCCGCACCGGATCGGCTGGAAAGATAATCGATCCGTCAACGGTCTCGTCGGCAAGAGCTGCTTCCAGAGGTTGCCTCAGTTCAGCGCCTAGTTCTTCCACTGCATAGTTTCGTGTAGCAACGGCTGGCCAGATCGCGATATCGATGATGTCCGGATCGAACGGGACGCTGTGATCCCTCCCGCCTTGGGATTCCATCCAGTTGATCTGGATCACGCAGTCTGTGCTACCCACGAGGAAGATCGGGCCGTACGGCAAAGGATCGGGCAACGAGGGGCTGAATATCCCGAACGACATCGAAGGGAACGAGGCTTGCGTCTGCTCTATTCGCGTCCACAGATTGCCGCTCAAGGACTCGGTGACCGGATGCTCCGGTTCGCTGTCGTAGATAGCGATCCTGATATGTTGCTGAAGGCTGGACCGGGTATAAATCACCAGCCCCCTGGGCGTCACGCACAGGCGGCGTGCCTCCATTTCCGCCGTTATCTCCACGGGAGCCTCAAAAGCTTCGTCCTCCCTGTCCACAAGGTAGAACTGACCGTAGTCGGACTGCCAGGCGAACGTCGCCCATCCTTTCGGCGATGGTGCCATTCCCGTCATCGTTCGTGCGCCTCCGCCCAGTGAGGATAGGTCACGTAGGCCGTCAACGCGCCTTCGCCTTCCGTGGTGATCGTCACGGACTCGCCCTTGGGCATGTAGACGATGTCGCCAGGTCCTGCCGTCACGGTTCCGTCCCCAGTGGAAACCGAGAGCCTGCCTTCTATGACTATCATGGTGTCGTGAACGGCCATGGTCTCTGTAAGCGACTGGTCAGGAGCGTAGCGGCCGTATCCGATGGTAACGGGACCACCATCCTTCTCGTCGATTAGGTTTCCGACAAAGATATCGGCATCCTGTCCAGGTGATCGCTCCAGTTTGGCGTCGGACAGACTGAATTTCTGAACCTTCATTTCTACCTCCCTATTCCCGACCGGAGGTAGTGTGGTGGCCGAGATCGGCAAGGCTGACAGTAGAGGAGACGCAGATCACCAAGAGCTCCACCTTACCGACACTCGACCAGCCATTACACGGAGATCAGAGGAGCGGCGGCGCGCACGATGACCCCTTCAGGTATCTGGCTATAGAAGTCGGTCGACAGAGCAGCGCTTCGGGAGCAACCATGCTGATACAGGTCAGAGACAACAACGTGGATCAGGCGCTGCGCGTTCTGAAGAAGAAGCTACAGCAGGAAGGCGTGCTGCGGGAGATGCGACGTCGCGAGCACTACGAGAAGCCATCCGAAAAACGTGCGCGAGAGAAGGCCGAAGGTATTCGTCGTGCCCGAAAGCTCGCGCAGAAGAAGCTGAACCGGGAGCTCGGCATAGCCCCTGCGAAGTCGAAGCCGGCCCGAGGGAAGTAAGCGCTCCCGCGCCAATGCACCCCTATGGTACTCGTCGAGTTAGCTGCAGCTTATGGCTGTCGGCTCAAAGAAGCTTCCCTGGCGGACCAGCATTTATTTCGCCAACAGAGGTCTCGATGCGAACACTGCATCCATCGCTTCCACGACCGCCTGCTCTACCGACTTCTCGAAAATTACTTTCGGTCTGGTCGCCAGAGCCAGAAATGTCGCTTCGATAAGGGCTTCTTTCTCCGGTCCCGCCAGATGGTATCTGAGCGCGCATCGCCCAAGCAGGGATTGAAGCACGAGCTTGTCGTTGTCCGAAAGACTACGCACGGACTTATTCATTCGAACCTCCCAGACTACGTCCTCCCGACATCGCCCTTCCACTCAAGGCCTGCAATCTAGAATAAACGTCGATCGCCACAAGCCCGAACGGAGACGACCGGCAATCGACGACTTAGCCTTTCGACCGCCGCACTGGCTCCGGTTGCTGTGCGGACTGCCACACCGTCTAAAGCGTCTCCTAGCAGCGATTGAGTACGATTTTCCATGACGGCGAGCTAGCGATTGCTCCAACGCTCTTAAGTCGCTCCCGTCGCGAACGACTTGGCTAGCCGCGGAACATATCGAATTCCGATGGGTTTCTCCAGCGCCACGAGGCGGCAACCATGACAGACCAAGACACAAATCATAATTATGATCGCCGCGGAATGTCAGTCGTCTCGTTCGGCATTCCCGCCACCAAGTGACGGGTAAGCCAAAGCGGCCGCCGGAAATTCCCGGCGGCTTTCTTTCCCCTTTTGAGAACGGAACAGAACCATGGCCGACACCAAGAATCTTGCAGACCTTTTTCATGACACGCTCAAAGACGTGTACTTCGCCGAAAAGAAGATCGTCGATACCCTACCGTTGATGAACGAAGCTGCCAAGAATGGAAGCCTCAAAGATGCTTTCACCCAGCACCTCGCCGAAACTAAGGTTCACATCGAGCGGCTGGAACAGGTGTTCAAGATCATTGGCAAGGATCCCGAGCCGAAGACATGCGCCGCTATCCTCGGCATCACCGACGAAGGCGACGAGATCATGAAGGAATATGCGGGTTCCCCCGCGCTGGACGCAGGGCTCTTGGCTGCGGCGCAGGCTGTAGAGCATTACGAAATGTCGCGCTACGGGACATTGCGGACTTGGGCGCTGGAGCTCGGCTTAAGTGATGCGGCCAGCCTTCTTCAGGCAACGCTGGACGAAGAGCAGGCGACCGACTTGGCTCTGACTTCGATCGCGACATCTGTCGTCAATCAGAACGCCGAAGGCTTATAAGAACTCTACGAGGAAGAGGGGCAGCAGCACAGTGCAGCCCCGCTTCCTCACAGACCAGTAAAGACGCACCAAGCCGCGAGACCACTCATGCCGGACTTCGGGAAAGCCATAATAAGGTACCGAGGTTCCGGGGGGAGACTGCCTCTCGGCTCGCCGGGATGAATGACGGCGAGCCAGTTTCGCCCACACTCTCGCAACGTCCAGCGAACTCCCACGAAGGTTCCTGCAGATTTGTCCATCCCGACTCGTCGGCGGGTGGTTTTCGCGGCACTTCAACGTGTAGGTTTAACCGGGCGATCGGACGCCTCCTGGTACGCACGGGGACCCCGATCATCTACACCTCTGCGATCGGCGCCGAACAACTGGACGACCCGCTCGAGATCGTAACGTTTCGGAATGAACTCGACATGGTCGGCAAGGTCCGCTACTTCCGGTCCTACTCTCGCAGGCGTCACGACCGTGCGAATTGTTGGCCATCGGCTGCACACCAGACGGGACAGCGCCAGCCCGTCGACCCTGCCGGCCTGTTGACGTCAGTGAATATGATGTCGATATCGCTTCGGGACGACAGAATTCACAACGCCCCGTCCCCGGTTAGGGCCTCTGTCGGCTAGAACCCGCATTCTCCGAAATAGTCGGAGGTGCCCATCAGTATCAGAGATTCGTCGTCGACGATAAGGACGACGGTCTTACCGGTGACGGCCTGGGTCATCTGATACTACATTCAGTCTGGCGCCGCCGGGATCGCTATCACCCAAATCTTCGATCCGCAGGCAGCGGTTTCTAGCTAAATCGTTCTCGAAGCATGAGCTGCAGCTTCGCGGAACTTCAATGCCAGTCTGCTTGTTTTTTTTTCGTTGCCGAGTTTCGTTGCGGAACGAAATCCGCTCGGTTCTGTTCTCCCGCCACAACGAGAGCGGGGGATGGCGTCGCAAGTTTCACAACGTCGTATCGCAACTCCTGACGAACGATATGGCGGACGTCGAAGACGACGACCTATTCAGCAACATCAACGGCAGACCTACATCCCAACTAGAAAAGATCGTCGTGCGCCAGGAGAGACCAGATTGCATACGACGAAGCTTTCGGAGGCGGAGATCGCCATGGCCGCGTGCCTCCTGACCGCCATGGGCAACAGGAAGCGTATGCTCATCCTCGATATTGTCAGCAAAAACGAGACGTCGGTCGGCAAGCTGGCGGTCATGTTGGGCATGGGACAGTCGGCGCTGTCACAGCAGTTGACTATACTGAAGAACGCGGAGCTGGTTCAGACCCGACGCGATGGGCACACCATCTACTACAGAACCGATTCCGAACAGGTCAGGATGATCCTTGCGACGCTCTACGAGCTATTCGATATCGCAGTGCCCTCGCCTCGCGACGGAGAGATAGCGAACGAGATCCTCGTCACGGGATAAGCGGGTAAGGACGAGAACCGGGAATATCGGCATGAACATCATCGGGGACGACTTCTACGCCCTCTAACGGTTGCCCGTCGTGAGAACCATAGACGGCTGGCACTAATGCCTCCGACGGCCAGCGAGCACAGCGACATGGACCAGGACAGCTGTCGAAAGCAGGATCGAAGAAACCAGCGCCGCGACCGATAGCAGTCCCCGGTTTGTGATCTCTACCTCCGCCCTTAGGCCGCTATGCCTGGTCACCATTAACGAGACTTCGGCTCTCTGGACATCATGGATCGACGAGACACCGGGGGCCTGATGCTTCTTCTGGTCAACGACATTTTGCCCGCCATCACTCATTTCTTCAGCTTGTCCTCGACCTTGGCACGGCTGTTGCCAGCTTCCTTAACTGTCTGCTTGACCTTCGCCTTGGATACGCCTTCCTTCTTCGCCTCGTATGCGACCTCGTGGTCCTGCCCTGCGGCGACCCGTGCCCTGTCTTGATTGCGCCCGCGTGTTGTCGTTGCCATCTGAGCCTCCCTGGTTTAAGTGGTCACCGATAACTGGGCAGGATTCGCGAAGTTCCCTGACAGGTGAAGTGCGAGCCGGCCGTTCTTTAACCTTTCCGTGGTCTCCTTGCGATCATGGCAAGGAAACCATCGGATCGCCCAAGACTTCAGAGCCTGAAAATCGAGCCCGACGCGCCGTTACGCGGGGGCCGACGGAAGCCACGCGATCCAAGCCAGCCACAGCTACCTCTCGACCCCATGCCCGCCCGCGTCGAGCCTTGTCTCGCGCTTCTGGCAAGCAAGCCGCCGGAGGGCCCGGCGGGGGGCTACGAGGTGAAGTGGGACGGCTACCGTGTCGCCGTGCATGTTGAACTCGGCGGCAAGGTCCGCATTCTGACGCGCGGCGGACAGCACTGGACCGACCGATTTCCAACCCTCGCAAAGGCTGTCAGGGAGCTCGGTCCGGGGACGATGATACTGGACGGTGAGGCTGTCATCCTAGACGAACAGGGGCGAAGCGACTTCAACCTGCTCGTGGCGTCTCTCAGTGGCCGAGGGGGCAGGAAGGTGTCCTCGGACACGGTGCTATACGCCTTTGATCTCCTGTATCTCGACGGTCACGACATATCAATGCTGTCTCTTGAAGAGCGTCGCATGCTGCTCGACCCGCTGTTGGAGAACGGCTCGGATGCGATCCGACTTTCCGAGATGTTCGACACCGACGGGGCCTCTCTGTTCGCGAGTGCGGCGGAACTCGGCCTCGAAGGAATCGTTGCGAAGAGGCTTGACGCGCCCTACAGGTCGGGACGTGGCGGCGACTGGCGCAAGGTCAAATGCATTCAGGCCTACACCTTCGTCGTCATCGGTTACGAGCCTTCCACTTCGTCCACGGGCGCCATCGGCAGCCTGATGCTCGCTGCACGCAAGGGCGACGACCTGGTCTACGTCGGAAACGTCGGGACAGGTTTCTCGGATGCGGTCGCGCGTCGGCTTAGGAAAGAGCTCGACGCGATCGCTACGAAGCGACCGATAATCCGCGTGAAGGCAAAGTCGGCCGTCTACGTCGAACCGATCATCGCCGCCGAAATCGAATACCGCGCGTGGACAGGCGACGGAAAACTCCGACATGCATCGTTTAAGGGCGTAAGGGAAGCTTCGGACGAAATCACGATCTACGAAGTCATAGACTGATCACTGAATGCGACAGGCCAGTTATCGTCTGGGCGCTCTCTCGCGGCAACAGCCAGCTGGTGTTCCTCCTCTAGCGTCGACAGACGCGCATTCGCGGCATCGAATTCGATTAGCCAACGGACGGCTAACGCCTGTCTACCGTCAGCGCCTTCAAGTGTCCGAACCCGCAGTCGCTGTCCTCAGTCGCGAGTTGACAATTCGTTTTCCAGCTCGAGAAGCCTTGTTCTGTGGCACGAAAGGAAAAATGAATACTGAGGGTCACCCTCGCCGCCAAACCCATGAGCGGCCTCGTATTGCTGGATGATCTCCCGCAGTTCCCGGTGATCTTTTTCCAGCGTTGCCCTGGCGATATCCATGCGACGCTCCTTATCGCAGCTGAGAATTTACAACGAGCGAAATTGTTCCAACTGCAACGCCGTATGGATAACAGGTCATAATCGCAGCCGAGCTGTGTCGTTGCCTCTACAGGTTACGCCGGAATACTCGGAAAGCAGGCGCTACGACCCGATATCCTGCATCGCAGCCAGTGGCGCTTTGAAAGCCGCCGTGAAGCCCGTAGGACGATAAGACCTCTCGACGGTCCGTGTCCCAGCGATCCCCGTCCTGATCAGCCTCGATCCAAATCCGCGCCGAATCCGCTCGGAGACGTGAGGTCCGCCGCGCTCGGTAATTTATCCCGTCGACACCGCCTCACGCGGAAACCGAATTTGGTCATCATCAGACTTCTTGGAGACAGTGCTTGACGAAGTACGCTAATCGCCTCTCTTTCTCGCGACCAGCCAGAAGCTCCTGGTAGTGAATTCGAAGACTCTCTGCCGTGATCGATCCGACAATCCACTCTTCGACAGCTTTTAGGTACGTGGGATCGTCCTCGAATTGCAATCCAAGTGCGTGGGCTCTGTTTCGGACCACTTCGAATATCTCACGGCGTCTCTCAGTCGTCATATGAGCCTTCAATGTTTCGCTGACGATAGCAACACTCGTCGAAAATGACAGTAACTCACGATTGTACGGGATCGTACCATGGGCTCTGAAGGGGAACGTCTCTGGCTAGAGATGCTTAAGTCTCAGCGGTCGTAAGGTCCGCCGCCTAAAGCGACCGCAGAGCAGGCGACATTCTCAATTGGAGTGTCGCCTGTTTGCTCCTCAGGACAGGAAGCCAGGCGCGTACTGAACTGAGAAGGTGAACCCTAGTACCGCTATAAGTCCCCGCGAGGCGTCAGACACCGTTATGGTGATGCTCTCTGCAGGTGGAAACTTACGAGCCACAAAAATGGCTAACGCGTTATAACCATCGTTCACTGCCGTGTGGGCATTCGCGACGTCAATCTCGACCTCTGCCTCGACACCGTCCTGAATATGCAGAATGAACTTTGGCATGCCATCTCCAGAAATTTGAGATTTCAAGGATGGTCATGAAAACGATCGCTACGCCACAGAATTCCGTACTTTAGAGCCTCATAACCGCTGGCGGCAGGTTTTCGGTAGAAGATGACGGTGAGTGAATTAATCAGTGTCATTGTCGGGCATGCTCCAGGCTCGATGAAGCGCTACGAGCAGCTGACATCCAGGCCATGGGCGGCGAGCCGGCTCGACGGCACTGGCTGGTCCTTCTGGTTCACGCGTAAGAACGTCGTTAATATCTTCCATTAGGACCATCACCTGCGTCGAACGCTCACTCTCGGGTAAATTTCGGCCGCCATCCCCTCGCCGCTCCGTAGCTGAGAAACGACGATGCCGTCCTCAGTTGCTCATGTAGAAAGGACGCATCAGCAATAACTTCACGTAAGGCTACTACGGCATCGCCGTGGTGCGCAGCGAGGATAACTTCTATAAGATCGTTCTCAATCTCATCAGGCGCGTTGGCTTGGGTAGTGTGTATCATCTTCAAACGTGACGTGAGTTGACTTTGTTCGCTCTATGTTCTCGTCCCTCTAAGCAAAGGAGTCAACGCTATCGAAGAGAAAATTCACAACAGATGCGGGCCTCAATCGCTCTCGTCACCCCAACTGAGCATAGGGGTATCTAATTTGAACACTACGCGGCGCGGGTACGCCATCGCGCGAGCGACCTCCCTCACCTAAATAACCATGGGCCTCTGATTACACTGAATGCTTTGGCGGGCGCTTAGTTGCCAATCAGGCGATCAAGGGTGTCTGCGCTGGTTCGCGTAGCTAGAGTCTCGCTGAATGCGGACTGCCTTGGGTATCCGGCTCCAACAACATGCGGTAGGTTGCGATTTGTCGGAGTATCCACAGCATGGAACCAGCTATATACATCCGAGTTCATCGGATTGGACGGCTGCGCTACCGGCGACATCGAGCGCTAGGCCAAAGCCATCCTGCTCATTGCGCGGCGCACACTCCCTACTGTGGTTGGAAGTATCTGCGGCAGCCGATACGTACTTTCACAAGAACTCGCTTACGCAGCGAGACTTGGCGGTGTTCCAGAAGCAGCTTTCTTCACAAGCTCGCACAAAAAAGCGAACCGTCGGTCAGCTTTTGCTAGAACGCTTGAGTCTGCAATTGGTAGTTCGATTACGCCGTGGAGCGAACGAGCGAGATTTCGAGCCGCCTTCCGAATCTCCGGAGAAGCCAGAGTTCCGGCCTCCCGGATCTCCAAAGCGATTGCATACATCTGCCTATGGCTTTTTGCTTCGATAGCCGCTGAGAGCCATAATCTCAAATAAGCGTTGGTCATAAGCGAGTGTACGCCCCAATCCGAGATTGGTTGCAAGATATTAGATACGTAGTCAACCTAACGTTAACCAATACATCGAACGCTTATCAACGAGACGCGACTGCTACCATGGTAGTCACGGCAATCATAAGCGCGGTCACCCAGACCATCGCCGTTGACAGCCCCACCAACGCAAGCAATGCACTTGCAAATACAACGCCGACTGCCTGGGAAGTCCGCAGGAGCGCGAAGATTTCCGGTCGTCGTTCAGGAGGGGCCAGAGCATCCAGAGCTAGCGAGTAGTAGGTGCCAAGAGGCGTGAGCACTGCACCTATGAGCACCGTTCCAGCAATGGTTACCGCCATCGAGTGATTGGCTGCTGCGAGCCCTGACCCACAGGCCATCACGACAAGCTGAACAAGCAAGACCTTTCGCGAGGCCATGCGATTTCGGACGCTTATCCAGATGCCTCCGGCGACGGACGCGATGCAGAGCGGCACAGTGAACAGAATAGCGAGAGCGGGTTCGTAACCAAAGTTCAGTGCCAGCGCGACGGCTCCGATTTCAATGACGGCGACCGTCGCTCCACCTCCTGCAGCACACGCGAACCACACGAGCACTCCGGGGGTAAAAACTCTCCCGCTAAATCTTGGAGATGCATCTACACGGTGCACACCGGTCCATGGAACAAAGAACGCAGGCAATGACCCAAAGATCATCAGCGCAACGAGCGAAACTATCGGTGAATAGGTCGAGAGCCCGGACGCCGCTACCGGGGCCATGACGAACGTTACTTCGTTCAGCGTCGACGCAATCCCAAGCGCTCTTGGCAGTCGCGTGGTTGGGACGAACTGGTTCAGCAATGATCGCAGATAGCCATAGGCTGCGCTGTTGACCAAGCCTGCCACCCCGGCGAACAGCACAAGCCATGCGAACGGAAGGTGATATTCTGCGCCGATAACAATCGCGGCTAGAGCTACGGCGCGAAAGCAGACCAGTAGCCTGAACATCGTCGCGGCCGATAGGTTCTTTCCGGCTCGCGCCAACGGGACAGCGCCGACCATCTGCGCCACCGTCATGGCTAAAATCATAGCCGCGCCGCCCCTGGTATCTCCAGTAAGGCTGAGCGCGACGAATGAGAAGGCGACAGGTCCCGCAGCCTGCGGCACAGGCAGCGTGGCCGATGAAGCGTACCAGCGGACAAGCGCCGATTTTTTGGATCGTTGACTCTCGTCGGGGACGGCGCTGCCCTGTTCCAATGTATCTATTAGACTGACCATCCTAATGCGTAGCCTATAAGTTGACCGCAGTACGGAGTCCATCGACTGCCTCTGCGACCCGGACGCGTGCTTCAGGTTGAAGCCCCAGAACTGGACGGGGCGGCTCGAAGCTTCCTACCCCAACTATCTCTGCGATTGCGTACATAACACGAAAGCTCCCGAACTCCTTGAACAGAGACCACAACGGTCCGAACGCCCTGTCGACGCGCTTCGCTCGCTCTATGTCGCCGGATTGAGCCGCTCTGGTGAGAGCCAAAGCCTCCGATGGAAGAAGCCCTGCGACAACGCTGTACCAGGCGTCAACTCCTGCCAGCAGCGCGTCGGCAGCACCCCAGTCCCCGCTATAGCCAGTCGCAAAAGTAGACGCCGTGTGATGGCGGATAGTGGCCATCTCGGAAAAGTAATCTCCGTTGACAGGCAGCGGCATCTTTATGGCCACGATGTTTGGAACCCGCGCAAGCCGCTCGATCAGTCCAACGCTGAACGTGAATTTCGTGGTGCTCGGGTTGTTGTAGACGCACAGAGGAAGTTGTCCGACGTCAGCGACTGCCGCGTAGTGCTCATAGACCTCCTGCTCGGTAAGAGGCGTGTAGGACACAGGAGCAAGGAGAAGGCCATCCGCCCCTGCCTCTCTGGCATCCCTTGCCAACACCTGAGCTTCATCCGTCCGAAGAGCACCGACACCGACGATGACGGGTATCTTCCCCCCGACCGTCGCCAGCGCGGTTTCCACGGCGCGACGTCGCTGATCACGAGACAAGAACGCGTACCCCCCGGTGCTGCCGAGCAGTCCGATGGAATTCGCACCCGCTTCGTTGATACGATTCAGAATGAACGCCAATGCTGACGTATCGACAACGCAAGCCTGGTCAGTGGGGGTGATGGGGACTGCCGACAGTCCTTGAAACAGGGTCATCAAGGTTCCTTAGTTATAAGCGCGAAAGCAGCTCCATGCTTGCCGCTCCATACACGACTGCGAGGGTGCCCTCGATCCAGCGGGGACCGCGACGGTAGACACGGACCATCTGTCCGGTCGGCAAAGGAGTGCGGAGCATCAGATCGCCGTTTCCGTTCCGCTCATGACGCTCGGCTTGACAGGTTGCGGCCTCTCAGGACGTTTTGTCGCTATCAATCTTGTGTCGTTTTTCGGTTTCCCGCGACATTCTCAGCTTTCGCAACCGGTCGGTCTTTTGCTCACGTGCGGACGCTTCCTTGTCCAGGATCTCGTAGGCAGCGCGATCAGTTTCCTCTCGCTTCGCAATTCTATCAATCTGCTTCATTCCAACCTCGATTGCCGATCCAACTAACGTAGCGCGACAACGGCGTCTGCCAACTCGCTGTGGGATTGCATTTTGCAAGAAGTCGCCGAGACAACCTCTTCAATTAAGTCACGGCCATCAGACGTCTGTCGGTATTGAGAGATTGATCATCGCCGTATAGGCGCCAGATCCGGATTAGTGCGATGACTGTTCCGACCTCTTCCGGCTTGCCGCTCGTCGAGCGGGCCGCAGTTCCTCAATAGTCGGTTGCCACCGTTCCGCTCCATCGGCCGCAGGCGTCTTCGAGGGCCACGCCTGCACTAGCTCTTCAAACGTAGGTTTCCGCCATGTTCCCCAGACGTGGTCGTCGGTGGCGCCTGGGTAGAATTCGCCGACGACATCCGGTTCGACGAGTTCCCCGGTGATCTGTTCGAAGACAACGAGTCCATACTGGACCGCGATGACACGGCCGAGTGGCGGTAGCTTGTCGATGTTTACCGGATAGCGTCGTCGCTTCCGCTCCGCGGTCCGCGCTTTCGACTTCGCTTCCTGTTCGGTACCCTTCCTCTCTTCGGCGCGGCGTCGCCTTTCTTCTGGTTCGTTCCGGCGCGCTGCTTCCTCGATTTCTGGCCATCGATCCTTGAGCTCTCGGTACGACCGATAGGGAACGTGCCATAACTTGAGGTCGCTATCCCACCGCGAGTAGGGAATCTCGCGAAGCTTCTCGACGACTGTCCTCGAATAGGGAGTGTTGATCCG
>Ga0213834_100632_pt1 | contig 14651 bp, 9 predicted proteins | sample SWPTP12_FD_160580 | JGI IMG/M metagenome (GOLD analysis project Ga0213834, IMG submission 160580) | Coastal seawater microbial communities from Marineland, Florida, United States - SWP TP1 #2 | ecosystem: Environmental > Aquatic > Marine > Coastal | place: USA: Florida | collected 2016-08-06 | reverse complement strand
CTGCATGATGGTGGCCGCCACATGGGCCGCCTGGTCGACGCCGCCGATGTCGGCCAGCAGCACCACGAATTCGTCGCCGCCCAGGCGGCTGACGGTATCGACCCGGCGCACGCAGCGCCGCAGCCGCTGCGCCACTTCCTGCAGCACGGCGTCGCCGGCTTCGTGCCCGTGGTTGTCGTTGACCGCCTTGAAATGGTCGAGGTCGATGAACATCAGGGCGAACTGGCGGTGCCGGCGCGCCACTGCCGCCAGGGCTTGCTCGAGGCGGTCCATGAACAGGGTCCGGTTCGGCAAGCCGGTCAGCGCGTCGTGCTCGGCCTGGTGGCGTGCCTGCTCGACGGCGCGCTGGCGCTCGCTGATGTCCGACAACATCAGCATGTAACTCGACGGTTCGCCGTCCTGGCCGGTGATGGCGGACATGACGGCGCGGATCGGGATCGCACTGCCGTCGCGCCGCATGCCCCAGAGTTCGCCTTCCCAGTGCCCCTGGCCGTCGATGTGGTCGCGCAGGCGGTCGCAGAAGCTGCGATCCTGCACACCCAGCCGCAAGCTCGGCAGTTCGACGCCGATCACGTCTTCGGCCGGGTAACCGGTCAGCTCGGTATAGGCGCGGTTCGCCGCCAGCACGCGATGCTCGCGGTCGACCAGCAGGATGGCGTCGCGCGCATGGTCGAATACCCGCCCGGCCTGGCGCAACGACGCTTCGAGCTCCTTGCGCGCGGTGACGTCGACTTCCATGCAGAAGACCTGGCGGACGTCTTCCTCGCCCTTGCCATCGGCCGGCACCGGAAAATGGCTGGAATGGAGCCACAGGCGGCGCCCGTCGCGCAGCTCGACATGCCATTCGCGCGCCTTGATCGCCTCGCCGGTGCGCCAGACCGAGGCGATGACGTCCTGAAACTCGTTTTCCTGGCCAATATGCCGCACCAACTTGACGAAGGGCTGGCCGATGGCTTCGCTCGCGGAAATGCCCGTCAGCGCGACGCAGGCCTGGTTCCAGAAGCGCACGGTACCGCTGCGGTCCTGGCTGTGCACCGCCACCGAAGGGCTGAGCTCGATCGCCGCGACGAAGCGGTAGAGCCAATCCAGCACTTCGCGCGCCGGCCCGCCGGAGAAAGCGGGCAGGGGCGGTTCGGGCAATTCGCTGCTCACGAAGAATCCCTTTCTCGAACGAAATGAAGACGAGGCAGCGCCCCCAAGAGATTCATTCTTGACGCCACCACGACCATGTCGTTTGCGTAGACGCAAAGATATCGCGCTTGCATAAACAGGCGCAAGTGGTGCGCGTTCCGTCCGCTTTTTCTGCACTTCAGCGTCCGGAAAGCGCTGCTTGTCGCATTCCGATGGCGCCACGGCTTGTCGATTTCTATAGTCACCACCATGCGCAAGGAGCTTCGCTTCCGACCAGGTGGAGCACGCGCGCTCCCTATTTGTCCTCACGCCTCTTAACAATTCAAACAACGGCCGCCATGAAAATCGAAACCTTGCCGCTCGCTTCAAGCACCCCTCCTCCCAGCGGGCGCCGCTGGCGCAAGCCGCGCATCGCGCTGCTCGCGCTGCTTGCCATCGCGCTCGCCGGCGGCGGCTGGTATGCGATGAAGGGCAAGGGCGCGCCGCCGCCCGCCGCGGCCGCCGGAAAGAAAGCCGACAAGCCGACCGTCTTCGAACTGGCCCGGAACGACGTCGTTACGGTCGAGGCGCGCGAACTGGCGCTGCGCCTGCCGCTGTCGGGTTCGCTCGCGCCGCTGGCCCAGGCCACCGTCAAGTCGAAGGTCTCGGGCGTGGTGCTCGCCACCACCGTGCGCGAGGGCATGAACGTGGCGGCCGGCCAGGTGATTGCGCGCCTGATCGATAACGACGCGCGCGCCCGGGTCGCCCAGCAGGCGGCGCTGCTGAAGGAAGCCAGCGCGCGCCTGGCCATGGCGAACAAGAACGAGGCCAACAGCCAGGCCCTGCTCAAGCAGAACTACATCTCGCAGAATTCCTTCGACACCACCCGCAACAGCGTCGAGCTGGCGCAGGCGGCGGTCGATGCGGCGCGCGCCCAGCTCGACCTGGCGCGCATCGCGCTGAACGACACGGTCATCCGCGCGCCGCTGGCCGGCGTGGTCAGCAAGCGTTATGTCCAGGCCGGCGAAAAGCTGTCGCCGGACAGCCCGGTCATGGCCATCGTCGACCTGCAGCACCTGACGCTCGACGCCCAGGTGCCGGCCTCCGACATCCCGCGCGTGCAGGTGGGACAAGACGTGCGCTTCAAGGTCGACGGCTTCGACGGCCGCGCGTTTTCCGGCAAGGTGGCGCGCATCAATCCCACCACCGAGCCGGGTTCGCGCTCGATGCTCGTGTATATCAGCGTCGACAATACCGATCAGCTGCTGCGGGCCGGGATGTTCGCGAAAGGCGACATCACGACGCGCAAATCGACCCCGCGCCCGCTGGTGCCGCTCGCCGCGCTGCGCAAGGACGGCGCGCGCGATGTCGTCTACCGGGTCGAGGGCGGCAAGGTGGTGGCCCAGCCGGTCGAACTCGGCATGCGCAACCTCGATGAAGGCATGGCCGAGGTAGTGGCCGGCGTGGAAGCGGGCGCGGTGCTGCTGGCCGTGCCGCTCGACGGCGTCAAGCCGGGCAGCGCAGTGAAGCTGGCGAAGAAAGGCTGAGCCATGTGGATCACCAAAGTCAGCATTCGCCACCCGGTCTTCGCCACCATGGTCATGGTCGGCCTGATGGTGCTCGGCCTGTTCTCGTATCGTTCGCTGGGCGTGGAAAGCATGCCCAACGTCGAGCTGCCGTTCGCCTGGGTCGAGACCCAGTATCCGGGCGCCTCGCCCGAGCAGGTCGAGAACGACGTCACGCGGCCGATGGAAGAAGTCATCAACACGGTCAGCGGCATCAAGAACATCCGCAGTAATTCCTGGGAAGGCCGCAGCGGCGTCTCGATCGAATTCCACATCGCCACCAACATGGACAAGGCGATGCAGGATTTACGCGACAAGGTGGCGCGCGTGCGCCCGGGCTTCCCGAAAGAGGTGAAGGAACCCTTCGTCATCCGCGCCGACGGCGAGAACCAGCAGCCGGTGGTGCGCCTGTCGGTCACCTCGACGGAACGCGACATGCGCGCCCTGTCGACGCTGGCCGAACAGGTCATCGTGAAACGCCTGCAGAGCGTGGCCGGCGTGGGCGAAGTGCGCACCGGCGGCGTCGCACGGCGCCAGATCCTGGTCCACGTGAAACCCGAGCAGCTGCGCAGCCAGAACATCGGCATCGACGAAGTGCTGCGCGCGATCCAGGCGACCAACGCCAATCTCCCGGCCGGCAACCTGCAGTACGGCGCGGCCGAGCGCCTGGTACGGGTCGAGGGCATGATGCGCGAAGCGCGCGAGTTCAACAAGATCATCGTCGCGCGCCGCGCCAGCGGGCCGGTCTACCTGTCGCAGGTGGCCGACGTGGTCGACGGCGAGCGCGAAGAAACCTCGATTTCGCGCGTCAACGGGGTGCGCGCCATTTCGCTCGACATCACCAAGGTGCAGGATGCGAATACGGTGCTGGTCGGCAGCGGCATCATCAAGATGGTCGACGAGATGCGCAAGACCATGCCGGCCGACGTGAAATTCCGCGTGATGGACGACCAGTCCAGCACCGTGCAGGACCAGCTCAACAACGTCAAGCGCACCATCGTCGAAGGCGCCATCCTCACCATGGTGATCGTGTTCCTGTTCCTGCATTCCTGGCGCAGCACGGTGATCACCGGCCTGACCCTGCCGATCTCGGTGCTGGCCTCCTTCATCGCCATGCGCTACTTCGGCTTCACGCTGAACTTCCTGACGCTGATGGCGCTGTCGCTGTGCATCGGCCTCCTGATCGACGATGCGATCGTGGTGCGCGAGAACATCGTGCGCCACCTCGGCATGGGCAAGAGCCACCTGCGCGCGGCCGAAGAAGGCACCAACGAAATCGGCATGGCGGTGATGGCCACGACCTTCGCGATCGTCGCCGTGTTCGTGCCGATCGCCTTCATGGACGGCATCATCGGCCGTTTCTTCCTGCAGTTCGGCGTGACGGTGGCCGTCGCGGTGCTGGTGTCTCTTTTTGTGAGCTTCACGCTCGATCCGATGCTGTCGTCGGTCTGGCCCGATCCGGTCAAGGACCGTTTCAAATATGTGCCCTGGCTGGGCCGCATCATGGCCCGGATCGAGGTCGGCATCGAACACGTGCACGGCATCTACGGCCGCGTGCTGGGGCTGGCCCTGCGCTGGCGCAAGTCGACGCTGGCGCTGGCACTCGGCATCTTTGTCGGCAGCCTGTTCCTGATCCCGATGATCGGCAGCGAGTTCGCGCCAAAAACCGACAACGGCTTCATCGAGATGCGTTTCAAAACGCCGGTCGGCTCGAGCCTGGCCTATACCGACGGTAAAGTGAAGCAGGTCGAGGACGCATTGCGCGCCTATCCGGAGATCGAAGCGATCAGCAGCGCCATCGGCGTCTACGAGGGCCACAACAGCGCCCAGGTGATCCTGAAACTGACCGACGTGAAGAAAACCCATCGCCGCTCGCAAGAAACGATGGAATCGGTGATCCGGGAACGCCTGTCGCCGATCGCCGGCATCACGATGTCGGTCGGTAACAAGCCGATCTTCATCGCCATTCTCGGACGCGACGAAGCCAAGCTGGACGCCGCCGCGCACAAGCTGATGGACAAGATGCGGACGATTAAAGGCGTGGCCGACATGGAGTACAGCCAGGAAGGCGCCAATCCGGCCACCATCATCAAGATCAACAACGAACTGGCGAGCGACTTGGGCTTATCCGTGGCGCAGGTGGGTTCGGCGCTGCGTCCTTTCGTCGGCGGCGACCAGATCAGCCACTGGCTGGCGCCGGACGGCCAGAACTACGAAGTCAACGTGCAGCTGCCGCGCAGCGGCCGCCAGAAGGTGGCCGACCTGGCCGACCTGTCGCTGGCTTCCTCGCGCATGGATGCGAGCGGCAACCCGATCATGGTGCCGCTGCGCCAGGTGGTCGAGTTCGTGCCTTCGTTCAGCCCGCAGGTGCTGAAACGCCAGGCGCTGGAACGGCGCGTGGCGATCTACGCCGGCATCGAAGGCCGGCCTGCGGGCGACGTGAATGCCGACATCAAGAAGGCGATGGCGTCGATCGAACTGCCCGAAGGCGTGCGCTTCGACGTCGGCGGCGACGCCCAGCAGATGGCCGAGACGATGGCCAACTTCGGTTCGGCGATCGTCATTGCGATCATCTTCATTTACCTGGTGCTGGCCTCCCAGTTCGGCAGCTTCCTGCAGCCGGTCGCCATCATGATGTCGCTGCCGATGTCGCTCATCGGGGTGCTGCTGGCCTTGCTGGCGACGGGCAGCACGCTCAACGTGTTCTCGGTGATCGGCGTCGTGATGCTGATGGGCCTGGTGACCAAGAACGCGATCTTGCTGGTCGACTTTGCCAACCACGGCCAGCGCGAGGGCAAGGCGCAATTCGCCGCGATCCTGGAAGCGGGACAAGTGCGCCTGCGCCCGATCCTGATGACGACGCTGGCGATGATCTTCGGCATGCTGCCGATGGCGATCGGCGCGGGCGACGGCGGAGAAACGCAGGCGCCGATGGGGCGCGCGGTGATCGGGGGGGTGATGACGTCGACGCTGCTGACGCTGGTCGTGGTGCCGGTGGCCTACAGTTACCTGGACAGCCTGGGCAAGCGTGCGCGGCGCTGGTTTGCAAAGGGGCACGAAGAGATTGTCGACGTCGTGCCGGTGATTGCGAAGGAAAGGGCCTGAGCCCGGCCGTGGCCGTCGTGTGCAACGACGGCCACGGATCATGCATGATTACGGCGTTTGCGTTTCCTGCGCATCGGCACTCACCTCGGCCTCGTCATCGCTTGACGCTTCCGCCGTCATCTCCTGCCCTTCCCCACCCGGGTGATTCTTCGCTTCTGCTTTACGCCTGGCTTTTTCTTCCGCCTTGCGTTTTTTTTCCAGTTCCCGTTGCCGCTTCTCGTAACTGAAGTTGGTTTTGGCCATGATCACCTCGTCTGTGCTTGGTTAAAGTCGTGCGCAGCTATTATGACCCAGTTAAGGTTTCAAGATTTGAATTAACCACGTGGGTGATGCTGCGCATGCAAGTGCTTCAGGCGCTCGCGCGCAACATGGGTGTAGATCTGTGTGGTGGAAATATCCGAGTGTCCTAGTAGAAGTTGCACCACGCGCAAGTCGGCGCCATGGTTCAGCAGGTGGGTGGCAAACGCGTGGCGCAGCGTATGCGGCGACAGCGGCGCCTTGATGCCCGCCCTGACCGCATGCTTTTTAATGACGACCCAGAACATCTGGCGCGTCATCGCCCCGCCGCGGCTTGTTACGAACAGGGCGTCGTCGACTTGCCCATTGAGGATGATGCCGCGCCCCTCCTTCAGGTAGCGCTCGAGCCAGGCACGCGCTTCGCCCCCGAAGGGCACCAGCCGCGTCTTGGCGCCCTTGCCGGTCACGCGCAGCACGCCATCGTTCAAGCTCAGTTCGACAATTTTCAGGGCCACCAGTTCCGACACCCGTAGCCCGCTCGCATACATGAGTTCGAGCATGGTGCGCTCGCGCAGGCCGAGCGGGGTGGCGACGTCGGGCGCGGCCAGCAAGGCCTCGACCTGGGCCTCGGAGAGGGTGTGCACGAAGCGGGTCGGCTGGCGCGCGGTGGCCATTTTCAGGCAGGGGTCAAGCGATATTTTGCTCTGCCGCAGCGCCAGCGCATAGAAACGCTTGAGTACCGAGAGCCGCCGGTTGGCCGTGCTCGGCTTGGTATCGGCATGGCGCTCGGCGAAATAGCTGGCCAGGTCTTCCGGGCCGACGCCCAGCAGGCCGCGGCCGGGCCGTTTGACGTCCAGCCAGGTCGAGAACATGCGCAGGTCGCGCCGGTAGGCGTCGAGCGAGTTCTTCGCCAGGCCCTGTTCCAGCCAGAGCGTGTCGCAGAACGCGTCGATCAGTCCCAGATCGCCTGCTGCTGCCATGGCGATGCGGTGGCCCCTTCGTGACGCAGCAGCCAGCGCTTGACGGACAGGTGGAAGCCGTTCTCGTCGTCGCTGCTGGCAAAGCCGCCCAGGCCGCCGGCGGCGGTCACGCGGTGGCAGGGAATGACGAGCGGGAACCAGTTGGCGCCGCAGGCCTGGCCGACCGCGCGCGGGGCCGAGCCGATGTCCTTGGCGATCCTGCCGTAGGTTTTGACGGTGCCGCGCGGGATGGCGCTGATCGCTTCCCAGACGCGCTTCTGGAAGACGCTGCCGGCCTCGAAGAGCGGCAGGTCGAAGCGAAAGTCGGGGTCAAGCAGGTAGCGTTCGATCTGCAGCACAGCCTGTTCGGCGACCGCATCCTGCGCGTCCTTTTCGTGGAAGCGCGGCTGCAGGTAGACCATCTCGCGCACCCGCTGGTCTTCGGTACGGATGCCGATCGCGCCGAACGGGGCCGCCACGATGGCGGAAAACAGCTCGCTGCCTTGTTGTGTAGTCATCCCCGCAGTTTACTCCTCGCGGCCCCCGTCCACCACCCCTTTTTGCCCGAGCAGACTCGTCCGTGGCGGCCGGTTTATTGAAAAAAGAATATGCTGGTTTTACTTCCGAAAAAGGATCCCATGCCGCGCGCACTCCGCATCCTGGCGCTTCTGTTCCTGCTTGTCCCCCTGGGCCAGGCAGGCGGCGTCGCGCAGCACGCGCCGCTGCGGGTCGGGATCTATTCGAATGCGCCCAAAGTGTTCATGCGCGAGGACGGCAAGGCTGCCGGCCTGCTGGTCGACCTGCTGCGGGAAATCGCCAGCGCCGAACAATGGCCGCTCGAATTCGTCCCCTGCGAGTGGCGCGCCTGCCTCGACGCACTGAGCGCGGGCGACATCGACCTGCTGCCCGACATGGCCTGGTCGGAAGAGCGCGCACTGACCTATGGATTCCACCAGGTGCCGGCCTTGCACAGCTGGTCGCAGCTGTATGCCGCGCCCGGGAACCAGATCCGCTCGCTGCTCGACCTGAAAGGCCGCCGCATCGCCGTGCTGGCCGGTTCGGTACAGGCACAGGTATTGCCAGGCGTACTGACAGGATATGGCGCCGTGCTGGTGCCGGTTCCTTCGCTGGAACAGGCGCTCGTGCTGGTCGAGGAAAGCAAAGTCGATGCGGCCGCGGTGAATAATTACTATGGCGAAGCCCAGGCGGGCGCGCATCGCCTGGTGGCCACGCCAGTGGTGTTCAACCCGGTGCGCCTGTTTTACGCCGTCAAGGCCGGACGCCACCAGGATGTGCTCGACGCCATCGACAAACACCTGAATGGCTGGCGGGCAGACCCCAACTCGGTCTATTTCAGTACGCTTCGGCACTGGCAGCCGACCGGTCAAGCGGTGGTGTCGACGGCACTGCTGTGGGCACTGGCCGCCACCGTCGGCCTGCTGCTGTCGGCGCTGGGCGTGGCGAGCTGGCTGCGCAGCGAGGTGGCCGTGCGCACGCGCGAGCTGCGCGACAACGAACGCAAGCTCTCGACCATCCTCGACAGCGTCGATAGCCTCATCTACATCAAGGATGCGCAGTCGCGCTTCCAGTACGTGAATGGCGCGGTCTGCCGCTTGTTCAAGCGGCCGGCGTCGGCCATCATCGGCCAGACCGACGCGATCCTGTTCGACGAGGAGGAAGCGAAGATGACGCGCGCCGCCGATCTCGCCGTGATCGAGGGGCACCAGCGCTTCGTGTCGGAGGAGCGCCTGCACGGCAAGGTCTACCTCACGACGAAAATCCCGCTCGTGGACGGCGAAGGGGTGACGCAACTGTGCGGCATCACGACCGACATCACGCCCCAGAAGCAGGCCGAGGAATCGCTGCGCATCGCGGCCATCGTGTTCCAGTCGGGCGAAGGCATGTGCGTACTGAATCCCGAGGCCGTGATGATCGAGTCGAACCAGGCCTGGGGCAGGCTGTATGGCCAGGCCGCCCATGAACTGCCGGGCACGCCCTTCCCCGCTTTCTCGTTCGAAGCGGGCGGCGGCGATGACCGCGAACGCATGTGGGAGCTGGTGCGCGAACAACAGTCCTGGCAGGGCGAAGTATGGATGCGGCGGGTTGATGGCGAGCCTTATCCCGCCTGGCTGACGGTCGGCGCGGTGCGCGACGCGGACGGGATGCTCACCAACTTCGTCTGCACCCAGTCCGACATCAGCGCGCGCAAGCAGGCCGACGAAAAGATCCTCCAGCTGGCCTATTACGATCCGCTGACCGGCCTGCCGAACCGGCGCCTGCTGTACGACCGCATCGGCCATTGCCTGGGCCTGCACGACCGCACCGGCCGCACCGGCGCCCTGCTCTTCCTCGACATGGACAACTTCAAGGACCTCAACGACAGCCGCGGCCACGCCGTCGGCGACCAGCTGCTGCAGCAGGTCGCGGCGCGCTTGCGCGCCTGCACGCGCGACATCGATACCGTGGCGCGCCTGGGCGGCGACGAATTCGTGATCCTGCTCGAATCGAGCGGCACCGATGCGCAGGAAGCGCAGCAGCATGCCGACATCGTCGGCAACAAGATCCTGAGCGCGCTGCGCGAGCCGTTCGAGGTCGGCGGCGCCGCGCACCATGCCAGCTGCAGCATCGGCATCACGCTGTGCACCGGCCGCAAGGACGAACTCGACGACCTGATGCGGCGCGGCGACCTGGCGATGTACGAGGCCAAGCGCCAGGGCCGCAACACGCTGCGCTTCTTCCATCCGTCGATGGAGCACGAAGTGACCTACCGCATGGGCATCGAGACCGAACTGCGCGCCGCGCTGCTGCACTCGCAATTCGTGCTGCACTACCAGGGGCAGGTCGACGGCGCCGGCATGATGACCGGAGCCGAGGCGCTGGTGCGCTGGCAGCATCCGGAGCGCGGCCTGGTGAACCCCGTCGGCTTCATCGGCATTGCGGAGACCTCCGGCCTGATCCTGCCCCTGGGCCGCTGGGTGCTGCGCACCGCCTGCGACCAGCTGGCCCTGTGGGCGGCCAACCCGGCCACGGCCCATTTCACCCTCGCCGTGAACGTCAGCGTGCGCCAGTTCCTGCAGGCCGATTTCGTGGAGGAGACGCTGGCCATCGTGGCCGCCAGCGGCGCCGATCCGGCGCGCCTGAAACTCGAACTGACCGAGACCCTGATGATCGAAGGCGTCGAAGAGACGATCGGCAAGATGCGCGCCCTGCGCGAGCACGGCATCTGTTTTTCGCTCGACGATTTCGGAACCGGATATTCCTCGCTCAGTTACCTCAAGCGCCTGCCGCTCGACCAATTAAAGATCGACCAGAGTTTTGTCCGCGACGTGCTGGACGACCCGAACGACGCCTCGATCGCGCGCAGCGTGGTGGCGCTGGGTAAATCGTTGGGACTGAAAATCATTGCGGAGGGCGTCGAGACCGAGGCGCAGCGCTCCTTCCTGGCGGAGATCGGGTGCGAGCACTGGCAGGGGTATTTATTCAGCCGGCCAGTGGATGCGGCGACGCTGGAAGAGCTGGCTGCGTAAAAAGCGCGAAAAAAAAGCGCACCCTTGGGTGCGCTTCAATCATCAGGCACGTCCCGGCCGTTTGGTCATGCCAACGGCTTCTGTCGAACGTGTGTCTCCTCGCGTGATTCTCCGGTATGGACTACCGATTTTTTCTACCCTCCTCAAGACTGCCATATCCTGTTGCCTGCACCGCTTTGGTGCCGCAGTGCCCAATCATAACGCAACTGTCTAACGGAGAATAGTTTTTTATATATGGTTTCTAAAAACCGAACATGGATGAGGTTGGGTGGCTACAACAGCCCTCACTACTGACCGCTGCGTCATTATTTTCCGGCCGTTTGACGCGACATCGCCTCGATCAATTCCTTGCCGATCCGGCGCTCCATCTGGCGGTGCACGGGCAGCAAGGCGGCGCGCCACTGGGCTTGCTCCTGGGGCGTCAGGTAATAAATCGCGGTCTTGCCGCTCTTGCGGATCGCCTCCAGCGCCCGGTCATTGTCGCGCTGGGCGATCGTCTTTTCGAAGGCGGTCGCTTCGCGCATCGCCCGCTCCAAAGCCGCGCGCACGTCGACCGGCAGGCCATCCCAGAATTTGCGGTTGACGATCACCGCATAGCCCAAATAGCCATGGTGCGACACCGTCAGGTGCTTCTGCACCTCATGCATGCGTTGCGTGTACATGTTCGAGGGCGGGTTCTCGGTGCCGTCGACCACGCCCGTTTCCAGCGCCTGGTAGGCTTCCGAGAAGGCCGTCACCTGGGGCCGGGCGCCGAGTGCGCGCATCTGGGCGTCGAGCACGGTCGAGGACTGGATGCGCATGCGCAGGCCGCGAAAATCCGCCGGCACGTGCAGCGGGTGGTTGGCCGACATGACCTTGAAGCCATTGTCCCAGTAGGCAAGCCCGGTGATGCCTTTCGACTGCAGTTTGCCCAGCAGCGCGCGCCCGATTTCGCCTTCGGTCACGGCATACAGCGCCGCTTTCGACGGGAAGATATACGGCAAATCGAAGGCTTCGAATTCCTTCACCCCGAGCGGACCGAATTTCGCGAGCGAGGGCGCCAGCATCTGGACCGCACCCAACTGGAGCGCTTCGAGCTCCTCCTTGTCCTTGTAGAGCTGGCTGTTCGGATACACTTCCACTTTGACGCGACCGCGCGTGAACTGTTCGGCGAGCACTTTAAAACGCTCGGCGGCCTGGCCTTTCGGGGTGTCGGGCGCGACCACGTGGCTGAACTTGATGACGATCGGGGCCTGGGCGCAGGCGGTATTGACGCCGGCTAGCAGCGTCAGTGCGGCCGCCAGGGACGTCATGGTCATGCGTCGATTGAACATAGGAGTTGGCGCTGTAAGAGTCCACGATAGTATCGCACACGACAACCTCTAACTTTCCCATGAAAAACCCGTTTTCGCTACGCCGCCGCGCCAACCTGGCCCGCCCCTGGCGCTGGCTGGTGCCGGTGCTGCTGGTACTGCTGTTTCTTGCCGTCCTGTTCTGGCTGCCCTGGCAGGCGCGCCAGATGGAGACCAACGAACGCCAAGAGCAATTGATTGCGGACACGCTGTGGGTCGAGCAGACGCTGCGCTTCGAACTGGCGCGCAGCGAGGAAGCGCTGGCCACCCTGGGCGCCGACCTGGCGGGCAAGCCGCCGGCGCCCAGCGTGCTGCAGGCGCGGCTGGCGCAACTGTTCAAGAACGGACCCGAACTGCGCCAGGTGCTGTGGCTGGGGCCGAACGGCGAGGTGCTGGCGCGCCACGGCATGGATCCGGGCCTGGCCCCGCCCGACGACACGGACACCCAGGACATGGCGCGCAGGATCAGGGCCGGGCGCTACAGCGAGCCCTACGGCGCCACGCGGCACCGCGCCGGCCTGCTCGACTATTATTTGCCGCTGTACCGGGACAACGACTACGTCGGCAGCCTGGTCGCTACCTATAGTTTAAAAGTGCTGCTGAGCGAAACCGTGCCCTGGTGGTTTGCCCAGGACAATGCCCTGGCCCTGCTCGACCGCAACGACGTGGCGGTGGCCGCGCGCGCCGACGGCGGTCCGGGGCGCGGCGTCTACACCCACCGCCGCGCGTTTGACCTGCCCGGCGCCTCCATCGTGCTGGCCACCGACAGCGTCAAGGGCGCGCCGCGCCTGCTGCCCAACCTGCTGGTCGGCTCGGTGATCGTGCTGGCGCTCGGCCTGCTCTGGAGCCTGCTCACGCTGTGGCGCCACATCTCGCGCACGCTGGCGGCCGAAAGCGCGCTGCGCCAGCAGATGGCCTTCCGCACGGCGATGGAAAACTCCCTGATGACGGGCTTGCGCGCACGTGACCTCGAGGGCCGCGTGACCTATGTGAACAAGGCCTTTTGCACGATGGTCGGCCTGGCACCGGAAGAACTGCTCGGCAAGAAGCCGCCGATGCCCTACTGGGCGCCGGAAGTACGCGGCGAATACGAGCAGCGCTTTGCCGGCGTGTTGGCCGGCACCATCACGCCCCAGTTCGAGACCGTGTTCCAGCGCTCGGACGGCGTGCGGGTGCCGGTGCTGGTGTTCGAAGCGCCGCTGGTCGACAGCCGCGGCGACCAGACCGGCTGGATGAGTTCCATCCTCGACATCACCGACCGCAAGCGGGTCGAAGAACTCAACCGCCAGCAGCAAGAAAAACTGGAAGCGGGTGCGCGCCTGGCGACGATGGGAGAGATTTCCTCGATGCTGGCGCACGAGCTGAACCAGCCGCTGGCGGCGATTTCCAGCTACACGGCCGGCGCCCTGAACGTGCTCGAACGCGCCGACAAGGGCGTGCCGATCGAACCGACCCTGCTGCGCCGTGCGCTGGAACAGGCGCGCCAGCAAGCCCAGCGCGCCGGCCAGATCATCAAGAGCGTGCACGAATTCGTCAAGAAGAGCGAGCCGGTACGCGAAACGGTGGCCATCGACAGCGTCGTCGACGGCGTGCGCGCGCTGATCGAACTGCAGACGCGCCAGGCCTATGTGGCCTTGCAGATCGAGTTGCCGCCGGACCTGCCGCCGGTGCTGGCCGACCGCCTGATGCTGGAACAGGTTCTGCTGAACCTGACGCGCAACGGCATCGAGGCCATGGCGGAAGTCGCACCCGAACGGCGCATCCTGCGCATCGCGGCCGGCGCCGACGCGGCGCACGTATCGGTGTCGGTGATCGACCAGGGCCACGGCATTCCGCTCGAGGTGGCCGAGCGCCTGTTTTCTCCCTTCTTCTCGACCAAGGCCGAAGGCATGGGCATGGGCTTGTCGATTTGCCGCACGGCGATCGAGTTCCATGGCGGGACGCTGACCCACGCGCCGAACCCGGGCGGCGGCACCGTCTTCACCTTCAGCCTGCCCCGCCCCGCCTAGGCGGCCCCGGCGAGCTACAATGACACAAAACAGGAGACCCGCATGCTGCATATCGTCGACGACGAAGACGTGATCCGCGACGCGCTCGCATGGCTGGCGCAATCGCGTGGCCTGGCCGTGCGCAGCTACGCGGGCGGCCAGCTTTTTCTCGACAGCGTAGGCGAGCCCGATCCCGAGGGCGACTGCGTGCTGCTGGATGTGCGCATGCCCGACATGAACGGCGTCGCCGTGTTCGGACAACTGGTCCAGCGCGGCTGGCTCCCGCGCATGCCCGTGATCTTCCTCACCGGCCACGGCGACGTGCCGATGGCGGTCGATTCCCTGAAGCGCGGCGCCTTCGATTTCTTCGAAAAGCCCTTCAACGACAACGACCTGATGGACCGCGTCGACCAGGCGCTGGTGTCCTCGCGCGCCGCGGCCAGCGCGGCCCTGGTGCAGGCGCGGCTGGCGACCCTGTCGGCACGCGAACGCGAAGTGCTCGACCTGATTTTGGCCGGCAAGATGAACAAGGTCGTCGCCGATGAGCTGGGCATCAGCATGCGCACGGTCGAGGTGCACCGGGCGCATATTTTCGACAAGATGCAGGTCAAGACGGCGGTGGAGCTGGCGGGCTTGTTGAAGTAGGTTTTCAGTTGTGAATGCGCCCCACCCCGCCTACACTGGAGCACTCGTCTTTCAATAATCGCTTGTAAAATCCACATTGAACACGTCGCCGCCGCTTCCCGCGACGTCAACTTCTTTAGGGAAAGCACATGAACGAAAAGACAGTTGCAGACAGGATGTTTTTGCGTAACGCGAAAGCGATGCA
>Ga0213834_100626_pt1 | contig 14703 bp, 13 predicted proteins | sample SWPTP12_FD_160580 | JGI IMG/M metagenome (GOLD analysis project Ga0213834, IMG submission 160580) | Coastal seawater microbial communities from Marineland, Florida, United States - SWP TP1 #2 | ecosystem: Environmental > Aquatic > Marine > Coastal | place: USA: Florida | collected 2016-08-06 | reverse complement strand
CAGCGCCACCACCTTGGAGGTGCCGATATCCAATCCGACGATCATTTTGCCGCTTTGCACGTTTGCCATGGGTCCTGCCTCTTATCAATTCTTCGCGACGGCGGGTTTGTCCGTCGTTGGCGCTGGCGCCTGCTCGCGCCAACCGACGGCAAGGCCGTTGTTGTAACGCAGGTCGACTCGCGCAATGTTCGTGATCTGTTCTTTAAGCGTTTTTTCGTAGATGGCGATAAAGCGGCGCATCTTCTCAACCAGGTGGTCACGTCCCAGCAGCAGCTCCAGGCCTGCGCCTGCATTGCCTGCGCCGGTGGTCAGGAACCAGCTGCCTCGCTCGCGCAGTTCCAGACGAGCGATGGAGAAGCCCAGCGGGCGCAACATCTGACTCAAGACCTGGTACTGCTGCATCACCTGCTGTTGAGCCCGTTGAGGGCCGAACAACTGCGGAAGGTGTTCGTAGTTCGCCAGCTCGCGCGGCGTAAAAGCCTGGCCCTGGTTGTTCAGCAGGGCCTCGTCGCCCCAGCGCGCAACCGGCAGTTGTTCTTCCAGACGGATGACCACCTGGTCCGGCCAGACGCGGCGGACTTCGGCGTGGGCGATCCATGGCATCTGCTCAAGCTCGGTACGCATGCCGGCCAGATCGATGTTGAAGAAACTGGTCGCCACATAAGGCGCGATGCGCTGCTGCACGGCCTGCTGGCTGATGTAGCTCAGGTCGCCCTGAACGTTGATCCGCGAGATCGGCCGGTCGGCGTAGGGCAACAGACGTTGGGCCGCTTCGTAGGTTCCGAAGCCGAACACCACCAGCAACACCGGCCACATCAGGCTGCGCAGGAAGCCGAAGCTCGGTCTGGGCATGCGCGCGGACAATGGCTCTTTGGCCACCATCCGGCTCGCGCCACGCGGCACCGGCTTGCGACCGGGAGCTGATTGCTGATGACGAAGCGTCGCGCCGTGCATGATTTACCCTCGCACCTGGACACTGTCGGCCAGAATCGCCAACACCAACTGTTTGAAATCGAGACCGGCAGCTTTCGCGGCCATCGGCACCAGACTGTGATCGGTCATGCCGGGCACGGTGTTGACCTCCAGAAGCCAGAACCTGCCCTCGGCGTCCTGCATGACATCGGTGCGTGCCCAGCCGGCGATGCCGACCGCTTCGCACGCACGCGCCGTCAAGGCTTTGAGCTCCTGTTCTTTGCCTGCATCGAGGCCGCATGGAATCCGGTACTGAGTATCGGAAGCCAGGTACTTGGCGTCGTAATCGTAGAAACTGTGGGGAGTGCCCAGACCGATGGGCGGCAATACCTGCCCGCGCAGAGTGGCGACGGTGAACTCCGGACCTTGAATCCATTGTTCGACCAACACGTGTGAATCGTAGGCAGTGGCGGCGTTCCATGCGGCGATCAATTCGTCGACGCGGTTCACCTTGGCCATACCGATACTGGAACCTTCATGGGCGGGTTTGACGATCAAAGGAAAGCCCAGTTCCGTCGCGGCAGAAATACAATCCGCTTCACTGCTCAATACCGCATGCCGAGGCGTCGGCAGACCGAGGCTCTGCCACACCTGCTTGGTGCGCAGTTTGTCCATCGCCAGCGCCGAAGCCAGCACGCCGCTGCCGGTGTACGGGATGCCCAGGCATTCGAGCAGGCCCTGCATCGTGCCGTCTTCACCGCCACGGCCGTGCAACACGATGAACGCCCGGTCGATCTTTTCACTGACCAGCCGTTGCAGGAAATCGTCGCCCACATCGATACCGAACGCATCGACGCCCGCGCTCGTCAGTGCCTGGAGCACTGCGTTGCCGGATTTGAGCGAAACCTCCCGCTCCGCGCTCTTGCCACCGAAGAGCACGGCTACACGACCGAAGCTTTTCGGCTCCAGGGTCGAGAACAGGGAGGATTGCAGGGCGGCTGTCATTTCAGCTTACCTTCGGTTGAGGCCACGATCGCACCGGTGAACAGCGGGCTTTTCAACAACTGCGGAGCAAGGCCGCCGATGTCGCCGGCGCCCTGGCACAGCAGGATGTCGCCTGCACGCAGCAGCGGCTTGACCAAGGGAGCCAGCTCGACGCCGCGCTCGATGTAGATCGGGTCCAGCTGACCGCGCTGACGAATGCTGTGCGCCAGTTGACGGCTGTCGGCACCGGGAATCGGCTCTTCACCTGCGGGATAGACTTCCATCAGCAGCAACACATTGGCGTCGTTGAGCACCTGCACGAAATCGTCGTACAGGTCGCGGGTACGGCTGTAACGGTGCGGCTGGTACACCATGACCAGCCGGCGATCCGGCCAGCCACCGCGCACGGCATTGATGACCGCCGCCACTTCCCGCGGGTGGTGACCGTAGTCGTCGACCAGCATCACGTTGCCGCCTTCGACCGGCAGCTCACCGTAGACCTGGAACCGACGCCCCACGCCCTGGAAGCCGGACAGGCCCTGAACGATGGCCTCGTCGGTGATGCCTTCGTCGGTGGCGATGGCGATGGTCGCCAGCGAGTTGAGCACGTTGTGGTTGCCCGGCATGTTCACCGACACTTCCAGTGGCTCGCGGTCGCGACGCAACACGGTGAAGTGAGTGCGCATGCCTTCCTGACGCACGTTGATGGCGCGCACGTCGGCTTCTTCGTTGAAGCCATATGTCATGACCGGACGTTTGACCGCCGGCAGGATATCGCGCACGACCGGGTCGTCGGTGCACACCACGGCCAGTCCGTAGAACGGCAGGTTGTGCAGGAATTCGACGAAGGTTTTCTTCAGTTTGTTGAAGTCACCTTCGTAAGTCGCCATGTGATCGGCGTCGATGTTGGTGACCACAGCGACCAGCGGTTGCAGGTGCAGGAAGCTGGCATCGCTTTCGTCGGCTTCGGCAATCAGATAACGGCTGGTGCCGAGCTGTGCGTTGGTCCCGGCAGCGTTCAACCGGCCACCGATCACGAAAGTTGGATCAAGACCGCCCGCGGCGAACACCGAAGCAATGAGGCTGGTGGTGGTGGTCTTGCCGTGGGTACCGGCGACGGCGATGCCATGGCGATAGCGCATCAGCTCGGCGAGCATTTCGGCCCGTGGCACCACGGGGATGCGACGCTCGAGTGCGGTCGCCACTTCCGGGTTGGACGTGTTGACGGCACTGGAAACCACCAGCACGTCGGCGGTCGATGCATTTTCTGCGCGATGGCCGATGAAGATGTGCGCGCCGAACGATTCGAGACGTTCGGTGACCGGCGACGCCTTGAGGTCGGAACCTGAAACGTCATAGCCCAGGTTCAACAACACTTCGGCAATCCCGCACATGCCCACGCCGCCGATGCCGACGAAGTGAATGCGACGAATCCGGCGCATTTCAGGCTGCGGCATCGCACGTTGATTCTCAACCATGGGCCACCTCCAGGCAGACATCGACGACGGTATTGGTGGCGTCCGGCTTGGCCAGTTGGCGTGCCGTGGTGGCCATGCGCTTCAATTGTTCGGGTTGCATCAAAACCTCTTTCAGGCGAGCGGCCATCTCGGCCGCGCCAGTTGTCGCTTGCGGCATCACGAAGGCAGCGCCTTCACGGGCCAGATATTCGGCATTGCGCGACTGGTGATCGTCGATCGCGTGGGGCAGCGGCACCAGCAACGACGGCAACCCGGCGGCAGCCAATTCACTGATGGTCAACGCACCTGCGCGGCACACCACCAGATCCGCCCAGCCATAGGCCTGAGCCATGTCCTTGATGAAGGGGGCGACCTGCGCCTCCACGCCCACCGCGCGATAACGCTCGGAAGTGACTTCATCGTGATTCCTGCCGGCCTGATGAAACACTTCAGGCCTTATTTCAACGGGCACCTGCGCCAGCGCTTCGGGCAGCAACTTGTTCAGCGGTTCGGCGCCCAGGCTTCCGCCCAGTACCAGCAAGCGCGGCTTGCGCCCCATCAACGCCTGACGCGGCGTTTCAAAGAACAGTTCGGCACGCACCGGATTGCCGGTGGTGCGGCGCTTGGCCGATGCGGCGAACGTCTGCGGAAATGCCTCGCACACCCGCGCCGCAAAGGACGCCAGGCTGCGGTTGGCGGTCCCGGCCACGGCGTTCTGCTCGTGAATGATCAACGGCACACCGGAAAGCCTGGCAGCCAGCCCGCCCGGGCCGGTCACGTAACCACCGAAGCCGACCACACAAACAGGCTTGAGCTCGCGCACGATCTTGCGTGCCTGCCCCAGCGCCTTGAGCAACATGAAAGGTGCTTTGAGCAGAGACAGACGCCCCTTGCCCCGCAGACCCGTGACGTTGATCAGATGCAGCTGCAAGCCGGCCGCAGGCACCAGTTCGTTTTCGATGCCGCGTGGCGTGCCCAGCCAGTGCACGGTGTAACCACGTGCCTGGAATTCACGCGCGCAGGCCAGTGCCGGGAACACGTGTCCGCCTGTGCCGCCCGCCATGATCAAGACATTACCGACGGCCATGAGTGGGCTCCTCGGCAAAATCGCTTTCCTTGAATTCGGCTTCTTCACTGCCCATGTTGTTGCGCGATTCCCATTCGATGCGCAGCAGCAGCCCGAGGCTTGCGCAGCAGATGATCAGCGAGCTGCCGCCGTAGCTGAGGAATGGCAGGGTCAGGCCCTTGGTCGGCAGCAGGCCGACGTTCACACCGATGTTGATCAGAAACTGACCAATCCACAGGAACGCCAGACCGTACGCGGTGTACGCGGCGAAGAACTGCTTGGCGCGCTCTGCCCACATGCCGATGTACATGGCGCGAATACTGACGAACACGAACAGCGCAACCGTCGCCAGCGAACCCACGACACCCAGTTCTTCGGCCAGTACCGAGAACACGAAGTCAGTATGCGCTTCAGGCAGATAGAACTGCTTCTGTACGCTGTTGCCCAGACCGACGCCGAACCACTCGCCACGCCCGAATGCAATCAGTGCCTGGGTCAACTGGTAGCCCGAACCGAACTGATCGGACCACGGGTCGGTGAAGGTGATCAGACGGGCCATACGATAAGGCTGCGCCTGAACCAGAACGAATACCGCGCCCACCGCCAATGCCACCATCAGGGCGAAGCGGAACAGACCGACGCCGCCCAGGAACAGCATCGCAGCGGCCGACCCCATCATCACGACGGTGGCCCCGAAGTCAGGCTCCATCAACAACAGACCGGCCATCGGCAGCAGGACGATGAACGGCTTGAAGAAGCCCATCCAGCTCTCGCGAACTTCCTGCTGGCGGCGAATCAGGTAGCCGGCAAGGAAAATCACCACGAAAACCTTGGCGATTTCCGAGGGCTGTACGTTGAACATGCCGAAGCCGATCCAGCGCATCGAACCGTTTACCTCGCGGCCGATGCCAGGCACGATCACCATCACCAACAGGCCGAAGGCGCCGATCAGCATCAGCCAGCCCAGGCGCTGCCAGGTCGCGACCGGCACCATCATCGTGGCGACGCACGCGCCAAGACCCAACACCAGATAGATCAGATGGCGAGTCATCATGTACAGCGCGTTGCCCGATTGCACGGCCGCCACTTCCGACGACGCGGAGGTGATCATCACAAGGCCCAGCCCCAGCAGCGCCAGGCAGCCGGCGAGCATCGGGAAGTCCACATCGACGCCACGACCGCTGATGATCGGCGACGGGTAAGGCTTGATCACGCCAAAGATCATGACAAGTCCCTCGCGGCCTGAGCGAACAGGCGTCCGCGCTCTTCAAAATTCTTGAACATATCCAGGCTTGCACAGGCCGGGGACAGCAATACCGCGTCACCCTCCTGCGCCAGTTCGGCAGCACGTTGCACGGCTTCTTCCAATGTGGTGACGCGTACCAGAGGCACCGATTCGCCGAAGGTCGCGGCGAGCAGTTCAGCGTCGCGCCCCAGCAGTACGACAGCCCGACAATGAGTGGCGACCGGGGCTTTCAGCGCAGAGAAATCAGCGCCCTTGCCGTCGCCGCCGGCGATCAGCACCAGCTTGCCGCTGATGTCCGCGCCCAGGCCCTCGATGCCTGCCAGGGCGGCACCGACGTTAGTGGCCTTGGAGTCGTCGTAATAACCGACGCCGTTGCGGTCACGCACCCACTGGCAGCGATGCACGAGGCCGGCGAACGTGCGCAGGCTCGACAGCATTGCGTCGAATGGCAGGCCCGCCGCGTGTCCCAACGCCAGCGCTGCGAGCGCATTGGCCTGATTGTGACTGCCGCGGATTTTCAGCTCACGGACCGGCATCAGATTGTCGAACTGGAAGGCGAGGTATTTTTCGCCGTTCTCTTCTCGCAGACCGAAGCCGTTGATGTCAGGTTTGTTCAGACCAAAGGTCCAGCAGGGCACGCCTTCGCCGATCAATGGTCGGGACAGCGCGTCCTGACGATTGACCACCACTTGCCGCGCCCCACGGAAAATCCTGTGCTTGGCCAGGTGGTAGGCCGGCAGGCCGCTGTAGCGGTCCATGTGGTCTTCGCTGACGTTCAGGACGGTCGCCACTTCAGCGCCCAGATGGTCGGTGGTTTCCAGCTGGAAACTCGACAACTCCATCACGTACAGCTCGACGTCATCGCTGAGCAGATCCAGCGCAGGCACGCCCAGATTGCCGCCGACAGCGACACGCTTGCCCGCCGCCGCCGCCATTTCGCCCACCAGGGTAGTCACGGTGCTCTTGGCGTTGGAACCGCTGATCGCGACGATCGGCGCCTTCGCGTTACGCGCGAACAGCTCGATGTCGCCGGACAATTTCACACCGCGCATCGCAGCCTGCTGCAGCGCAGGGGTCGCCAGCGCCAGGCCGGGGCTGACGTAGAGCTCGTCGGCGCGGCAGAGGAATTCGACGTCCAACTCACCACAACGCACTTCCACTTGCGGGTAGTCACGGCGCAGGGTCGCAAGCTCTGGCGGATTCTCCCGCGTATCGGCCACAGCAAACGCCACGCCCCGGCTCGCCAGAAAGCGAACCAGGGACATGCCGCTCTTGCCGAGGCCGACAACGATGCGGAAGTGGTCAGAAGCGATCAGTGACACTCGTTCTACCTCAGTTTCAACGTGGCAAGGCCGATCAACACGAGGATCACGGTGATGATCCAGAAACGGACGATCACGCGCGGCTCGGGCCAGCCTTTGAGTTCAAAGTGGTGATGAATCGGCGCCATGCGGAAAACGCGGCGGCCGGTCAATTTAAAGGATGCAACCTGAATGACGACTGACAGGGTCTCCATGACGAAAACGCCGCCCATGATGAACAGGACGATTTCCTGACGGACGATCACGGCGATGGTGCCCAAGGCGGCACCCAGCGCCAGCGCGCCGACGTCGCCCATGAACACTTGAGCCGGATAGGTGTTGAACCACAGGAAACCCAGACCGGCGCCGATCAGCGCGCCGCAGAATACGATCAATTCGCCTGCGCCCGGCACATAAGGGATCAGCAGGTACTCGGCAAACTTCACGTTACCGGACAGGTAGCAGAAGATCCCCAGTGCGCCGCCAACCATGACCGTCGGCATGATGGCCAGACCGTCCAGGCCGTCGGTGAGGTTCACCGCGTTGCTGGACCCGACGATCACGAAATAGGTCAGGATCACGAAGCCGACGCCCAGCGCGATGCTGAAATCCTTGAACATCGGGATCAGCAGCGTGGTTTCGACCGGTGTCTGCGCAGTCATATAAAGGAAGAGCGCAGCGCCCAGGCCAAACACTGACTGCCAGAAGTACTTCCAGCGGCTTGGCAGGCCTCTGGAGTTTTTCTCGATGACTTTGCGGTAATCATCGACCCAGCCGATGCCGCCAAAGAGCAACGTCACGATCAGCACGACCCACACATAGCGGTTGGTCAGGTCGGCCCAGAGCAACGTGGAAATCCCGATGGCGGACAGGATCAGCGCCCCGCCCATGGTGGGCGTGCCGGATTTGGACAGGTGCGATTGAGGTCCGTCGTTACGCACGGATTGGCCGATCTGTTTGTTCTGCAGGGCACGGATCATCCATGGGCCCAGGCACAGGGACAGCGACAATGCAGTGAGCACGCCGAGGATCCCGCGCAGGGTCAGGTACTGGAAGACCGCGAAGCCTTTGTAGAACTGTTGCAGATACTCGGCCAGCAGCAGCAGCATTAATGTTTCTCCGCCTTCAAGGGGTAAGTCTCGGTTGCGCAGAGTGCTGCCACGACGTTTTCCATCGCGGCACTGCGTGAACCTTTGATCAGAATGGTTGTGTTTTTATCGTGTTCGCCGCGCAGCGCTTCGATCAGCTCGGCCTGACTCGCAAAATGGCGGGCATCCTGCCCGAAAGCCTCGACGGCATGGGCCATCAGCGGACCGACGGCATACAACGCGTCGACCTTGCCCGCAGCGTATTGGCCAACGTCGCGATGGCCCTGCTCGGCCCAGTCGCCCAGCTCGCCGATATCACCGAGGACCAGCACCTTGCGGCCCGGGAATCCGGTGAGGATGTCAGTGGCCGCAGCGACGGACGTCGGGTTGGCGTTATAGGTGTCGTCGATCACGCGAATGCCGTTGGTCGCCAGTTGCGCGACGGTGCGGCCTTTGACCGGCTGCACGCTATTCAGACCGTCGACGATCCCGGCCAGCGATACATTCAGCGCGTGTGCGGCAGCGGCGGCGGCCAGCGCGTTGGCAACGTTATGCGCGCCCAGCAGGTTCAGCTGCACTTGCGCTGAACCGATCGGGCTGTGCAGCGTGAACGTCGGGCAACCGCGAGCGTCGATGCCCAGATCGCTGGCGTAAAAGTCAGCGCTGCTGTCCCGGGTCGAGAAGCTCAGGACCTTGCGGCCATTGGCGCGGGCGACCCAGATGTCGAACGCTTTGTCGTCACGGTTCAACACCGCAACGCCGCGAGCGTCGAGCCCCTCGATGATTTCACCTTTGGCCTGAACGATTTTCTCTGGCCCGCCGAACTCGCCCACATGGGCGGTGCCGGCGTTGGTCAGCACGCAGACGTGAGGCTTGGTCAGGCTGACGGTGAACGCGATCTCGCCGATTCGCGAGGCACCCAGTTCGATCACCGCGGCGTCGAATTCCGGTGCCAGTTCCAGCAATGTCAGCGGCACGCCCAGTTCGTTATTCAGGTTGCCACGCGTCGCCAACACCGGACCACGGGTGCGCAGAATGCTCGCAAGCATTTCCTTGACGGTAGTCTTGCCGCTGGATCCCGTGATCGCAGCCACCGGCTTGTCGATGAAGGCATTGCGATTCAGCGCACCCATCTGCGCCAGCGCCTTGCGGGTATCGCCGACGATCAGTTGCGGCAACGAACTGCCTGGCACTTCGCGCTCGACCAGCGCCCCGACGGCGCCTTTGGCGGCGACCTGATCGAGGTAATCATGACCGTCGAAACGCGGACCGGTCAGGGCAACGAACAACTGCCCCGGATTGATCGCACGGCTGTCGATGCTGACGCCGCTGAAACTGACGTCTTCGCCGACGCGACGGGCATCGAGCGGCACCAGCAATTCGCTGAACATAAGTGGCTTAAGCATGTGCAGCCCCCCATGCGTCCAGTGCCTTGGCGGCTTCTTCAAGATCGGAAAACGGATGACGCTGGCCGTCGATTTCCTGGTAATCCTCATGACCCTTGCCTGCCAGCACGATCACGTCGGCGGCCTGAGCCTGCTCGATGATCCGGGCAATGGCAGTGGCGCGACCTGCAACGAAATGGACGTTGTCCGCTGCGCTGAATCCTGCGCGGATGTCGTCGAAAATGCGCATCGCGTCTTCAGTGCGCGGGTTGTCGTCGGTCACCAGAACCTTGTCGGCAAGACGCTCGACCACTTCGGCCATCAATGGACGCTTGCCGCGATCGCGATCGCCGCCGCAACCGAACAGGCAGGTCAGCTGTCCTTTGGCGTGAGGCCGCAGGGCCGCGAGGACTTTTTCCAGCGCGTCGGGCGTGTGCGCGTAGTCAACGACCACCAACGGCCGAGACCCGCCACCCAGACGCTGCATGCGGCCAACCGGTCCTTCGAGACCCGGCAGCACTTTGAGGATGTCGTCCAGCGGGTAATCCAGCCCCATCAACGCGCCGACCGCGGCCAGCACGTTGCTCAGATTGAAGCGGCCCAGCAGGCTGCTGCGCAAGGCATGGTCGCCTTGCGGCGTGACCAGCGTGGCGCGCGCACCATCGTCATCGAAATGCGCATCGCGGCAGAACAGGTACGCGCTGCTGTCTTCCTGGCTGTAGGTGATCAGCCGCGAGGTGTGTTGTTCGGCGGCCAGTTGCCGGCCGAATTGGTCATCCAGATTGATCACGCGGCAACGCAGGTCATTCCACGCGAACAGCTTGGCCTTGGCCGCGGCGTAGGCTTCCATCGTGCCGTGGTAGTCCAGATGATCGCGGGACAGATTGGTCATCACCGCGACATCGAACGCCAACGCAGTCACGCGGCCCTGATCCAGGCCGTGGGACGACACTTCCATGGCGATGGCCTTGGCACCGGCCTTCTTGAGGTCGTAAATGGTCGACTGCACGGAAATCGGATCAGGCGTGGTGTGGATGCCGCTATGCAGTTCACTGTAAAAACCGGTGCCCAGCGTGCCAATGATGCCGCAGTGCTGTCCGAGTTGGTCGAGCGCCTGGGCGACCAGTTGCGTCACACTGGTTTTACCGTTGGTACCGGTCACGCCGACCATGTCCAGGCTACGACTCGGGTCACCGTAGAAACGGCCGGCGATATCGGACAACTGCGCTGCCAGGCCCTTGACCGGAATCATCGGGATGTCCGTGATCGGCAGCACTTTGGCGCCTTCGACTTCATAGGCGATGGCGGCAGCGCCATGGGCAATCGCGTCGGTGATGTGATCGCGGCCGTCGACCTTGAAGCCCGGGATCGCGAGGAACAGATCGCCCGGGCGAACCTTGCGGCTGTCCAGGGTCAGTTCACGGATCAGCAGGTCACGATCGCTCTGCGCGAAAATCTTGCTCAGGTTGAAAGACATCAGCCACGTCCTCCCTTGACTGGAACGACGAGCGGCGCCGCGTTGGCCTGTTGTTCCGGCGGAATCGGACCGAGGTTGTCCGGGCGCACGTTCATCAGACGCAACGTACCGGACATCACTTTGCTGAACACTGGCGCTGAAACCAGACCACCGAAGTAGCCGCCTTTGCTCGGCTCGTCGATGACCACGACGATCGCGTAACGCGGATTGCTCATCGGACCGAAGCCTGCGAACAGCGAACGGTAGGAGTTTTCGGCGTAGCCCTTGGTACCCACGGAAGTCTTGCGCGCAGTACCCGACTTGCCGGCAACGTGATACGACGGCACCCGCGCACGATAGACGCCGCGCGGATCCTCGATCACCTGCTGCAGCATGCCCTGCAGGGTTTTGGCCGTGGTTTCCGGAATCGCCTGGACCGAATCCGACGGCTTGTCGGTCTTCAGAATGGTCAGCGGGACAATCTTGCCGTTGTTCGCCAGCGCCGAGTAAGCGTGCACCAGTTGCAATGCAGTCACCGACAAACCGTAGCCGTAGGACAGCGTCGCGGTTTCCGCCTTGCGCCATTCACGGTAGTTCGGCAGGTTACCGACGCGCTCGCCCGGGAAGCCCAGACCGGTGTACTGGCCAAGGCCGACACGCTGCATGGCACGGAAGATGGCTTCGCCGCCCACGTCGAACGCCACCTTGCTCATCCCCACGTTACTGGAGTTGATCAGGATGCCGGTCAGATCGAGGATCGGGCCTTCGGTCTTGGTCACGTCACGAATGGTGTATTTGCCGATCTGCAGCGTGCCCGGATAGACCTCGACCTTATCGCTAGGCTTCCAGCGGCCGCTGTCCAGTGCCGCAGTCATCGAAATCGGCTTCATGGTCGAGCCCGGCTCGAACACGTCAATGATCGCGCGGTTACGCATTGCCGCAGGCACCATGGTGCGGCGGTTGTTCGGGTTGTAGGTCGGCTGGTTGACCATCGCCAACACCTCGCCGGTCTTCACATCCATGATCACCAGGCTGCCGGCCTTGGCGTCGTTTTCCTGAATGGCGTTGCGCAATTCGCGGGTCGCCAGGTATTGCAGGCGCAGATCAATAGACAAAGCCAAGGTCTTCCCGGCCTTGGCGTTTTTCTTCACTTGCAGGTCTTTGATCAACCTGCCGCGCCGATCCTTGATCACTTGCCTTTTGCCCGGCACCCCGGCGAGCCAGTCGTCGTAGGCGAGTTCGACGCCTTCCCGGCCATGATCGTCCAGGTCGGTGAAGCCGACCATGTGAGCAGTGACATCGCCTGCAGGATAAAAGCGACGGAATTCTTCCTTGCCGTAGACGCCCGGGACTTTCAGGTCGAGCACCGACTGGCCCTGCTCCGGCGTGAGGCCCCGGACCAGGTAAATGAATTCTTTGGTGGCCTGTTCATTCAGGCGGTCGGTCAGCGATTTAGGGTCCTGCCCAAGCGCCTGGGCCAGCAAGCCCCACTTGCTCTTGTCGGCCTGCATTTCCGAAGGGTTGGCCCAGATGGTGGTCACCGGCGTACTGACGGCAAGCGGCTCGCCGTTGCGGTCGGTGATCAGGCCACGGTGTGCCGGAATCGAAACGGTACGCAGGCTGCGCGCATCGCCCTGCTCAATAAGGAAGCGATGATCGATGACCTGCAGGTCGACGATGCGGTAGGAAATCGCCAGCACCATGACCGACAGCAGGCCGACCACGACGCGGAACCGCCACGGGTAGAGAGCCCCTTCGAGTTTCATCATGGCGACACCATCCGGATGTCGGCAGCGTTCGGGATGCGCATCTTGAGTTGATCCGTGGCCAGCGCTTCGATACGGCTGTGCGCGGTCCAGGTGCTTTGCTCAAGAATCAACCGACCCCACTCGGCCTGCGCCTTGTCGCGCACGCTAAGTTCAGCGTACAGCGAGTTGAGCAACTGACGGTTCCAGTGCGCGCTGTAGGAAACGGCGATCGCGGAAACGAGAACGGCGACGAACAGCAGCAGCATGAAGAAGCTGCCGCCCGGCAACGGCTTGAAGAATACGCGGCTCACCGTAGTTTCTCCGCAACACGCATCACTGCGCTGCGCGAGCGCGGGTTGGCACGTGTTTCTTCATCGGAGGCGAATTGCGCCTTGCCGATCAACTTGATGCGCGGCTCGAACGCCTGATGACGAATCGGCAGGTTGCGCGGCATGTTGTCCGCCTCGCCTTTCACCAGCTTGCGCATGAACAGCTTGACGATGCGGTCTTCCAGCGAATGGAAACTGATCACGACCAGGCGTCCGCCCACTTCGAGCGCGTCGAGTGCCGCGTCGAGGCCGGCTTCAAGGTCGCCGAGTTCGTTATTGACATGAATCCGCAGCCCTTGAAACGCGCGCGTTGCAGGGTTCTTGCCCTTCTCCCACGCAGGATTGGCCACTTTCAGGACTTCGGCCAGATCAGCGGTGCGCTCAAAGGGCTGGGTTTCGCGACGAGCCACGACAGCGCCTGCCATGCGCTTGGCAAAACGCTCTTCGCCGTATTCCTTGAAGACGCGGGCGATCTCTTCGGCCGGCGCGCTGTTGACGAACTCCGCCGCACTGATGCCACGGGTCGGATCCATGCGCATGTCCAGCGGGCCGTCATTCATGAAACTGAAGCCACGCTCGGCGTCATCGAGTTGCGGCGAGGAAACGCCCAAGTCCAGCAGAATGCCGCTGACTTTCCCTGCAAAGCCCCGTTCCAGAGCCTCGGCGCCCAATTCGGCAAAGCTGCGCTGCACAATGACAAAGCGGCCGTCTTCGGCCGCCAGCGTTTGCCCTGTGGCAATCGCTTGAGGATCTTTATCGAATCCGAGAAGTCGGCCGTCCGGCCCCAGGTGCTGCAATATAAGACGGCTGTGTCCGCCGCGCCCGAAAGTGCCATCCATATAGCAGCCATCCGCGCGCACCGCGAGAGCCTCGACGGCTTCTTCGAGCAGTACGGTGATGTGGGTAAAGCCGCTATTCGTAGTCACAGGATCAAATCACGCAGTTCATCAGGCATCGCGCCCGGTTTTTGAATGGCCGCAAGGTCCGCATCAGCAAGTGCGTTCCAGGCGTCCTCATCCCACAATTGAAACTTGTTCAGCTGGCCTACCAGCATTACTCGCTTATCGAGCTTGGCGTACTCACGCAAACGGGGTGGCACAAGAAAACGGCCACTGCCGTCGAGTTCCAGGTCAACCGCATTCCCGATCAACAGCCGCTGCAGACGACGGTTCTCTTCACGGAATGTGGCGAGCTCACGCAATTTGGCTTCGATCAACTCCCATTCCGGAAGCGGATAGATGCACAAGCATGGGTCGACGGTATCAATGGTTACGATCAACTGGCCGGCGCTACGCGAATCGAGCTCGTCACGGTACCGGCTCGGCATAGCGAGACGGCCCTTTGCGTCGAGATTGATTGCGTTTGCACCACGGAACACAGGCGCGATCTCCGAATATTATCTTTTTGCGCTCAAAAAACCCACTTCACGCCACTTTCCGCCACTTGCGCACACTATAGGAATGCGCCTACCACACCGTCAAGGCGACTTCTTAAGGAAAACCCTTACAGGACGGAGATTTAGGAGAGGTAATGCAGGAGTTTTGAAAAAATTCGGATTGTTCCTACGGATAATTCCGAGGATGAACAGAAAGTTCAGCGCAGAACTTAAAGTGATTTGTGAGGTTTAAGATTTTTTTGGCATTACGCGGAGGGAGAAACGGTACAAACGAGGGGAGAAAAAAAGGTGGAGAGTCGATCTGTAAGCCGGGTTCTGTCGAGGACAGTCATTCC
>Ga0213834_100624_pt1 | contig 14757 bp, 17 predicted proteins | sample SWPTP12_FD_160580 | JGI IMG/M metagenome (GOLD analysis project Ga0213834, IMG submission 160580) | Coastal seawater microbial communities from Marineland, Florida, United States - SWP TP1 #2 | ecosystem: Environmental > Aquatic > Marine > Coastal | place: USA: Florida | collected 2016-08-06 | reverse complement strand
GGAAACCGACTGACAACCGGTACCCGACCGTTTAAGACGACTGGCCCATTTTCAATAAGTTGCGGCCGGGTTGGGCAAAGGACGAGAAACGGTATCTCTTATCCGCGCTTTGAGGTTATTGTGGCGACAAATCACGGCAACTATCCTGTTACGTTGCTCGCTGATGAGGTTGCTAATCTAGACCTGGCGTCGGAGTATAAACGGCGATTGGCAGAGCAAGAGGCCCAGCGCGTACGAGATCTTGCACAATATACGAGTAATATCGCAAAGGTATCTGCTCAGTTGACCTCGGAGAAAGCTGCTGGCGCCAAGCTCCAAGCGTCCATTAACGGAATCAATGTGGTTCGTAGTTGGGCTTTTACTTATGGGGATGGGCAAACCGTCCCTTGCGAAGACCCGAGGAATTATCCCCCGCGACAAGTGTACGTTGACCAACAATGCGCTCCAAACAGAGGCTTTTATTATCAAGTCGCGCCTCAAACGGCATATGGATTCTGTGGATATTACCAATATCACGGAGTTTGCGTTGCAATTCCCTGAAATTCGCCAGAGTCAACTCGACATTAGAAATTATATTGTCGAGTTCGCTCTCGGGCTCAACTTTTAAGCGACCTTTACTTTATTGGGCTGCTTCGCAACGGGTCATTATCTCGTCGTTTGACATATTCGCTAAATCGACTGCCACCCCCTGAATATAAAAAGATTTTTTGTGCCCGGCGTCCGCATGGATTGTCAGGCCAATTTGGGCGAAGCGGCTGCAATCCGGGGCACTCTCACCAGCACTGATCATCTGTGCCGCAGCCCTGATATTGTCAGCCACGTGGGTGCCGGCCTCTACTGTTTTGTTAAAGCGATTCTCGACAGCCGTTCGGGTGCCGTTATCAATCGAAAATGGCCAATTGGCTATCAACGGCCCTATCGCAATGACGGCAGCATTGCTATCTTGGTAGAGCTGTGCGGCCCAGGCACGTCCATTCCTTACCCCAAAAGGGGCTCCAAGAATTCGGACGTCATATCGTCCAATTATCGGCAAGTTCGTTTCCGCTACTACGTCTCGCACAACATTATGGACCTCAGAATTGATTGTCTTCAAGGCACTATCTCTCTCGGATGCGCTCTTGCTTTTCATTCGGGCGAGTAACTCTCGGCTTACGAGGTAGTCGCCTGCTGCTGTGTACCAGCTGCCCCCGATCAATTGAATTTTTCGATATTTCTCCGGTAGCTTGAGCACCCCGGCGTCGTGGTGAATGGCGAATTCTCGATCATCCGCGGCAGCCAGGGGCTCCGACCCGAAGGTAACTCGGGTATCGGCCGCCACAAGGCTTATTCCGTTCTTTGAGTAGGCAAAACAAAAGGTCATATCTTCTTTCTGTCGAGGTTGGCGGCTCTATTTTATACACGAGCATGCCATGCCTGGCGAATCCCCGCCGACCCGTACACTGCAGCGGATGCGGATCGCACCAGATGCATCTTCTCGTGGAGCTGCTCGATCGACGCATCCATCTGGGCAGTCACCCAGTCGTGCCCAGTCCACGCCTCGAAGTGCAGGTCCGCTAGGGCAATTTCCCCGAACGCCCCAAACCAGTTCATTGGCTTCGCACCGATCTCGACACCTGCTCGAATCATGCTGGCCACGCCTGTCGAGCTGATGCGTGCACGACGATGCACTGCTGGCCAGGGGGCGAGCCGAGTGTCGGCCCGATCGATGGCAAACCTGAATACCCCAATAAGCTCCTGCATCTCGGCCATGCTCGGCCGGTGCAGCTTCACCTGACCTGGCATCTGAACGAGCTTGATTGCGGTGGGCTCGTAGACAGCGTCTGCGGAGAACCACACGACTGGGCGTTCATTTGGCGCCACCTTGGCTCCGTTCGGCCGCAGTGCGCCTGCCTCCCGGATCAGGGGCAGCTTGTGCCCGACTGTGTAGTGCCACAGCAGAGCCGGCGCCGGCACCGCGAAGTCGACGCGCTCGACTAGGATTTCGCAGCCCTTGGCGCCCACCCGGAGGCGAACGTCCGAATTACCAGGCATATCCATCAGCTCGGCCTGCGCGATCCCGTGCGCCAGCACCAGCCCGACCCCTGCAAGTGATCCCAACGCCTGGTTGAGTGCGGCCGCGGTATCGAGCGCGTCGACCACCCCGGTGCTGACGGCGCCGCCTGGGCTTTTGATCGTCCAATTCCATGAGTTTTTCTGCATAGGTTCCTTCAATACGTGCGTTTTCAGAGGACCAGCGTCCTTGCAGAGGGGCCGGCCGAACTTTTCGTCTTTTTTCTTCATCATACGATTACTCACATAAATCATAAGATTTCTTATTGTCAGAGTCAACTTGTGTTTGATAAGATACATTATCAAACGTAACGTACTGCTGAGTTACCTAGACGGTTTGAAAAAATCGCCCTCGCCGCAAAACGGACGCCGGCGGCGCTTTGAAAGCCGTTGAGTGCCTTAAAAGTGCAGTGAAGTGCCTTGAATGACTTAGCGCGGCCGCGAGCGTGGTTGCACTGCAGGCGAGTGACTCCATCGCTACTGTTATGGGCAAGGCACACCACCAACCAGGCCGCGAGGCCGAAGGACGAAGATGAAGCGCGATTTACCCCTGAAATTCCTGGCCCGTGCGATGGCCTCAGTAAAAGACCCTCACACGCTCGGCCTGGATCTTGGGCATGAGTTGCTAATTGACAACTTTGCTGGCGGCGGAGGAGCCTCGACGGGGATCGAAAAAGCGTTTGGCCGGCCGGTCGACTACGCGATCAATCACGACCCAGAAGCGCTGGCCATGCACGCGATGAACCATCCGAAGACCGTCCACTTGTGCACCAGCGTGTGGGACGTCAACCCAGCTGAGCTGACTAAGGGTCGCCCTGTCGGCCTGGTGTGGTTGAGCCCGGACTGCAAGCATTTCTCGAAAGCCAAAGGCGGTACGCCCGTTGAGAAGAAAATTCGTGGGTTAGCGTGGATCGGCATGCGGTGGGTGGCTGTCGCAAAGCCACGCGTTTTAGCGCTCGAAAACGTCGAAGAATTCCAGAGCTGGTCGCCGTTGATCGTCGACGCCGACGGAACCACGAGGCCAGATCCCAAGAAGAAAGGCGTTACCTTCGACAGCTTTGTCCGCCAGCTGCGTGCGCATGGCTACGAAGTGGATTGGCGAGTCCTCCGCGCATGCGACAACGGCGCGCCGACCATTCGCAAGCGCCTCTTCCTGATCGCTCGCCGCGATGGCTTCCCGATCGTATGGCCTGAGCAGACTCACGGCGATCCGGATAGCGCTGCCGTCATCGCCGGTAACATGCAGCCCTGGCGCTCAGCTGCGGAGTGCATCGACTTCCGGACACCTTCAAAGAGCATCTTCTTCCGTAAGAAGGATCTGGCCGCAAACACCCGCCGGCGAGTCGCCAAGGGCCTGTGGAAGCACGTGCTGACCGCGGCAAAGCCATTTATCGTCCGACCAGGTGCCGAGGGCGACAGCGGCCCGGTGCTGACCCCCTTCATCGGAGAGCATGCGAACGCGAGCTCTCAGCGCAATATGGCTGTAAACGAGCCGCTTCGTACGATCTGCGCCCAGGTGAAGGGCGGTCACTTCTCCATCATCGCCCCTACCCTCGCCCCGCTGCGCGGCACCTCGAACGCCCACCTGAGCGCGCACTCGATCGAGTCCCCATTGTCTACTGTGTCTGCTGGAGGCACCCACCATGCGCTAGTTGGCGCGCACCTGATCACAATTGGCTACGGCGAGCGGGCGAAGCAGGCGCCACGTGCCCAGGACATCGAGAAGCCACTGGGCACCGTCGTCGCCGCTCCAAAGCACACCCTCGTTGCGGCTTGTTTCGAGCAGGCGAACGGAGGTTTTTACGAAGGCGACGGCCGACGCGCGGACGCCCCGCTCTCCACGATCACCGCCGCGGGTAGCAACCAGCGCCTGATAACTGCTTATTGTGTGAAATATTATTCGTCTGGGGGGCAGTGGCAGGGCTTGGCCGAGCCGATGCACACGGTGCCAACGAAGGGACGCATGGGTCTCGTGCAAACCGTCCAGGTGCCCGCGGCCGCGCTGTCGGAGGAGCATGCAGCCAAGGCGCGTGAGTGCGCCAGGCTTTTGCACGAATACCTGCCCGAGCAGTTCCCAACGCCGGCCGACCTGGTGCTGGTCGGCGACTACGTTCTGGTCGACATCACGCTGCGCATGCTCCGGCCGCGTGAGCTTTTTCGGGCGCAGAGCTTCCCCGAAAGCTACGTCATTGACGAGATCCCGGACCCAGCTCGGCTCTTCAAGGACGGTATCCAGGTTGCTGACCCGCTATTGGTCCCACGGATTCCCCTCACCGCCACGGCCCAGGTCAGGATGTGCGGTAACAGCGTTGCGCCCGATCAGGCGGAGGCTCTCATTCGGGCCAATTTCACGCACGAGCAGTTGCTCCCGATGGCAGCCTAAATGCAGCAGCGGATTCGGTGCGACACGGACTCTTCCTCGGGTTAGGTTGAAGAGGTCTTGCGCGCACCTTTTTTCAGCTTTTTCAATCGCACTTTCCAGTGCTTAGGCGTCGCCGTCCTGTTGGTCGCTACGCGTCATGCGCTCTCAAAGGCGGAAGGCAACGCACAAGCTCGCAGCGAGATTCTGAGCCGGCTAGTGCTCGCCTTCCGCGACATCCATGTTCTTCCTTGCTGCGCCTACCAGCTTAATGCCCCAGCCGCGTCAGGCGCGGCGTGGGTACTGCTGGGTTTCTACTTTAGCTTTTAAAAGGGACTCAGCACACTAGCAAGAAGATTCGGCAAGCGTCAACTTGTTATATCGCCATCAACAGGATCATTTACGGAAATATTTCCGGTATTTCCATTGTGTTTTATTTGGCAAAGGCCGGTGATAACCCGGAAACTAGTCGCGCTATAAATCGAACTTTGAATCGTTATGGTTCCAACATTTTGGACGCCGCTAAAACCATCGGTTACAGATGAATTTGTGTAGTGAATTTCTGCGGTCGTCCGCGGGGGAACGACACATTGCTGTACGTTCGCCGACGTTCCAACCGAACATGTGCCGGCATCCTTATCCATCGTAAGTGTAAACGGCACACTCGAATTGTTATAAAAATGGCGCGTTGCACAGTCGGCCAGGGCCGGCGATGAGAAGCATAAAGCAGCGGTCAGTGGGACGGCCGCTTTCCCGAACGAGATGCCCACCTTTTTTAGTACCTGAATGTATCTAATAGCGACCACGAATACCTCCGATGAATTTGTTTAAAGTTGCCGTGCAGGCAATCAAAGATATCATGTCGTCAGCTAAAAACACTTATAAAAAAATATTAAGGCTAGATTTTTGATCAATTTGCGTACTCAAGGTTGGCCAGCATCGATTTCACGGGTCGTAGCTTCCGTTATCACACCATCCGAACGGCGTACGCGTCATCCTCTGGTTTAATGAATTAAGTCAACGCAGAACAGGTGAAGATTTCGACGCCACCCGCCCACTCACTACCTTAAACAGGTCGTCATCGCTTAAGATGCGAACCTCACCGCTCGTGATCCCAACGCAGCGGCCCTCCGGCTGTCCGCGACCTGATGGCCAACTTTGTTGACGGCGTTGCTCGCGGCGGCATTCGGCGCCCGCCACAAGCCATGAGCGTGAACAGGACGAGGCTGACGCCTCGCCGCTGGATAGCCTGGCGCCCTGACCCGCCCACGCGCCGCGCAGCTCGCGGCGTCCTGCGGGCCGCTCCAGCTTGCAACCACGCGGGACCATCTCCCCCAAACTCCTCCTGTATCGCGTCCGCCCTGGACGCTGCGTCACAGTGAGGAGCATCCCTATGTTTGGCAACGTCCAAGAGCCTGCGAAACCGGAATCGGCCGCGAGCAACCCCAACACCTCCGGTCCAAACCTGGCGGACCAGGCACATGCCTTCTTCTCCGGGATTGGCGCGAAGGTGTCCACCTCGTCGACGCCGCGGCCGATGCGCCCCGGTGCGGCCGTGCGCCGGGTAGCAGCGCCAGCGCCGCGCGCTGCCCAGCCCTCGCACTTCGCAGATACCAGCGATGAAGCGGCGCGCGCGCGCGCGGAAGCCATGGCAGCAGAAGCCGACATCGTCGACGACACCTTCTTCGAGTGCGACGCACCAGGGGCCTGACCATGACATTGCAAATTACCCTTCGCCACGAGAACGGGAAAGACCGCGCCGAGTGCGCCAGCTTCGATCAAGCAAATTCGGTGCTGCGGCGCTGGTCGAGCAGCTGCCACCCCACGCTCGGCTACGACAAGATCGGCTTCCAGATCGTGCACCCGGATCGCGATTTCGACTACAAGGGCCGCTATGACCTGGAACACTGGCGTACGCGATTCGCCGACCTGGGCAGCCACGTATCGAGGACGCTTGCGTACATGGCCGGCACTGGCCAGCCGCCGCACATGTCGGCCGATCAGTACGCAGGTGCGCTGAAGGCGGTGTCACCAGGCGCACGCGAGCAGGCCGCTGTGGGGCTGGCGCTGGTAGGCGATCTATTGCGGGCTGAGATGGTGCCCCAGCACGATTTGGAGGAACTCCAGGAAGAGGATCAGCCGGCGCCGCGCATCTAACGGCCGACGGCGATCATTGATATTTCCCACGCGCATGTCGGACATCACGAGTTGCCATTGGATTTATATGCTGCACCGCCGCAAAATGCTTCTGTCTCCTCTACTTTCCCTCCAAGAAAATAGATTCTTGCCCGCCTACAGCGGGCATTTTTTTTGATTGGCCCACGACGGCTGGCTTGCGAACCTCACCAGCTTGGGGGGTATGCTGGATGCGTAACCCACAGCATGCGTGTCATGTTCTCTTCCTGTGCCCAGAGGTAGATCCCCTCCCCCTCCACGAAAAACAGCGCTCGGCCGTCGATCTGCGCGATCTCGATCGCCGCCGCGCGGTACAGCGGGTTCAGGATCTCGTCGGGCCTGCAGGCATCGACGCTCACGCAGTGGTCTACCAGCTCCTCGCGTGTCAGGGCTGGCAGCGGGACGTCTTTCCTGTCGACGAAGCGATGGCGCTGGTTTCCGTAGGCCCTCAGGCGTTCCCACTCGCCCGCAGGCATGGTGCTGAGGTGGCGGCGCACTTCGGATGCGAAGGCGCTCCTGGCGCTGATCGGCTGGGCTTCCAGCTGCTGGCGTGCGTCCATCTGGATCTCCATCAAAAGGTAATGACGCGATCGTAGGATGGGCAGGCCAACGTGGTTGCAACGGCGGCCCAGCACGTGGTTGCTGGTTACCGGTGCGCTCAACACGTTGCAACCACGAGCGCGCACACGCTTTATCCTTGGGGTACCTCTTACCCTGACCAAGACGAAAGACGCCACGTGAACAAACTTCGCTATCAAACCTTCCTCCTCACCCGTGTCCTGCAAGGAAACGGCTATGCCTCGACTCAGGAGCTGCTGGACACCATTACGGCCGCTTGCGAGATACCAGAATCAGAATGGAGCGCGCGGAAGGCGGCCTTTAACACGCTCGCCGACAAAGCGCCGCTGCGGACTGGCAGAACCAGCGACATCGCCATCACGCACAGCGACCTCCCAGGCTTCTTGGAGCGCGAGTGGTTCGAGTTCAACTCGTTCTCGGCGATGACCAAGAACATCAGCCGCGCCGCCGAGCTCGACGCTGCCGTGCAACGCTACTGGCTCACCGACGAGCAGACGGACTACACGAAGCGGCCTGGCGACGAGGCGGCGCCGGACACAAGCGACGAAGCCGAGGGCGCGCCGAGAATGTGATCAAAAGCGGTTCGACGCGCTACCTGGGCGGCGCTGAGTCCAGCAGCTGCTCGATCGCGTCGATGCTCTCCCCGATCTGATGCGACCGGGGGGCTTTCTTCCGGATCTCGGCCAAAAAAATCTTCACCATTGACGGGCGCGGCGCGCCTGAATAGGCCTCGTCGAGAGCGTCCTCCATCCACTGCTCAGCAGCAGGCGCATCCAATGCCGTCACGTGCTGCAGGACCAGGCCCTGTAGGTTCTGGAGCATCGCCTGCAGCTGATCTTGGTCCTTCTCCGTCATGCACCTTCCCCAGGAAGTTTGGGGCCGATGTTTTTGAGCAGGTTCTGAATCTCCGGGCTTAAAAACGCTTCGTCAAACCCCGAGCGCAGGGACTCTTCCTCCGCCATCTGGTCCAATTTGGCGATCTCCGACTTTGCCCATTCTCCGAAGGTATCGATTTCACTTCGCACCGCCGCGAGTGCCTCGACATCCTCAGGGGCGGCCGCCTCAATGCCGTGGAAGATCATGGACCAGGCACCGGCAGTCTTTGCGAAATTCTTGAGGATACGACCGCGGTTCTGAATGAAGTGCACCTTTAAGCTGTCATGTACGGGCATTTTTAAGTCCGTTGCCTGGCGCCATAGCTCGATCGACATCCGCACCATGGACGGGTCGAAAACGACTTGAATTTTCTCGCTCGGATTTCCCATGGTCGTAGCCTCAGGTTTTCAGCATGATGTAGCCATTACGGCGTAGGAAGCGTAACACGAGGGAGAGCTCCACCCCGGTCTTGGCACTGACGATCGACGCCATGGTGGAGACGTAGGCTGTCGAAAACTTCTCTCGCAACAGGTGATACAAGATGCTGCTGTCGTTGACCGTCCAGCCATCCGTACGCGCCCTGCTTGCTGCGCGCTCCAGCTCACGCACCAGCTCGCGAAGTGGCAAAGTCCAGGTCCACTCTTCATAGCCTCGTTCATCGTAAAAACGTCGATCGATAATATCCGGGTCAGCACCAGCCAGCGCTGGCAATGCCGCTGCCGGCGCACGCTTCAGGCGCAGATTCTCCAGTCCGAAAGATAGCTCGGGGAAAAGCAGCTCGAAGAGGCGGTCGTAGCGTGGATCTCGCCGATAGGCGTCTTCGTTTTGCCTGAGGCTTGCCCGAACCCGCCTGCGCCATTCGTCCAGTAACCCGCGTTGGTTCTCCGTAAAGCTCAACTGTTTTTCGCGTTCCTGAAGGGCCAGCAAGTACAGGCCATGCCAGGACTTTGCCTCTGGGGAGACATCGGTCAGGATGCTATTGATGACCTGCCAGACTTTGCTGTACTTGTACGCGACAGGGCGGCCCGTCATGACCGACATCAGTCGGTGAAGCATGGTGCGCTGATCGTCGAAGAGACGGTAGTCTAGCGCCTCAGGATACCCGTGCAAGTACAAGCCGTCAGCGGCGTCCAGGACGGTGACGTATGCTTCCTGGCGCTCGCGCGCTGGATCCCACAGTTCATCCTGATCGATCTCATAGTCGATGCGGGCAAGCTCGCGAACGGCATCCAGGTAGCGCCCCGCCCACGCAGCGGCCGGGGTTGTAAGCATCGCCGCCTTCCGCTTCGCCGCGTCTCCTGCGCGCCGCGGGCCGAACTCAAACGTGCCTGGTACTGCTGTAGGGGCCGGCGCCAGCGGCGCTGTAATGGCTGCCGGCTGGTGAAGCCACACCTTGCCGGCTACCTGATCGAGCACCAGGTGTCGAAGGCCGTCCCTGGATAGCATCCCGGCCATCCGCGAAAAATCGATCTCAATGGTCGCCAGGTCTACGGCTCGGATTCGCTCCAGGCGCTCAGGCGTGATTGTGTTGGTGACGGTCACCTCGACGAGCAACTCACCACCACTTTTCAGTTCGGCGATCACATCGGGAATTATTCGGCCCAGCTTCTTCTCCAGCCGGGCGCCGGCCAGCTGCATGCGCGCGCTCCGGGTGGAGTCGGTACTTACGGCGCCGGTGGAGGTAATCCACCAGCGCGGGACTAGAACGGACGTCGCCGCGGCTAAAATCGCTTTGACCTCGCGGTGCAGCAGCGATTCGCGTCGCAGGTCTGCCGGCAGCTCGTCCTCCGCGATGTCCCAGTCAAGCGCCTCGGTCGCGGCGCGGAGGGCGTCTTCGCGGGCGTCTGCGTCGCCACCAGCATCTGGCCAATGGCCGCACCACGAAGCCGTTTCCAGCGCAGGCACAAGGCGTGCGCGCAGCTCGTCAGGTGATAGCGCTGCGAGCGAAGAATCGTCGATACATATCTCGATGCGCGGCACCAGCGTCTCGCCGTCGTCACCGGCACCTATCGCCGCCAGGCTCGCACTGCCGATAACGACTACGGTCACCCGGCGGCCGTCGTCCAGTAAGACGTCCGCTGTGGTGGTATCGGTGAAATTCACTCTCTGAACGCGCACGCGTTGAGCAGCGACTTCGACCCATCCTTCGTAGAAGGCGCCGGAGAGGCCTTGAACGGCAATAGAACGACGCAGGCGCGGGAGGACAATCATGTCCCCTTCGTGCAGGCCGGCCAGAAGCGCTGCGCGCGCCGACAGCACTTGGCAGCTGTGGGCCTCGGTGCCACTTTCGTGGCGGAAGTGCGGCCGCAGCTCCCATTCTGACTTTGCCGCATTGATCGCAACGAGGGGCTGGTTGCAGCTTATGCACATGCAGCTACATGCTGCCCCGCGCTCGCTTGCGGTGAGCTCCAGGATGTATCGAAGTTGACCTGATGTTTTGTCCCGCGCCCAGGCCAGGATGTGGTCCTGCAGGCGGGCTCGCACTACCCCGTGTCGACGTACCGTAACGCGCGCTGGTGATGGGGCGGCCATGGCTGTGAAGAGCTACCGGCGGCGCAGACGGCGGAGAAGCTTGACTAAGCCATATGCGGCTATCACAAACGCGAGCAACGTCGAAACTCGCGGCTCAGCGATCGAGCCAGACGCGATCACAGCCGCAATCCAGAGCCCGCCGCTCAGGAAGAGCAAGGCCTGTCCGAGCCAGGTAGCGCCTAGCCGGTGTCCGATAATGAAAGGAATGAAAGACATTTTAGTTTTTCCGATAGGTGCCGGATACAGCTGAGAAGCGTCACGCCTGTCAGTGCTGCTGAGCAATTTCAGATTATAGGCCGACGGCAGGAAGGCGTCATCGCCTGCTGCCCGCGCTGCAAAGAAAATGTCGAGATTTAGGCCCGGCCGTGGTCGACCAGCTGCAGGACCAGGTTGACGTCGGCCGGCTTCGTCAGATGCCGGTTAAAGCCTGTCGAGACGACGCGCGCGCGAGTCGCCTGATCGTTCCAGCCTGTAAGCGCAGCAATATATACGTGAGAAAGACCAGGGATTTCGCGCAATGCCACTGCCACCTCGAAACCGCTCATCTCCGGCATTCCCAGATCGAGGAAGACCACTTCGGGTCCGAAGGACTTCGCCAGCGCCAGAGCATCAGCGCCGGAGTTCGCCACTGCGGTCTCATGGCCATGCGCGCCGATGAACATCGAGAGCATCCAAGCGGCGTCGGCGTTGTCGTCGACAATCAAAACCTTCCGCCGCACCGCCGCATGTCGAAGATGCATATGCCCCCCGAAGTCCAACATTATTGGCCGCCTTACCGAGGCAGCATTGTTACGTTTTATTGTAAGCCAATTTCACAATACATAACTAGCTGTCCGGGTTGCGCGGGCGCATGAGCCCAGTGCGACGGTAAATTTCGAGGGCGTCGGCGCCGTCGAGCAGAGCGCCGACCAGGCGTTCGAGCTGCTCGACCGGCATTGTAATCGGCATCCGGTACGGCACCACGGCCGCTGCCGGTGCCCCAGGTTCGATCGTCACATCGAGCTTGCGGCGCCGGTCTGCCTCATCTAGCAGGGTGCCGGCGAGCTGGTTCAAATCTTCTCCGCCCATTGACACCATTTCCGACCGGCCCTCAACGACGATGGCAATCCGTGCGAAAGCGGGATCGACGCCACAAATGTTGATGCCGTAGTCGAGGAAGAGCGCCACGCCATGTGTTGTCCCGTTATCGGCCATGCCTGAGTAGCGGAAATAGGTCGGACCCTGGGCGGAGCGTGGCAGGTGGAAAACGATGGCATCCTGGCTCCTGAAGTCTGGCTCTTGGTAGAAGTCATCTTCGGGATCGAGGTCCTCGTCCTGCTCAAGTTCATCGTGCATGGTTCACCATTTGCTCGGGATATCCAGGGGAGTTGTATCGTTCACCGATTATCCCGGTTCAGGTGGCACTCTCGCAAGGATAGGCTCAGCATCCGGCTCGCACGCAGCGCCTGCTCGACGCCGCCCAGGCAGTTTGCCATAATGCTCTACATCACTATTCGGCCCCGGCCGCCACCACCATGCACCAGCTGGGCGAATCGATCCCCTTCGCGCTGTCCGAGGCCGATCAGCGCGTCTACGAGCCGCGAGCTGTCCCGCTCGGGAAGAGGTGTGGATGCGTGTGCCCAGGCTGCCGACAACCTGTCATCGCCAAGCACTGCATGGCCGGCAAGCGCGCACCGCACTTCGCCCATACGTCCGGATCGGACTGCGCCTCCGGATACGAGACAGCTGTCCACCTCGCAGCCAAGCAACTCATCGAAACCCGTCGTGTCCTGATGTTCCCTGAACTCACTGCCTCGATTGCGGTGACGGACGCTACCGCTCACATCCATAAGCCCTCGAAGCAGCTCGCGGCGGCGGGCAGACGCGACCTCACCGAGGTAGCTGTCGAGGAAGCCCTGGGCCAGATCCGCCCGGACGTTCGCGTAGAGGCAATCGAACTGGGCGCCGTGCTGGTCGAAGTGGCGGTCACGCACTTCGTCGACCAGGTGAAGCTCGCGCGGATTGAGGCGCTTGGCTTTGGTGCCATCGAGATCGACCTCTCTAAGGTACGTGATGCGACGTTCGCTTCGCTTGAAACGGCTTTGTTCGACGATCCTGCGCGCACCAAGTGGCTATATCACCCAGGTGTTCCCGCGGCCGAGGCCGAGCTGCTTGAGTCGATCCAGGGCGACCTGCGGGTTGCGGAGGAGCTGGCGGCCAGGTGGGCCGCCAAACGGGCTGCGGACGAAGAGGCCGAGCGCCAAAAGCAGGCCGAGCTCCAGCGTGCCGTTCAGCTGGCCGACGAGGAACGACGCAAAGCAGAAATGGAGCGGAAACGCGCGGCAGATCTGGCCCTCAGGCAGCGCCGCCACGAGGAGCTGACGAAGGCCACTGCGTTCAAGGCCAGGCCGGAAGACCAAAAACGTCAGATCCTTGAGCGTCGCCTCCGGGTTGATGCGCTCCCAACAGTGCTGAGCGCGAAGGTGCGGGGCGAGATGGCATTTGGGGTGCTGGATCCACTGATATGGCAGACGACCCTTTTTGGCGGGCTGATACATGAGCGAGCAGGACAGGGGCAAGGATGGTTGAAACTGGACCTGGCCCAGAAGTGGATGCGGTATCGCTTCGAGATACCGCCCAGGATTGGGCGGAGCGCGGACGAGGCGATCGGCGACTACCTGTTGGCACTGGCCGCCGCTGGCGCGATTGTCGAGTGCAACAACGATTTCTATGCGCTGGCTGTGGCAGATCTCAGCTGCTTCGAGACACTGCGCGCGGTACGCGACATGCCCAGCGTGCACGTGCCCCAACTTCAGTGGGCGGCGCCCGACCGATGGCCCTCCGAAATGCTGGTGACTACGCTGACGAAAGCGATGGTAAGGAACGGCCCGAAGGCACGCGAATGGATACGGATGGCGGAAACGCTACCTCAACTCAGGGATCGCCCTCCCCTGGCGATATGCGACTGGGGCAGCAGCATCGGTGGCGGCAGCAACGCAGCCATGGAGTTTCTTGTCCGAACCGGATTTCTTTGCCTGCCGAAACCTGATAGCAGCGCATCCTGATCGGCTGCATTCCTATTGCTAAAACGGCTGGCTAGTGTCTACACCTGTCGTTATAATGGTACACACTGTGTACATGAGTAAATTATGACGGAACGATCACAAAAAGACCTGCTGCAGGACGTGAAGGATGCGCTCGGCGGCACATGGGACGACGTCGCTGCTCGAACCGACATCGCCGAGCGCACCCTCAAGAGCTACCGTCTGCCACCTTCATCGAAAGGTCATCGCTCGATGGACAGGTTCGTGCGCCAGGCTGTCCAGAGGGTTCTGGACGAAATCCAGGCACCGCAATCGCCCGACGTTGACGCGGTACACAGTGTGTACCATAATGAGGCATCTTAGGGGGAAACAAGATGTCCAGAATCGATACCGAAAGCCACGCCGATCGCAGCATGCGCGAAGCAGCCGCACATAAGGCGGTCGCAATGAAAACCGCTGACCTGGCGAAGATCATTCGGCCACTGCGAACCGCGCAATACGAGGTCGATCACGAATGGACCTACTTCCAGCGCGCCCTTGACGGTTTTGTGCGCGACTATGGCAGCCTTGAGCTCAATCCGGACTTCCAGCGTGGCCATGTTTGGGCGCCCGAGCAGCAGCAGCTCTTTATGGAGAACGTCCTGCGTGGGGTCGTCTCGTCCTCGGGCTTTCTGGTCCAGTTCAACTGCCCGAATTTTGAATCGGACGATTTCGTGGGCGATCTGCCCCTTGGCGTTCAGTGCATCGACGGCCTTCAGCGGATCACGGCTGTCATGGACTTCTTGGCCGGTAAGGTCCGTCCCTTCGGTTTCACGATGGACGACCTGTCTGGCAGCTCCTTCTCGGTAAAAGGTCGGTATCGGTTCAGAGTGGCCATCCATAATTTCACATGGCGGGCCGACCTGCTCCAGCACTACCTCGACTTGAACACCGGCGGCACGCCGCACTCGGCCGAGGAGATCGAGCGCGTGCGCAAGCTGCTCGACAGCGCCCTTTCGCAACAACGATGAAGAAGGACTGAATAAATCATGGACATGACTGAAGATATTTTCGCGGATCAAAGCTACGGCAAAATCGCCCTGCAGAAGATAGCGCCGACCGACCCCAACTTCCGTTTATACAAAGCCGGCTACCTCGGAAAGGGAAACGTGCGGAAAGTTATGG
>Ga0213834_100621_pt1 | contig 14860 bp, 18 predicted proteins | sample SWPTP12_FD_160580 | JGI IMG/M metagenome (GOLD analysis project Ga0213834, IMG submission 160580) | Coastal seawater microbial communities from Marineland, Florida, United States - SWP TP1 #2 | ecosystem: Environmental > Aquatic > Marine > Coastal | place: USA: Florida | collected 2016-08-06 | reverse complement strand
CCTAGGTGTTCGTCGCTGAACATGCGCCCAAAGGTCACCGCGGCTACGCCTTGGGTGTGCTGCAAGCCGGGCTCACCTTCGGCTATCTCATCGGCGCGCTGACGGCCACCTGGCTTGCGCGCGTGTTCACCCACGCAGAAATCCTCGATTTCGCCTGGCGAATCCCGTTTCTGCTGGGCGGCCTGTTCGGTGTGATTGGCGTCTGGCTGCGCCGCTGGCTGAGCGAAACCCCGGTCTTCATGGCGCTGCACGCCCAGCGGGAAGGCATGACCGAACTGCCGCTGCGCGCGGTGATTCGTGAACATCGCCAATCGTTGCTGCCTGCGGCGTTGCTGACCTGCGTGCTGACCTCTGCGGTGGTGACCCTGGTGGTGATCACGCCGACGGTGATGCAACAGCGCTTTGGCATGAGCCCTAGCGACACGTTCGCGCTCAGCAGTGTCGGCATCGTGTTTCTGAACATCGGCTGTGTGCTGGCCGGCAGGCAGGTCGATCGCATCGGCGCCTGGCGCGGCGTCGTCTTGTACAGCCTGCTGCTGCCGATTGGCGTCGGTCTGCTGTACGCCAGTCTGGTCATCCAGTGGCTGCCCGTGGGCCTGGCCTATGCCGTCGCGGGCCTGGCCTGCGGCATCGTCGGCGTCGTGCCATCGGTCATGGTCGGACTGTTCCCGGCGAACATTCGCGTCTCCGGCATCTCCCTTACCTACAACGTCAGCTACGCGCTCTGGGCCAGCACCACGCCGTTGGCCCTGATCGCGCTGATGCCGTGGAGTCCGTGGGTCTGCGTCGGCTATTGCGTGATCATGGGGGCGGTCGGCCTGCTGACCGCGATGTTCTTCGGCATGCGCAAGGGCATGCAGGTGGACGACGTGATGGTGGCGCCGACAGGCAACTGATCGTCGGGCAATCCGGACGATTGCTCTGGCAGAACTACGCTTGATCGGTGGAGCAGGTTTCAGACAGGGGCGGGATGGGCGCGGCCGGAGGGCACGGCGCTCCCCGCCAGCAACCGCGCGAGGCGGTCATCGGGTGAGCGAACCTGCGCCGCACCGCAACCATCTGAGAAGGCTAAAGCCTCTGGAGCCTGCCATGAGCGTCAAACCTATCCCCGACGGCCAGCATAGCCTGACCGTGTACATGGGCGTCTCGCCCGCCGACCAAGCCATCGAGTTCTACATAAAAGCCTTCGATGCCCAGGAAATGTTCCGGCTGGACGGGCCGGGCGGAAAGGTCGGTCACGCCGAACTGCAAATCGGCGACTCTCGCCTGATGCTCGCCGAGCCTTGCGATCAGGGCGGGTTCGTCAGCCCTGCACCCGGCAGCCAAACCTCCTTCGCCATGCACCTGTATGTCGCTGACGTCGACGCGCAATTCAAGCGCGCCGTGGAGTCGGGCGCGACAGTGGTCAGCGAAGTCCAAGACATGTTTTACGGCGACCGCAGCGGCAGCGTCCGTGATCCGTTCGGGCATCTGTGGTTCATCGGCACGCACAAGGAGGACCTCACTCCCGATGAAATCCGTGAGCGCGCGGCGAAACTTTTCGCTCAACCTTCCTCCTGAAACGCTTTTCTCGTTCCTGCACCCGCCCGGCGTGATTTGCACCCTGACCGGTTTGATCGCCGGGCGCGTGAACGCCGTGAATCAACGCACCTGATTTGTAACAGATGATTGTAATTATCATTCGTAAGTATTATCGTGCCTGTCTATACAAGCTGTCTCTATATAACTGTGCCGAACTTGGTCTGCGCCAGGATTAATAACTGCGCGGGCGATATTGGTTAGGCCAGCAAGGAGTTGTCCTTGCGTGCTGTAGGAATAATTACCTTTGTTGTGCTCATTATTAACCCTTCGCCTGATCGATAGCCGAAGTTATGCGCGCTCGAAAATTTTACTCAATAAAACTGTATCAGTGCCGATGAGCTGTTCAATGCCAGGGAAGGCAACTAATGGAGGTTATTGCAGGCCGATGATGGAACAAGACCGCAAGCGAAAACGATCGAGCAGAGCGACGCCGAGAGAGAAGGAAGTCCTGCAATTGGTGCTGCTGGGCTGCACCAACAAGGACATCGCCCAGAGGCTGGGCATCAGCGATTACACGGCGCGGGACCATGTCTCGTCGCTGCTGAAGAAAAACGAGGTCAAAAACCGGGCGCAATTAATGGCGCTGCATGTGCCCGGGCTGCGTAAGAAGAAAATCTCTACACCCCTACATTTGACGGATTGTATCGCCGAGTGAGGCGCGCATAATAAAACCGAGTGAAGACTGAGCATTTATAAGTATTGCGACATCCGCAATTTATTTGGATCGGTACAGGCGCGTGCCTGTGAAGTTACAACTCGCGTGCATCAATGGATTGGCAGGAAAGATCATGGATCAGGTGTCGAGCGATACTTCGGCTGCGTTATTTGTTTTGCGCGGTGTCAGTCAACGTTATGGCGAGGAAAAGAATGCGGCTGGATGTGCTGGAAAAAAGTTGCGCTGATTGACGATGCCTCGCTGCGGAGCCATCACCAGCAGGGCGCGGCTATGCAGAACGATTGATGGCGCGGCCATAGCAATGCTGCCGAACAACATTTGAACAACAAAAAGGAACGATCCGATGACACTTCAAAGCGCCACTTCACAGCCTTCGGCTCCGCGTCGTTCGCGACCTGATCACGTCGGGGTCGCCGCTGAATTCGACCGGCTGGTGGACGAGCAGGCCGCGCTTTCCAGAGACCAACTCAATGCACTCCACAAACAATGGTTTGGTCCGCAGGGCCTGTTCGCCACCTTCAGTGCAGAGGTCGAGCGCCTGGGACGACAGGCGCCGGCGCTGGACGATCTGACCTGGCTCGACAACCCGCAGCGTTTACAGGAGGCGGAGCGCGCAGTGGCCTTCGCGCTGGCGCAGAGCAATCGTCGCGGCGCCGCCGTTAATCCTTTCAGCGGTCGTGCGCGCCACGATCTGTGTTGTGTGGTGTTCGATGAAACCGGCGCGTACACGCTGGTCGAGCGCTATGCCGCGTATGAAGCCATGCGCCAGAGCGATTCGGATTTCTTCATCAAACTGATCGCCACCACTCGCGGCGTGGTGGAGCGGCGCATCGTTTTCCGAGGGCTGCTGGAGCATTTCGATCGCTTGCTGCCCATCGAAAAAAGCATCTATCCCGGTGCTTATCGCGAAGTCCAGCAAGCGCATCTGGACCGCGAAGAAGGGCTATATGGTCCTCTGACGCTGAGCGACAGCCTAGTTGCCCTGCTGGAGACGGTGTCGCCCGTCGAGTTGCTCAAGCTGACCCAGCGCTGCGCCGACTGACCGAATGCAGGCACAAACTCTTCCAGACCCTCGCTCGCCTCCGACGCTGACTCACTCAAGTTCGGCACTCGCTGATTCGCAGGCCCTTACGCCGGGCGGCGCCGATGTCACCCGGTTGCGCCCGGTGCTTTTGGCTTTGTACAACGCCATGTCGGCCTCATGCAGCCACATGCCCGCATCGTTCAGATGGGCGCCGTAAGCCGCGATGCCGACGCTCAGGCTCAATTTAAGGTCGGGGAGGGCGGCGTGAGAATGCTCGTTCACCGTGCGGCGCAGGCGCTCGAGGATGTCGGTGGCTTGCGCAAGTGAGGTGTCGGGCAGGATCACGCAAAACTCGTCGCCGCCGTAGCGTCCGGCCAGATCGGTTTCCCGTAGGTTGGCGGACAGGGCGTTGCTCAACTGCTTGAGCACGCTGTCGCCGATGATGTGGCCATAGGTGTCATTGATGGTTTTGAAGTGATCGATGTCGATCAGCGCAACGCTGTTGTGCCTGTCCAGCGTCCGACTCTTGTTGAATTCCAGCGTCAGCAGATCCTTCCAGGCGCCATGGTTCATCAGACCTGTCAGGCTGTCGGTCGTGCTCAGCTTCTCCAGCGCCTTCTTGCTGTTGGAAAGTTGTACCGCGACGCGGTAGGACAGCAAACCGAGAGCCAGCGGATAAATCACCAGCATCGGCAGGCAGGCATACACCTGAATCTGGGTGACGGGCGGAAACAGTTCCGGGCGGAAAATCCAGTACGAAAGCAGCGCGCCGCTGGCCTGCGCCACCGAGCCAATTGCCAGCATTCGTGGGCCGCCCGCGGCGATGTTGTTCATGGCCAGCATCGATAACGCCGCCACCGCTGGAAGCGGGTTCAGCCCCATGGCGCCAGCCCAGAAACCACCGGCCACTGAGTCATAAACCAGATTGCGGCGCTCAGCCTGGTAGGGCTTGTCGGAATAGCGAGCGAGAAGATACGCCAAGTGCGGCCAGACGTAAGCGTGCAGCACCATCAGCACCCAGACCCACGTGGGCGGATGAGAAGGATATAACGCGGCGGCCACGGTGAAAAAACCCATGCCCAAGCCCACGCTGCGCGGCAGATGCAGACGCCGTGCAAATGAAAGACCTTTGTGGCTTGAGGTGCTCATAGCTCTTCACCGGGTGATGACACAGCGTCCGGATTGAAACATCGGCCACGACCAATGACCCAGAGTGTCGCTTGCCGATTGAAGGGAAGGAAGAGCGATTTGCCACTATTCGTCCATTTCGCATCGCCGGTCGTCGCCTGAGGACGAATCAGGCTGATCGGATGGGCAGAGCGTAGACCCTATTGCCCCTTCCATCCTGCAATCCATCCGAATACGCCGACGGACATGGCTTCTTGCAGTCGGTGTCCGCAGGGGGCGCGTCCTTCAGACAGGCCGCTCACTTGCTCCCGGTCATGTTTTTGATCAGCTGCGCGTGCGCTTTGGCGTCTTTGGCGAGCGAAATCACATTGACCATTGCAGTGCGCGTTCCCGAGGCGGCAGTCAGCGTGGTGCTTAGGACATTGCCACCGTCCACGCCGCCCGCGATATCCAGCTGACGAAGGCCGAGGCCTTTTCTGACCATCTTCTTCTCGCCGAGCTTCTTGAAATCACGGTAACTGGACTGCTGTTGTACGAGCGTTTCGGCAATGATGGTGTCCAGCGTTTCGGTATCGTTGGAAGGAACAGACTTACCGTCCGGCAGCGGCGTTTCGGTGATGATCACCACGCGCTTCGCGGGCTTGTTCATGTACAGCAAACCGGTTACGCCAGCGGCCTTCGCCTTGTCGTCGATCTCTTCCATCGGCCCTTTGACGTAGTCCTTAGGCAGGTAGAACAGGAACTTGCCGCCCAGCATCGAGACTTTCTGACCTGTAGGTTTGCTTGGTTTTTTCGACGACTTGGCAGGTTTGGAGGTCTTCGAAGACTTCGTCGTTTTGGAAGAGTGCGCGGTCTTCGACGACTTGGACGACCCCTGCGTGTCGGTCGCGGCTTGTACACCGGCCGCCCCGACACCCATCGCCAGCGCGATGCAAATCAAGGCAGTCTTCAATTTGAACAAGCGCATTCCTACCCCTTCGGCGGCTAAGTCCTACATAGAATCGGCATTTTGCCTGACATGGGCGCCTGCCTGCTACGGGCATCATTTGAATGCTCTGCCGTTATTGAAGGATTTGCAGTCGGTCTTATTGGGGACAGGCTTCGTTTTTGGCAACTTGTAAAAGTAGCCAGGATATAAATCATGTTTCGTTGAATCGAAAAAAAGCCGCTGGGGTCAGCGGCTGAAGTTTGGAGCTTTGAGGCCCCACGCCGGGAGCAACGACGCGGAGAAACAACAGAAACGACACGATGAATCAACGTACAGGTCAGGTATGTTTGGCATTCTCCGTTTGTGGATTGTAAGTCGAGGCTTGCTGAGTCTTGTCCTGCTCCCTGGCCTTGGCGGCCAAGGCCTCTTCGTGCTGCTCGAAGCTCGCGTGCAGCGCTTCGTTACGCGCGACAAACGCTGGGGACTCTTCAGCCATTGCGAAAGGAGCGACCCATAAAGAAGAAAGAATAAGTGCGCTGGCAATACCGATGGATTTAAACATTTGAATAAACCTTCTTGCTCGTGCAAGTTCGATCAGGTGACGCCACTGTAAGAACACAGCGACGCCGGATCAAATGAAACCCAGGTAAAGATTCTTTAGAAAAAATGTTATGTGCAGAGGAGGGAATTAATCAGTTGAAGCTTACGGCAAACCCTTCAACGCCCCACCTTCATTGGCGCGAACTGTGGCCGAATCCCCCGGCACTTCGGATAATCGACGCATCCCCAAAAATGCCCGCCGGCGTTTTTCCCGGTACGTGCCAGTTTCGTCACCATCGTCTTCTTACAAAACGGGCAGGCCGGCGCTGTCGGCTCAACCACGTCAGCCACTGATTCCGCCGGCTTTACCTTCGCCGTCGGCGCCTCAACCGCTGGCTCAACCGCTGGCTTAACTGCTGGCTCGACGCGCTCGGCGGTCGCCTTTGGGCGAGGCGGCGGTTGACGGTTCTTCGTTTCGGCAATCCACTGCTTTAACTGCTCGCCGTCAATCAGCTGCACGTTGCGCCCCGAGGCAAATGCGCGCGCGGGTTTGGAAAACCTCCCACTGGTCACGACGAAACCGCCTACCGCGCCCTCCGCAGCCATGGCGCCGTAAAGCTCACGCACCACCGGCACGCCGACCTGTATCGAGCGCCACTGCTTGCATTGCACCAGATACGTTTCGCCATCCTTGCGCGCAACCAGATCCACGCCGCCATCAGGTCCGTTCGCACCTGTTTCCTGCACGGCATAACCACGGCGCCGTAAGGCTTCACCTACCAACAGCTCGAAATCGTGCCAGCTGATGGTCAGCAGGGTATTACCGCCTGCCGTGCTCACTGAATTCAAAAGATGGCTGCGTTTGCGGCGTCTGAAGATCGAGGCAACCGCGCCCGCCACAAAAATCACTGGCACAAAGAACTGCCCGAACGTCGCCAGTCCACTGAACACCGAGTGAGTCAGCACCGTATCAAGATGTCGAACGTCGCTCATCGTCGGCGGGGCAGCGGTGGCAAGGGCGTGGAGGAACATTCCCGAGGCAGCGGCAAGCGCAATGCTCGCCCACCAAGGCAGCTTGCTTGCGAGAAAAATGAATGCTTCGACAGCAGAGGTTTTCTTGGCCATATCCGTGGTCTGTTACAAATCCTGAGAGAGAAAGTGATCAATAACGCGGCAGAACTCTAGGTCTAGCGATGCTTGCAGCGTGACCCTCATAAATGAATTCTGACATTTAGAGAAACGTCTGTCAGAAGGCTCATCTGCAATAGCAGGAAAACGCCGCCATTCTATAGAAAAAAAAGCATGATAGTGGCTTATTGATGTCATGGTAAAACGTTGGCGGAATTTTCGTCCGTACAGCTAAGGAACAGCCATGACCAAGGTAGGAATCAGCTTCATCGCAGCCCTCGCACTCCTCAGCGCCTTCACCGTTTCCGCGAAGGACGCCCGCCTCACCGACGCCGCCATTGCCCAGATTCTCATCGAAGATTCGATCTCTTCCTACCCCGGCAACTGCCCATGTCCTTACAACTCGGCTCGCAATGGCAGCCGCTGCGGTAAACGCAGCGCCTATAACCGAGCGGGGGGATACTCGCCACTGTGCTTCAAGGAAGACGTCACCAAAGACATGGTTCAGGCGTATCGAGCGCGCTCGAAGGGATAATGCTGCTTGCCTTCAGGCGCTGCGCGCTCATATGAATCGTGTTGCGCAAGTGATTGTCGCGCACGAGTGAGTGACCCGCTTCATTGAGGTCACTCACTCCCTCGCATGCCTTACGGCTCAGTCGCTGTCGCTGTCGACCAACGTGTTCTCCAATGCAAGGGCTCGCAACTGGCGCACTTTGTCGATGCTCTTTTCCGGCGAAGATCTGATCACATCCCTTGGGTCATTGATTCGCACCCGACCATGCCCGTCGATAATGAACTGCAAGTCTTCAATGTGCAGATCGTGATTCCTTAGCCTGGACATAATCTCGTCGCAGTCTTTCAACACATTCTTATTGAACGCCAAGTCCTCAGGCATGGGCTTGCGACGGTTGATAACATCCTCCGAGTCCAAGGCGTTGTGGATATAGTCTTTCGACAGACCCACCTTGCCGTCATGCGTGACCAACTCATGTGCATCGACGACCGGAAACCCCAAGTCCTTAAGCTTCTTCGTCATCTCCAGCTCTTTAGCCGCGCAGTCGCCCTCCGCGATAGTCCCGGTCGTGCCAGGCCGAATCAGGCATATGCACTGGGTGGCATTCTGCCGAGAATGGTAAACGTCCTTCTGACTTCCTTCGCCGAGAAATTCGCCTACCGAGTCGATCGACTTGAATTGAGTCGCCGCCGCTGCAGTTGAAACGCCTGGACTGTGCCGGATTGAGGCGGCATTGGAGACACTTGGCATCATGGTCATCACCTTGTCTGACTGGCTTGATGGGACAGGCGAGCAGGAAGCTCGCGCGATTCTGCGCAGTGAGTGGGTGAGCAGGTGGATTGGGTTCCGGGGATTGGGCGGAGTTTGCTTGAGTTCGGTTTGATAATTCCTTGCAGCTTTACCTGCGGCGCCCACTGACGCGCTATCCAGTAGTCCTGGCATAACGACCTGCAGGTCGTCACTTTCAGTGAGTTCCTGTAGGAAACATCGCTGACAGATTCAAAAAGATCCTACGTTGTGCAGCGTGCCAGCCCACATCCCGACGCCTTGTATTACCGGAAAACTCCTGACCGCAGCATTTCTCAATGACGGTACGGAGCGGTTTTATGGCGTTTGATGCATTCATCAAAATTGATGGGATCGGTGGTGAGGCTTTGGATGAAAAGCACAAAGACTGGATTGAAATCACCGGGTACAACTTCGGCAGTCATCAAAGTACATCGGCCACCGCCAGTTCTGCGGGCGGCGCTTCATCCGGCCGCACGACACTCACCGATCTGACGTTCACCAAGTCCCTGGACAGCGCCAGTTGCGGGCTGATGGAAGCCTGCTGCGCAGGCGAACATGTGAAAGAAGTCAGGCTCGCACTCAACCGCGCCGGGGCCGAGAAGCTCAAGTATTTCGAAATCATCCTCGAAGAAGTGATCATTTCCGAGTACACACAGAACGCCAGCTCGGGCGTCCCCCTTGAAATCGTAAAACTCAATTACGGGCGGATCAAAACCGTTTACACCCAACAGAAACGCACCGACGGCAGCGGCGGCGGTAACGTCGCGGGCGGGTGGGACCGAATCGGCAATAAAAAATACGCCTGAGGTGGGTCATGGCCGTTCCGTACAGTTTCATCAATCCCCGCATGCAGACTTATCAAGGCTTGAAATCCAGCGTCTCGCTGGCGGGCAAGTCTTTGGCGAAGTTCGATACGCTCAACGCGCATATACGTGACAGCGTCGTGCTCGCGGGGGAGTTGGTCATCATCGGAGATCACTCAACCAAATCCTGCACCTCCCACGAGGCGTATCTCATGGCGAAAGCTGTCGAAGTGCACCACATGCTTCTCATCCATGGCATGGAAGGGGACAGCTACATCGTCGAGAACTATGACTTCCTGCAGGACATCCTCGAGAGAACCTCCGTTGCGACAGGCGTCGTCACCGATGGCTGGTCCCGACATTTGAAAAACATTGAAAGCAGTCTTGAAGAAATAAATACGCTGTACAAGAGCCATCTTTCCTTAGGGAAACTTCAGAACCGGGAACTCTTCTTTCAGAAGCGCGCACTGCTGGAAGCCAAGATACAAAGCCAGTTGAGCAGCTACGCCAGCACCGGATCAGGCCTGGGCAAAAACAGCCGCATCAAGGATATGTTGGGACTGTCGACCAAAAGCTATCTGAAACACGGCGAAATCGCGCGATATGCCGACACCGTGGCGGGTGTGGCGAAGGCAGCGACCCTCATCAAACGAGGCGGTTACATCGGCGTCGCGCTTGATGTGGCATCTACGTCGCTGGAGATCAGAGAGGCTTGTCTGGCGGGGGATGAGCGACAGTGCAGGAAGGCGCGGTATGTGGAGGGTGGGAAGTTGATTGGGAGTTTGGGAGGAGGTGCGGGGGCGGGGTTGTTTAGTGCAGCTATGTCTACAAAGCTGTGCAACGTTGTCCTAGGAGTTTTAACAAAAGGGCGAGGGATGAACGCCTGTGTGCTCGTTGGGGAGAGCGCAGCGATTTGGGGGGCGAGCGAAGCCGGAGGAAAGGGAGGGGAGATATTTGGTGAGATCATCTATGAGGGTAATGATGAATAGAACAGCGTTTACAGATGTCGTAACGGTGATTGTAATCGGTCCAATGCCCCTTATAGCGATATGGTCGGCGATTGTTTCTCACCGAATGGTACGTGAAATAGAGCGTATCTGGGTTCGTAGTAAGTTTTTTAACGAAAATAAAGCTTTTCTGAAAGGGCTTGGGGTCGCAGGTGAAGTAATGCTTTGTGGTTCGATATGTGCAATTCTTATATGGCCGAAATCATTTGTGCGAAGTGGGTCGGTCTTGCAAGAAGAAGTGGATGCGGTGCCTAAAAAATGGAAAGTTATGGTCTACCCTCCCTTCGTTGCGTCTGGCATATGGATTGTTGCGCTATTCATGTGTGGTGCCTTCGTCTGGTAGGTCAGGTAGGGGCGGTATGTCTAGGGTGGATTGATAGGGTTTTCTGCGGGTACAATTTTCGCATTACTCAGCGTGGCGATCTCAAAAAGCATTTGTAAGTTTTATATTGGGATTCTGACTCGCGGACAAGGCAACAACGCGTGCGTCGTAATGGGTACGGCCGCTTCTGCATGGGGGGCGAGTGAACTGGGCGAAAGGGGTGGAGAGAATCGGGGAAATAGTGTACGGGAGCAATTATGAATTGCATTGACCTCAAAGACGTCGTCACCCTTATCGTTATGGTGCCATTACCTGTTATCTGCTGCTGGGCAGTCATCGCTTCCATATTAAGTATTGAACGATTAGAGGCGACCTTTACCCACAGTCGCCTCGTCAAAGAGAATAAAGTCTGGATGCAACAATTCGGTGCCGCAGGTAAAGTGATGCGTTGCAGTGCAATCATAGCCATCTGTATCTCGCCTGGAATCTATGTCAGGACCGGCTGCGTTGTTGAAGAAGAAATTACTGCGGTGCCTCAAGACTTAAAGGTAAAGCTCTATCCGCCATTTATTGCCTCTATTGTTTGGTCTTTGGCGTTACTGGGTTGCGGGATTTTTATTTGGTAGCTCGGGCACTGCTGTCAGTAGCATTCGTGGAATGCTCTGGAGGTAGTTTTGCGCACTGGCGCAGCTTCATGGGCAGCAGACGAACTGTGTGGGGCGGGAACTGAGATGTTGGGCGAGACAATTTATTAGGGAGTTTATGATTAGGTCGGGTATGACTGACTTCATAACGGCGATAGTTATCCTGCCTATGCCGTTTATGCCCATATGGGCAATGATTGTTTCTCACAAGTTGATTGGTAAGCTAGACAGGATTTTTGCGCGCAGTTCCTTTGTGCAGGAAGATATAGCCTGGATGAAAGCGCTAGGAGTTGCAGGTGAGGTTATGTACTGTGGCTCGGTATTCGCTCTATGCGTTAATCGTCGATTTTGCATCCGAAAAGGATGGGTGTTCGAAGAGGAAGTTTCAGCTGTTCCATCGAAAATAAATAAAATATTGTACCCGCCATTTATTGCATGTGGCGTCTGGACTTTGCTTTCGGCTATTTGCTATCTGTTGATATGGATGCCGATCAAAGATGTTCGGTAATTTGTCCGGTTATGGACATGGCCAAAGCCTTGCTCGGCATGAGCGGTCTACTCGCACGCTACAAAAGCAACAGCGGGCTCAGAAGAACATCGCTGTAAATTCAGTCCCCGCCTGGGTTTAAGCATCAATAACCAAGCGCTTGACCTGACCGTCCAACTCACCGCTGTGAAACAAGTCCAGGCACTTCAGCAAATCAAAGCGGGTACCGTGGGCTTCCGGTTCTGCCAATGGATTGTGGTAGTCCCTGGACAGGAATTGATCGACCAGATCCCTGATCTCATCAGGCGCTTTCTCCAAGTCGTAATAAGTCCAGTCCCGCAACGCGCTGACACTGCTGCCCGCATCGGCGGCAGCCTGTTTTTCGTCTCGGTATGCAGTTGCTATGCAGGTCGCCAGAACCAGGTCTTTGTAATTCTGTACATGAGTGCGGGCGCTGGCTTGCGGAGAGTCGGTAGCGCCGGCCATTGAGTAGCAGACCGACAGCAGCGCCAAAACGGTCGTCGCAGTCACGCGCAGAGTCATGCCAAGCGTCCGCCGGAATCAGACGGGTCGTAAATGCGCTGCGAGGCAGCCCACGCGGTGGTAAAGATTGGGCGGTTCATTCCACATCCTTGGCTCGGTTCGACATCAAGGTCGTGACTCTACCGGCATTTTTGGATGCCCAGCCGTCGTCGAGAAAAACCGGAGTTTTCCTATTTCTGTTCTGAGTTTTTCCTACGTAGACGAGGTTGGCGCCTCTAGCGCCGATGCTGTAAACCTACTCTGAAAATTTCGACCGGGGCACACAGTCACCCGTTGGCGACTCTCACACCCAACTTTTTGATGTGCGTGATCTTGGCAAAATTCGCAAGAGGCGCTTGGCTTTCGCTACTTAGCGCCTCTGCCCCGTGGGACGTTTTTTCCAGTGATTTGAACGAGTTGATGTGGGAGAGGAGAGCAATCGCGCTTGGCTGGTCAGAGGATTTTTGCGGGACGAAGATCGGCTTGCCCGCCCAGTTTTGATATTCGCTCTCCCTCAATGTTTCAGCCAGCTTTACAACTTGACTATCTGGATCGATCCACAAAAGCCCGAGGTCAAAAAGGGTATGGATATCAGCGCGAAGCAGCAGACCATTACTGACCACATTGGTATCGGAACCTTGATAAGGAACGATGTGCGCTGCCTCTAGCAACGCCTCAATAGTGCAACCTGTGACGGCGCACTTACCCTCATAGGCCTTGAGCAGTGCCGCTCTGAACTGGGTCTGGCCTTGCCGGCGCACCACAGAGGCAAGGACTTTCCGGCGTGCGTCGATGATGTTTCGAGGATCGAATTCGCCTGAATCCTCTAGCTCCGCTTCAATGTGCGGGATGCTCAGCGCTGGGCTATTTGCTTGGCGAAGCGTGAATTGGGTCGGGCCTGAACCTTGAGCACTTTGATAAAGAAACTTGCCCTTGTAAGTGAAGCCCGCGCCGGGGTGCTCGTACTTTTTCGTTCGATAGAACAAAAGCAGCTCTAGGCCGCGTACGACGTGCTCCCTGATGAGGTAGTCGGTGGCGCCTTGCGTCTGGCCTTCCATGTTCAACACGTCGTCGATCAAGGCGTCGACATATTGAGTGCGGTCGGCTGTCTTGTGTTCGGTTACAAAGATCCACACGGAGTCGTAGGCCGCGGGTTTGAAGATTCCGTTGTTGATGCTCGAAGCGGTGATGGCGAAGAGTGCGCGCAGGTCGTCGCGGGTGTAGACATGACCTTCCTCAAGCGACTGCGATGCGTATGAGCCAGTGAGCACCTGCTGTGAGTTCTTTTTCGCCACGTTGTAGCCCCTTTCCATGTCGCTTGTAGGAAAAGGGATGTTGCTTCAGTGCGAGGCTTTGTTACAACTGGTTTCAAGTCATTATTGATCGTTCCAACGCTCCGCGTGGGAATGCCGCGAGTGACGCTCCGCGTCAGCTAATACCACTTCTGGATCTCAATCAGCCCTGGTTGTCCCTGATAATCCCGCGCGCTCGAATATCTCCAATGCTCACCAAGATCGACGTATCCTCGTTTCACTGGATTGGCGTGGATGTACTCGAGCTTCTGCCGCATCACGCTTTCGCTATACACCAATTCAGCATGTACACCCTCTTGCCAGACCTGATAAACGCGGTCGACTTTGTGCGCGCTTAGCGAAGCGCAGGCGCTGTAGGGTGCGTTCTGCCCGGGCTTCCTCCAAGTAATCGATGATGTTTCTCGCCGTGAAAGACTTGAAGCTGGCGACGGATTTTTCGAGGTCTGGAGATTGCGCGAGGTAATGGAGGTGGTTTTCGAGAACGACATAACCATAAAGCTTCAGGCGCTGATTCGCCTGTTGAAAGCGCCACGCGTTCAGCACGATGTCGACCACGGCTGGGCGGGTGAAGAGCGGAAGCCATTCGACGATGGTGCACGTGAGGAAATGAGGATTATGGGCTTCGGTGATGGTGTATCGGCTTCGGGCCATGGAATCGTCCTTGAATCTGAAAGGGAGCGATTTAGGCTAGGTCATGTATAAGGCGCGAGTCGTCGAGCTGGTGTTTCGGAGTGCTTCGGGCGTGTATCGGATTTGTCGAGACGGACTGAGACGCGGAGCGTCAGCAGCTGCATCCCCACGCAGAGCGTAGGAACGATCTCGGAAGCAGGGACAAGCTTAGATCACGTGTCACGATTACCTCTCTTGGCCGCCGCTGCTGGTAAGCCCATACGTCAGAATGTCGTCCAATTCAAAAAATTCGAGGCTCACGGTTTGGACAAAAAAGGGTTGCCATTTGGCAACCCTTTCGACACAAAACCATTTCATTCTTGATGAGATGGATTCAGGTTTTGATGCGACTTCACGGGGGGTAATTATCAATCCCAGCTCAAAGCCCCACCGGTTTGATACTCAATCACCCGCGTCTCAAAGAAGTTCTTCTCTTTCTTCAAGTCCATGATCTCGCTCATCCACGGGAACGGGTTGGTGGTTCCTGGGTATTCTTCCTTCAGACCAATCTGGCTCAAACGACGGTTGGCGATGAACTTCAGGTAGTCTTCCATCATCGCTGCGTTCATGCCCAGTACGCCGCGAGGCATGGTGTCGCGGGCGTATTCGATTTCCAGCTGAGTGCCTTGCAGGATCATTTGCGAGGCTTCTTCCTTCAGTTCGGCGTCCCACAGGTGCGGGTTTTCGATCTTGATCTGGTTGATCACGTCGATGCCGAAGTTCAGGTGCATGGATTCGTCGCGCAGGATGTACTGGAACTGCTCTGCGACGCCGGTCATCTTGTT
>Ga0213834_100620_pt1 | contig 14863 bp, 10 predicted proteins | sample SWPTP12_FD_160580 | JGI IMG/M metagenome (GOLD analysis project Ga0213834, IMG submission 160580) | Coastal seawater microbial communities from Marineland, Florida, United States - SWP TP1 #2 | ecosystem: Environmental > Aquatic > Marine > Coastal | place: USA: Florida | collected 2016-08-06 | reverse complement strand
TCCGTACGTGTTGGCGGCGACCGTTTCGACGAAGCGATCATCACTTACGTGCGTCGCAACTACGGCAGCCTCATCGGCGAATCCACCGCTGAGCGCATCAAGCAGGAAATCGGTACGGCCTATCCGGGCGGCGAAGTGCGTGAAGTCGACGTTCGTGGCCGTAACCTGGCCGAAGGCGTGCCACGTGCCTTCACCCTGAATTCCAACGAAGTGCTCGAAGCGTTGCAGGAATCTCTTGCGACCATCGTTCAGGCCGTCAAGAGCGCGCTGGAGCAGTCGCCTCCTGAACTGGCTTCCGACATCGCCGAGCGCGGTCTGGTGCTGACCGGCGGCGGCGCGTTGCTGCGCGATCTGGACAAGCTGCTGGCTCAGGAAACCGGTCTGCCGGTCATCGTTGCCGAAGACCCGCTGACCTGCGTTGCGCGCGGCGGTGGCCGTGCGCTGGAAATGATGGACAAGCACACCATGGACCTGCTCTCCAGCGAATAACTCGCCGGAAACGCTACCATGATGAGCGTAACGGGCGGCACTTAACGGTGCTGCCTGTTCGTGTCCGACCTGTTGACGTCCTGCTGTTGTATTGAAGGCGCGATGCTGCAAGTCTGACACCCTGTACTTCCATCAATCCGCACCAGGCCGGTTTCATGTCGCATGAATAAGCACAGCCATACACAAGCATCCCTGGAAGGAGCGGCCTATTAAACCGCTTTTCTCAAAGGGCCCGTCGCTGGGCGTTCGCCTGTTGGTGCTGGTCGTCCTGTCCGTGGCCGTCATGGTCGTGGATGCACGCTTCACGCTGCTCAAGCCTGTTCGCAGTCAGATGTCGCTGGTGCTGATGCAGTCCTACTGGATCGCCGATCTGCCGGAGCGTTTGTATCAGGGTGTTGCCAGCCAGTTCGGCAGCCGCACTGAGCTTGCCGCCGAAAACGAAAAACTCAAGACCGAGAACCTGCTGTTGCAAGGCCGCCTGCAAAAACTGGCTGCCCTGACCGAGCAGAACGTGCGCCTGCGCGAGTTGCTGAACTCCTCGGCATTGGTCAATGAAAAAGTGGAAGTGGCCGAACTGATCGGCATGGACCCCAATCCCTTCACCCACCGCATCATCATCAACAAAGGTGAGCGCGACGGCGTTGTGCTGGGCCAGCCGGTGCTCGATGCGCGCGGGCTGATGGGGCAGGTTGTCGAGTTGATGCCATATACCTCGCGCGTTCTGCTGCTGACCGACACCACCCACAGCATCCCGGTGCAGGTCAATCGCAACGGCCTGCGCGCCATCGCCAGCGGGACCGGCAATCCGGAGCGTCTGGAACTGCGCCATGTGGCCGACACCGCGGACATCAAGGAGGGCGACCTGCTCGTCAGCTCCGGTCTGGGGCAGCGCTTCCCGGCGGGCTATCCCGTGGCAACGGTCAAGGAAGTGATTCACGATTCCGGTCAGCCGTTCGCCATCGTTCGCGCAGTGCCGACTGCGGCGTTGAATCGCAGCCGTTATCTGTTGCTGGTGTTTTCCGATGGGCGCTCGCCGGAAGAACGCGCCGCCGACGCCGCCCAGCAGCAGGAATCGCTGGACCGTCAATCCGCCGATCCGTCGGCCGTGCCGTCGGCGACGGTGCCGGGTGCTGCACCTGCCGCCACACCGAACAAGCCAGTGGTTCCGGCCACGGTCCCCAAGCCCGCGGCTGCGGGGCACGGCACGTCGGCTGCACCCGCCAGTGCGACCCCGCCGGCTGCAGCGCCGGCCCCGGCGACGACGTCCGTCAAGCCGCCGGCCAGCAAACCGCCCGCAAAACCTGCGACCAAGCCTGCGGCGCCTAAACCGGCCGCGCCCGCCGCTGCGCCTGCAGCGCCCCGCGAGAGGGAAGAATAATGGCTCGTCACGCTCCGGCCCGAAACGGCTGGGTGGTCTGGCTGACCTTCGTCATCGGCCTGCTGCTCAGCGTTTCGCCGCTGCCGCAATTCATGGAAATCTTCCGCCCGCTGTGGCTCGCGCTGCTGCTGGCGTTCTGGGCCCTCGCGCTGCCGCACAAGATCGGCATGGTGACCGCCTGGATGCTGGGTCTGGCCGAGGATGTGCTGTACGGAACGCTGCTTGGGCAGAATGCCCTGATTCTCACGCTGATCACGTTTTTGGTGTTGTCGCTGCAGCAACGGTTGCGCATGTTCCCGATGTGGCAGCAATGCCTGGTGATTCTGGTGATTTTCGGCCTCGCGCAACTGGTTCAGCTGTGGCTGAGCGCGCTGACCGGCAACCGTCAGCCGACGCTTGCGCTGGTTCTGCCGGCGTTGGTCAGCGCATTGCTGTGGCCGTGGGTCAGTTACGGCCTGCGCGGGCTACGCTTGCGTTTGAAGATCAACTGAAACAGCAGACTGCGCGCAGCCTCCTGTGGGAGCGATGTCTCAGAGCAAGCGTCACCTGTTTTCACGCAACGCCTAAGCTGAAGATCACTGACACGGAGACGTCCCATGCCCCAACTTCTTCTCGCTTCTGGCTCCCCGCGTCGTCGTGAGTTGCTGACGCAGATCGGCGTGCCGTTCAAGACCCTTGGCACCGACATCGACGAAACCCCGCTCAAAGACGAAACCCCCGCCGCCTACGTCGAGCGCCTTGCTCGCGGCAAGGCCGATGCCGGTCTGCTGCAGCTCGCCAACGATCCCGCTTACTCGACGGCTTGCGTCCTCGGGGCCGACACCGCCGTGGTGCTCGATGGGCGGATTCTCGGCAAGCCTGCGGACGAAACCGAGGCGCTGGCCATGCTCGCGGCACTTTCCAATCGCGAACACGATGTCCTGACCGCCGTCGCCGTGGTGGACGAGCAGCATTGCGAAACCCGCGTGGTCAGCAGCCGCGTGCGGTTCCGTCCCATTTCCGAGCAGGAAGCGCGGGCATACTGGGCCAGCGGCGAACCCTGCGACAAGGCCGGCAGTTATGGCATCCAGGGGCTGGGCGCCGTGTTCGTCGAGAACCTCAGTGGCAGCTATTCCGCAGTGGTGGGCCTTCCGTTGTGCGAAACCGCAGAAATGCTTCAGCGTTTCGGCATACCCTGTTGGCAATGTCTGGAAGGTGACACGCCATGAGTGAAGAGATTCTGATCAACATCACGCCGATGGAGTCGCGCGTGGCCGTCGTTGAGAACGGGGTTTTGCAAGAGGTTCACGTCGAACGGACCCAGCGTCGCGGTATCGTCGGCAACATCTACAAAGGCAAGGTCGTGCGCGTGCTGCCTGGCATGCAAGCGGCGTTCATCGACATCGGTCTGGACCGCGCTGCGTTCATTCATGCATCGGAAATCTCCATGCGTGAAGGGCCGGCCGTCGAAACCATCAGTTCGCTAGTCCATGAAGGTCAGAGTCTGGTGGTGCAGGTCACCAAAGACCCGATCGGCAGCAAGGGCGCACGGCTGACGACCCAGTTGTCGATCCCGTCCCGCTATCTGGTGTACATGCCTCGCACAGCCCATGTCGGCATTTCCCTGAAGATCGAAGACGAAGCCGAGCGCGAACGTCTCAAGCAGGTCGTCAGCGACTGCGTGGCCAAAGAAGGCATCAAAGAGAAGGGCGGGTTCATCCTGCGCACGGCAGCAGAAGGCGCCGGCGCGGACGAAATCATGATGGACATCCGCTATCTGCGTCGCTTGTGGGACCAGATCGGCGAACAGATCAAGACCATTAGCCCCGCCAGCGTGATCTATGAAGACCTGGGCCTTGCGCTGCGCACGCTGCGTGACCTGGTCAGCCCCAAGATCGAAAAGATCCGCATCGATTCCCGCGAAACCTTCCAGAAGACCACCCAGTTCGTCGATGAGCTGATGCCCGAAATCGCCGATCGCCTGGAGCACTATCCTGGCGAGCGGCCGATCTTCGATCTGTACGGTGTCGAAGACGAAATCCAGAAAGCCCTGGAGCGCAAAGTGCCGCTCAAGTCCGGCGGTTATCTGGTGATCGATCCAGCCGAGGCCATGACCACCATCGACGTCAACACAGGCGCCTTCGTGGGGCATCGCAACCTCGAAGAAACCATCTTCAAGACCAATCTGGAAGCGGCCACCGCCATTGCCCGCCAACTGCGCCTGCGTAATCTGGGCGGCATCATCATCATCGATTTCATCGACATGGAAGATGGCGAGCATCAACGGCAGGTCCTGCGCACGCTGGAGAAACAACTCGAGCGCGATCATGCCAAGACCAACATCATCGGCATCACCGAGCTTGGCCTGGTGCAGATGACCCGCAAGCGCACCCGCGAAAGTCTTGAACAGGTGCTCTGCGAGCCGTGCGTCAGTTGCCAGGGACGGGGCAAACTGAAAACCCCGGAAACCATCTGCTACGAGATATTCCGTGAGATTCTGCGTGAAGCGCGGGCCTATCAGGCGCTGGGTTATCGAGTGCTGGCCAACCAGAAAGTGGTCGATCGTCTGCTCGACGAAGAGTCAGGCAATGTGGCCGAACTGGAGGTGTTCATCGGCAGGACCATTCGTTTTCAGGTCGAGACCATGTATTCCCAGGAACAATACGACGTTGTACTGCTCTGATTCTGCGCAAAACATGGCGTGAAGCCCCGCGCAGACGCGTGCGCGGCAGTCAATATGAGAACCTGGCCAGAGAGGCCGACGGCATGGATGCCCTTCAAAGAGAATCTTGCGTGGCAAATGAGCACCTCCCGGACATCACAACATCTGCACCGTTGAGCCAGACGCCACGTGTAAGCTCGCTGTGCGGAGGCTCGGCGGCATGGAGCGTCTGACCCGGTTTTTCGCGGTGCTGACCCGCTGGGGACTGAGCCTGTGCGCCCTGGTGGTCGTGCTTATTGCGTTGTACGTCAGCGTCGGCCGCGAGCTGGTGCCGATGGTGGCCGAGTACCGCGCCGACGTCGAAACCAAGGCGCAGGCCGCGTTGGGCATGCCGATCAGCGTCGGACGCCTGGAAGGCAGCTGGAGCGGGTTTGCGCCGGTGTTCGTCGCGCGCGACGTGATGATCGGGCAGGGCGCCAGCGCGGTGCGTCTGGATCATGTGCGGGCAGTGCCTGATCTGTGGGCCAGCATCACCGCGCGGGAAGTGCGCCTGGCGCGCCTCGAACTCGACGGGCTGCAGCTGGGCCTCAAGGAAGACAAGGACGGACACTGGGCGTTGCAGGGCCTGCCGGTGCAGGATGACAAGCCGTTCGATCCGGAACAGGTGCTGACCCAGATGCAGATGATCGCTCAGCTGTCGTTGTTCGACAGCCAGATCACGCTGCAACCCTACGACCAATCCCCGTTGACCCTCACTTATGTCAGCCTGAGCCTCAAGACCGGCAGTCTGCATCAGCGGCTGGACGCGCGCATGACCTTGCCTGACGGCCAGCCGCTGTCCCTGAACGTGCGGTCAAAAGTGCGCGCACATGAATGGCGCGATGGCGAAGCCGAGGCGTATCTGAGCCTGCCTCAGAGTGACTGGTCGCACTGGCTGCCGAAAAGCCTGACCCGCGACTGGAAGATCAACACGCTCAAGGCCGGCGGCGAGTTCTGGATGACGTGGGGCAAGGGCATGCTGCAGACCGCCGTCGCGCGGTTGAACGCACCCCGGTTCAAGGGCGCTTTCGCGGATCGCAAGCCTTCGACCATCGACAATCTGGCGCTCAATGCCTGGTTTCAGCGTGACGACAAGGGTTTCAATGTCGCGGTGAATTCGCTGGCGATGGACCTGGACAGCAAGCGCTGGGAAAGCCGCCTTCAGCTACAGCAGACCGCCGCCACCGCCGACAGTCAGGAGCTGTGGCACGTGCAGGCGGACCGCGTCGACCTGACACCGATCACGCCACTGCTCGATTCGCTGGCGCCGCTGCCCGACAAACTGATGGTGGCGCTCGACCATCTTCACTTCACCGGCGGCGTGCGTAACCTGCTGCTCGACTATCGCCCGCAGGCGGAAGGGCCGAAGCGAGTGAGCTTCGCCGCGAACCTGGACAAGCTTGGTTTCGACGCTTATCACGGTGCGCCAGCGGCAGGAAATGTCAGCGGCGCTATCAGCGGTGATCTCGGTCAGGGCGAACTGAGGCTGAACACCGATGACTTCATGCTGCACCTGGACCCGATCTTCAAGAACGAATGGAAGTACCGCCACGCCGAGGCGCGCCTGACCTATGCGCTCGACGATCAGGGTTTCACCTTGATCGCCCCGTACATCAAAGTGCTTGGCGATGAAGGCAAAATCGCGAGCGATTTTCTGATTCGGCTGCACTTCAACCACGATCAGGAAGACTACATGGACCTGCGCGTGGGCATGGTCGACGGCGATGGCAAATACACCTCCAAATACCTGCCGGCGATGCTCAATCCGGGCGTCGATCAATGGTTGCGCACGGCAGTCCTGAGCGGCGACGTCAAAGAAGGTTTTTTCCAGTATCAGGGCTCGATCAATCATGACGCAGCCGATGTCGCGCGCGTGATCACGCTGTTCTTCAAGGTGCAGAATGCCAACCTGGCGTTCCAGCCTGGCTGGCCGCAGCTGACGGGCGTGGACGGCAATGTCTTCGTTGAAAACAGCGGCGTGCGCATCCGGGCCAGCAAAGGGCAATTGCTTGGCACGCAGGTGCGCAACGTGGCCGTGGATGTCCCGCATGTGCCGGCCGGACAGACCAGCCATCTGTTGGTCAATGGTGATTTCGACGGCAGCTTGCAGGATGGCATGAAGATCCTGCAGGAGGCGCCGATCGGCACCGGGCAGACCTTCGCGGGATGGCAGGCCGAAGGGCCGCTGCAAGGCCACATCAATCTGGATGTCCCGCTGGTCAAGGGGCAGGAGCCCAAGGTGGCCGTGGACTTCACCACTGACGGCGCTCGTCTGAAGCTGGCTGATCCGGTGCTGGAGCTGACGCAGCTCAAAGGCAATTTCCGTTTCGACTACGCCAAGGGGCTCAGCGGCAAGAGCATCAAGGCGGTGGCGTTCGACAAACCAGTGAACGCCGAGATTTTCGCCGAAGGCAAACCGGGTGCGCCGGTGACGCGGATCACCGCAAGCAGCCAGATCGCAACCAAACGTCTGACCGACTGGCTGGGTGTCACTCAGCCGTTGCCGGTCTCAGGTGAGCTGCCGTATCAACTGCAAGTCCTGCTCAACGGCGCTGACAGCCAGTTGCTGATCAATTCGAATTTGAAAGGCCTTACGGTCGACCTGCCGGCGCCCTTCGGAAAAACCGCCGATGACACCCGCGACACGGACCTGCGCATGAACCTGCAGGGTCCTGAACGGCGAATCAGCGTGGGCTACGGCAATCTGGCGAATCTGGCCTACGCTGCGCCTGCGGGCAAGCTGGCCGATGGCCGTGGCGAATTGTTCCTCGGTGAAGGCGGCGCCATCGTTCCGGACAGCAAAGGGCTGAGAGTCCGTGGCTCACTGTCGGAACTTGACATCGCCCCGTGGCAGGCCATGGCCGAGCGCTACGCAGGCAACGATCCCGGCGGCAGCGCCAAGCAACTGCTTAGTGGCCTCGATCTGCAGATCGGCAAGCTGACGGCGATGGGCACGACCCTCGATCAGGCCAATGTGCAGCTCAAGCGCAGCGACACCAGTTGGGGGCTGTCGCTGGACAGCACGAAGATCAAAGGCACCGCGACCTTGCCCGACAGCAAAGCCACGCCGATCGATATCAATCTGCTCTATGTGCGTCTGCCAGCGCCGGATCCCAATGCGGCGGTGGTCGAGAACGCGCCGGATCCGCTGGCCGATGTCGACCCGCGCAAGATTCCGGCGATGAACATCAAGGTCACGCAGTTGTTTCAGGGCGACCAACTGGTCGGCGCCTGGTCGCTCAAAGTGCGTTCTACCCCAACGGGCATTCAACTCAATGATATGAATCTGGGCCTCAAGGGCATGGCCTTGTCGGGCAACGGCGGCTGGGAAGGCGCGCCCGGCAGCACCGGCAGCTGGTTCAAAGGCCAGGTGACCGGCAAGAATCTGGCCGACGTGCTCAAGGCGTGGGGTTTCGCGCCTACTGTCACCAGCCAGGAATTCGAGATGAATGCCGATGGCCGCTGGCCGGGTTCGCCTGCCTGGGTTGGCCTGAAACGCTATTCCGGCAGCCTCGACGCCACGCTCAAGAACGGTCAGTTCGTCGAGGTGGAAGGCGGCGCCCAGGCGTTGCGGGTGTTCGGCCTGCTCAATTTCAATTCCATCGGTCGCCGCTTGCGTCTCGATTTCTCCGATCTGCTCGGCAAGGGCCTGGGTTACGACCGGGTGAAGGGTTTGCTGGTGGCCAGCGACGGGGTGTATGTCACGCGTGACCCGATCACGTTGATCGGGCCATCGAGCAATCTGGAGCTCAACGGTACGCTGGACATGGTTCGGGACCGGGTCGATGCCAAGCTGCTGGTGACGCTGCCGGTGACCAACAACCTGCCGATTGCCGCATTGATTGTCGGTGCGCCGGCCATTGGTGGCGCGCTGTTTCTGGTCGACAAGCTGCTGGGCGATCGCGTCGCGCGCTTCGCCAGCGTGCAATACAAGGTCGAAGGGCCGTGGAAAGAGCCTAAAATCACGTTCGATAAGCCGTTCGAGAAACCGCAGTAATCACAGTGCAGTGGTAGAGCGCACGACGCTTTCCCGGATATAAAGCCGCTCTTGGCAGTAGGATCGGCTTCAGTCGGGACGGGGTAGGGCAGTTACGATGAAACCGAGCGTCCGGGCGAGCTCATCGACTTTGCTTGGAGTACAGTGCAGTTCTATCGATCAAGGAGCGCCTATGTCCTTCGCGGTGATTCAGATGGTCAGCCAGAGCGATGTCGAGGGCAATCTGGCTCAGGCTCGCGGGCTGCTGGAGCGCGCGGCGGCGTCCGGCGCAAAGCTGGCGGTGCTGCCGGAAAACTTCGCCGCCATGGGTCGGCGCGATATTGCAGCCATTGGCCGTGCCGAGGCTTTGGGCGAAGGTCCGATCCTGCCATGGTTGAAACGGGCCGCTCGCGACCTCAAGTTATGGATTGTCGCCGGGACACTGCCGCTGCCGCCCGAAGGTCAGCCTGACGGCAAGGTGACGGCGTGTTCGCTGTTGGTCGATGACCGGGGTGAACAGGTGGCGCGCTACGACAAGCTGCACTTGTTCGACGTGGACGTGGCGGATGCTCGCGGGCGTTATCGCGAATCCGACGATTACGCCCACGGCAGCCATGTGGTGGTGGCCGATACACCGGTTGGCAAATTGGGCCTGACGGTCTGTTACGACCTGCGTTTCCCGGAGCTGTACACCGCGCTGCGCGAAGCCGGGGCTGAATTGATTACCGCGCCATCGGCCTTCACGGCCGTCACTGGCGCGGCGCATTGGGAGATCCTGTTGCGCGCGCGAGCCATCGAGACTCAGTGCTACCTGCTGGCGGCGGCGCAAGGCGGGGTTCATCCAGGACCCAGGGAAACATTTGGACACGCGGCGATCATAGATCCATGGGGCCGCGTGCTGGCCGAGCAGGCACAGGGTGAAGCCGTGCTGCTGGCCGAACGAGACAGTCAAGAGCAAGCGTCCATCAGGGCGCGAATGCCGGTAGCGAATCACCGGCGATTTTTTTCGCAGGACGCCTTGCGGCCTGCCAACACCCCGGAGTGAATATGAGCGACTTGTCCTCAGTCAGCGAACACCTTCTGGCGCCAGGCGGCCTGAGCATCGACAGCCTGCAATCAGTGCTGGGAGAGCTTGCCGGTCCAGGGATCGACGCGGCCGACCTGTATTTCCAGGGCCAGATTTCCGAGTCGTGGGCTCTGGAGGATGGCATCGTCAAGGAAGGCAGCTTCAACCTCGACCAGGGTGTCGGCGTGCGTGCGCAATCGGGTGAAAAAACCGGTTTCGCCTACAGCAACGCCATCACACCGGACGCGCTGAGCCAGGCGGCCCGCGCTGCCCGCTCGATTTCCCGCGCCGGGCAGAATGGCCGGGTTCAGGCGTTCACCTCTCAAGATGTTGCCCAGCTGTACGCACCGGATAACCCGCTGGAAGTGATGACGCGGGCCGAAAAGGTCGAGTTGCTCAAGCGTGTGGACATCGCGACCCGGGCGCTCGACCCGCGCATCCAGCAGGTGTCGGTCAGCATGGCCGGTGTCTGGGAACGCATCCTCGTGGCCTCGACCGATGGCAGCCTGGCCGCGGACGTCCGCCCGCTGGTGCGTTTCAACGTCAGCGTGATCGTCGAGCAGAACGGCCGACGCGAACGTGGTGGCCACGGCGGCGGCGGGCGTACCGATTACCGCTATTTCCTCAGCGAAGACCGTGCGATGGGCTATGCCCGCGAAGCGTTGCGTCAGGCGCTGGTCAATCTGGAAGCCATCCCGGCGCCAGCTGGCACGCTGCCGGTGGTATTAGGTTCGGGCTGGTCCGGCGTGCTGCTGCATGAAGCGGTCGGTCATGGCCTGGAAGGTGACTTCAACCGCAAGGGCAGCTCCGCGTACAGCGGCCGAATGGGCGAAATGGTCGCTTCCAAGCTCTGCACCATCGTCGATGACGGTACGCTGGCCGGGCGTCGCGGCTCTCTGAGCGTGGACGACGAAGGCACGCCGACCGAATGCACCACGCTGATCGAGAACGGTGTGCTCAAAGGCTATATGCAGGACAAGCTCAACGCTCGTCTGATGGGTGTCGCGCGTACCGGCAACGGTCGCCGCGAGTCCTATGCGCACCTGCCGATGCCGCGCATGACCAACACTTACATGCTCGGTGGCCAGAGCGATCCGGAAGAAATCATCAAGTCAGTGAAGAAGGGTATCTACTGCGCCAATCTGGGCGGCGGTCAGGTCGACATTACCAGCGGCAAATTCGTGTTCTCCACCAGCGAGGCCTACCTGATCGAAGACGGCAAGATCACGGCGCCCGTCAAAGGCGCGACCCTGATCGGTAACGGCCCGGAGTGCATGAGCCGGGTGTCGATGGTCGGCAACGATCTGTCGCTGGACAGCGGCGTGGGCACGTGCGGCAAGGACGGCCAGTCGGTGCCGGTCGGCGTGGGTCAACCGACGCTGAAGATCGATGCGATCACCGTGGGTGGCACAGGCGGATAAGGTTTGGAACTGTAGGAGCGCGCTTGCCCGCGATTGTGGCGTGTCAGCCACCCCATCTGTCACAGACAGATCGCATTCGCGGGCAAGCGCGCTCCTACGGGCTTAGCGAAGGCCGCGCTTGGTTTCGTCCAGTTCGCGGATGTATTTGAAGATTTTGCGGGTCGCGGTCGGGGCCTTGTTTTGCTTGGCCTCATGCTGAGCCTGGCGGATCAGCGAACGCAATTGCTGACGGTCGGCTTCGGGGTATTCATTGACGAACTGCTCGAGCACCTCGTCAGTACCGGACACCAGGCGATCGCGCCAGCGTTCCAGATTATGAAAGCGCTCGTTGTACTGGCGCGTGGAGGCGTCGAGCTGATCGAGCAGCACCAGGATTTCATCCAGGTTCTGATCGCGCATCAGCCGGCCAATGAATGAAATATGGCGTTTGCGCGCGATGTGCGCGGTGTGCTTGGGAGCATCGGCCAGCGCCCGACGCAACTCGTCGGTAAGAGGCAGCTTGGCCAGCACATCGGGCTTGAATGTCGTCAAGCGTTCGCCCAGATCCACCAGAGCGTGAAGCTCTTTTTTGATCTGGGTTTTGCTTTTCTCTCCGTCGAAGGAGTCGTCGTAAGAATCAACCATGGGGGACGTCCGCAAATAAACGCCGCCATGATAACCAGTCAGGGGCCTGTTGTCCGGCCCAGTCGGTATTCGGTATCTGCCGAAATCAGAATTTGATGGAGAAAGTCATGAGTGCATCAGAAAGCGTCGGCCCACAGGCCTTGCCGGCACTGCAACAACAGGTCGAGCAGATCGTCGCTGAAGCCCGGCGTCAGGGCGCGACGGCGTGTGAGGTTGCCGTTTCGCTGGAGCAGGGCTTGTCTACTTCGGTCCGCCAGCGCGAAGTCGAGACGGTCGAGTTCAACCGGGACCAGGGCTTTGGCATCACCTTGTACGTCGGCCATCGCAAAGGCTCGGCCAGCACTTCCGCCAGCGGCCCGGATGCCATTCGTGAAACCGTTGCCGCTGCGTTGGCCATCGCCAAGCACACCTCCGAAGACGAAAGCTCGGGTCTGGCCGATGCCGCGCTGATGGCCAAGGAGCAACCGGATTTCGATTTGTTTCACCCTTGGGACATCAGCCCCGAACAGGCCATCGAGCGCGCACTGATTTGTGAAGCGGCGGCATTCGACGCCGACAGCCGGATCAAGAACGCCGACGGCACGACGCTCAACGTGCATCAGGGCTGCCGCGTGTACGGCAACAGCCACGGTTTCATCGGCGGCTATGCCTCGACCCGTCACAGTCTCAGCTGCGTGATGATCGCCGAAGGCGAAGGCCAGATGCAGCGCGATTACTGGTACGACGTCAATCGTCAGGGCGAACTGCTGATGGACGCAGCCCTCATCGGGAAGAAGGCCGCCGAGCGCGCGGCCAGTCGGCTGGGCGCGCGTCCCGTCCCCACCTGCGAGGTGCCGGTGCTGTTTTCGGCGGAACTGGCAGGCGGGCTTTTTGGCAGCTTCCTCGGCGCGATCTCGGGCGGCAATCTGTATCGCAAGTCGTCTTTCCTCGAAGGCGCGATCGGTCAGCGGCTGTTCCCGGAGTGGATGACCATCGACGAGCGTCCGCATCTGATGCGTGCCATGGGCAGTTCGGCGTTCGACGGTGACGGCCTGGCGACCTACGCCAAACCGTTCGTCGAAAACGGCGATCTGGTGTCGTACATCCTCAGCACGTATTCGGGCCGCAAACTGGGCCTGCCGAGCACCGCCAACGCGGGTGGCGTGCACAACCTGTTCGTCTCCCACGGTACTGAAGATCAGGCGGCTCTGATCCGCCGCATGGGACGCGGCCTGCTGGTCACCGAGCTGATGGGCAGCGGCCTGAACATGGTCACCGGCGACTATTCACGCGGCGCCGCGGGTTTCTGGGTCGAAAACGGCGAGATCCAGTTCCCGGTCCAGGAAGTGACCATCGCCGGCAACATGAAGGACATGTTCAAGCAGATCGTCGCTGTGGGCAGCGACCTCGAACTGCGCAGCAACATTCGCACAGGGTCCGTACTGATCGAGAAAATGACCGTCGCAGGGAGCTGATATTTCCTGCGTTGCCAGCGTCATCCGAAGGCCTGCCCCGATTTCGGTGCAGGCCTTTTTTTGTGTATTCGCCCCCATCGCGCTCGCTGTATGCAGCACCGGTTTCCCCGCCGTTTGCGTGACAAGCCACGCTCCTGCCCGTCCACCTGCGCATCCACACTACGAAACGTCGGGGTTGTTTTGATTCTCGAACTCATTTAATAATGAATATCATTCGCTAAATGAGCCTCGGTCATGGGTACTGTTCTGCACGAGTCGCCTCACCTGGAAAACTGGCGCGCGTTGAGTCTGCGGATTCGCTGTGCCCTTGATCCCGATGAGCCTCGTGTCATTCAGCATTACCTGGCCGAAGGCCGTTATCTGGCACGTTTTACGGCAACGCCCCAGGCGCTGATCGTCGAAAGCACGTTCCGTCTGCTGATCGATACCGCCCGCGACACTGCGCTGCCATGGCACTGGCGCTGCCTGTGTCTGGATCAGGCCTGGCGTCCGCTCCACGACATGCAGGCCCTCTCGCATTCCTCTAATCAGCGCCAACGCTGGCAGGCCTTCGCTCATCAACTGGCGACCTGCGTGTTGCTGCCCTCGATTTCTCTCGCTGAACTGACGCAAGGATCCACCGATGAGTAATACCCGTATCGAACGCGACAGCATGGGCCAACTTGAGGTCCCGGCCGAGGCCCTGTACGGCGCGCAGACCCAGCGTGCGGTGAACAACTTCCCCGTCAGCCAGTTGCGCATGCCTGGCCAGTTCATCCGGGCGTTGCTGCTGGCGAAGGCCGCTGCCGCTCAGGCCAACCTTGAACTCGGGCAGATTTCCGAAGGCCAGAGCAAGGCCATCGTCACCGCCTGCAAAGACCTGCTGGCCAGCGATTACATGACACATTTCCCCGTCGATGTTTTCCAGACCGGCTCGGGTACCAGCACCAACATGAACGCCAACGAGGTGATCGCCACGCTCGCCAGCCGGGTACTGGGTGAACCGGTCAACGCCAACGATCACGTCAACTGTGGTCAGAGCAGCAATGACATTATCCCGACGACGATTCACGTCAGCGCCGCCTTGGCGATTCACGAGCAACTGCTCCCGGCGCTGGCTCACCTGATTCAGGTGATCGAACAGAAAGCCGTGCAGGTTCATCCGTTCGTCAAGACCGGCCGCACTCACCTGATGGATGCCATGCCAGTGCGCATGAGCCAGGTGCTCAATGGCTGGGCGCAGCAAGTCAAAGCCAACGTCGAGCACCTCGAAAACCTGCTGCCAAGCCTGCAGGCGTTGGCCCAGGGGGGTACGGCGGTAGGCACGGGCATCAATGCGCATCCGGAATTCGCCTCGCGTTTCGCCACGCACCTGAGCCGCTTGAGCGACGTCGGCTTCGTGCCGGGCAAGGACCTGTTCGCCCTGATCGGTTCTCAGGACACGGCAGTGGCCGTTTCCGGCCAGCTCAAGGCAACCGCCGTGTCGCTGATGAAAATCGCCAACGACCTGCGCTGGATGAACTCCGGCCCGCTGGCCGGCCTGGGTGAGATCGAGCTCGAAAGCCTGCAGCCGGGTTCTTCGATCATGCCGGGTAAGGTCAATCCGGTGATTCCGGAAGCCACCGCGATGGTCGCCGCACAGGTCATCGGCAACGACGCGACGATCACTGTCGCTGGCCAGTCGGGCAATTTCGAGTTGAACGTGATGCTGCCGGTCATCGCTCACAACCTGTTGCAAAGCATCGAGCTGCTGGCCACCTCCAGCCGGCTGCTGGCCGACAAGGCCATCGCAACAT
>Ga0213834_100619_pt1 | contig 14930 bp, 10 predicted proteins | sample SWPTP12_FD_160580 | JGI IMG/M metagenome (GOLD analysis project Ga0213834, IMG submission 160580) | Coastal seawater microbial communities from Marineland, Florida, United States - SWP TP1 #2 | ecosystem: Environmental > Aquatic > Marine > Coastal | place: USA: Florida | collected 2016-08-06 | reverse complement strand
GTTCCAGGCGGGCAGGAGCTGCAGACCGAGATGCGAATGCAGCGCCGGGTTTTCGCGGCGAATGCGGTTGAGAAGCGCGATCTCGCCCTTGATGTGACCCGGACGGTCGTAATCCCAGGCACGGATCTCGTACTTCTCGGAGTCCGCGTATTCCTTGCGCTTGGCGTCCGGGCGGCCCTCGCAAAGCTCGAAGCCGTTATAGACGCCCCAGAGGCCCGACAGCGTTGCAGCCAGCGCTGCACGGATCAGATAGGCCGGACGCGGTGCGTTCTGCAGGAAATCCGGGTTGATATCGTGCGTGTTGACGAAGAAGTGCGGACGGAAGAATTCCTTCGGCTCTTCGGTCGTGATCTCGCGCATATACTGCTCGAGCTCCCACTTGGCATTGCGCCAGGTGAAGTACGTATAGGACTGCGAGAACCCGACCTTGGCGAGGCGGTACATCACCTTCGGCTTCGTAAACGCTTCCGACAGGAAGGCGACGTCTGGATGGCGCGAGCGGATGTCGGCGATCATCCATTCCCAGAACGGGAACGGCTTCGTATGGGGATTGTCGACGCGGAACAGCTTGACGCCGTTATCGACCCACTTCTGCACGACGTCGCGCAACTCAATCCACAGCGAAGGCACCGCGTCCTTGGCGTAGAAATCGACGTTGACGATGTCTTCGTATTTCTTCGGCGGGTTTTCGGCATAGCGGATCGTGCCGTCAGGCCGCCAGTCGAACCAGCCGGGATTGGACTTCAGCCACGGGTGGTCGGGCGATGCCTGGATCGCGAGGTCGAGAGCGAGCTCCAGCCCGTGCTCCTTGGCGGCATCCACCAGCCGGCGGAAATCCTCGAACGTGCCGAGCTCCGGATGGATCGCGTCATGGCCGCCATCTTCCGAGCCGATCGCGTATGGGCTGCCCGGATCATCAGGGGCCGGCGTCAGCGTGTTGTTCTTGCCCTTGCGGTTGGTCGAACCGATCGGATGCACCGGCGGGAAGTAGAGGACATCAAAGCCCATCTCCCGGATCGCCGGCAGCCGCGCAATCACGTCGTCGAACGTGCCGTGACGGTTCGCATCGCCGCTCTGGGAGCGCGGGAACACCTGGAACCAGCTCGCAAACGCTGCGGCCGTCCGCTCGGCATCGACAGGGATCAGCGTCGAGCGAACCCGATGCGGGCGGCGGTCGGCTTCCACCATCAGCTCGGCCGTGTCGGCCAGCAGAAGCGTTTCGATCCGCTTCGGATCGTCCTGCGCCGTCAGCTTGTCGAACAGCACCTTCAGTTCGGTCTTGAGGTCACCCGTGGCATGATCCAGCGCATCAAGCACCAGATTGATGCCTTCCTGGATCTCCAGCCGCAGATCGAGCCGCGCCTCGTGCTTCTTGGTGAATTCGTAGCGGAAGATCTGGAACGGGTTCTTCCAGGCCTCGATTGCAAACTCGTGGCGACCCATTCGCTTCAGCGGAAATTCTGCCGCCCAACGATCGTTGGTGACGAGCGTCATCGGCACTTCGGTCCACTGGTCCTCGTCGGCCGCACGCCACATGACCGATGCCGACAGCGGATCGTGCCCGTCGCCGAACACGTCGGCTTCCACCTTGACCGTCTCGCCGACCACGCGCTTCACCACGAAGCGACCGTCGTCCACCGACGGCGTGATCTTCTCGATCGCCAGCCGCGGCGTGGCCGCCGCCTCTGCTGCGGTGGAAACCGCAACAGCTTCGATGATCGGCTGCGAGGCATGGCCTTCGAAAACGCGCAGTTCGCCCGGCTTCAGCATGAGATCGGGCGCAAAAATGTCGGCGTCATTCCCCGGCGCCGTCAGCGGCAGGAAAGGGGATGCTGCTTTACGTAGCACGTTGAACGGAGCCTTGGTGACCCTGCGCAAATCGCGGTTCAGCATGACGACGCGGATCTTCGAAGATGCACGGATATCCTCATGGTCGGTCTGCAAGAGCGCCACAGCCTGGGTCTGGCTGGTGGAAATCAGCCTCAGCGGCTGGCGGCCAAACCCGGCCGATGTCTTGTTCGGCGCGGCATTGATGGCACGGATGTCGCTCGACAGGTCGAACACGCCCTGGTCCTTGAGTCCACGCAGACCCATTCCGTCACCGGTCAGCGGGTCGAGCGGGATGGATGAGCCGTATTCGAAGCCCATCGGCACCATGAGGCCGCTGGCGAAGGTCGACGCGAGCTTCAGGGCCCGGACCGCTCGGCGCTCCGACACTTCGGTTCCGTCAATGCCATGCGCCATGCGCTTGCCGAACGGGGCTTCCGGAAAGGTGATCTGGTAGCCGAGTTCGCGCTGCACCTCGTATTCGTCGAGGATCCAGCGTTCCTCCATGTTCCACCAGGCAAAGGACGAAAAGCTGCCGTCGAAGCCAACGCCCTTGAGCGCCTTGCGATCTTCAAAACTGGTGCCTGGCGTCCAGGCAAGGAAGATGGTGTCGGAGACGGCACTGCGGGCCGCAGTGATCAGGCCCTTCCAGACGTCAGGCGCGACCTTGCCAATGCCGATGCAGCGGAAGCCGGCGATGCCAAGCCCGGCCAGCCGCGCCAGTCGGCGGCGCCAGTCATCGAGCAGCTGCGTTTCATGAGTGATATCGATCGTGCGGCTGCCGCTTTCCTGCGGCGAGCGACGCGGGTCGAATACGACGGCGCTGCCTTGGTTCGAGGCATCGGCGATACGATCGATGGCAATGTCGAGCATCAGCTTGATGCCATGCTCTTTAGCGGCACCTGTCAGTGCCTTCACGCCATCGTCGATGCTTTCCCCAAGTCCCAGCGCCGGATCAAGCCTGTCCAGGTCTCCGCTGACGAAAATGCTCGTGTCCGCGCCGCGTGCAAACAGCGGCGCACTGAGGACCGTATCGAAGCCGAGATCCTTCGCATGGGCAAAAACCTGGCGCCAATCCTGCAAGCCTTTGAGCATGAGAGGATGCACGTAGTAGATTTGCGGCGGGAGCTTTGACAGCGGGGTGGACGAGGCGAATTGAGGACGCGTGTTCATCTTTATAGCCTTGGGTTGCCGGGCCGTAGAGCGGGTGGCGATCAGCGGGGTAACTGCAAGGCTGCTGTGCTTGTTCCGATAAAATTGTGCCTATCGGATTTTTGCGCACGCATTAGATGTACATGAATGAACCCTAACGGACCCAGTGCCGAAGGAGGGGGCCGTCGCGGCCACGAAGCGGATCGGTCTGCGGCAAGGGAAGGCTCGAAATTCGGCTGAGACCCTCAGAATCCGCGGGTCCGGTCTGGAGATCCGCACGCTGTCCTGGCGGATAGGCGCCGACAACCACGAAGTCGCGGCTGGCTTCCAGCCGCATGTGCCCGGTGCCTGCCGGCAACACGATGCAATCGCCGCCATGGACTGAGATTTCGGTGCCATCCGGACCGCCGATCAGCAGCAGGCCGCGACCATTTGCGATGCCGAGGACCTCGTGGGCGCCCGTGTGGTAGTGCTGGTAATCGAATACGCCATCGCGCCAGATGCCCTGCCAGCCGTTTCTCGCAAAAAGGTCTTCGAACAGGCTGGCGGGGTCGCCGACCAGAGGATCGATGGCAAGGGCGTTGCGGTAGATCAGAGCCGGAAGGTGGGGGTGGTTGGGCACGAAACCGCTCGGCGGAAACGTCATGCTCTCGACGGTCGTCCTTCCAGCGGAGACGGCGGGATCGAGGGCTGGCGGAACGATGTTCAGGCTTCGGGTCACGGACTTGATCCTTGCACGGTTGCGTCTGTCGGACGTCGCCGGCATTTTCCAGCAACGTCCTGAGACTGAACCCGTGCGCAAATGCGATGTTCCCGCGACAACCTCTATTTCAAAAGGTCAGCACGGAAACGCGCTCCGCTCAGTGGCCGTTCAGCAGATCACGGTCTCGGCGATCTGGATGCCGAACCCTTCGAGGCCGACGTAATGACGTTCGCTTCTGGTCAGAAGCTTGATCGAAGACACGCCGAGATCGCGCAGGATCTGGGCGCCGAGGCCGATTTCCAGCCACTCGCTGTCGCGGACCTTGGCCTCCGCGTGCGATTCCTCGCCGAAGCGGACCTTGCGCGACGTCGTGCTGGCACCGACGCCAACCGAACCCTCGCGCAGATAGATGATGACGCCGCGACCCTCGTCGGCGATCTTTGCCATGTAACGGTCCACGGAGCGCGCCGCGCCGAACACATCGCGCGCCACGTCTTCCAGATGAAGGCGGACCGGAATGTCGACGCCGTCCCTGATGTCGCCGAACACGATGGCGACGTGCTGCATCGTCTCCCAGGGCAGGGAGTAGGCGTGTGCCTTGGCCTTGCCCTTCGGGGTCTCGATGTCGAACGTGCCGTGCAGCTCGATCAACGTTTCCTTGCGCTGGCGATAGGCGATGAGATCGGCAACGGACACCTGCTTCAGGCCATGGGTGATCGCAAATTCCGTCACCTGGGGACCGCGCGTCACCGTGCCGTCGTCGTTGACGAGTTCGCAGATCACGCCGATCGGCGGCAGGTTGGCGAGCTTGCACAGGTCGACGGCCGCTTCCGTATGGCCGGAGCGCATCAGAACGCCGCCTTCGCGGGCAATCAGCGGGAAGATGTGGCCGGGACGCACGAAGTCGGCCGGGCCGACATTCGGGTTGGCAAGGTTGCGCACCGTCAGCGTCCGGTCGTCGGCCGAGATCCCGGTCGTCGTGCCGTGCTTGAAGTCGACCGTTACCGTGAAGGCCGTCGTATGCGCGCTGTCGTTTTCCGCCACCATGGCGTTGAGGTTCAGGCGCTTGGCTTCACTGCGCGGCATCGGCGTGCAGACGATACCGGATGTGTGGCGCACGATGAAGGCCATCTTTTCCGGCGTGCAGTGAACCGCAGCGACGATCAGATCGCCTTCGTTTTCGCGTCCGTCGTCATCGGTAACAACGACGATTTCGCCGGCTTCGAAGGCGCGGATGGCGTCGACGACGCGCTTCTGATCGTAGGGCATGTGATGATTCCTAGCGGGTTTTACCGGTCTGACCCCGGTCACGGAGAAAATGGTCGGCGATCGTGCAGGCCATCATCGCCTCCCCGATCGGCACGGCGCGGATGCCGACGCAAGGATCGTGGCGACCCTTGGTGCGTACATCCACATTGTTGCCATCAGCGTCGATCGACTGGCGCTCGCTCAGGATCGACGAGGTCGGCTTGATGGCGAAGCGGGCAACGATCGGCTGGCCGGTCGAAATGCCCCCAAGGATGCCGCCGGCATGATTGGAGAGGAAGATAGGCTGGCCATCGTTGCCCATCCGCATCTGGTCGGCATTGTCCTCGCCGGAAAGCTCGGCGGCGGCAAAACCATCTCCGATCTCGACGGCCTTCACGGCATTGATCGACATCAGGCCGGAAGCAATTTCCTGGTCGAGCTTGGCATAGATCGGTGCGCCAAGCCCTGCGGGAACGCCCTCCGCCACCACCTCGACGATCGCACCGATCGACGATCCGGCCTTGCGGATGCCGTCGAGATAGGTTTCCCAGACAGGCACCATCTCAGGATCGGGGCAGAAGAACGGGTTCTCGTTGACCTGGCCCCAGTCCCAGTTGTCCCGGTTGATCTTGTGCTTGCCGATCTGCACCAGGGCTGCGCGCACGGTCATTCCCGGCACGACCTTGCGGGCAATCGCGCCGGCCGCCACACGCGCTGCCGTCTCGCGGGCCGATGAGCGGCCGCCACCGCGGTAATCTCGAATTCCGTATTTGAGATCGTAGGCAAAATCCGCATGGCCGGGGCGATAGCTGCGGGCGATCTCGCCGTAGTCCTTGGAGCGCTGGTCGGTATTCTCGATCAGCATGGAGATCGGCGTGCCGGTCGAGATCATCGTCTCGCCGTCGGCATCCATCATCACGCCGGAGAGGATCTTGACGATATCGTCCTCGCGCCTCTGGGTCACGAAACGCGACTGTCCGGGCTTGCGCTTGTCCATCCAGGCCTGGATTTCGGCAAGCGTGAAGCGCAGGCCGGGAGGGCATCCGTCCACGACGCAGCCGAGCGCCGGCCCGTGGCTTTCGCCCCAGGTCGTGACACGGAAAAGATGACCGAAAGTATTGTGCGACATTTCACTAACCGGCTTCGGAGGGGCCGCCTCCGTCAATCTTGGACGTCAAACTTTGACGCGGATGTCTTATGGAAAAGGTCGGCGGGCGACAAGCCCTTCTTGCCCCATATCGGGCTGTCGATGCCGGACATGGATGCACGGCCGGCCATTCGGTGCCATTCATGCCGCCTGTTTGAGCCAGTCGGCTCTGGCCGCCTCAACGAATTCGTCAAAGGGCAGGGCCTTGGCAAAGGCATAGCCCTGCAGAAGGTCGCAGCCGAGTTCGCGCAGCAATTCCGCATGCTGCATCGTCTCCACACCTTCCGCCACTGTGTCGATGCCGAGCGAGCGGGCAATGTCGACGATCGAGCGGACCATGGTCCGTTCCTGCGGCGCTTCGAGGATCGGCATCACCAGCTGCCGGTCGATCTTCAGCCGCTTCGGTTTCAGCTTCAGCAGCGAGACGATCGAGGTATGACCGGTCCCGAAATCGTCGATCTCGATGTCGATGCCCATTCCCTTGATGCGTTCGATATTGCCCGATACCGACACGTCGCCGTCGTCGAGGAAAATCGACTCCACCAGCTCGAAACAGATCTCGCCGGGTGTGATGGACAGCGACTCGAGGTTCGCGATCAGGTTTTCGTCATGCAGCCGCTTTGACGAGACGTTGACGGAGACCTTCGGCACCTTGAGGCCGAGCGCGGTCCAGCGCATCTTGTCCTTCAGCACCGTCTCAAGCACGATCTGGTCGAGCACCGCCGACACGTTGAGGTCTTCGGCGATCCTCAGGAACCGCGCCGGCGCCAGGATGCCGTGATGCGGATGGCTCCAGCGCAGCAGCGCCTCGGCCCCGGTCAGTTCACCGGTTCTGGCGCAAAACTGCGGCTGGTACCAGGTCACGAACTCGCCGTTGTCGATCGCCGAGAGCACTTCGTCGGCGGTCCGTTTGTGGCTGACGATCTCTTCCTGCAGGTCGAGCGTGAAGAATTCGAAACGGTTGCGGCCGAGGCCCTTGGCCCGGTAGAGCGCGATGTCGGCGTTGACCAGCGTGCGTCGTGCATCGACATTGAGACCGGTTGCCTGCGCAATGCCGATCGAAACGCCGCACCGGCAGGAAAAGCCGTCGAAGTCGAAGGGCTGACGAAACTCGGCGATGATCCGCTGGGAAAGCTCGGCCACGTCCTCGATGGATGCGGAATTGTTCATCAGGATGACGAACTCGTCGCCGCCGATCCGCGCAACGATATCCTCGTCACGCACGTTGCGGGACAGGATCCGGGATGAATGCACCAGCATCGCGTCACCGGCCGCATGGCCCATCGTGTCGTTGATCTGCTTGAACCGGTCGAGGTCGAGATGAAGGATGAAGAACTTCTGCCGCTCAACCTGGCTTGCACGCGAGAGGTGGTCGAGTTCCATGTCCAGTTTGCGGCGATTCCCAAGCATCGTCAGCGGGTCGTGCAGCGCATTGTGCTCGATGCGGGTCTTGGCCATCTGAAGCTCGACATTGCGAGCATCCGATTCCGCTTTTGCAGACTTGAGCTCGGTCGTCATCACCGCGTCCTTGGTCACGTCGAAGGCGAGGCCGATAAGCTTGCGGGAACCGTCGCGACCGATCACCAGCTGACCGACGGACCGGATATAGCGGAGGCTGCCGTCAGATTGCGGCACGCGAACTATCAGAGCCTCCTCGACGTCGCCGGAAAGGTAACGCATTGCCGCGTCAAGAGCACTCTGGCGATCCTCCGGAACCAGCAGAGACAGCCAGAAGTCGTGGGGAAGGGGGCCGGCAATCGGGGCAACGCCATAAAGCTGGCACATGCGAGCGTCCCATATCTCGCTGCCGGTTGCCGGATCATATTCCCAGACGCCGCATCCGTAGGAACCGAGTGCGAGGTCGAGCTTGCGCGACAGACCTTCCAGTTCCTGCTCCCGGTCCGACAATTCGTCGAGCGCCAGTTCGAGCTCGGCATTCTTGACCTCGCTATTGTCTTTCGCGTCGCGCAGGGTCTGTGCCATCGTCACGTCGGCGGTGACGTCCCAGACGATGCCGGTCGCCTGGATGCCGCGCTCGTTCTGAACCCTCGCACCGGCGGAGCGAAGATGCCGGATGTCGCCGCCGGGCAGGATCAGGCGATAGGTCTCGGTCGATGGGCTGTCGGTGCAGAGAACTGTAAAGAGATGCGCTTCCGCGACAGCCCTGTCCTCAGGCGCGATCGATGCCATCCAGTCATCGAACCTGTTGCCGGTAGTGGCTGACGGATTGGCGTGGAGAGCGGCGGAGCGATCGTCCCAGGAGAGCTGCACACCCTCATCAGTCACTTCCCAGATGCCCATCATCGACGCTTCCATGGCAAGCCCGAACCGTCGCGACAGTGCAAACAGCTTGTTTTCGCGCAGCCGCAGCGTCTCGATATGCCGGTTGCGTTCCGAAATCAGCGAGGTCGCAATGAGCACCGGCAAGACGATCGCAAGCGATGCCAGCGCCAGGATCAACCGGAACCGCATCTGACCGGCGGGCGAAGCGTTCCAGCCGACGCGCGGCGCCGCAAGGATCTGCCAGTCCGTACCCTTGACGGTGATCGACCACCGGACCGGATCGCCGCCCTTTACCGCTTCATTGCCGTAAAACACGGCCTGGTCGGCTCGACTGTTGTCGACGAGCGCGAGATCGAGCCAGTCGAAGACCGTCTCGGACGTTTGTGCCGCGTCGCCAACCTGAGGGCGTGTCGCGGGATCAAGCAGATCGGCGACATCGAGGACGAGAACCAGAGCGCCCCAGAGCCCGGCTTCCTGTCCGCTGGCGGAAGGCACCGGCATGATGAGGGTAAGCCTGCCCGTCTGCGATCCGGTCAGCACGCTTGGGCGCGCCTTGTTGCCGGCCCGGTCGAGATCCGCCTTAAGACCAGCAAGATCGATACCGGTCTCACCGGCCAAGCTGTCGCGGCGGAAGAAGGTCGTTGGTGTGAAGCCCGGTGCCGCGATCACTGCGGAAAGGTGTGGCAGGTCGGCGAGTGCCTGACGAGCGGAGGTCTGCATAGCGTTGGGCTTGTATCCTGCCTGACCGATCAACGCATTGCGCAAGCTATCGGCGACCGCGAAATCAAGCTCCAGTCGCGAGGCGATCTGACGGGCCGCCGTGCCGGCCGCGCGTGTCGTGGCGGCGTGAATATCATCGCGATGTTTCTGCACGAATCGGTGATCGAGGACCACCGCGGTGACGATAACTGTCAGCGAAACGAGGAAGGCTGCGACGGCAGGCGCGCATGCACTGCTGAAAGGGCGAAACCTTTTGGTAATGGAGGAACGCCAGAGCGCCAAAACTGAACACCTTCTCGTTAACTCTTGTGACCGGGTATAACTGTATTGTGGCGCAGTTAATTTCCCATTCCACATCCGCCTTAGAGCTGTGAAGCCGCGTTTTATTGCAAATAGTTGGTAAACGCGGTCACTAAACGTTCGATTTGGTCTTAAGACGTCTTGAATTCGGAAGAATATGGTTAATAATCAAACTGTTGTTTGTAGCGAAAATGTCATGCTGGCGAGCAATTTTCGCCACAATCGGCAGGCTATCTTGCACCGAATTAGTACAGACCGTTTGTTCCAGGGATCTTCATCATGCGTATCCTCATTGCTGCCTTGCTTGCGACCGCCGGTGTTTTCTCGCCGCTGAGCACTTGGGCGCAGAGCGTGGACGTCGAGGCGACGATCAAGACGATCGACGCCAAGTCGCTCAGCCTGACGCTGGACGACGGCAAGACCTACAAGGTGCCGGAAGAGTTCAACTTCGAGGGCCTGAAGGCGGGCGTCAAGGTTCTGGTGTTCTACACGGTCGTCGATGGCAACCGCGTCGTGGACGATCTCGAAATCGTACAGTAAGGGCCGGAACCGGGCCTCAGCGGCTCAGAGCCATTCCATCCGGCCGGCGAGCGGCTCCACTTTCAGGATACGGTCCTGATGGATGGCGATGGACGATGCTTCTTCTTTTCCAACGCCGCCGATCAGGCGAAAGATCGACCTGATGACGCCGCCATGGGCAACCGCCACGGTCGGACCGGTCAGAGACTGCATCCAGGCGCCAATGCGCCATGACAGGATTTCGTAGCTCTCGGCAGTCTGGCCCGGCGGAATGAAGCTCCATTTCTGGCGCTTTCTTTCCTTCAGCAGCTCGGGCTCGAGTTTTTTGACTTCAGCCAGCGTCTGGCCTTCCCAATCTCCGAAGGACACTTCCACCAGCCGGTCGTCGGTCCGATAGGCGAGGGGATCGAGCCCCATCGCTGTGCGCAGCCGCTCCATCGTCTCGCGAGTGCGCGAGAGCGGGCTTGCCACGAAGTCGAAACCGGCGACATCGTCGCCGAGCAGTTCTTTCAGCGCTTCGCCATTGCCGGTAGCCTGAAGGCGGCCCGTATCGTTCAGAGGAATATCCTTCTGACCCTGAAGCCGGCCTTCAGCGTTCCAGTCCGTCTGGCCGTGACGGATGACGTAGAGAAGCACGGGGCGCTCAGTCCTTCACGACGGAAATGTCAGGCGCGTCGACGGCCTTCATTCCGATGGCGTGATAGCCGCTATCGGCATGGTGGATTTCACCGGTGACGGAGCGCGACAGGTTCGACAGAAGATAAAGGCCGACATCGCCCACTTCCTCGATCGTGACCGTGCGGCGAAGCGGCGCGTTATACTCGTTCCACTTGAGGATATAGCGGAAGTCGCCGATGCCGGACGCAGCAAGCGTCTTGATCGGGCCGGCCGAGATCGCGTTGACGCGGATATTCTTCGGTCCGAGGTCAACGGCCAGGTATTTGACGCTGGCTTCAAGTGCCGCCTTCGCAACGCCCATGACGTTATAGTTCGGCATCACCTTCTCGGCACCGTAATAGGTCAGCGTCAGCATGGCGCCGCCGTCCGTCATCAGCTTTTCGGCGCGGCGTGCGGCCGACGTGAAGGAGTAGACCGAGATCTGCATCGTCTTGGCGAAGTTGTCAGGCGTCGTATCGACGTAACGGCCGGTCAGCTCATCCTTGTCGGAGAAGCCGATCGCATGCACGAAGAAGTCGATCTTGCCCCACTTCTTCTCGATATTGGCGAACACCTCATCGATGGTCGACTCGTCGCTCACATCGCAGTGGCCGGCCATGAAAGCGTTGATTTCGGCAGCGAGCGGTTCGACCCGCTTCTTCAGGGCGTCGCCCTGATAGGTCAGAGCAACTTCGCCACCCTGATCGTGAATTGCCTTGGCAATGCCCCATGCAATGGAGCGATTGTTGGCGACACCCATGACGACGCCGCGTTTGCCTGACATGAGGCCGGAAGCCTGAACCATGAATATCCCCTGGAAACTCGATTTGGCCTTGCCTATGACATAGGCAGGGCAACGGTTCAAGCTTGCGGATACCAACTCATACGCCCACTCTTTGGCGAACGGGGAGGCCAACGTTTCAGCTGTCGCCGGAGCCGGTTGGGGATCGATGTCTTACAGATACAGCCCGTGGCGCATGTGGCGCATCAGATCGGTCACCTTCGGGTCGGGCTTTTCGAGAAGCACAATGCGCAGTTCCGCCACCAGATCGCCGCGGCCGCCTGCATCGTTGTAGAGACCCATGCCTTCCAGCCGGATCGCCTGATCGGACCCCGACCATGCGGGAACCGCGATCGTCTGCTCGCCTTCAGGCGTCTTCAGCATCGGCTCGGCGCCGAGAACGGCGTCTTCGAGGGAGATCGGCAAAATGGTGTGGATATCGAAACCGCTCACCCGGAAATCCGCGTGTTTCGCCACTTTCAGCGTCACCACGAGGTCTCCCTGCTTCATCCCGGGAAGCTTCAGCCCCTGGCCCTTCAGCCGCACAACATGACCCTCGGTCATGCCCGCGGAAAGCGAAACGCGCACGTCACGATCGTCGCTGGAATGCACGATGACCGAACCCCTGTTGAGAAGGTCTTCGATCGTCACGACGGCTTCGGCCAGAAGATCCGGCGCCGTTTCGAGAACGGTCACGGTTTCGCCGCGGATGCGCCGCAGCAGCGTGTTGAGAAGACCGGAACCCATGCCGGTGGTCTGCGGGGCCGGGCGGCTACCGGGACCCTCATCCGCTGCATCGGCTCCTGTCGCGTCGCTTTTCGACGATGGACGAGCGGCCTGCGCGGCCGACGCCTCGTCTGGGGTTTTCTTCTGTCCGGAGTCGGCGGTCTGGCCGTCTGGCGAGACGCCGAAGATACGCTCGACCATGTCTTCGGCCGGTTCCGGCGGAGCATCGCCACGGGCCTTGCCGTTCTGCTGTTGCTGCTGCGCCTGGGATTGAAGCACTTCGGCCTGCGCCCGCTTGGCGCTGGCACGGGCAAGCTCTTCCATCACTTTTGCCGCGCGCTCGCGGGAAGCCTTGGCACGCATTTCCGCTTCGCGGGCTGCCTGGCGCTGCTGCATGAATGTCTGTTGAAGAGCGGATGCGCGGTCGTAGCGCTTGCGCCGCTCGGGATCCTTCAGCACCTCATAGGCCTGGCCCATTTCGGCGAAGCGCTCGCCGGCATCGGGGTCGTCCTGGTTCTGATCGGGATGAATGGTCTTTGCCTTCGAACGCCACGCCGATTTGATCTCGTCAGCGTTGGCGCTCCGATTGACGCCGAGAATAGAGTAGGGATCGCGCATTTTGAAACCACCCGTAAAGCTTGGGGCGGTGGGTCGCGTATCCAATTCCGGACCCCCCGTAACTCAACAACTCTCGCGGCAGCCTTCGGTTCCTCATGCCCCGAGGCTGGCCGGATCACAGGCAGTAACCGTATGGAGGAATTGCTGAATCAGAGGTTACGGAGAGAAGGTTGATGCATGTTACGGTAAACAAAACGTTTACCGCACAGTGCAGGCCTTAACACTACTGGCGGTCAAATGCCGTGAGCGACCAGTCGCCCGTTTCGGTCCGGCATGCCTGACCGGAAAACAGCGATATTCCCTCATAGGAATGGCGGCTGGTGGTGAAGGCGCGGCAGAGTAGGCCGGCGCTCCGGTCCTCGTGGATCGAGGAGACGACACCGGCACTGCCGGTCGCCGAATTTGCCCAGGGAAGGGGGTTCGCACCCACCTTGGCGAGATCGGCCGAGGTCACGGCATTGCGCACAGTGGCTTCGTCCGATTGCGGACCACCCGCTTTTGGCTTGCTGGGAATGCTGCTCGTCGAGATACTACGATCGACCTTGTCCGCGCCGCCGAACACATCCATGCTGGTGCAGCTGCCAAGCGAACCGCACAGTGCGACGATCGCGATGATTCGCAGGCTGGCGCCATTCAGGCTCTTTGTACGGCACATCGAATTTGCTATCACAATCACCTTGCATCCTGTCCGGCCAAGTGTCTCGGGCATGTTCATCAGATCGGGAGCACTTTAGTCAATATGTCGGAAAACGGGTTAACAAGCGGTGACTTCACGCAGGAAAGTGAACCCTTCACCTTATTTGGGTCGTGGTTGAAGGATGCCGAATCCAGCGAGATCAACGATCCGAACGCCGTCGCGCTTGCGACCGTCGATGAACATGGGCTTCCCAATGTGCGAATGGTCCTGCTGAAGGGCTACGACGAGGACGGGTTTGTATTCTATACGAATTTCGAAAGCCAGAAGGGCGAGGAAATTCTCGGCCAGAAAAAGGCTGCAATGGTCTTTCACTGGAAGTCGCAGAGACGTCAGGTGCGTCTGCGCGGCCCTGTCGAGATCGTCAGCGATGCCGAAGCGGATGCCTATTATGCGACGCGGCCACGCGGAAGCCGAATCGGCGCCTGGGCCTCTAAACAGTCACGGCCGCTCGAAGGCCGTTTCGCGCTGGAAAAATCCGTGGCCGAATACACCGCGAAATTTGCGATCGGCGAGATACCGCGGCCACCGCACTGGTCCGGTTTCCGCATCCGTCCCGTGTCGATCGAGTTCTGGCACGATCGACCGTTCCGCCTGCATGACCGGATCGAATTCCGCCGCGATACGCCAGACGGTGCCTGGGAAAAGGTGCGGATGTATCCGTGAGCGACCGATGAGAGCTTGCGCCTAGCGCGCAAGCTTGAAGGGAATGCCCGAGGCGAGCGCCGACACATAGCGCGCCCGCTGGTAATGGCCGTTCAGCGAAATCCGCGGCAGACCCGTCAGCCGGGTCAGCCATTTCTCGCAGATCGTGCCCGGCTGGGTCGTGACGGCGACCGAAAAGCCGAGGTCGCGGGCGATGCGGTAGTCGCGCTCGCCCACCGCCTTCCGCGTGCCGTAGGGATAGGCGATCGTGGTCGGCCGTATCCCGGTCAGTTCTTCCACATAGTCGGCAGAACTCGACATCTCGGCCCGCGCCTGCGCTTCCGACAGCCGCCCGACGGCGCGATGACTGATTGTGTGGGCGCCAAGTGTTGCGAGCTTGTGCCGCGAAAGTTCGCGGAGCTCGGCCGGATCCATCGTCAGGTCGGCGGTCATCTGCAACGGGTCGATACCGTGGCACCGCACAAGCGCATCCATCCTGGAAACGGCACTTGCTTCGTCATCGCGAAACACGAGATCGGCAAACCGGTCGAAGGCGTCGAACTTCTGCTCTTCACAGCCGAGCTCGATCCGCTCGGGTCCATTGCCGAAATCGAAACTCAGCTCCCGCTCGCGACCGATCAGGTCCGCCATTGTCTCCCACCACATCGAATGGGTCCGCTCCGCAAAGCCGCGGGCGACGAAAACGGTGAATGGCACGCCGTATTTCTCGAATACCGGCAGCGCATGTTCGGCGTTGTTGCGATAGCCATCGTCAAGCGTGAAGGCTGCAAACGGCTGGCCGGTTGGATTGGCAAGCCGCTCCGGCACTTCGTCCAGCGGCACGAACGCATATCCATCCGCCGAGAGCCGTTCGATCGCATCGGCCAGGAATTCCGGGGTAACCTCCAGA
>Ga0213834_100618_pt1 | contig 14943 bp, 5 predicted proteins | sample SWPTP12_FD_160580 | JGI IMG/M metagenome (GOLD analysis project Ga0213834, IMG submission 160580) | Coastal seawater microbial communities from Marineland, Florida, United States - SWP TP1 #2 | ecosystem: Environmental > Aquatic > Marine > Coastal | place: USA: Florida | collected 2016-08-06 | reverse complement strand
GGTCAACCGCCGCTTCACCGAACTCGGTCCGCGTTTCAACGACTTCGACAACAAGACGCTGCAGTACACGATCGGCCTGAAAGGCGAGATCGCCTACGACTGGTCCTACGATGCCTACTGGAGCCGCGGCCAGGCTGACCAGGCCCAGCAGCGCCGCAACTGGGGTTCGCTGGCGAAAGTCGGTCAGGCCCTGAACGCGCTGAACACGACCACCTGCGTCGTCAACACCAACGGTTGCGTACCGCTGAACGTGTTCGGCGCCGAAGGCTCGATCACCCCGGCGCAGGCTGCCTACATCAACAGCAGCGCGCTGCTGAACCAGAGCGTCAAGCAGAACGTCGCTTCGCTGGCCTTGTCGGGCAACCTGGGCGACAAGATCCGCAGCCCGTTCGCTGCCGACCCGATCAGCATGTCGCTGCTGGGCGAGAGCCGCAAGGTCTCGGCCGGCACGCAGTCGGACGCCGCTTCGCAGCTGCAGGGCGAAGTGCTGGGTACCGGCGCGCCGACGCCTGACCGTTCGGGCAGCTTCTCGCTGAAGGAATATGCCGTCGAGATGCTGGTTCCGCTCGTCAAGGATGTGCCGTTCGTCAAGACCCTGAACATGGAACTGGGTTATCGCCAGACCCAGTTCAAGACCGCCACTGCCAAGAACGACTACGGCAGCTGGAAAGCGGGCGGCGAATGGGCAGTGGTCGACATGTTCCGCGTGCGCGGCATGGTTCAGAAGGCCACCCGGGCACCGAACGTGAACGAACTGTTCGCACCGAACGTCACCGGCCTGTCGAACCTGGCGACCGATCCTTGCCAGGGCGCGAACATCAACAAGGCCGACGCATCCAAGGCCGGCACCTTGTCGAACCTGTGCGTGCTGACCGGCGTGCCGGCAAGCGAAGTGGGCAGCCTGCCTGCGCCATCGTCGGGCCAGATCAACAACCTGTCCGGCGGCAACGCGGCACTGGGACCTGAATCGGCCAAGACCAAGACCATCGGTTTCGTTGTCGAGCCACTGCCGAAGCTGGCGATCTCGGTCGACTACTACCGCATCGACATCACCGACGCGGTCTCGTCGCCATCGACGACCGACATTCTGGACAAGTGCTACAGCGCGGCCCAGAATCCAGGCTTCACGGTCAACGAGTTCTGCGGCATGGTCGGTCGTAACACGATCAACGGTACCTTCAACGGTAACGAAGCGCGCGGCGTGACCACGCCACTGTCGAACCTCGGCACGCAAAGCACCAGCGGCGTCGACCTGAACGTGTCGTATCGCCTGGCCCTCACCAAGCTGGGTATGGACTCGCGTTGGGGCGGCCTCGACATCAGCCTGGGCGCGAACCGGGTCAACAGCTACAAGTTCCAGGCTACGCCGACTTCGGTCGAGCGCGATTGCCTCGGTTACTACAGCGTGGCCTGCAACAACATCGTGTCGGCCCCGGTCTACAAGAACAAGTTCAACCAGCGCACCAACTGGAACATGGGCGCGTTCTCGGTGGGCTACAACTGGCGCTATGTCAGCGGTGTGATCGAAGAACCGGGCGGCACGGTGTTCCTCCCAGCCTTCGCCAGCATCCCGTCGTATAGCTACGTCGACCTGAACGCGAACTGGAACATCAACAAAAACATCCGCGTGAACCTGTCGGTCACCAATGCAGCCAACAAGAAGCCGCCTATCGTCGGCGGCTCGATCGGCGGCACCGGCCCGAACAGCGGTAACACCTTCCCGCAAAGCTACGACGCGGTGGGCCGTTACGTCACCCTGGGCGCCTCGGTCAAGTTCTGATCGCTTGCGCTTGCCGTAAATGAGATGGCGGACTTCGGTCCGCCATTTTTCGTTTCAGGGCGAACGCTTTTTATTTAGGCAGCACGGCTCTGGTAGAATATCGGGCTACGGCCTCGCACGGCCTCGCCGCCTTCCATTCCAGACCTACGTACTCATGACATCTATGCAAACCACCACCCTGATGGCCAACGCAATCCGCGCGCTGGCAATGGACGCTGTCCAGAAAGCCAACTCCGGCCACCCGGGCATGCCAATGGGCATGGCTGAAATCGCCGTTGCCCTGTGGGACAAGCATTACCGCCACAACCCGGCCAATCCAGGCTGGATGAACCGCGACCGCTTCCTGCTCTCGAACGGCCATGGCTCGATGCTGCACTACGCGCTCTTGCACCTGGCCGGCTACGACCTGTCGATGAACGACCTGAAGGACTTCCGCCAGCTGCACTCGAAGACCCCGGGCCACCCGGAAGTGGGCATCACCCCGGGCGTGGAAACGACTACCGGCCCGCTCGGCCAGGGTATCGCCAACTCGGTCGGCATGGCGCTGGCCGAATGGCTGCTGTCGTATGAATTCAACCGTCCGGGCTTCGACGTCGTCGACCACTACACGTATGCCTTCCTGGGCGACGGCTGCCTGATGGAAGGCATCTCGCACGAAGTCGCCTCGCTGGCCGGCACCCTGCGCCTGAACAAGCTGATCTGGCTGTACGACGACAACGGCATTTCGATCGACGGCCGCGTCGAAGGCTGGTTCACCGACGATACCCAGAAGCGCTTTGAAGCCTACGGCTGGAACGTGATCCCGAAGGTCGACGGCCACAACGTCGAAGCGGTGTCGAACGCGATCGCGCAGGCGAAACAATCGGACCGTCCGACCCTGATCTGCTGCAAGACCATCATCGGCAAGGGCGCCCCGAACCTGGAAGGCGGAGACAAAGTCCATGGCGCGCCGCTGGGCGACAAGGAAATCGCGGCCGTGCGCCAGCACCTGGTGTGGGATCCGGTCCCGTTCGACATCCCTGGCGAAATCTACCAGGCATGGGACGCCAAGGCGCGCGGCGCCGAGCTGGAAAACGCGTGGAACGCGAATTTCGCCGAATACCGCGCGCAGCACCCTGAGCTGGCCGCCGAACTCGAGCGCCGCATGAAAGGCGAACTGCCAGGCAACTTCAATGAAGTGCTGGCTGCCGCCGTTGCCGCCTGCGTCGACAAGAAAGAAACGATTGCCACCCGCAAGGCCTCGCAGAACGCGATCCAGGCGCTGGCCGCGACCCTGCCTGAATTCCTGGGCGGCTCGGCCGACCTGACCGGTTCGAACCTGACCAACTGGAAAGAAATCGTGGCTGTGCGTTCGGGCATCCCGGGCAACCACATCAACTACGGCGTGCGCGAATTCGGCATGGCCGCGATCCAGAACGGCGTCGCCCTGCACGGCGGCTTCATCCCGTTCGGCGCGACCTTCCTGACCTTCTCGGACTACAGCCGCAATGCGCTGCGCATGGCCTCCCTGATGAAGATCCGCTCGCTGTTCGTGTTCACCCACGACTCGATCGGCCTGGGCGAAGACGGCCCGACCCACCAGTCGGTCGAGCACGTCTCGTCGCTGCGCCTGATCCCGGGCCTGGACAACTGGCGTCCGTGCGACACGGTCGAATCGCAGGTCGCCTGGGGCGCCGCCGTTCAGCGCCGCGACGGCCCGTCGACCCTGATCTTCTCGCGCCAGAACCTGCCGTTCATGGAGCGCGATGCTGCGCAAGTTGCCGACGTGGCGAAGGGCGGCTACATCCTGCGCGACAGCGCTGACGCCAAAGTCATCCTGATCGCCACCGGTTCGGAAGTCGAGCTGGCAGTGAAAGCCTTCGAGGCGCTGGCAGGCGAGGGCATCGCCGCCCGCGTGGTGTCGATGCCGTCGACTGACGTCTTCGACCGCCAGGACGCGAGCTATAAAGCCAGTGTGTTGACGCGCGGCGTACCGCGTGTGGCCATCGAAGCCGGCGTGTCCGATTTCTGGTACAAGTATGTCGGCCTGGAAGGCGCGGTCGTCGGCATCGACACCTTCGGCGAGTCCGCTCCGGCGCCGGTGCTGTTCAAGCACTTCGGCTTCACGGTCGAGAACGTCGTGGCCAAGGCGAAAGCGATCATCGCTGCATAATGTTTTTTACGGGCTGCCTTCGGGTGGCCCGTTTCGTATTCGCGGTCCAAAAAAAGTTTTTTTCTAATCAGGAGCTAAGCAATGACGATCAAAGTTGCAATCAACGGTTATGGCCGCATCGGCCGCAACATCCTGCGCGCCTTTTACGAAGGCGGCAAAAAGCAAGACATCCAGATCGTGGCCATCAACGACCTCGGCAATGCCGAGTCGAACGCCCACCTGACCCGTTACGACACCGCCCACGGCAAGTTCCCGGGCACCGTCACGGTCGAAGGCGACAACATGATCGTCAACGGCGATTCTATCCGCGTGTTTGCGCAGCGTAACCCTGCCGAAATCCCATGGGGCGAGCTGGGTGTCGACGTCGTGCTGGAATGCACCGGCTTCTTCACCACCAAGGAAAAAGCCTCGGCCCACCTGAAGGGCGGCGCCAAGAAGGTCATCATTTCGGCACCGGGCGGCAAGGATGTCGACGCCACCATCGTGTTTGGGGTGAATCAGGACGTGCTCAAGAGCTCGGATACTGTTATTTCGAACGCTTCCTGCACCACCAACTGCCTGGCCCCGCTGGTCAAGCCGCTGAACGACGCCATCGGCCTGGAAACCGGCCTGATGACCACCGTCCACGCCTACACCAACGACCAGGTGCTGTCGGACGTGATGCACGAAGACCTGCGCCGCGCGCGTTCGGCCACGATGAGCATGATCCCGACCAAGACCGGCGCCGCCGCCGCGGTCGGCCTGGTGCTGCCTGAGCTGAACGGCAAGCTGGACGGCTTCGCGATCCGCGTGCCGACCATCAACGTCTCGCTGGTCGACCTGTCCTTCATCGCCAAGCGCGACACGACCGTCGACGAAGTCAACCAGATCCTGAAGACCGCCTCGGAAGGCGCCCTGAAAGGCATCCTGACTTACCAGACCGAGCCGCTGGTCTCGATCGACTTCAACCACAACCCGGCCTCGTCGAACTTCGATTCGACCCTGACCAAGGTCTCGGGCCGCCTGGTCAAGGTCTCGTCGTGGTACGACAACGAGTGGGGCTTCTCGAACCGCATGCTCGACACCACCGTCGCGCTGATGAACGCGAAGTAATCGCGCAGCATCATGAAAAAACCCGGCACGCGCCGGGTTTTTTTTCGTCCATCGGAACGCCTGTCAGGCCTTCGGCCAGGGCGTCAGGATCTCGAAACCGTTGCTGGTCACTGCGATCATGTGTTCCCACTGGGCCGAGAGCGAGCCGTCGCGCGTGATGACGGTCCAGCCGTCGTCGAGCTGGGCCACCTCGTCGTCGCCGGCATTGATCATCGGTTCGACGGTAAAGGTCATGCCTTCCTTGAGCAGCAGGCCGGTGTTCTGGCGGCCGTAGTGCAGCACCTGCGGATCTTCGTGGTAGACGCGGCCGATGCCGTGGCCGCAGTAATCGCGCACCACCGAATAGCCGGCGGCTTCCGCCAGCTTCTGGATGGCGTGGCCGACGTCGCCCAGGCGCGCGCCCGGACGCACGGTGCGGATGCCGGCCATCATGCATTCATAGGTGGTGTCGACCAGGCGCTTCGCTTCAGGGCTCGGGGTGCCCGCGTAATACATGCGGCTGGTGTCGCCGTGCCAGCCGTCCTTGATCACGGTGACGTCGATGTTGACGATGTCGCCGTCCTTGAGGATCTCCTTTTCGCTCGGGATGCCGTGGCAGACCACGCCGTTCACCGAGGTGCACAGGGTCTTCGGGAAGCCGTGGTAGCCGACGTTGGCCGGCGTGGCCTTCTGCACCTTGCGGATGTAGTCGTGGCAGCGGCGGTCGAGCTCCTCGGTGGAGACGCCGGGCACGACGTATTCCCCGATCATTTCCAATACTTCGGCGGCCAGGCGGCCGGCGACGCGCATTTTCGCGATGTCCTTGTCGTTCTTGAGTTTGATTGCCATGGTTCTGCCTTGATGTTCCCGCCGGCACTGCGCCGCTTGCGGGCAATCCGTCATGATACCGCACCGGTGCAAGCCGGCGGGCGGGGCGGTTCGGAAGGCGGGCATAAAAAAACGCCCCCGCGGGGGCGTTCGGAAGGGAGCGGGGCCGGAGCCCCGCCTGCGCACGCTGTGCGCACCCTCGATTACAGCTTGACGCGCAGGCCGAGGTAGTAGCGACGGCCGATTGGGTCGTAGGCGCCGGCGTTGGTCTCGGTGCCGGTATCGCTGCCAGGCAGGCCACTGATGATGCGTGGCGCCTTGGTGTCGAAGGCGTTATCCATGCCGAAGTACAGCTCAGCCGACTTGCTCAACTCGTAACCGAGCTGGAAGTCGGTGTAGGTACGCGAACCGACGGTGACCGAACCTGCTGGCAGGTCGAAGTTGGACGACAGGAACTGGTCATCCAGCGCCGACTTGCCGACATAGGTAAAGGTCGAGTTCAGGTTCCATGGACCCATCTTGTAGCCCAGGTTCAAACCAGCCTTGTGACGTGCCGCACCGATTTCGCCGGCGAAGTCGTTACGCTCGGCGCCAGGGGTCGGCACTTCGTACGCTTCGTCGACATAGGTGTACGACAGGCGCGCATTCAGGCGGCCAGGACCGACGCGGTCACCCCAGGCAGCGGTCAGGTCGACGCCCTTGGTTGCCAGGCCGCCGCTGTTGCTGACGGCGCTGTCGATTTCGTCGAGCGAACCGGCGCTGTTGGCGCCGATGGCGGCAGGACGGCGACGGATGAAGTCACAGAACGACGTGTTCGAACCGCTGTAGCAGCTGTCCAGCGCATACTGACGATCGGTCGACACGATGGCGTCGGCGATCTTGATGTCGAAGTAGTCAGCGGTGAAGGTGAAGCGGCTCAGCATCGGGATCGAACGCGGCGTGATGACGAGGCCGACCGTGGTCGAACGGCCTTTTTCGGCATCCAGCTTCGGATTGCCGCGGTTGTAGCCGCTCACACCCTGCAGGTCCGACTGGTTCAGGGTGAACTTGCCGTTGGCGGCAATGTTCGCGTTCACGCCTGGCGCTGCGCGGCATGCTGCTGCGAATGGACCGGACGAGGTTGCGGTGACGCCCAGGCATGGATCGACCAGGCCGCTCGGGAAGTCCTGGCTAGGCGCCTGGTACAGTTCGTTGATGTTCGGCGCACGGGTCGACAGGGCGCGGGTGGCGCGCACTTTGACATCGTTGATAGGACGCCATTCGAAGCCGACGTTCCAGCTGTTGGTACGGCCGACGGTCGAATAGTCACCGGCGCGGTATGCCGCCAGCAAGCCCAGTTCCTTGGCGAACGGTGCATCCTTGAGCAGTGGCACGCGCGTTTCGACGAACAGTTCCTTGACGCTGAACTCACCCGAGGTTGGCGGGGTGGCATTGCCGGCGTTCAGGCCTGCCTGCGTGAGGGCATCGGGGATCGCGCTCGAAAACTCCTTGCGCCATTCGAAGCCGGCTGCAACGCCGACATTACCTGCTGGCAGGGCGAATGGCTCGCCGCTGACCGAGCCGCCGACCAGTTTCTGCGTGGTGCGCGTCTCGAGCGAACCCGGCGCGGTCACGTACTTCAGCGCTTCAGGCGAAATCGCGTTGTAGCCGAACACATTGATCGGTACGCAGCCCTGGGCACGTGCGTTTGCATCGCGGCAGACGGCTTCCGTGCGGTTGTTGTTGCCGTTGACGTCATCGGCATCGACGACTGACTCGAGTGCGTTGCGGAAGTTCAGGACGTTGACCTGGCCGGTCGACTGCTGGGCTTCCTTGGTCTGGCCATAGGCGCCATAGACCTCGTACTTCCATTCCTTGTACAGGTCGAAGCTGCCCTTGACACCGGTGGCGATACGGAAGGTGTCGCGGTCGGCGCTGCTGGTGCGGCTGCCCACTTCCGACATGCGGCGCGTGAAGTAGTAGTCGCGCAGGCCGTCGCCATCGGTGTCGCTGATGCGGTCGTACAGGTATTGCGGGACCATCGGGTTGCGGCGCAGTGTGCCGTTGACCATGAATTCGGCTGGAACCTGGCCGCCGCTGGCCGGGAAGATATCTTCCGCGCCGAGTGGGTATGGCTCGATGTTGGTCGAAACGCGGGTCGATGCGTAGTTACCTTCGAAGAAGGCCGAGTGACGGTCGTTCAGCTTCAGTTCGCCCGTGGTGGCGAGCACGTAGCGTTCGGTCGGCACGGCGATCGCGCGGTATTGTGAGCGGTTGAAGCCGGTTGCAGCGGCGGTCGCGGAACCGTTGGTCGACCAAGGAATGACCTTGCCAGCCGCATCATAGGTGTAGCTGCCGGTATCGTGGAAGAAGCGGCCTTGCGGCGCATAGCTCGAGTAGTACGGCGTACGCGCGGTGAAGATGTCGGCCGCGTTGCCGGTCAATGCACCTTCCGAGTACTGGTCGACAGCCGACGCTGCGCGGTCGCGCGACATGACCGCGCCCTGGCGTGAGTAACCGAGGTGGCCGAGGATGTGGCTGCCGCCGTCTTCGCTGCTGGTGCCGAAGGTCAAGCCGATCTTGCGCTTGGCGTCGTCGCCTTCTTTGCTCTTGCCAGCCGAAACGTCGGCGATGACGCCGTTGAAATTACGCTTGGTGATGATGTTGACCACGCCGGCCACTGCATCCGAGCCGTAGGTTGCCGACGCGCCACCGGTCATGATCTCGATGCGCTCGATGAAATCGGTCGGAATGCTGTTCAGGTCGACTGCGGACTCGCCTGGAATACCGGAGACGAAGCGACGGCCATTGAGCAGCACGAGGGTACGCGCGGTGCCGAGGTTACGCAGGTCAACGGTGGCCACGCCGGCGCTGGCGGTGGAGAAATTCGAATTGGTACGGCTGATGGCAGGCGTACCCATCGTTGGGTTCTGCAGCAGCAGTTGCTGGACGTTGGTCGCGCCCGATGCAGCGATATCGGCTGCGCTGATCACTTGCAGCGGCGATGGCGATTCGGCGTTCGGCGACGACAGACGCGAGCCGGTGACTTGCACCGACTGGATGGGCTGAGCGTCGGAACCGGTTGGCGCTGTTTGCGCGTAGGCCGAATGCATGCCCACGGCCAGACCGCTCAGGCAGATCACGCGGATCGACCGGGACAGGATTGTTTCCATCATTTTATAAAACTCCTCAAGGAAAAATCAGCGGCGCCCTTTTGGGCGCCCGTTATTTTTGCTGTAGCGGCGCTGAAACTGCCTGCGCGCACTTGCATTTGCATTACAACCGCGCAATGGAAGCATTTGCATAGCGGCCTTGTCAATTGAGCGAAATTTTATTTTTTGAAATGTTGCAAATTGGTGTAATGACGCTGGTGCGCCAATTGTGTGCGTCTTGACGGCAAGCAGCGGACACGTTATTGAAGCATGCGGTGCATCCCGGGTGCGAACGCCCGGAATCGCATATATGCATGTGTTATTCAGCATCCGCCGCCTTTGCGGTGGACGAAAAAAACCGCCAGGCAAGCCGGCGGTTTCTGGACGACCTTGCCGTGACGCCATCCCCGGCGTCACGGCAACTGCCTCGCGTCAGAACTTGTAGGAGCCGTTGACGTACCAGGTACGGCCGCGCGCATCGTAGTAACGGTCGTCGTAGCCGAACTGCTGGCCCCGGTTCGCGCCCGAGGTCGACGGCACGAAGGGCGGTTCCTTGTCGGTCAGGTTGAGGATGCCCGCCGTGAGCGACCAGCTGCGGCTCGGCGTCCAGACGGTCTGCCAGTCGAAGGTCTTGAACGAACCGACATGGACGCGCACGTCTTGCTGGCCGGTGACATTGCCCGCGGCATCGAGCACGTCGACGGTGGTTGCCTGGTCGGTATAGCCCGACTTGAAGTTGATGATCAGGGTATTCAGGAAGTCGCCGGTCTTGAGGGAGTTGCGCCAGGTGCCGCGGTGGCGGAAGGTCACGGTGCCCAGTTCGGCGAAGTTGCCGATGGCCGAGTAATACGGGCCGTTTTCCTGCAGCTGGGCTTCCTCGCGCAGCATCTGCGAAAGGTTCAGCTGCGAGGTCCACTGGCCGTAGGGCGTGCGGTAGCGGCCGGTGATGTCATAGTCGATACCGGTGGCGTAGTACTTGCCCAGGTTCTGGTTATCCGCGCGGAAGGCGAGATAGTTGCGGCCGGTGGCGATGTCGACCAGCGAGCCCCAGGAGCTGGCATACCGCAGCGGGTCGGCAAACACGACCTGTTCGGTCAATTGGCCGAAGACGTCGCGAATCTTGACGGTCCAGAGGTCGAGCCCCAGGGTCAGCGCGCGGAAAGGCTCGTAACGCAAGCCCAGGGTTGCCTGGGTCGACTCTTCCGGATCGAGGTTGCGGTTGCCGCCGGCCAGCTGGTCATACTGGGCGCTGCCCGGGCGGCAGACGGCGCCGTTGGCCGTGGCCACCGCCTGCAAGTCCGGCGTGCACAGGTAGTTTTCGCTGGTGACGCCATATCCCTGCAGGACGGCATTCACCTGCGGCACGGTCGGCGCGTGGAAGCCATTGCCCACCGAGCCGCGCACCAGGAAATCCGTGCGCGGCGTCCACTTGAAGCTGGCCTTGCCGGTCCAGGCGCTGCCGAAGTCGGAATAGTGGTCGTAGCGCAGTGCGGCGCTCAGTTCCAGGTCCTTCCTGACCGGGGCCACGAGTTCGGCGAACACGCCTTCGGAATCGCGTTTTGCGGTGTAGGGCAGCGAGCTGGCCGGGTCGCCGAAACGCTGGTCGCAGGCGAGGCCTGTGGTGCCGCCGCACAGGGTGCCGGCCACCGGGTCGGCCAGCGCGCCCTGGGCGAACAGGCTGGGTCTGGACTGGAATTTCTCATGGTTGAAGTTGACGCCCACGCCCAGCTGCATGGCGCCGCCGGCCAGCGGCATCAGATCGCCCGAAGCGTTCGCGGTGAACGAGTTCAGTTCCGAGTTGCCGCCATCCCAGTAGCCGGAATAGTTGGCGCGGCGGATCGCCTCCTGCGCGGCCGGGGTTTGCTGGCCGGGGCCGACGAAGGGGTTGAGCAGGCCGCTGTCGGCGAGGTTGCCCACTGCGAGGGCGCCGGGATAGCCGGAGATTCTGCCTTTCACCTTGCTCTCCGAGTAATTGTACGAGACATCGTAATCCCAGCCGGCGTAGCTGCCGCGGGTACCGACGACGGCGCTGGCGAACTGGGCGATGTCGTCCGAGGTACGCTGGCCCATGTCGGCCAGGCGGTAGAAGGCCACGGTGTCGGCCGTGATGCCGAGCGGGGCAAGGTACTGGTCGTGCAGGGGCGTGCCGGCGGCGATGCCGATCTGCCCCGGTACCGGTGCGATGCGCGAGGTTTGCTTCGATTGCGAGAGCAGCACGTCGGCGTAGATTTCCTGCCCATAGGCTTTGACGGTGCCCGACAGCATCAGGTTGTCGCGTTTGCGCACCGGGAAGATTTCCAGGTCTTTCACGAAGTCGTAGCCGCAGTAGTCGTCGACGAAGTTTTCGCCGTCGACCGTGTAAGGCTGGGTGACGCGGAAGGTTTTTGCCGGGCAGCTGCCGTTCACGCGCTGGTAAGGGCTGATCAGCTGGCCGCGGTCGTCGAGGACGTTCGCCGGGATCGGGCTGGCCGAGAATTGCTGGATGCGGTACTGCTGGCCGTTGTGCGAGAAGGTGCGCTGGCCGGTATTGGCGAAGTCGCGGTCGTTCGAGCTCAGCTTGGTGCGCTCGTCGTGGCCGAAGGTCAGCATCACGTTCCAGCTGTTGTCCTCGAGCGAACCGAAGCCCTTGGTCAGGCTGAAGCGGCGCTCGCGCGCGCCGTCTTCCGGATGCGAGTAGCCGATCGTGATGTCGGCATCGGTCCGGTTGCGCCGGGTGATGAAGTTGACGACGCCGGCGATGGCGTCCGCGCCGTACAGGGCCGAGGCGCCGTCGGTCAGCAGTTCGACGCGGTCGATGGCCGAGATCGGAATCGAATTGAGGTCGAAACCGGCGGCGAAGCCGGTCAGGGTCTGGCCGCCGAACTGCGCGAGGCGCTTGCCGTTCAACAGGACCAGGGTACGGGTTTCGCCCACGTTATGGATCGAAATGCCCGCGAAGCCGAAGGTGCTGCCGCCGACCGATGCCGATTCGCCGGTCGAGCCTTGCACCGTCGACATGCGCTGCACCAGGTCGGCCATCGATGTCACGCCCGAAGCGCGGATGGCCTCGGAGGTCACCACCGTGACCGGCAGCGCGCCCTCGGCCGCGATCCGCTTGATCGAGGAACCGGTGACCTCCACGCGCTGCATGGCTTGCGGCGGCGGCTCCTGCTGCTGCGCCTGCACCGGTGGCTGCGGCGCTTGCTGTTGCTGTTCCTGTGCCAGCACAGGCGGGGCGGCGACGACCAGGCCGAAGGCCACGCCGCCGGAAAACATCAGGCGCAAGGTTTGCGCCAAAGCTTTTTCTTTAAACACGGGTGTTCCTATCGTATGAAATGGGGACCAGACGATAGGGTGAAGCTCTGCCATAACATGGAACTGATCCATGTTAAACGGGCGCGCCTTCGGTTAGGCGGCGGGCCCGAAAATGGCCTGCCAGAGCCGGGTCACGGCAGCCGCGTGCGCGGCCACCTGCGCCGCCTCGATCCGGGCTTCGCCCCCTTGCAGGCGCAGCTGGTGCTGGAGTTTGCGCATCGCGCGGTAGGCGTCGGCCGCGCCGGCGGCGAACGCCGGATCGATCAGGCCCAGCTCGGCGCTGCGGTGCAGGAGCGCGATGTTGCCGGCGTTCGCCGTGAGTTGCGGATGCTGCGCCGCGTGGCGCAGCACCAGGTACTGATTGATGAATTCGATGTCGATCATGCCGCCCGCGTCCTGCTTCAGGTCGAACAGCGCGCCGCGGTTCGGATAGGCGTCGTGCATGCGCTGGCGCATCTTGACGACTTCCGCTTTCAGTTGTTCCTCCTGGGCGCTGCGGTCGCGCCGCAGCACGGCTTCGCGGATTTCCTCGAAGCGCGCGCCGATGGCGGCGTCGCCGGCGCAGAACCGGGCGCGCGTGAGCGCCTGGTGTTCCCAGACCCAGGCCGCGTTGTGCTGGTAGCGCTCGAAGGCCGGCAGCGAACTGACCAGCATGCCGCTGGCGCCGTCCGGCCGCAGCGCCGTGTCGATGTCGAACAGGATTCCGGCCGGGGTGTGCGCCGTCATCCAGGTGATGAAGCGCTGGCCCAGTTTCGCGTAGTTCGAGGGCGCCATGTCGTCCTCGTCGTCGTACAGGAAGATGACGTCGAGGTCGGACACATAGCCGAGCTCCTTGCCGCCCAGCTTGCCGTAGGCGATGACGGCGAAGCGCGGCACCTCGACGTGGCGCGTGGTCACCGTTTTCCAGGCCCAGCGCACCGTGGCGGCGACGATCACGTCGGCCAGCGCCGACAGGTGGTCGGCCAGGCGCTCGACCGACAGCTCGCCGGCCAGGTCCAGCGACAGCAGCCGGAACAGCTGGGCGTGGTGGTTCTCGCGCAGGATGTCGAGCTGGCGCTCGGTGTCGCCCACGGCTTCGGCGAGCTGGGCGTCGAGGCTGGCCGCGAGCACATCCGGCGCGTCGATCCCGCTGCCGCGGTCGTCCAGCAGTTCGTCGAGCAGGATCGGGTGCAGGGTAAGAAAAGTAGCGGCCCAGCCGCTGGCATGCATCATGCGGATCACGCGCTCGAGCGTGTGCGGGTATTCCGACAGCAGCGACAGGTAGGCCGAGCGGCGCGCGATCGCCTCCAGGAAGTCGAGCAGGCGCCCGAGGGTCGCGCCATGGCTGCCCACGCCGGCCTCGACCACCACCCTGGCCACCTGCGGCAAGGCCTGGTTGACCAGGGCCAGCAGGCGCACGCGGCTGGCGTCGGGCAGGCCTTGCAGGCGCGGCGCGGCCCAGGTGGCGGCCAGGCGCCGGGCGGCGCCGGCCGGATCGTCGTAGCCGAGGGCGCCGAGGTGGGCATCGATGGCGGCGATCGCTTCCGGGTCGGCCGCGATCGCCTCGAGTTCGGCGCGCTCCTCGCCGCCAGGTGCGCTCTTGTCGGCGAACATGTCGTCGAACTGCGCGGCCACGAAGGCGCGCTGTTCCTCGAGGCGGGCGAGGAGGGTGGCGACGTCGGGCAGGCCCATCATGCGGGCGATGACGAGGCGGTCGGCCTCGATCGCCGGCAGGGTGTGGGTTTGCGCGTCTTCCAGGTATTGCAGGCGGTGTTCGAGGTTGCGCAGGAAGGTATAGGCCTCCAGCAGCCGCTCGACGGTATCAATCGTCATCAGCTCGCGCTCGGCCACCAGGCGCAGCGTCAGGCGGGTCGAGCGCTCGCGCAGGGCCGGGTCGCGCCCGCCGCGGATCAGCTGGAACACCTGGGCCAGGAATTCGATCTCGCGGATCCCGCCGCGCCCCAGCTTGACGTTGTTGCTGCGGTCGGGATGCAGGCGTTCCTGGCGTTTGACTTCGGCGCGGATCTGGGCGTGCATGTTGCGGATCGCGTCGATCACGCCGAAATCCAGGTAGCGCCGGAACACGAAGGGCCGCACGATCGCGTCCAGCGCCGCGATGTCTTCTTCATGCCCGGTGACGGCGCGCGCCTTGACCCAGGCATAGCGTTCCCATTCGCGCCCCTGCACGATCAGGTATTCCTCGACCATGTTCAGGCTGGCTGCGAGCGGCCCCGAATTGCCGTTCGGGCGCAGCGCCATGTCGACGCGGAAGGTAAACCCGTCCTCGATCACTTCGGAGAGCGCGCCGATCAGGCGCCGCCCCAGGCGCACGAAGAATTCGTGGTTCGACAGTTCGCGCTGGCCCGGCCCGGCTGCGGTCTCGCCGTCTTCCGGATAGACGAAGATCAGGTCGATGTCGGACGAGACGTTGAGCTCGCCGCCGCCCTGCTTGCCCATCGCCAACACCATCATTTCCTGCGGACGGCCGGATTCGGCGCCCATCGGCATGCCGTGGGCCGTGACCAGCTCGGTCATCAGGTCGGCCAGGTGGGTGCGGATGGCGAAATCGGCCAGGCCCGTCATGGCGCTGACGACCTCGTTCAAGTCGGAGCGTCCTTCCAGTTCGCGCCGGATCAGGGTCGCGAGCAACAAATTGCGCAGGCGCCGCATCGCGCGCGCCAGGGGAATGCCGGCGCTGAGCTCCTGCG
>Ga0213834_100617_pt1 | contig 14957 bp, 11 predicted proteins | sample SWPTP12_FD_160580 | JGI IMG/M metagenome (GOLD analysis project Ga0213834, IMG submission 160580) | Coastal seawater microbial communities from Marineland, Florida, United States - SWP TP1 #2 | ecosystem: Environmental > Aquatic > Marine > Coastal | place: USA: Florida | collected 2016-08-06 | reverse complement strand
GGCGCGCAGCACCAGCTTGGCGTTGGTCGCCTTCAAGTCTACCATCAGGTTGCCATAAACCTTGTTCAAACGCACCATCAAGGCGCTCGAAAAAGTGTTCAAGGCAATTTTTTGCGAGGTGCCGGCCTTCAGGCGGGTGCTGCCCGAAATGACCTCGGAGCCGGTGTCGAGGGTGACGCCGATTTCCGCCTCCATGGCGACCGGCGCGTTGACATTGTTGGCAAAGCCGATCGTCAGGGCGCCGGCGGCGCGCGCGGCGCGCAGGGCGCCCAGCACATAGGGCGTGCCGCCGGAAGCGGCGATCAGCAGGACGACGTCGTCGCTGGTGACGTGTACGGAGCCCAGATCGGCCGCGCCCTGGTCGAGGTCGTCCTCGGCCCCTTCGACGGCGACGAACATGGCGTCGTTGCCGCCGGCCAGCAGTGCCACGGCGCGCCCGTGCGGCCAGGAGAAGGTGGGATACAGTTCAACGCTGTCGAGCAGGCCCAGGCGGCCCGAGGTGCCGGCGCCGACATAGATCAGGCGCCCGCCCGCTTCCATGCGCGGCAGCGCGGCGGCCACGGCGGCGGCGATGCGGGGCGCGGCGGCGCGCACGGCGTTCACCGCATTCATCTGGTCGTCCACCAGCACATTCACCAGTTCCACGGTCGGGTACTGGTCGAGCAGGGCGTGGTCCTGGGCTGGGGTTTCGGTTTTCAGCATGGCGGCGTTCTGACAGATTGATTGACAAAACCAGTGTAATACCAATTCCACAAGCTTTCCCATGAAAGGAAGGGCCGGCCTTATTCCTCAGGGTTATGCAAATACGTTCTATGCCGGCGCCCTGCGCAACTCGGCCACGAAATCATAGTAATCGCTGCGGCAATACGAATGCGTCAGTTCCACGGCGACGCCCGATTCCAGATAACCGACGCGGGTAATGAACAATACCGCCTGTCCTTCCGGCACGCCCAGCTGATTCGCCAATTGGGTGGACGCATTCATGGCGCGGATGTGCTGCAGCGCGCGCACCGGCATGTGCCCGCCGCGTTCCAGATAGGCGTACAGCGAATGGTCGACCTGTTCCGGGTGCGGCAGGACGCTGGCCGGGATCACGCTCGTTTCGTAGGCCATCACCACTTCGTCGGCCAGGCGCAGGCGTTCCAGGCGCGCCACCCGCGCGCCTGGCGACAGGCCGAGCGCGAGCTGCTCGTCGGCGTCGGCCGCCACCAGTTCGCGCCGCAGCCAGCGCGAGTTCGGCGTATAGCCGCGCTGCTGCAGCTGCTCGGAAAAGCTCGACAGGTTGGACAGGGGCTGCTCGATGCGCGGGGCAATATAGTTGCCGGAACCGCGGCGGCGCACCACCAGGCCCTGATCGACCAACTGGTCGATCGCCTTGCGCGCGGTGACGCGCGAGACGTCGAGTTGCTCGGACAGGCTGCGCTCCGAGGGCAGCGCCTGGTCGGCCTGGTAGCGGCCCTCGCGCACGTCCTGGGTCAGTTTGCGGGCCAGCTGCATGTAGAGCGGCGAGTTATCGTTGAGATCGACTTTAAAATCGATGGTGGCCTGGTTCATGCCGCCAGTGTAAAGGGAGTGCGGCCCCGGCAGGCCAAAATTGTGCGGATCGCATCGTTTATGATGATGCGGCGCACGCGTCGATACGAAGGAAACAGGATGAACGGAAACAGGAGAACGGTGCTGGGACTGGCCTTACTTGGCGCATGCGAGCCGCTGCTGGCGGCGCTGCCGGCGCGCGGCGCGCGTCCCGCCCATGCGGCGCTGGAGCGCGAACTGGCCGCCATCGCAGCCGACCCCGCCTGCGAACTGGCCAGCCTCTCGGTGCTGGCGATCCGCAAGGGCCGCATCGCCTACGAGGGCCAGTTCGGCCGGCGCCGCATCGGCAACGATGCCGGCCCGGACTTGCCGGCCAACCACGACACCCTCTACCGGATCGCCTCGGTCTCGAAGATGGTCACCACCCTCGGCCTGATGCGCCTGGTCGAACAGGGCAAGGTCGATCTCGACGCCGACGTCTCGCGCTACCTCGGCTTCAGCCTGCGCAATCCGCACTTCCCCGAGCGCACGATCACCTTGCAGCACCTGCTCACCCACCGCGCCTCCCTGCGCGACGACGCTGGCTATTCATTCCCGGCCGGCACCGCCTTGAAAGACGTCGTCACCCCGGGTGCGCGCCTGTACGGCCAGGGCGCGATGTGGGCGAAGAATGCCGACCCCGGCGACTATTTTACGTACTGCAACCTCGGCTGGGGCCTGATCGGCACCTTGATGGAACGGGTCACGGGGGAACGTTTCGACCGCCTGATGCAGCGCCTGCTGCTGGCGCCGCTCGGTGTGACGGCCGGCTACAACCCGGCCGAACTGGCGCCGGCGGCCCTGGACAATCTCGCCACCTTGTACCGCAAGCGCACGGTCGACACGGAGCTCTGGGATGCGAGCGGCCCCTGGATCGCCCAGGCCGACGACTATCGCAGCAAGCCGCCAAGCCAGCCGCCCGGCATCGAGCGCTATGTCATCGGAGAAAACGCCACACCCTTCAGCCCGACCGGCGGCCTGCGCATCTCGGCGCGCGGCCTGGGCAGCGTGATGCTGATGCTGATGCATCGGGGCATGCACGACGGTCAACGCATTTTGCAGGCCGCCACCCTCGCGCGCATGTTCGCGCGCCAGTGGACGGCCGACGGCGACGGCGCGAATGGCGACACCCTGCACGGCTTGTTCAACGCCTGGGGCCTGGGCAATGCGCAGTTCCCGGACCAGCCGGGCCGGCGCCTGGTGGCGGGCGGTTTCGACGCCGCCGGCCACCTGGGCGACGCCTACGGCTTGCGCGCAGTGTTCGCCGCCGACCTGAAACGCAAGAACGGGATGATCGTTCTCGTCGGCGGCACGGCGTGCGATCCCAGCCTGGTGCAGGGGCAGTATTCGGCGCTGGCGCGCTTCGAGGAAGACACTCTGACGAGCATGTTCCGCCACGCGCTCGCATAGGCAACATGACCGCCGGTTATGGCGTGACCTTCCACTTTCATTGGCCGGAACGGCCCGCTACCACTAAGCTCCTTCTTTATGCGAGTAAAAATAACGGTGTAACGGGATGCAGCAGCAAGTAATCGTCATCGGTGGCGGCGTGGTCGGCCTGACCTCGGCCTGGTGGCTGCTCGAAGCCGGCTTCCGGGTGACCGTTGTCGAGCGCGCGCCGGAGGTGGCGAGCGGCGCCAGCTACGGCAATGGCGGCCAGCTGAGCTACCGCTACGTCTCTCCGCTGGCCGACGCCGGCGTGCCCTTGAAAGCCATCGAATGGCTGTTTCAGGAACACGGCCCGCTGCGTTTCAAGCCCGAATTCGACCTGCGCCAGTGGACATGGCTGATGCGCTTCCTCGGCCAGTGCACGGCGTCGGCGAATCGCCGCACCACCGCCAAGCTGCTGGAACTGGGCGAACTTTCGCGGTCCGGCATGAAGCAGCTGGACGACATCATCTCCCCCGACGATTTTGCCTGGCGCGACGCCGGCAAACTGGTGGTGTACCGCTCGTCGAAAATCTTCGAGCAAGCCGCCGGCAAGGCCACGGCCGGCGCCATCTGGAGCGGCGCCGAATGCGCCGAACGCGAGCCCGCGCTGGCGGCGGCGCGCGCGCTGCTGGCCGGCGGCATTTATAACGGCGGCGAAGCGGTCGCCGATTGCCACGCCTTTTGCGTGGCGCTGGCCGAGCGCGTGCGCGCCCACCCGCGCTTTACCGGCTTCCTCCAGGCCGAGGTGACGCGCATCGCCGCGCATGGCGGGCGGGTGGTCGGGCTCGACACCAGCGCCGGCGCCATTGGCGGCGACGCCTTCGTGCTGGCGGCCGGCATCCAGAGCCGCAACCTGGCCGCGCACGCCGGCATCAAGCTGCCGCTGTATCCGCTCAAGGGCTACAGCCTGACGGCGCCGATCCGCCCCGGCGACACCGCGCCCGACATCAGCGTGACCGACTTCGAGCGCAAGGTGCTGTACGCGCGCATCGGCAATAAACTGCGGGTGGCGGCGATGGTCGACATGGTCGGCGAAGACCTGAGCCTGCCGCCGAAACGGATCGACAGCCTGACGCGCCAAGTACGCGAAACCATGCCGCACGCGGCCGACTACGCGCGCCTGTCGGCCTGGGCCGGCCTGCGTCCGGCCACGCCGAACAGCGCACCCATCATCGGGGCGTCTCCCCTGTCGAACCTGTGGCTGAACGTCGGCCACGGCCCGCTCGGTTTTACGTTTGCCGCCGGCAGCGCGCGCGTGCTGGCCGACCTGATGCTGGGCAAGGCGCCGCCGTTTCAACTGGACATGCTGGCGATGAAGCGCTGAGCGTTCATCCAAACCCTCCGCGGAGGGTTTTTTGTTGCCCGCGTTTCGAGTCGCGCGTTGCTGTTCGCCGAATGCACTATCATGAGCCCAACATTATTAAAAGAGCATCGGCACATGACCCAGTACACCCTGCAGCAAAAATTCTTCCTGCTCCTGCTTGTCCTCGTCACGATCGGCTTCGGCTGGATCCTGCTGCCGTATTTCGGGGCCGTGTTCTGGGGCGTGGTGCTGGCGATCCTGTTCGCGCCGATGTACCGCCACCTGCTGCGCGCCACCAAATACAAGTCGACCCCCGCCGCCCTGATTGCCCTGCTGTCGATCATCGTGATGGTGATTCTGCCGCTGTCGCTGATCGGGGCCTCGCTGGTGAAACAGGCCGCCGCGGTGTACGCGATGATCAGCTCGGGCCAGATCAATTTCGGCGCCTATTTCGTGCGCATCGTGCACGCGCTGCCGCAGTGGATGGTCAATCTGCTCGAGCGTTTCGGGCTGACCGACCTCCCCTCGCTGCAGCAAAAACTGTCGGAAGGCGCGGCCCAATTGAGCCAGACGGCGGCGAAGCAGGCGATCGTGATCGGCAGCAACACCTTCGATTTCCTGGTCAGCCTGGTGGTGATGCTGTATCTGCTGTTCTTCCTGCTGCGCGACGGCCAGTCGCTGGCCACCCGCGTCAAGCACGCCTTCCCGCTGCCGAGCAACTACAAGCAGCGTCTGTTCAACAATTTCACGACCGTGATCCGCGCCACCGTCAAAGGCAATGTGCTGGTCGCCGCGGCGCAAGGCGCGCTGGGCGGCTTGATCTTCTGGTTCCTGGACGTCGAAGCGGCACTGCTGTGGGCCGTGGTGATGGCCTTCCTGTCGCTGCTGCCGGCGGTCGGCGCGGCCATCGTCTGGGCGCCGGTAGCGATCTATTTCCTGGTGACGGGCGCGATCTGGCAGGGCGTGGTGCTGATCGCCTTTGGCGTGCTCGTCATCGGCCTGGTCGACAATCTGCTGCGTCCTTTATTGGTCGGCAAGGATACCAAGATGCCGGATTACCTGGTGCTGTTGTCGACCATCGGCGGCATGGCGCTGTTCGGCCTGAACGGCTTCGTGATCGGGCCGGTGATTGCGGCGCTGTTCATCGCGTGCTGGGATTTGTTTGTGTCGACGGACGAATTCCAGCTGCATTGACGGCGGACGCACTGCTATCCAAGGCTGACGAGTCAACCTGGCAGTTCCGTCATGAATGCGGCGAGCAAGAGCGCGGCACGGTCCCTGTTGGCAGGCTGGGACCGCATCATTTGGCCAATGAACTTCTCGGAAATTTTTTCCGTTGCAAATACATTCGTGACTTGCGCCAGAGTTTCCTTGGCGACGTCACGCCCGGCATCGCGCCCCAAGAGGGCTGCCCCCGCCAATTCCAGACCGTAGCCATGCTTCTCTAGCAAGGCGATGTTGCCGTCATCGTAGAGCCGGTCGAATTGACCGGTCTGGTAATAGTGTCGAAGGATGAGCAGGACGTCGCTTGCATGCTTGTCGCGCTCCGGTCTGTCGTTCCATGCCAGGATTTTGAGGATGACCATCGCTGGCAGAGAGACAATCTTCACGGTAAAGCCGGGCGCGATTTCGACATCGAGCGCACTGTCGCGCGCGTCCGTGTATCCGGCGACATTCATGACGAACGCCCCCTCAGGCGGCCAGGCGATCTCACCGTGACGTTCCACGCCGTCGAAGGGCACGAGATCGAGAGGGTAAGCGCCCTGCCCCTCGCCAAATGTGAGGCGATGCAATTGCTCTCCCGCCTGAAGGCGCCTGTGCCGATCAATTGTTCCTTCAAGCCAGCAAACGCCTCCCAGGAAGCGACTGCCACGGCAAAATCGATGTCTCTGGTGGCGCGCGTGGTTTCGAGCCCGTGTACATGCTCGATCAGGATGTCCCGCGCCGTTGCACCGATAACGAAATAGGGAATCTGGCGTTGTGTCGCTACCCGGTCAAGCGCGCGTATCAGCGCGACCAGGCTCGGAGATAGTGGTTTATCCGGCTTTATTTTCAACATCGGCGCAGATTTCCTTTCTCAACTCGGCAGCGATTTCCGCCGTTCTTTGCTCGCCAGTGCCGATCAGATCCGCATACATCAATGCTGCTGGAACGGCCGGGAAGCTCGATAGTTCTCGTGTATTCCAAAACATGTCGACCAGTTCAATTTTTCCTTCCGGGTCGCGGTGCAACTTCAGTTCCTGTACAAGGTCGCGCATGACGGCTGGGTCACGCAAATCAATGTAAAGCGTAATTGTTCCGGGCTTCAGCCCTGATGCACGCGCTGCCGCCGCCTCCCCCCCTAGCACTACCTCGCGGTATTGTGGGCCGATTCTCTCCAGAACAGCGGAGATTGGAAGTGATGCGCTCATTCTGTACTTTTTCAGTTTTGGACGAATCCGTCCCAGGTAGCCTTCCGTCCAGGCGTCAAGCCAACGCTCGGGCATCGCCAATATGCGGCGTCCTGATGGTGCACTGGTGAAGAAACCGGCTTCTTCCAGAAGGATGAGGGCGCTTCCCGCTGCGCCATGGGAAATCGACGCCACTTCAGCGATCCGTCGTACGTTGCTGTTCAAGATGGGAGGACAAGTTAGAACGGCAAAGACAACACGCAAGGTAGCCGGCGTCAATCCGCGGGTTGACGTCTGCCTCAGCTTTGACGTTTCCTTTGCCCCTGTGACAAAGACAAACAGGCCGGGTTGCCGCAGGTAGCAATTGCCGGCGTGATCGATAAATTGAATACCGAGCTCGCGGCACTGCTCCGCCATTTTTCGGCTGAGTTCTCGGGTGATCAATACAGCGTCATTGTGACGGTTCTTGAAACTCAGCAGCTGATCGCGGCGGTCAATCGTGGTCTTGACGTCGTAAGGCAGATCGAAAGTGCTGCCTTCCCCGGTTCCGATGATTATTCGTCCGTCATGGCTCGCAGTGTCGTGGCTGAGCACCTGCGCATGCAGACCAGCGGTTTGCGCCAAGTTTTCCGCAGCCTGATGTGCGGATAACAGTCCATAGTCGTTCGGCGACATAGCAATCCAGGGAGAGTTGTCCACTTTTAATCGAATGTCCACGAAACGTGAACATGGTAAAAGTTTGGACGATGTCCATTTAAATGTCAATGTCCACGTTACGTGGACATTTAAAAAAACATGGACAATATTTACCAGCAATGAATTGCCAGCCTATACACTCTACGGCATGATAGTCGAGCAGCCGGCATGAAACTATGACATCATGCCGCGCGCCCCCTTCCACGCTCGCCCCCGAACCCCATGCCCGATCCACGCTCCGCCCCATCGGGCATCGAACACCACCCCAGTTCCGAAACGCGGTTCCGGGAGTTGTTCGAGCAGGCGCCGACCAGCATCCAGATCCTGGCTCCCGACGGGCGCACCCTGCGCGTCAACCAGGCCTGGGAAGATTTATGGGAGATCCGCGCGGGCACGCCCCTGTACGACTTCGTCCTGAGCGCCGAATACAGCCTGCTGACCGACCCCCAGCTGGTGGAAACGGGTGTGGCCGGCTACCTGCAACGGGCGCTGGAGGGGGAATCGGTCGCCATTCCCGCGATTTATTACGACGTCGTCGTGCTCGGCGGCAGCGGGCGCGCGCGCTGGGTGACCGCGCGCGCGCATCCGATCAAGGGCGCCGACGGCCGCATCCTCGAAGTCATGCTGATGCACGAGGACATCACCGAGCGCGTGCAGGCGGAAACCGCACTGCGCGAGCGCGAACAGCGCTTCCGCTCGCTCGTCATGGCGACTTCGCAGACGGTGTGGAGCACCACCCCCGATGGCCGCGTGCTCGAGGATTCGCCGACCTGGCGCGCCCTCACCGGCCAGACCTATGACGAGTGGAAAGAGTACGGCTGGCTCGACGCCGTGCATCCGGACGACCGCGCGCGCACCCAGGCGACCTGGCGCGACTGCACCGCGACGCGCGCGCTCTACGAGACGCAATACCGGCTGCGCCACGCCGACGGCAGCTATCGCTGGACGGCCGTCAAAGGCCTGCCCATCGAGGACGCCGACGGCAGCGTGCGCGAATGGATCGGCGCCAACAAGGATATCCACGAGATGGTCATGGCGCAGGCCGAACTGGCCGAACGCCTCGACCGCGAGCAGCGCCATTCGGCCTTGCTGGCGAAAGTCGCGCAAGCCTCGCGCAGCCTCGGCAGCGCGCTGTCGAGCCAGGAGATTGCGGACGGCCTGGTGGAAGAGGTGCGCGCCATCTTGCACGTGCACCAGGCGGTCGTCTCGCTCACCGAGAACGGCGTCCAGACGATCAGTGCGGTGTCGCTGTCCGACAAATACGCCGCCTGGCGCGGCTTCACGACCACGCCCGACGGCAGCGGCATCTATGCGCAAGTGTGCGAACACAACCGCATCATGCGCCTCACCCAGGCCGAGCTCGAAGCGCATCCGGCCTGGCGCGGCTTCGGGGCCCATGCGGCGCACCACCCGGCCATGCGCGGATGGCTGGCGGTGCCGCTGGTCGACCGCAAGGGCAAGAATATCGGCCTGATCCAGGCCTCGGACAAGGTCGACGGCGATTTTACGGAGCAGGACGAAGCCATCCTGGTGCAGCTGGCCTCGATTGCTGCCAACGGCTTCGAAAATGCGCGCCTCTACAGTTCGCTGAAGGAGCAGGACCGCCGCAAGGACGAGTTCCTGGCGATGCTGGCCCACGAACTGCGCAACCCGCTGGCGCCGATCGCCTCGGCCGCCGAACTGCTGAACATCGGCACCGCCAGCGAAGAGCGGGTTCGCCGCTCGAGCGAAGTCATCAGCCGGCAAGTCAAACACATGACCTCGCTGGTCGACGACTTGCTCGACATCTCGCGCGTCACCCGCGGCCTGATTCAACTCGACAACGTCGTGGTCAACATTGGCGCCACCATCCGCAGCGCGGTCGAGCAGTCGCGGCCCCTGATCGAATCGCGCGGCCATTTTCTTGCGATCGAACAGGGCCCGGCCGGCGCCAGCGTCATGGGCGATCCGAACCGGCTGGTACAGGTGGTGGCGAATTTGTTGAACAATGCCGCCAAATACACGCCGCGCGGCGGGCGCATCCTGCTGGCAGTGGAGCGCGAGGCCAATCGGGTGCACATCCGCGTGCAAGACAACGGGATCGGCATCGACAAGGGCTTGTTGCCCCAGGTGTTCGACCTGTTCACCCAGGCCGAACGCACGCCGGACCGCTCCCAGGGCGGGCTCGGAATCGGCCTGGCGCTGGTGAAAAATGTCGTGAGCCTGCATGCGGGCAAGGTGACGGCGTACAGCGACGGCCCCGGCACGGGCAGCACGTTTACGGTGTCGCTGCACACTATTTAGGCAGCGCGCCCGCCCGCGGCCTGCGGGCCGCGTCGGCCTGCGCGAAAATCGCGGATAATCGCGGGATGTCCAAACCGACCATTTCTTCCGGTACTTGTCCCTGTGGCGGCCCCACGCTGGCGGCTTGCTGCGGCCCCTACATCGCCGGCGAATCCCTGCCGCCCACCGCGGAAGCGCTGATGCGTTCGCGCTACACGGCCTATACCCAGCGCAACGAAGACTACCTGCGCGCGACCTGGCACCCGCGCACGCGCCCCGCGGACGCCATCCTCGACCCCGACACCCACCTGCGCTGGCTCGGCCTGGAGATAAAATCTGCTTTACGTTTACGTCAACGTAAAGCAGAATCACCGGATCATCCAGATAGCGATCGAGACGGCGATCGGAATACGGTCGAATTCGTCGCGCGCTATAAAACAGGCGGCCGCGCGCAGCGGCTGCACGAACTGAGCCGCTTCCTGCGCGAACCCGACCCGGCGCTCGGCGGACAAGCGCGCTGGTTCTACCTGGACGGCACATTCCCCGAGTAAGACAGAACGAACATAGAGGACGGCATGCCCCATATCGAGAGCAAACTCAACCCGCGCAGCGAAGACTTCAAAGCGAATGCGACCGCCATGCAGACCATCGTCGATGATTTGCGCGCAAAAGTCGCGGCGATCGCCAAGGGCGGCGGCGAAGCGGCCAGCGCGAAACACGTCGCGCGCGGCAAACTGCTGCCGCGCGACCGCGTGCAGATGCTGCTCGACCCGGGTACGCCCTTCCTCGAATTCTCCCAGCTGGCCGCCTATGAGATGTACGACGGCGCCGCCCCCGCCGCCGGCATCATCACCGGGATTGGCCGCGTCGCCGGCCAGGAATGCGTGATCGTCTGCAACGACGCCACGGTGAAAGGCGGCACCTATTACCCGATGACGGTCAAAAAACACCTGCGTGCCCAGGAAATCGCCGAGCAGAACAATTTGCCGTGCATCTACCTGGTCGACTCGGGCGGCGCGAATTTGCCGAACCAGGACGACGTCTTCCCGGACCGCGACCATTTCGGCCGCATTTTCTTCAATCAAGCCAATCTCTCGGCCAAGGGCATCCCGCAAATCGCCGTCGTCATGGGTTCCTGCACGGCCGGCGGCGCCTACGTGCCGGCCATGAGCGACGAGTCGATCATCGTCAAGGAACAGGGCACGATTTTCCTCGGCGGCCCGCCGCTGGTGAAAGCGGCGACCGGCGAAGTCGTCACGGCCGAAGACCTGGGCGGCGGCGACGTCCACACCCGCCTGTCGGGCGTGGTCGACCACCTGGCCCAGAACGATCTGCACGCGCTGTCGCTGGCGCGCACCATCGTCTCGAACCTGAACCGCACCAAACTGGTGCAAGGTGCGACGCGCGAATCGGTGGAGCCTAAATTCGCGCCGCAAGAGCTGTACGGCGTTATCCCGGTCGACACCCGTAAACCCTTCGACGTGCGCGAAGTCATCGCGCGCGTGGTCGACGGCAGCGAGTTCGACGAATTCAAGGCGCGCTACGGCACCACCCTGGTCTGCGGCTTCGCCCATATCTACGGCGTCAAGGTCGGCATCATCGCAAATAACGGCATCCTGTTCTCGGAGTCGGCCTTGAAGGGCACCCACTTCATCGAGCTGTGCTGCCAGCGCAAGATCCCCCTCGTCTTCCTGCAAAACATCACTGGCTTCATGGTCGGCCGCAAGTACGAAAACGAGGGCATCGCCCGCAACGGCGCCAAGATGGTCACCGCCGTCGCCACCGCTTCGGTGCCGAAGTTCACGGTGATCATCGGCGGCAGTTTTGGCGCCGGTAACTACGGCATGTGCGGCCGCGCGTTTTCTCCGCGCTTCCTCTGGATGTGGCCGAACGCGCGCATTTCCGTGATGGGCGGCGACCAGGCGGCGTCCGTGCTGGCCACCGTCAAGCGCGACGGCATCGAGGGCAAGGGGGGGCAGTGGACGCCCGAGGAAGAAGCGGCCTTCAAGCAGCCGATCAAGGAGCAGTACGAGCACCAGGGCCACCCGTATTACGCCAGCGCGCGCCTGTGGGACGACGGCGTCATCGACCCGGCCGACACGCGCATGGTGCTGGGCCTGGGCTTGTCGGCTGCGCTGAACGCGCCGATCGAAGAGACGAAGTTCGGCGTCTTCCGGATGTAAGGGTGTATATAAAATGAACTACGAGACTCTCACGATTACCGTGGCCGACAAGGTCGCCACGGTTACCCTGAACCGCCCCGAGCTGCGCAACGCCTTCAACGAAAGCGCGATCGCCGAACTGGCGCTGGCCTTCGATGAACTCGGGCGCAACGAGCTGGTACGCGCGGTCGTGCTGGGCGCGAACGGCCCGGCCTTCTGCGCCGGCGCGGATTTGAACTGGATGAAGAAAATGGCCGGCTACTCGCACGACGAGAACGCCGCCGACGCGGCGCGCCTGGCCGACATGCTGCGCACGATCTACCTGTGCCCGAAGCCGGTCGTGGCCAGGGTGCAGGGCGACTGCTATGCCGGCGGCATGGGCCTGGTCGCGGCCTGCGACATCGTGATCGCCGCCGAAGGAGTAAACTTCTGCCTGTCCGAAGTCAAACTCGGCCTGATCCCGGCGACGATCTCGCCCTATGTCATCAAGGCGATGGGCGAGCAGGCCGCGCGCCGCTACTTCCTGACGGCCGAGCGCTTCGACGCGGCGGCGGCGCTGCGGATCGGCTTTGCGCACGAAGTGGTGGCGGCGGAAAACCTCGACAGCACCGTGGCCGGCATCGTCAAAGCGCTGGTATCGAACAGCCCGAACGCCGTGCTGGAAGCGAAAAAACTGGTGCGCGAGGTGGTCGGCGCACCGGTCACCGACGCCCTGCTGGCCGACACCGCCCAGCGCATCGCGGTGATCCGCGCCTCGACCGAGGGACGCGAAGGCGTGGCCTCCTTCCTCGAGAAGCGCAAGCCAAATTGGCTCAACTAAGACAGCACCAGGAATGATTGTGAAGCAGCAGACCTCCTCCGACTGGATCGCACGCAGCCTGCGCAGCGTATGGCACCCCTGCACGCAGATGCAGCACCACGAACAGGTGCCGCTGATCGCCGTCGCGCGCGCCAAGGGACCGTGGCTGTACGACCACGAAGGCAAGCGCTACCTCGATGCCATCAGCTCCTGGTGGGTCAACCTGTTCGGCCACGCGAATCCCCGCATCAACGCGGCCTTGAAGCACCAGCTCGACACGCTGGAACACGCGATGCTGGCCGGCTTCACCCACGAGCCGGTGATCGAACTGTCGGAACAGCTGGCCGCCCTCACCGGCCACGCGCTCGGCCACGCCTTCTATGCGTCCGACGGCGCCTCGGCGGTCGAGATCGCAATGAAGATGAGTTTTCATTACTGGAGAAATAGCGGCTTCTCCAGCAAGCAGGAATTCGTCTGCCTGCAGGGCAGCTATCACGGCGAGACCATCGGCGCCCTGTCGGTGACGGATGTCCCGCTGTTCAAGGACGCCTACGGCCCGCTGCTGCGCGCCTCCCACGTCGTCGCGTCGCCGGATGCGCGCCAGGCGCTCGAGGGCGAGTCGGGCCAGGACGTGGCGCGCCGTGCGATCAAGGATGTCGAACGGCTGTTCGAAGAACGCGGGAGTCATATCGCCGCGATCATCGTCGAACCGCTGGTGCAGTGCGCGACCGGCATGGCGATGCACGACCCGCTCTACCTGACACTGCTGCGCGCACTCTGCGACCGCCACCAGGTACACCTGATCGCCGACGAGATCGCGGTCGGCTGCGGCCGCACCGGCACCTTCTTCGCCTGCGAGCAGGCCGCCATCTGGCCGGATTTACTGTGCCTGTCGAAAGGCATCAGCGGCGGCTATTTACCCTTGTCGCTGGTGTTGAGCACCGACGATATTTACCAGTCGTTCTACAGCGAAGACATCACGCGCGGTTTTTTGCATTCTCACTCCTACACCGGCAATGCGCTGGCCTGCCGCGCCGCGCTGGCGACCTTGCAGATCTTCCGCGAGGACGAGGTCCTGAACCGCAACCGCGCGCTGGCGGGCAAGCTGGCGGCCGCGCTGGCGCCGCTGGCCGGCCACCCGCGCGTGCAGCATGTCAGGCAGCGCGGCATGATCGTCGCGTTCGATGCGATCGAACCCGATGCCGCGCGGGCAGCGAGCTTCTCGCGGCGCTTCTTCAGCACGGCGGTGGAGAACGAACTGCTGCTGCGCCCGATCGGGCGTACCGTGTACCTGATGCCGCCGTACGTGCTGGACGACGAGGAAATCGCCCTGCTCGGCACGCGCGTGCAGTCGGTCTTCGCATCCGTGATGGCGGCTTGAGCATGGACCTGATCGACAACGTCAACCAAAAGCTGGCCGCGCTGGACGCGCACAGCCTGACCCGGCGCCGGCGCATCGCCGACACCCGCTGCACGCCGCTGCAGGTGGTGGACGGGCGCGCCATGCTGGCCTTTTGCAGCAACGATTACCTGGGCCTGGCCGCCCACCCGCGCGTGGTCGATGCGCTGCGCGCCGGCGCCCAGCTGTATGGCGCGGGCAGCGGCGCTTCCCACCTGATCAGCGGCCATAGCCGCGCCCACGCCCTGCTCGAAGAACGCCTGGCCGAACTGGCCGCGCCGCATATCGAGGATGCGCGCGCGCTGTACCTGAGCACCGGCTACATGGCGAACCTGGCCGTCTTGAGCGCGCTCGGGCTTGATGCCGACGCCATGATCTTTTCGGAAGCGCTGAACCACGCCTCGCTGATCGACGGTGCGCGCCTGGCCAGGGCCGGCGTGACGGTCTACCCGCACGGCGACGTGGCCGCACTCGAGGCGCTGCTCGCCGCCAGCAGCGCCTCCACCAAGATCGTCGCCACCGACGCCGTCTTCAGCATGGACGGCGACCTGGCGCCGCTGCCGCAGCTGTTATCCCTGTGCGAACGTCATGGCGCCTGGCTGCTGGTCGACGACGCCCATGGCTTCGGCGTGCTCGGCGCGCAAGGCCGCGGCGCCCTCGAGCATTTCGGCTTGCGCTCGCCGAATATCGTGTATGTCGGCACCCTCGGCAAGGCGGCCGGCGTCAGCGGCGCCTTCATCGCCGCCCACGCCAGCGTGATCGAACTGATGATCCAGCGCGCCCGCCCCTACATCTACACGACGGCGGCGCCGCCGGCGCTGGCGCATGCGCTGCTCACGAGCCTGGACATCATCACCAGCGACGAAGGCGCGGCCCTGCGCAGCCACCTCGACCTGCTGATCGCCCAGCTCGACGAAGAACTGCACCTGAAGCGCTGGCAGCG
>Ga0213834_100607_pt1 | contig 15205 bp, 12 predicted proteins | sample SWPTP12_FD_160580 | JGI IMG/M metagenome (GOLD analysis project Ga0213834, IMG submission 160580) | Coastal seawater microbial communities from Marineland, Florida, United States - SWP TP1 #2 | ecosystem: Environmental > Aquatic > Marine > Coastal | place: USA: Florida | collected 2016-08-06 | reverse complement strand
AGCGAGTAGATGGCGAGCACCAGCCAGGAGTGACCCGTGGCGGCCAGCAGTGCGGCGCCCACCAGCGGGACGAGTCCGCCGGCCAGGACGGCGGAGAGTTCGCGGCTCATGGCCACGCCGGTGAAGCGGTACTGCGAGCCGAAGAGTTCCGGCAGGAGCGGGCACTGCGGGCCGAGCATGGACTGGACGCCGAGGGCGATGCCCACCACCATGACAATCCAGACGAGCGTGACGTTGCCCAGTGTCACCAGGTAGAACGCCGGCAGCGCGATGACGGCCTGGAAAAGCGCACCGTAGCGGTAGACGGGCACGCGGCCGAACCTGTCGGAGAGCGCACCGAACGTGATCACCATGACGGCGGCGAAGCCTGCGGCGATGAGCAGTCCCACCGGGCCGATGAACTTATCGCCCGGAAAGACGCCGTCCTTGGACGCCAGGAACGCGATGAGCAGGGCGGAGTAGATCGAGGAATTCCCGTTCTCGCCCATCCGCAGGCCGATGCCGATCAGGACGTTCTTCTTGGAGTGCTTCCACAGCTGGCCGATGGGGTTCTTGACCACATTCTTGTGCTTCTCCAGCTCCTGGAAGACCGGGGTCTCCTTCAGCCGGAGCCGAATGAAGATGGCCACCACAATCAGGAACACGCTGGCCAGGAACGGCACCCGCCACAGCCAGCCCTCCAGGACGGCCTTGTCGGCCATGGCAATGAGGGCAAACGTTCCGGCGCCGAGCAGGGTGCCCAGCTGGATGCCGACGAACGGCAGCGAAGCGAAGAAGCCGCGGCGGCGGCGGGGTGCGACCTCAGAAATCAAGGTGGTGGCGCCAGCCTGTTCTGCTCCGGCGCCCAATCCCTGCAGGATGCGCAGGGTCACTAGGAGGACGGCGCCCAGCATGCCGGCCTGTTCGTAGGTCGGCAGCAGGCCGATGGCAAAGCTGGCGGACCCCATCAGGCCGATCGTGAGGATGAGGACCATTTTGCGGCCGAACCGGTCCCCGATGTACCCGAAGACCATGCCGCCAAACGGTCGGGCTGCGAAGCCCACCCCGTACGTGGCGAATGATGCGATCAGGGCTCCGTCCTCGCCGAGCGGTTTGAAGAACAGCGGGCCAAAGATCAGGGCCGAGGCCAGGCCGTAGATGTAGAAGTCGTAGTACTCCAGCGCGGAGCCTACAGAGCTGGCAAGCGTTGCCCGTCGCAGCTGTTCCGGATCGACGACGGCGCCGTCCGCTTCAGCGAGCGGTGTATTAGTACTAGTTGTCACAAGCACTCCCTCAAGAACACTCCAGACCCCCGTTGGCCTGGTGGGATGTGAGAAACCCCCGAAGGGTCGATCACCATGTTGAACAGCGTACAGCATAGTGATCGGCTAGCCAATGAGTAATCGGATTTATTCTTGAGCCGCCCGGGCCGTCTGGTAATCCCGGCCCGGCCCATGGACCCCAGGTCCAGGAGATTGCCGATCCAGGGTTGCTAGCCCATGGGATTGCCGAGGGACCGGGCGAGGTCCTTGAGTTCCTTCACCATCATGGCGCCCTGCTCGTCCGAGTAGGTCGCCTTTAGTGCGGTGACAGACAGGCCCAGGCTGGGCCCGTGAGCGCCGCGGGTCGGAACGGCCACCGCCAGGCAGACGACGCCGGTCGTGGATTCCTCGTCCTCGAAGGCGTAGCCGCGCTCCCGGATGACGGCGAGCTGCGCCTTGAGCTCGGCGCCCGTCCGCAGCGATTTCGGCGTCAGGACCGGCAGCTCGGCGTCGTCCGGGAACATCTCGTCGACGTCGTGGTCATGCAGCCGCGCGATGAGGGCCTTGCCCACGGCGCACAGGGACACCGGCATCTTGTCGCCGATGTTGGACGTCAGGCGCACTGCCGGATGGCCTTCATAGCGGGCGAGATAGATGACGTTCGTGCCGTCCAGCATGGCGATGCGGACGGTCTCGCCCGAAAGTGTCGGAGCCTGCTCACAGAACCGGTAGAACTCCTGGACCTCGTCGAGGCGGCTGAGGTACGCGGCACCCAGCTCAACCAGTTTGCGCCCAAGGGTGAACTCCGCGCCCTGGCGGTTGATGAGCCGGGCTTCCTCGAGGGCGAGGAGGAGGTTGGATGTCGAGGACTTGGGGATTCCCAGCTCCCTGGCCAAATCGCTCAGCGTGAGGCGTCCGGTGGCGGAGGCGGCCAGGGCCTCCAGCACGGCGGCGGCGCGGGTGACGGCCGGTGCGGGTGACGCGCTCCCCAATCCGTCGGAGGGTCGGGAAACTCGGGAATCGGCCATGATTCTCCTTCAGGTATCGCGCGCCAGTCGCCGCGCCACTCACTCGAATGCCGTCCAGTCAGCTGAACAGTAACCATCATAATGGCTGACGGCGTCAATCGGGACCCGAACGAGCCCGCTCTCCCCCGGACCCCGCCGCAGCATCAGCGTTCTGCGCTGGAGACCGCCGGCTCGTCAGGAGGCGCCCACCACGGGATTCGTCAGTTCGCCGACGCCTGCGATATGGCAGGTGACGGTGTCGCCGGGGACGATCGGCACGCACTCGGCAGGGAATCCCGTCAGCACGAGGTCGCCGGGGTGCAGCGTCATGAAGGAGGTCAGATAGGTGAGGATCTCCTCCACCTTCCAGCCGAGATCGGCGGAGCTGGCCGCCTTGAGCTCCACGCCGTTGTGCCGGATCCCGATAGCCACGTCTTCGACCGTCAGGTCCGTGACGATCCATGGCCCCACGGGCGTGAACGTGTCCTGGCTCTTGGCACTGATCCATAGCTCGTCGGATTCCTGCAGGTCCCTGGCGGAGACGTCGTTTGCGATCGTGTAGCCCAGAATCGCGCTCTTTGCGCTGCCGGGGGTCAGTCCGCGGACCTTGCTCCCGACGACGATTGCCAGTTCCGCCTCCGGCTCCACGCGGCCCACGCCAGGCCGGAGTTCTATTGCATCGCCCGGGCCGACCACGCTGGTCGCCGCCTTGTGGAAGGCCTGCGGCGGAAGGTCCCGGCCCGCGCGGCCCGTATTGTGCGCCATGCCCAGGACATTGGCCGGGATGCTTGGCGCGAGGAAGGTGAACGATGCCTCGTCCACGGTCCCGCCGATTTCCCATCCGCTGCGGGGACGGCTGCCGGCGTTGGCCGCAGAAGCAGCGAACGGCGTACCGGTCACGGTCCACACTTTGCCTGCATCACTATTGAAGTCCGGCGCATCGTTGGCGACGAAGAAGAATTCGTCCTCGGCACCATGGGCAACGGGGCGGACTCTGGCAATGCGGCGGGCACTCGTGACGGTCATGGACACATCCTAGGCGGAAGGGGCACGGAGCCTGTGATTAGGCCATCGATTGGGGTATTTCGGCCGTCCGTAACCCGCTGGCGCGTTTCACATTTCCAATTGTTCACGGTATATTCATAACAAGCCTTCCACCGCGGCATCCCCCAATAGTCGCGGTGGAAGGCTTTTCCAATGCCCGCGTTCCCATGCCCGGGCACAGCCCGGTTTTGGTGCCCGAATCCTAGGCGGCGTCCGCAACTGCCTCCCGGAGCCGCCAGCCGCCGCCGAGGCCGTCCCGGATCAGTTCCATGGTGGTGAGGGCCGATCCGCGGTTGCGGCCAAGCCTTGCCTGGATCTGCCAGACCTCGACGTCGACCCGGCTCAGGCCCTTCGGCATCCGGCGCTCGGCCTCCCACCAACTGACCCGTTCGAACCAGCGGACCGGCTCGGCCCCGATCAACCATTCCCTGCCCCCGCGGACCACGGCCTGCGGCCGCCCGTCCGGGCCCGTCTTAACTGTCACGTGCTCCATTCCCGTCACACTAGGGCGGGGCACAGACATTTTCGGGGCACAGACATTGTCGGCGCACGCACATTGTCGGCGCACAGACCGGCGGTGGAGTCCCGGGGCCACTGCCCCGGGCTCAATCCTTAGTCGGCGCTGTGCACGGCCACCACACGAGGCTGGCGCAATCGGATGAAGACGTCTGCCGGCTGGCGGTTCTTGCCCCTCAGCGTGATGCCAGAGATGCTGGCCCCGTCCGGGAGAAGAAAGCTGTGGCGCACGACGCCGCGCGAACTCTTCGACCACGCCTGCCGGCTCAACCCGAACACGGCGCTCTTGCGCAGCCCGAGTTCCTCGGGATCGACGCCATCCGCGCCATGAAGATCGTACGAGACAACGGCAAATCCGCCTTGGAGCCTGCTGGCCGACTCGAACTCAAACTCAAACTCGACCAGCCCGGCTTTGATTCCCGAATCCAACGGAAAAGTCAGCACCGTCTCCTCGGTCAGGCGGAGGGGTTCGGAGCCGGGCATGGACAGCTCATGGGCCACAGGCTCACCGCGGACGATGTCCTCGAAAAGGCTCGGCCATTTCTCCGCAGATACATCGGCCGAGCGGACGGCCGGAAGCTTATCCAGGCGCGCCAACGACGCGGCGACTCGTTCGTAAGGGGTCTCGTTCAGCGTCGAGTCCTGATCGCTGTGACGGACCTGGAAGAACATGTGCTCCCGGGAGTCAAGGATGGTCGGCATGATCTGGTCCACGCCGTGGTGCGGGCCGGGCGTAATGATCGCGAGGCGTCGCTGACGGGGGTCGAAGGCAGACACGAAGGCCATGCCCTGGGCGGACTTCGGGTGGTAGTACTCCCGAAGGTTCACCAGTTCATGTTCGCCTTTGTAGGCCGTCAGACCGAGGCCGAAGGAAATGGCCATCCCCACGTGGTTCAGGGTCCGATAGTTTTCAAGTTGCGTCAGGTAGTCGGCGGCCAGCACGTCGTCGTCGTCGAGCCGGAACCACACCACGGGCTGCACGCCGTCGGCAGCGCCAAACTTGCCGGCGAGGTCCTCCTCGACCAGCGGCAGCACTTCTTCGATTCCGGTTCCCCGGACCACCTCGTTCCATTCCACGGGCACCAGGAACGGGTACTTCGCCGCGGCCGCGATCAAGATGTCCTGATGGCGCTTCGGGAGCAGTTCGGAGTACATCACGAAATGCTTGTAGTCATGGTTTTCCGCCATTGCGGCAAGCGCGGGCACGGCCTTGTTGAAGAACATGTCGGCCCGGAGGTTAAGGCGCTTTTCCGAGAAAAGGTACTGCATATAGTCATCGGGGGTCTTGAAAACCCCGCTGCGTGACGTTTTCCACGAGTGCGATCCGGGTGAGAAGAGGCTGTAGCGCGTGACGCCGTAGAACATGGTGATCCCCAATGGTCTTGCGATGCTGAACAAATCACCTAACTCTACCCGGCGGCCATCCTCCCGGGTGACACCGGAGCAGCCAAGCAGCGCTGGTTCAGGGCGATGAAAGCCCGTTCCCGTTCGTCGCGGTTCATCACGGCAGCAGGAAGCACAAAACCCCGCCATCGACGACCGTGTGGCCGGGCATGGCGGGGTTTCTGTTGGTGGGTCCTACCGGGATCGAACCGATGACATCCACGGTGTAAACGTGGCGCTCTACCAGCTGAGCTAAAGACCCAAACCGCGGTATCCGCGCCTCGGCGCTTCAACCAACGAACAGCTACTGTACCGGATGCCACCGGCCTAGCGCCAATCCGGCCCGGCCGCCCCCTGCAGTGGCGGCAGCTCGGCGGCGAGCCAGGTCAGGGCCCCGCTGACGCCGGCATCGAGCTTGATAGTGGCGAGATCGTCCCCGCGGGTGGCTCCCCTGTTGATGATGACCACGGCCTTGCCCTGCTTCGCCGCGTGGCGGACAAAACGCAGGCCGCTCATCACGGTGAGGGACGAGCCGGCCACCAGGAGTGCCCGGGCCGCGTCGACCATGGCGTAGGAGCGCTCCACCCGGTCTTTGGGCACGTTTTCTCCGAAGTACACGAAGTCCGGCTTCAAGGTCCCCCCGCAGGCGGGACAGCGGGCGACGACGAAGGATTCGATAAGCCCGGCGTCCTCGACTGTGGCATCGGCGTCGGGGGCCATTTCAATCACGCCGGCGGCCTGGGCCCGTTCCAGGAACCCGGGGTTGAGTTCCTCCAGGACCCCGGCCAGCATCCGGCGGCTGTACCGCCGGTGGCAGTCCAGGCACACCACCTGGTCGAACCGGCCGTGCAGGTCCACCACGTTGACGCTGCCGGCGTCCTCGTGGAGACGGTCCACGTTCTGGGTGATGAGTCCGGTGAGCAGCCCGCGGTGCTCCAGCCGGGCCACCGCGGCGTGGCCGTCATTGGGGTCCGCCCGGCGCAGGTGCGACCAGCCGATGTGGTTGCGGGCCCAGTAGCGCTGCCGGTTTTCCGGTTCGCCGATGAATTCCTGGTAGGTCATGGGGGCGCGCGGGGCGGCGCCGGGTCCGCGGTAGTCCGGGATGCCTGAATCTGTGCTCAGGCCGGCACCGGTCAGCACGGCGAACCGCTCCCCGGCAAGCAGACCGTGGACGTCCTGCAGTACCTTGAGTTCGCTGCGCTGGAGCTCGGCAGAGGTCCCCGCGGCCGTGACCGGCGGGAGGCTGGCAAAACCAGTCATGCCGATTCCTGGCCTCCGCTGCCTCAACGGATCAGCTCCCGCCGAGTCCCGCCAGGGCGGCCCGGTATTCGGCGAGGTCCCGGGCCTGGCCGCGTGGATTCACCACGACGTAGCGGACAATTCCCGCCGCGTCGATGATGAAGGTGCCGCGCAATGCCATGCCGCTGTCGGCGTCGAACACCCCGTAGGACGAGGCCACGGCGCCGTGCGGCCAGAAGTCGGCGAGCAGGTCGAAGCTGTAGCCTTCCTTTTCGGCGTAGGCGCGCTGGGCGAATTTGCTGTCCACCGAGACTGCCAGCACGGTGGCTTCGGCATTCTCGAAGAGCCCCAGGTTGTCCCGGATTTCGCACAGTTCCCCGGTGCAGATGCCCGAGAAGGCGAAGGGATAGAAGACCACCACGACATTGCGCCCGCGCAGGTCTGAGAGCCGGACGGGTTCGCCAAACTGGTTGGCGAGTTCGAAGTCCGGTGCGGGATCGCCGACGGCGGGTACCCCGCTGGGGACGGGAGCCGCAGCGGCGGCCGGCCCGGAGGCCTCGTGCCGGACCGCTTGGCTCACTTGTTCTTCCGCGTGACCAGGCGGGTGGCGCTCCAGTCCTTGGAGACGCCGGCGGAGGTGGTGTAGTGAAGTCCCGCGGTGGGCGCGGCGTCCTGGATGTCCGCCGGCGACACGTAGCCGACCCGGCCGGACTTGGGGGTCAGGACCCACACAACTCCACCCTCGGTAAGGGTGGTCAGCGAATCGACCAGGGTGTCGACGAGGTCTCCGTCGCCGGCCCGCCACCACAGAATGGCGGCATCGACGACCTCGTGATCATCTTCATCCAGGAGCTCAGAGCCCGTGAGATCTTCGATGTCGTCACGCAAGTCGAAGTCGACGTCCTCGTCATAACCGAATTCCTGAATCAGGTCCCCGTCTTTGAAACCCAGTTTCTCCGCCACATTTACCGAAGTGGCGGCGTCGGCCTCGCTCACGTGTTGCTCCTATGCTTTGTGAAGTGCTTCATGTTTTCAATGGCACTAGTGATTTCCATTACTCCAAGCCAACACCCTTTGAGCCCTCGCTTCAAGCTGTTGGCCCCGCGATCCGCCATATTCTGCGTCACACAAGGCGATCCGAGCGCTGCACGGCAGCGCTTGGTCACACCACCAGTATGCCCGTGAAATACGACGGACGGTCCATGCGGCGGCTACGCATCCGTCAGCTCGCACGGCTAGAGTGGCTGATGACGACTACGCCTGCGCGGGCAACCGCCCCCCTGCTGACACAGGCAGGCGTACCGTGATTGGACCTTTGCCCGGCGCATACGACCGGGCTGTTGTAACCGATATGTCGCACACGTCGCGTTCACGCCAGGCAGTCACCCTGCCCGGAGCTGAGGGTGCCGATAGATGCGCTCAAAGAGAGGTTGGACGTGGCTGCAGGAGAAGATACCTCCCATATCCTCAGCGGGTTGACAAACCAGCTGCCTGATCGTGATCCGGAAGAGACCGCCGAGTGGCTGGAGTCCCTGGATACGCTGATTCAGGAACAGGGCACGGAGCGTGCCCGGTACATCATGCGCAGCCTGCTCCAGCGGGCCGGCGCGCAGAGCGTGGGCGTTCCGATGGTCACCACCACGGACTACGTCAACACCATCCCGGTGGACCAGGAGGCCCCGTTCCCCGGGGACGAGGAAATCGAGCGGAAGTACCGGGCGTGGCTGCGCTGGAACGCGGCGGTCATGGTGCACCGGGCGCAGCGGGCGGATATCGGGGTCGGCGGGCACATCTCGACCTATGCCGGTGCCGCGACCCTGTACGAGGTCGGCTTCAACCACTTCTTCCGCGGCAAGGACCACCCCGGCGGCGGGGACCAGGTCTTCTTCCAGGGCCACGCCTCCCCCGGCATGTACGCCCGGGCGTTCATGGAGGGCCGCCTGTCCGAGGAGGACCTGGACGGGTTCCGGCAGGAGAAGTCCAGGCAGGGCCACGCGCTCTCCTCGTACCCGCACCCGCGGCTGATGCCCGAGTTCTGGGAGTTCCCCACGGTCTCGATGGGCATCGGGCCGATGAACGCGATCTACCAGGCCCAGTCCAACCGGTACCTGCACAACCGCGGCATCAAGGACACCTCCGACCAGCAGGTCTGGGCGTTCCTGGGCGACGGGGAAATGGACGAGCCGGAGTCCCGCGGCCTGCTCCAGCTCGCCGCGAACGACAAGCTGGACAACCTGAACTTCGTGATCAACTGCAACCTCCAGCGCCTGGACGGGCCGGTGCGCGGCAACGGCAAGATCATGCAGGAACTCGAGGCGTTCTTCCGCGGCGCGGGCTGGAACGTGATCAAGGTCGTCTGGGGCCGGGAATGGGATGACCTGCTGGCCCGGGACCGGGACGGCTCGCTGGTGAAGGTCATGAACGAGACCGTCGACGGGGACTACCAGACCTACAAGGCCGAGTCCGGCGCGTTCGTCCGCGAGCACTTCTTCGGCCAGACCCCGCAGACCAAGGAACTCGTCCAGGACCTGACCGACGACCAGATCTGGAACCTCAAACGCGGCGGGCACGACTACAACAAGGTCTACGCCGCGTACAAGGCCGCGACCGAGTTCAAGGGCAAACCCACCGTCATCCTGGCCCACACGGTCAAGGGCTACGGCCTGGGCACCCACTTCGAGGGCCGCAACGCCACCCACCAGATGAAGAAGCTCACCCTCGCGGACCTGAAGGCCTTCCGCGACCACCTGCGCATCCCCTTCACCGACGACCAGCTCGAAGCCGACCCCTACCGGCCCCCGTACTACCACCCCGGCCCCGACGCCCCCGAGATCCAATACCTCATGGAACGCCGCCGCGCCCTCGGCGGCTTCGTCCCCGAACGCCGTTCCAAGCACACCGAGATCACGCTGCCGGACGAGAAGACCTACGAAGTCGCCAACCGCGGCTCCGGCAAGCAGCTGGCGGCCACCACCATGGCCTTCGTCCGGCTGCTCAAGGACCTCATGCGGGACAAGAACTTCGGCCAGCGGATCGTGCCGATCATCCCCGATGAGGCCCGCACCTTCGGCATGGACGCGTTCTTCCCGACCGCGAAGATCTACAACCCGAACGGCCAGAACTACCTCTCCGTGGACCGCGACCTCGTCCTGGCCTACAAGGAGTCCATCTCCGGCCAGATCGTGCACGCCGGCATCAACGAGGCCGGTTCCGTGGCCGCGTTCACCGCCGCGGGCACGTCCTACGCCACGCACGGCGAACCGCTCGTGCCGATCTACGTGTTCTACTCGATGTTCGGCTTCCAGCGCACCGGAGACTCCTTCTGGGCCGCCGCGGACCAGATGACCCGCGGCTTCATCATCGGTGCCACCGCCGGCCGCACCACCCTGACCGGTGAAGGCCTGCAGCACGCCGACGGCCACTCCCCCATCCTCGCCGCCACCAACCCGGCCGTCGTCACGTACGACCCCGCGTACGGCTACGAGATCGGCGTGATCATGCGCGACGGGCTCGAGCGGATGTACGGACCGGACTCCACCGACCGGAACCTGATGTACTACATCACGGTCTACAACGAGCCGATCGCCCAGCCGGCAGCCCCGGCCGAGCTCGACGTCGAAGGCATCACCAAGGGCATCTACCTGCTCGCACCGGCCAAGATCGACGGCCCGCGCACGCAGATCCTGGCCTCCGGCGTGTCCGTGCCGTGGGCCCTGGAAGCCCAGCGGATCCTCGCCGAGGACTGGGGCGTCTCCGCCGACGTCTGGTCCGTGACGTCCTGGACCGAACTGCGCCGCGACGGGCTGGCCGCCGAGGAAGAAGCCTTCCTCAACCCCGGCCAGCCCGCCCGCGTCCCGTTCGTCACCCGGCAGCTCGCCGGCGCCACCGGACCCATCGTCGCGGTCACCGACTACATGAAGGCCGTCCCGGACCAGATCCGCCAGTTCCTCCCGAACGAGTTCGCCTCGCTCGGCGCGGACGGCTTCGGCTTCTCCGACACCCGCGCCGCGGCCCGCCGCTTCTTCAAGAACGACATCCACTCGGTAGTGGTCCGTTCCCTGCAGATGCTGGCACGCCGGGGCGAAGTCGATGCCCAGGCCCCGGCCCAGGCAATCGAGAAGTACCGCCTGCTCAACGTGAACGCCGGCACCACCGGCAACGCGGGCGGCGACTCCTAACCGGATGCCCTACCCGGCCGCCCTGAAGGGACGCTAAGTCAGGCACCGCAACCGACGGCGGCCCCCACCGAAACGTGGGGGCCGCCGTCGGGCGTTTAACCGCTCCGTCTCCCCCGCCTCTCGTTGGGGGCCGCCCTATCTCCCTCCCCGTCTCCCTCCCCATCTCCCTCCTATCTCCCTCCCCGTCTCCCTCCCTGCCTCCCTCCCTGCCTCCCTCCGGGGGCGCTGTGACGCAGGACAACGGCAGTTGTAGCCTTCGCACAAATGGAGCTTGGGCGGCGCGCCCCGTATGCTCGATGCATGGCAGAGCCGATCACCACTCCCGAAAAACGCAAGCCGGCCTCGAGGGCGATGACTCCAGAGAAGGCCGAGACGCTCAAGAAGCTCCGGGCCAGCGTGGGGCAATTGTCGACGACGACGCTGCGCCAGCTGGAGAAGTCACTGCCGTGGTACAGCCGGCTGAACTCGGACGAACGATCCGCCTTGGGCATGGTGGCCCAAAACGGCATCGCGGCGTTCGTCACGTGGTACGAGCGGCCCAGCTCGCCGTCATGGATCCTCTCCGACGTGTTCGGCACGGCCCCCACCGAACTGACCCGCTCCATCAGCCTCCAGAAGGCGCTGCAGCTCATCCGGATCGTCGTGGAAGTCGTGGAGGACCAGGTCCCGGTCATCGCCCCGGAGGCAGACCAGTCGGCTCTCCGGGAAGCCGTGCTGCGCTACTCTCGGGAAGTCGCCTTCGCGGCCGCCGACGTCTACGCCCGCGCCGCGGAATCCCGCGGCTCCTGGGATACCCGCCTGGAGGCCCTGATTGTCGATGCCATCCTCCGCGGCGAGAACACGGACGCGCTGCGGTCCCGGATCGCGGCCCTGGGCTGGAAAGCGCAGGAACGCTTCACCGTCATGGTCGGAAATTCTCCGTCCGAGCCAAGCGCCAGCTACGTCAGCGAACTGCGCCGCACCGCGGGGCGTTTCGCCGAGGACGCCCTCGTGGGGATCCAGGGTGACCGCCTCATCCTGATCCTGGGCGGGGTCCAGGACCGGGAGACCGCATACCTGAAACTCAGCGAACTCTTTGCCCCGGGACCGGTGGTCTACGGCCCCGAGGCCGGTTCCCTCCTCGAGGCCAGCGGCTCGGCCCAGTCGGCCTTCGCCGGCCTCACCGCGGCCCGTGCGTGGCCGTCCGCGCCGCGCCCGGTGGCGGCCGACGACCTGCTCCCCGAACGCGTGATCTCCGGTGACGACGCCGCCCGCCGCTCCCTGGTCAAGAACATCTACCGCCCCTTGCTGGCCGCCTCCAACGGGCTTGTGGAGACCCTGGGCACGTACCTGGAACTGGGTCATTCGCTCGAGGCCACGGCCCGCGAACTCTTCGTCCATGCCAATACGGTGCGCTACCGGCTCAAGCGCGTCTGTGACGTCACGGGCTGGGATCCGCTCCTGCCGCGGGAGGCGTTCGTGCTCCAGACCGCCCTCGTGGTGGGCCGTCTTTCGGCCCCGCCGAAGGCCCCTGCGGAACGTCAGCCTCCCCGCAACGGGTCCTAATCCGTTGTAGACTTCCTACAAACTGACCCTGTGAGCTTGGTGTATGAAAACACGAATGTTCACGCAGTAATTTGGAAAGCTGGATACGTGCTTGCAATCGTCTGCCCTGGACAGGGCTCCCAGACCCCTGGTTTTCTGGCCCCCTGGCTGGAACTGCCACCCGTCGCAGGCCTCTTGGCCTCCCTCAGCGAAATAGCAGGCATCGACCTCACCGCCCACGGAACCACCTCCGATGAGGAAACCATCAAGGACACTGCCGTCGCGCAGCCCCTGATCGTCGCCGCTGGACTGGTGGCCGCAAAGTCCCTGTTCGACGTCGAACTCAACTCGCTTCCGGTGATCCTCGCCGGCCATTCCGTCGGCGAAATCACCGCGGCCTCGCTGGCCGGTGTCCTGACGGAATCCGAAGCCATGACGTTTGTCCGCGAACGTGCCAACAGCATGGCAGCCGCGGCTGCCGTCACCCCGACCGGCATGAGTGCCGTCGTCGGCGGCGACCCGGCTGACGTCCTGGCAGCCATTGAGGCTTCCGGGGCCACCGCCGCCAACGTCAACGGCGCGGGCCAGACGGTGGCCGCCGGCACCCTCGAACAGCTCAAGACCCTGGCCGAAAACCCGCCGGCCAAGGCCCGGGTCATTCCGCTGAAGGTTGCGGGCGCGTTCCACACCTCGCACATGGCCCCGGCGGTCGCCGCACTGCAGGCCCTGCGCCCGTCGCTGCATCCCCGGAACCCGCAGGTGCCGCTGCTGTCGAACTTCGACGGCGCGGAAGTCACCAACGGTGACGCCGTCGTGGAGAGCCTGATTGCCCAGGTCTCCCGCCCGGTCCGCTGGGACCGCTGCATGGACACGATGGTGCAGCGCGGCGTGACCGGCGTGATCGAACTGGCTCCCGCCGGCACGCTGGCCGGCCTCGCCAAGCGCGGCATGCCCGGCGTCAAGACCGTCACCGTCAAGACCCCGGACGACCTTTCCGCGGCCCTGGCCCTATTTGCAGAACTGGAGGGAGGGGCATGAGCGTTCCCACTCTGAAGCAGGCGCCCGTGCAGGAAAATACCCGCATCATGGGTATCGGCGCCTACCGGCCCAGCGTGATCGTGACCAACGAGGACGTATGCCAGTGGATCGATTCCTCGGATGAATGGATCCGGCAGCGCACGGGCATCGTGACCCGGCACCGCGCGCCCGCCGATGTCAGCGTGATCGACATGGCCGAAGGCGCCGCCCGCGAGGCCCTCCAGAAGGCCGGCATCGAGGCCTCCCAGCTCGGCGCCGTGATCGTTTCCACGGTCACCCACCCGTACGCGACGCCGTCCGCTGCCGCGAGCCTGGCAGACCGCCTCGGCGCGACGCCCGCCCCGGCCTTTGACATCTCCGCCGCGTGCGCCGGCTACTGCTACGGCATCGCCCAGGGTGACGCCCTGGTGCGCTCCGGTGCGGCCAAGTACGTCCTGGTGGTCGGTGCCGAAAAGCTTTCCGACGTGATCGACAACACGGAACGGACCATCTCCTTCCTGCTCGGCGACGGCGCGGGCGCCGTCGTGATCGGGCCGTCCGAGACGCCGGGCATCGGCCCGTCGGTCTGGGGTTCGGACGGCAGCAAGTGGGATGCCATCGGCATGACCCACTCCATGCTGGACATCCGCGAACTCGCCCTGACCGGCAAACATGGAGCTGCCGTCAGCGACGAAGAAGCTGCCGTGACCGATGCCTCCCTGTGGCCGACCCTGCGCCAGGACGGCCAGACGGTCTTCCGCTGGGCCGTGTGGGAGATGGCCAAGGTAGCGCAGCAGGCCCTGGACGCCGCCGGCATCCAGGCCGGGGACCTCGCCGCCTTCATCCCGCACCAGGCCAACATGCGGATCATCGACGAGATGGCCAAGAAGCTGAAGCTGCCCGAGACCGTCAAGATTGCCCGTGACATCGCCGACGCCGGCAACACGTCGGCGGCGTCCATCCCCCTGGCCACCCACCGCCTGCTTGAGGAAAACCCCGAGCTCAGCGGCGGGTTGGCGCTGCAGATCGGCTTTGGAGCCGGACTGGTCTTCGGCGCCCAGGTGGTCGTGCTTCCCTAGGCAGCCACCGCTTTCCCGAACTGAATACGTTCCGCCTGTTCCACCTTTGCACCGCATGTCCTGAGTTTCAGATCCTGCTGTGCACACCACGCATTCCCCGCACCAAGCCGAACCTCTCGGTTTGCATCATTTCCGCCCGCGACGGCCGGCCTTCCGCCGGCAGCCGAGGGCAACAACTAGAAAAGGAGCCATCAATGGCTAGCAACGAAGAAATCCTGGCCGGCCTGGCTGAAATCGTCAACGAGGAGACCGGCCTTGCCCCGGAGGCAGTCGAACTGGACAAGTCCTTCACCGAAGACCTGGACATCGACTCCATCTCCATGATGACCATCGTGGTCAACGCCGAAGAAAAGTTCGGCGTCCGCATCCCGGACGAAGAGGTCAAGAACCTCAAGACCGTCGGCGACGCCGTAGGCTTCATCGCCAACGCCCAGGCCTAAGTCTGGCCTTCGCCGGCAACGGCGGACCCGGTGGCCGGTCCGGGCGCTGCAGCAGCGCCCGGACCGGTCCACCAGCACCAAGTGCACCCCTACACAGTTTTCCCCTCGCAGGCCCCGGTCATCCCGTTCACGGTTCCGAATAAGGCAGGCGCACCGACAGAGAGTGATCCCATGGCACGCAAAGTAGTCATTACCGGTCTGGGTGCCACCACACCCATCGGCGGCGATGTCCCCACGATGTGGAAGAACGCGCTCAAGGGCGTCTCCGGCGCGCACACGCTTGAGGACGACTGGGTGGCAAAGTACGAACTGCCTGTCCACTTCGCCGCACGCGCCACCACCCCCGCCCTCGAGGTCCTGAGCCGGGTCGAAGCCAAGCGGATGGACCCGTCCACGCAGTTCGCCGTTGTCGCCGCCCGCGAGGCGTGGGCCGACGCCGGCATCACCGAGATCGATCACGACCGCCTTGCGGTGGCCTTCGCCACCGGGATCGGCGGCGTCTGGACCCTCCTGGATGCGTGGGACACCCTGCGCGAA
>Ga0213834_100601_pt1 | contig 15275 bp, 9 predicted proteins | sample SWPTP12_FD_160580 | JGI IMG/M metagenome (GOLD analysis project Ga0213834, IMG submission 160580) | Coastal seawater microbial communities from Marineland, Florida, United States - SWP TP1 #2 | ecosystem: Environmental > Aquatic > Marine > Coastal | place: USA: Florida | collected 2016-08-06 | reverse complement strand
GCATGGCACGATCAAGCGGCTGACCTTCACGCTGACCGCTTCCCGCACCTTCGCCGCAAAGACGGTAGTGTCGGCCTTCCTCATCGAGAAAAAAACCGCTCGTTGTAAACGCCCAGAGCGCTCTCGCCTCGGCGAAATCCGTTTCGAACGCGTTTCCAAATCGTGTCTTCGCATAGAGCGCGAAGTTTCGTTCGTTTAGAACGCAGTGCTCGACCTTGTTGCCACCATAAAGCATGGCGTTGGCGTTCAGTTCGTTGTCCAGGAACGCGGTTTCGAATTGGTCGTTGAGCGACAGTCCGAGCCGGAAGTAGTTTCTCTTGGTGCGACCAAGCTGTTTGTGGAGGGTCTCGACCGTGATCTTCTCGATCCGCACCGGCCAGTCGATCCGCAACAGACGGCCGTCGAGCCTCTGGCTGTCCAGGAGGTCGCCGGCGGCGCTTAAAGCCTTTTGCCAGGCTGCGTCAAAACTGTCGGCGCCGACCGTTGCAACGGACGCTCGTCTGTCTCCGTCGCTGATCGAGACAAACAGCACATAAGCCGGATGCGGTGCGTCGAGTGGTTGGATGACCTGCCGAACAGGGTCTCGAAGGCGATCCAGCCGCGCAAGGCCGAAAGTTTCTGCGGGCATGGTCACCTATCGCTCGCGCAGCGCCTCGCGCGCCTTGTTGAAGGGTTTGATCAAGTAGTCCAACACACTCTTGCTGCCCGTGTTGACATCGACGGTTGCCACCATGCCCGGAACGATCGGCAGGCGCGTCCCTTGCGCGGTCACCAGCGCATCTGTGGTGGTCTGCACGAACACACGGTAATAGAACGTGTTGGGATCGACCTCGTCGCGCATGGTATCGGGGGAAATCGCAGTTACCCGTCCCTCCAGCCCGCCATAGACGGCGTAGTCATAGGCGCTGATCTTGACGCTGGCGCGCTGATCGGGGTGAATGAAGGCGATATCGCGTGGCGATATACGCGCTTCTATCAGCAACTCGTCGTCGAGCGGGATGATATCCATCAGCTTGCCGTTTGGCGGCACGACGCCACCGATCGTCGACACCTCGATATTCTTGACGATGCCCCGAACCGGTGAGCGATGCGTCAGGCGCTGCAGGCTGTCGGACCGTCCCTTGATGGTCGAGGAGAGCGATGTGATGTCGGAATTTGCCTTGGCGAGTTCCTCGCGGGCGCTGAGGTTCTGCTTGGCGGCGATATCGACCTTCTTCATTTCAAGATCGACCAATTCCCGCTTCAGCCGGATGATCTCGACATTGCTGGCGGCGCCGATCTTGGCAAGCGACTCGCTCATTTCCAGCTCGCGTTTGGCCAGTACGATCGCTTGTTCCATCCATTCCAGAGACTGTTCAAGGCTTGTCGTCCGCGCCTCGAATTGCTGGGTTTCCGAACGGATGAGGTCCGGATAGGCATTCAGCTCGGTCGGAAAGGTCAAAGCTGTCCGGTTGATCTCGGCCGTCAGGCGTGCGGCGGCCGCAAGCGAGGCACGGTATTTGGCCGATGATTCACCGACATCCGATTCGGTGATCGTCGGATCCAGCTGCGCCAGAAGCTGGCCGGTTTCTACAATCTGGTTTTCGCGAACAAAGAGCTCCGAAACGATGCCCCCCTCAAGCGATTGGACGACCTGTTCGCGCCTGATCGGAACGACACGACCCGCGCCGGTGGAGACCTCTTCAAGCATGGCGAAATAAGCCCAAACCGTCGCGATTGTCAGGAGGATCATGGCCAAAAGAATGACGGTCTTTGCCTTTGACAGCTGGACATCGTCCTCGTCACCGAAAGCCCACCCGTAGTCCGAAGCCTTGTCGCTCGAGATCTCTGCCATGTCTTCAAATCCCGCCAGACGTGTTGTGAACAGGAACCAGTTTGGGTGGCACTGTTTTTTCTGGGGCGAGCGGCTTTATGCCCTTCAGCGTCGTCATCGCATCTGCCTTTGCCTCGTCGAGCACCAGCTGACCCTTGTCGAACACCATCACCCTGTCGACCAGTTCCAGAACCCGCATGCGATGGGTTGCGATGACAACCGTCTTGTCGCGCGACCAGGTCTGGAAGCGCGCTATGAACAACCGCTCCGTCGCCTCGTCCATGGCGGCTGTCGGCTCATCGAGCAGGACGACATTGGGATCGCGCACCAGCAGGCGGGCGAGGAGGAGCGCCTGCAGCTGCCCGCCGGACAGCCCGTTGCCGCCCTCCTGCAACGGGTAGTCCAGTCCCTTCGGCAGCGCGCGGATAAATTCGTCGGCACCGACGATCGAGAGCGCGTCGAGGATTGCGGACTGGGAGGCGTTGGAGGCACCGAGCGTAACGTTCTCCCTCAGGGTCCCGTGGAACAGGCGGGAGTTCTGGGTCAGCAGCCCCACGTCACGGCGCAGATCCGACGGATCGATATGTCTCAGCGCAATATTGTCGAGCATGACTTCGCCGGAACTCGGTTCGATCATCCCAGATAGCGCCTGCAGAAAAGTCGATTTCCCTGCACCGTTCTTGCCCAGTACGGCAATCTTGTCGCCGGCGGCGATCTTGAGGCTTCTCAAGACCAGAGCCGGTTTACCGGCAGGCTCCGCGTGGTGGAACGCGGTCGATCGAAACTCGTAGGTTCCGGCAATGGCGGAAATAGAGATGCGTGTCTCGGCGACCGGATGGTCGACGGGCATCTGCATGATCGCGTCAAGGCTCTTCAGCCCGATTTTTGCCTGCTGGACACGGCTGAGAACCTGGGTGAGCTGCGCCATCGGCGCCATCATCCTGGAGCCGAGAATGGAGCAGGCAACAAGCGCACCCGTTGTCATGTCCCCAGCCATGACGATCGGTGCGCCGAAGAATACGATGAACGCGTAAACGCTCGTCTGAACGCTGTGGCTCCAGCCGGTCAGAGACGACGTCAGAACGCGCATCTTCAGTTGGGCATCGGCATTGACCGCGTTGTAGTTATTCCATTTCTGCTGGAAGCGCTCCTCCGCCTGCAGCATCTTGATGTCTTCGATGCCCTGAATGCTCTCCACCAGGATCGCGTTGCGGAGCGATGCCTCGCGCATTGCAGCGCTGGCGCTCTGGTGCAGTCTTCGTTGTGACAGAATTCCAGGCAGGACAAGCAGCAAGAGTGCGACCGCCGGGATGACGACCAGCATCCCGCCCACGAACCAGAAGATGACCAGAAACAGGAAGAAGAACGGCAGGTCCGCGACCGCGGCAACGGTGGTCGAGGTGAACACCTCGCGGACCTGCTCAAGATCCCGCAACTGAGCAATGAATGTTCCGGTCGATCTTGGGCGGACGCTGTTTTTCACACGCAGCGCGTGGCCGAAGATCAGGTCGGACAGTCGCAGATCACAGCGCTTGCCGAGGATATCGATGATCGAACCTCTAATCTTGCGAACGACAAAGTCGAACAGCACGGCGAGCATGACGCCTGCAAACAGCACATAAAGGGTGCTCATGGAGTTGGCGGGGACAACGCGGTCATAGACCTGCATCGAGAAGATGACGCCGGCGAGTGACAGCGCGTTGGCGATCAGTGATGCCACCAGAACATAGCCATAGGGGCGCAGGTCACCGAGCGCGAACCGTCTGAACCAGCTTTCGTCATGCGGGGCGATATAGGTGTCTACCCTCGAGTCAGGTGTGGAGCGTGCCGGCCTGGGAATGGCCGCAAGCGTTGCCTCGGCACACAGCACATCGATCGCCAGCGTCGTTTTCAGACCGTTGTCGCCGGCAAAGACGACGGCGCCATTGCGTTGCGCATCGATGGCGACAACCGTTGCAACCGACCCGTCCTTGAGCTGCACGATGACGGGAAGCCTCCAGCTGGTCATCATGTCCAGACTGGGTTGAGCCAGCTTCACACGAAGCCCGAATTTTTGCGCGAGCCGCTGGACGTATTTCGCCTGGTCTTCCAGCGAATAAGCCGCCGCAGCCTTGCGGGCCGCTTCGATCGAGAAGCCCAGTCCGTAAATCCGGGCAACCTGCTCAAACATTTCGATCCAGCCGTCCGCCTGGTTCTGCTGCGCGACGTCGAACTGAGGTGTTGCTTGGGTCAATGCCGTGCCTTTCAAGCGTCTGCAAACGACGGGCGAGCGGGTGTCGTGCCGCTGCCGCAGAACCGGCAGCAGCACGACTGAGGGCTAGATCACTGAGGTACCGGCATGGTGCAGAGCGTCGTCGTCGAGCAGGCTGCCCACAGTTCCCCCCAGCAAGCCGCCATGCAGCACACTGTCTGCGGCCGAACCGTCCAGCAGGTCCACGGTCGTGTCCTCCAAGACCGTGGGGACGAGGTTGCCGGCAAACTCGGGCAGGTCGGCAACACCGACGGCTCCGGCGAGCCCGCCGATATCAAGGTCACCGTCCACGACAAGGCCCTGGTCTCCGCTTAGAAGTTCGTGGAGGCCAACGTCGATCGGCAGTGCGCTGACGCTCCCGAGATCGATGAACTCACCGAGATCGGTGCTCACACCATCCAGCGAGATGACGTCTGTCAGATCGCCAAACCGGCCGTGACTTCCGGTATCGAGATCCAGGAGGTCGAAGTCTGCGAACGCGGACGTCAGCATGCTCGGCTGCAAAGCTTCAGAGCCTGTATCGGCCGCCATCATCACCGACGTTCCGGCGACGGGCTCTGCCTGGTCGATGAGGATCGTCAACTCTGCTTCAACGACCTCTCCATTGGGATGAACGAGACGGTAGGTGAAGCTGTCGGTCATTCCATCGAGGCCGAGTGTGTCGTTCGGCTCATAGGAATAGCTGCCATCGGCAGAGACTCTGAGCGTGCCGTGATCACCAACGATGACGGTACCTGCGGCGGCCGGATCGACAAACACTGTCCCATTGGACACCTGGAAGTTGGTGAAGTTGGAGCCGAGCGTATCACCGTCCAGAACGTTGCCGACTGCCGCGACTACGCCATCGGAAATGACCGTTCCGAGGTCACTCGTCGACGTGGCGAGCTGCACGTCGATGTTGCCACCGATGTTCACGCCATCCTGCGATACCGTAACGCGGTAGTTGCCCGCTTCCAGGTCCTGCAGTTCCAGGCCTGTGGAGCCGCCAAGCAAACCGGCAAGCTCGGCCAGATTGGCACCTGTGCTGGTTTCGACGACCGTCCAACTGAGGTCAGCCTGCTGCATTTCGACGGTGATCGTCGTTGTCCCGAGGAGACCCAGGAGCTGGTCTGTGTCCGCGCCGATCTGAACCGTTGCCAAGGATCCGGCGGCCACCGTGAACGTTCCCGTTTCACTTCCCCCAAACAGTCCCAACGAGACATCGAGGAAGTCGGCGTTCACGGCCTCCGTCACCGGGTGAGTGGTCACGACGGTCGCCGCCCCAGCGTCGTCCGTGGCGACAATTCCAAGGCTCGCATCCGCCGTTGGATCAATCGTCGAGAAGGTGAGGTTTTGTCCCTCGCTGTCGATCTGAACATGCAGTTCCGCAGTCGAAGTCGCCTGGGTTTGCGGATCGAAGATCGTGTATTCGAAGGAGTCTACCCGTCCGATGCCGGCTGCATCGGGGTTCGGGGTGTAGGTGTAGCTGCCATCCTGGCTGATGACCAGTGTACCGTGATCTCCCTGGATGGTTGCACCTGCAGCGGTCACCGGTGTGGCATTGATGCTCTGAATGATGGTGCCGGGATTGACCGCGTCAATTTCGCCGCTGACACCTGCGTCGGTAATGACGTTGCCGCTGGCCGCAACTACGGCGATGGCGCCGATACTGGTTGTGTCGGTATCCGTCCCGGTGATCGTCAGCTCGCTTCCGAGGCCCGCACCCAGCAAGCCGTCATAGGCGATAAAGGCGCGATACTGGCCCGGTCCAAGATCCTCCAGGCTCACTGTCGGTGCACCATCCAGCAACTGCAGGTCCAGCAGTGTGGCATTGCCGGTGCCGGTGCCTGTGACGTTGGTCCACTGGACACCGTCAAATCGTTGGATGACCACCTGATAATCGGACAGAACGCCGAGACTTAGGCCCTCGTCGAGTTCGAAACGTGCATCGAGCGTATGGCCCTCCTCGACGTTGAAATCGATCGTTTCGACGTTCGGAAGCACCTGGAGGTCCAAGCCACCAAGGCTGACGGCAACGCCGTAAGTCTGGGTACCGATATCAACGTTGGTCACCACGGGGGAAAGGTTGATCGACGCGACGGCGGTATTGTCGTAGGCGGTTGTGTCTGCATCGGCATCGGCATCGGCATCCGCGTCTGCGTCGGCATCCGCATCGGCGTCAGCGTCTGCGTCTGCGTCTGCGTCGGCATCCGCGTCTGCGTCTGCGTCGGCATCCGCGTCTGCGTCTGCGTCGGCATCCGCGTCTGCGTCTGCATCGGCATCCGCGTCTGCATCGGCGTCAGCATCCGCGTCGGCATCCGCATCGGCATCGGCATCTGCGTCGGCGTCAGCATCGGCATCTGCGTCGGCGTCTGCATCGGCATCGGCATCCGCATCCGCGTCGGCATCTGCGTCAGCATCAGCATCTGCATCCGCATCGGCATCTGCGTCAGCATCGGCATCTGCGTCGGCATCTGCGTCAGCATCGGCATCTGCGTCAGCATCGGCATCTGCGTCAGCATCGGCATCTGCGTCGGCATCGGCATCTGCGTCAGCATCGGCATCTGCGTCAGCATCGGCATCCGCGTCTGCATCGGCATCCGCATCGGCATCCGCGTCTGCGTCTGCATCCGCATCCGCATCCGCGTCTGCATCAGCATCCGCATCGGCGTCGGCGTCAGCATCCGCGTCGGCATCCGCGTCTGCATCTGCGTCCGAGTCATCGTTGTCGTCGCCACCGCCGCCGCCTCCGGAAGCGAGAGCTATTCCTCCAGCTCCAAGAGCGCCGAGTGCAGCAAGGCCGAGAATGGATGCATCGCCACCACCTTCAGCGCCACCCACCAACTGGTCGCCGCCGGCTGACTCGGTGAATGAGAAATCGGCTTCTCCGACGGTGTGGTTGCCATCCCAGACGACCCCGTTCTCATCCACCAGGACCAGCTTGCTTGATGCTTCGCCGGGGCCGCTGGCGTAGAAATCGGCAACTCGGATCGCCTCACCGTTCTGCAGGCGGATGACGAGATCGTCGCCCTGACGGATGGTCGCAGCAATGTCTTTCGGGCCGACCTCAAGCTGAATAACGCTTGGTTCACGGACAGAGATGTTTCCCGATGCGACGGTAATGCTTTCACCACTTGCGATATTCGTTACAACGGCAACCATGGATACATCCTCTTAAGGCCGTGAGCGTCACAGCGAAACTGAACGGACCTGGCGGATGGGCAGCGAGATGCGATGACACGGACCGTCAAAGGTCTGCGCCGGGCAAAATGTTGAATACCGAACTGGCTGGTCCGGCAGTGTCTCGATTGCTGTCAATCCTACCAAGAAACTCTGGGATAAGACTTGCTCAATTTTAGAACGTTATCAATTAGCGATGACTAATTCTCGCATCGGACGGTTGATGCAGGGTTAATGCCGGTCAGCGTATTTGCGTTTATGAAAGGCGGACAGAAACGAATTTGACCCCTGCGGGCTAGAGAGCGCCGCGCAAAGCAAGCTCTTCAAATCGGTTTCCCTTGTCCTTAACGTCCGCGCTGATACTTGAGGCTTGAAGCGAAACTGCAAGCGCCTCGCTTAGCTCGGTCTCAACGTCTGCTCCGCGTTCGGCATTCTCTGCGGCAGCTGGTCCTGCCTCTATCGGCAGTGCTTGTCGCGCAGGCATCGTGACCGCCATTTCGATTGGCGTCTCCGACCTGGATGCGCCGCCGTTCAGGACGGTCGCGGCCGTGCCCGGCTTCTTTTCGAGCTTGAAGATGTCCCGCAAGCGCCCCGCTGCGGAGGCACACTCGATATTCAGCTTATGGACATCGAACTGGATGTTGATTGCGTCGAAACGTGCGGCATGTAGCTCCTGATCGGCATTCAAGACATCGAGAAGAGTCCGCGTTCCCAGGTCGAGGAACTGCCTCTGATAAAGATCTCGGGTTTCGCGCATCAGCGTCTGTCGCGAGGCGAGTGTCGTGAGCAAAGCGCGCATTCCAGACAGCTGCGTGCGCGATTCCATCCAGCTCCGCTGCGCGCCTGTCCTGGCATTGGCGATGCCGGCCTCAGCGGACTGAACCGCGAACTGGCCAGCTTCGCTCCGGGCCTTATAAGAGCCGCCGTTGTAAAGCTTGCCGGTCAGTTTCAGACCGATCGTATAGTCCGGGCTGCCTGGTGAATTTCCGAGCAGATCCATGCTGCTACCGCCTTCAAGCGCCAGGGTGGGCAGGACATCGGCCTTGCTGAACCGCAGGTTGGCCTCGGCGGCCGTCTTCTTCGATGCCGCCGCCCGGACGCTCGGCACCGTACCCCAATCGGGCTCTTTGGCAGAGCAGGCATTGGGGAGGTCTGAGGGAATACTCGCTCCGAGATTGATCTTCCCGGACATACCCAACAGCGACGCCATGCTGCCCTGCCAGCGCTCCGACTGAGACCTGATCTCCAGTGCCGTGGTCTGGGCCATCTGCACCCGCGCTTCGGCCTGAAGCTTGTCCGATCTCGTGCTGGCTCCCTGTTCCGTTCGCGCGTTGACGAGCTCGAGGATTTCCTTCGTGTCGCGCACCTGATCGGACGCGACAACCGCCAGACTGCGGTTTCTCAGGGTTTCGAGGGACGCAAGCGCGGTGTCCCTGATCACGTTGTCGACCACGGCAATGAACTCGGCGCGCCGGGTTTCTTCTGTTGCCGTGGCACTGGCGACCTGACTGGAGACTTTCCCGAAGTCGTAGATCATCTGCGACGCCGTCACTGTCGCGGCCGGCTGAAAACCGTTCCCGAATGCGCTGCGCCTGCCGACATCGATCCCGCCCCCGATCGACGGAAAATATCCCGAGCGTGCATCCCGGATCGCCGCGCCTTGCTGGTTGAGTTCGCCCGCCGCCTGCATGATCGATGGCTGATAGTCGACCGCCCGCCGGACGGCCGCCTGCATGGTCAAAATCGTGTTCCGGTCCTTCACTGGGGGCCGAGAGCTCGGAATCGAAGCGGTCGCGATACTGTCGACCGATGTCGTCCGCGCCCGCGTCTGCGTCTGCGCGCAAGACGCAACGCTGAAGGCGAGCGGCACAAATATCGCCGTCCGGACAACACGGGAAAGCATGCTCATCGTATCCCCCAAGCCCGCAGGTCCAGACGGACCTGCAAAGACAAACCACCGCCGCTCGACTACTTTCCAAGTCGAAGCATTTCAAGCAATTCTAATATACGTCTGAAGATGGTTAATGACTGCTTAACTGAGACCTCGTCAGTCTCTGGAGCATGATGATTGTGTTGTCGGAGTGGGCGGGAGAAGGCCGCGCCGCGGGCCGGACGAGAGGGCGAAGCTAAACTGGCTTCTGGTAAATGCTATGCTCGACAATGCGGGAGTAAAGAAACCCTTATACTGCCTCCAATGGTTCATGGGATGGTGGTTCGAATGCCATCGAGGTTGCGGAAGTTACCTTCTCCGTCCCATCAGGACCGCGCTGCCACAGTCTGTCGGGACGACACCATGCGATGGACAAACATACCGGCAAGCATGGCCGCGACGAACAGTGCTGCTTCCCAGCGGCCTGTAACGAGAGAGGCGATTGCGGGACCCGGGCATAGACCGACGAGGCCCCAGCCGAGACCAAACAGTGCAGCGCCTGCGACAAGCGGACGGTCGATCATGCGGCTCGTCGGCACATGGAACTGGGTTTCGAAGACCGGTTTGCTGCAACGACGCCGGATCGCATAGGCAATTGATGACGGGATCAGTGCCCCGCCCATCACGAAAGCAAGTGACGGATCCCAGTTACCGGTCACATCGAGGAACGCCAGAACACGGGCAGGATTGACCATGTCGGACACGACAAGGCCAATGCCGAACAGAATTCCGCAGGCGATGGAGACGAGAATGCGCTGGGTCATCATGCCACTCCCATCAAATGTCGGGTGATGAAGACGGTTGCTGCCGCCACGATCATGAACGTTGCCGTCGCGACGATGGACCGGGGCGATAGGCGTGCCAGTCCGCAAACACCGTGGCCGCTGGTGCAGCCGGAACCAAGCCGCGTCCCGAAGCCGACCAGGAGCCCGCCTACCACAAGAAGGGGAGGCGAGGCGGTGATCGCGAACTCTGCGTGCCGTAACAAGGTAAAGGCGGCGGCAGCTCCACCGAGTATGCCAACCAGAAAACCGACCCCGAGCGGACTGATTCCACTGCCTGTCCATCCGACAGCAGATGCGGCCAGACCGGAAATTCCGGCTATCCGACCGTTCAGCAGCAGGTAGATCGCGGCGGAAAGGCCAATCAGAAGGCCGCCGGACAGCGGCCAGATAAAGCTGAGATCAGACATGGGTCGTTTCCTTGGCGCCGACAGCGCGTTGACCGATATCTTCAGATAATGGATGCCGTTGTCTTCGGCCAGGGGGAACTGGCGCGCAGTCCCCACACGCTCAAATGACAACGCAGCAGCAGCGCGGTACTGCTAAACGCGTGATGGCCGTAAGCGCGTCCGAAACGACGCCAAGCAAGTTCCGTTACGATGACGCAGCGGTGGACGCATGCGTTTAAGTCTGCGCGTGGGGTCTTCCTGCCGGGGCATGGCATCAGAATGCAAAGCCCCAGCGTAACCTGTCCCCTTCAGGTTCGAGCCATCCGGGAGACGTATGCTGCAACGTCCTGGCGAGGAAGAGGTCGCGACATCAGAAAGCCCTGAAGATCGTCGCATCCAAGCCGTTCAAGTTCGGCACGCTGCTCGATTGTCTCAACGCCTTCAGCCGTTATCTTCAGCCCTTTCGCTCTGGCCATGCCAATCATCGCAACAACAACGGCTCTGCTGCCGCTTTGGTGCATTTCGCCGATAAACGACCTATCGATTTTGATGCGATCCACCTCGATATTCTGCACGCGCGAGAATGAAGAATACCCGGTTCCAAAGTCGTCTATGGCAAACCGGACGCCTGCTTTTCGCAGCATGGCTATGGTTCGCTTCAGGTCGATTGTGTTATCCGCAGTTGCAGTTTCGGTCATCTCGATCTCAAGCCTCTCGGGGCTTACGTTCATGTTTGCGAGGGTCGTCAAAACCCGCAGACTGTAGCCGGGAGAACTAAGCTCAAGCGGCGAAGCGTTGATCGCAATAGAGATGCCGGGAAGATCAGCGAGAGTTCTGCATGCATTGTCCAGCACAAGGGCGCCGATGTCGTTGATCAACCCGATGTCCTCCGCCAGAGGAATGAACTGGTCGGGACTTATGTAGCCCATCGTCGGGTGCTTCCACCGAGCAAGCGCTTCGAGAGAACAAATGCTTCCGTCGGTCGCATTGAAGACTGGTTGATAAAAAGTCTCGAGCTGGGTCCTGGTCTCGACTGCAAAACGGAGATCGCTTTCCAACGCCCTGCGCCTGCGTAGCAGTTCGTCCATATGTTCACCAAACACCGCATGGGTATTCCTGCCGGCTGCTTTGGCATGATAAAGCGCGATATCAGCCTGGCGCGTCAGTTCGATTGGGTCACATGGGCCTGTTGCTAGAGCTGCTCCGACGCTTGCGCCAATGACGACATGCGTCGTTCCGATTTCGAACGGTGCCCGCAGTGACTGCACAATCTTCGATGCGAGATCTTCAGCATTCCTGGCATCATTTCCTCCCAGCAGAATGGTGAATTCATCGCCTCCCACCCGCGCCAGAAGAGCTTGCGGCAGGAGATCGCGCATCCGGTTTGCTGCCAAGCAGATCAGCTTGTCGCCAACCGGGTGACCGAACGTATCGTTGACAGCCTTGAAGCGATCAAGATCAACGAACAACACACAGTGGAGAGCCTCGGCGTGCCCGCTCGATAGTTGACGATTGAGTTGCTCGTTGAAGTAAGCGCGGTTTGCAAGCCCGGTCAGGGCATCGTGGGAGGCTTGATGTTTCAGTTCTGCGCGGCTCGCAGCCAGCCGCTCGGAGCGGCGCCAGATTGCACCTCCAGAAAAACTGGTCCCAGCGAAAAGTGCGATAAACGCGATAAAAAGGGCTGGGGCAGTGGCTTCGAATACATATTGTCCGGGTTGGAATGGGTTCCAACGGAAGTATCCGAAGACTTGCCCGTCTCGTGCGACCAAGGGTACGTACGCAACATTCCGTTCCCGAGGTCGCTTGGAGGTGAACTCCAGTTTGGCGAACTCATATTCGGTACCGATGGCCAGAGGAAGATCGCCGTCGAGAAAGCGTATGCTCACATGCAGCATTTCCTCGCCCGGCGTCTGTTCCAGATCACCGGTGTCCGAAACGATCGGCTTTATGCTGACCATTGCAGGTCGAAATCCGACATAGCTCAGATCAGCTTCGCCAATCGAAAGCGTCCGTTCGCTGATACCCTCGGTATCTTCGGCAAGTAGACGCGCTTGAAGCTTTTTAGCGAGCGGCAGGTAGGCGTTGCGGAGATCATCTGGGGTAGGGGAATATTCTGTCTCGGATGAAAACAGATATTGTACAGAGAGGTCCGGTCGAAGGACCAAGGCGCCATCATGCCCAAAATAGCTGTGCATCCATGAACCGAGGTTCGTCTCGATCCATTTCAGGTCGCCACTGGTTGCATGCCTCACGGCGTCGTCCCAGACAGTTGCGCTTTCCTGGTCATGCGCAATGCCAGCCGTCAGTTTCGCGACCGTAAGTTTCATGAGATCGCGCTGCCTTGCCGCGGCCACCTCATCGCTTGTAGCAGCCGCCCAACTCAAACTCAGTAAAAGCAGACCACAGACGACCAAAGAAACGAGAGCCGGCAGGCACCATCGTAGAAACCACTGACTCTGAAACTGTATCTTCATCCCGCAACTGTCATCTCTTATTTTACGTGATGGTAAAACAGAGGCTATTAAAGCACGGGTAAGTAAGGTGGTTACGTGTGCGTTAAACGGAGAAACAGCGGCACGACTTCCTCAGGCAACCTCCAATTAACGAGTGCGAAGAGCGGTTATGGAGTAAGCCTTGCCGCATGGCATTCTCCGGACAAATCCGCTGGGTTAACTGGCATGCGCGAACTGCCTACCAGGCTTTGCCTGGACAACACCCATCAACCATTCACGGGCGGCCCGAAGCCTTTTGGCGGGCTTCCAATCGGAAATTACCGCCACACAAACTGCGTCCAACACAGTGGTCGCGCGCTCTTGGAACTTCTGGTCGTGTGAAATTGCGGGAGCTGGTATTCAGTCACCATTCAGGCCCGATGACTAGTTTGACCTCCAACTTAACAATGGGAGGCATGGGCTCATGCTCGCTACGCGATGCAAAAGTGTCTTCGATGACTTCTCAGTCCGCGAAGAACAGGATGGAAACCTTGGAGTCGATAAGGAGCAACTTCTGTTGGCTTTCCATCAGGGAACCCTCGCCGCGAAGGCAAACCGCGATGTTGGCCACTGTCCTTTCAGCGCACTGACACAACCGTCCGAATTCCTCGCGTGGTTGGAAGGCTTTCAATGCTGTTCGGCGTCACGCTAGCGAATTCGTCGGAGCGGTCCTCCGGCATTGCATCTCTGCATGAGGTGGGCTGTCCAAGGATTTCTCTGTTTACGGCGAGACAGGCTCTTCGCCGTCAAGGACGCACTAGCACCGAGATTGCAGAAATGCCTTCGGAAAAGTTCGGTTCTGGAATGAAGTAACCCCGGGGCGGTGACGCTGCTTCGGGATATCAGTCCGGGAGCAACCGCCTGCCTCGTCCACTGCCAAAAGCCGATACGACGACGGTGGGACGCCTTCCTTCGTGAAAGATTTTCACTTGAATGATCGGCGATTGACCCTCGGGCTGCCTTGCTGCTTGCTCACCCAGCCAGCGTGGAGGCGCTGCCTTTGACTGCAGCTCACAAGGGGAGATCCAGGACATGAATGCGATCAGGAACGTTGCCATCGTCGGCGCAGGTCTGGTGGGGCAGGGCTGGGCGATTGTCTTCGCGCGAGCCGGCATGGACGTCACCGTTTATGATGCCCGCGAAAACGCCGAGGCTGTCATCGGCGCGCAGATCGACAAGGCCGTCGGCGATCTTGCGGCCGGGGGGCTTTGCGGCGACGTGTCTTTGGTCCTGTCGCGCATCCGTTTTGCGCGGAGCCTCAGCGAGGCTGTGTCGGGCTGCGACTACGTACAGGAGTCGGCGTTCGAGCGGATCGATGTGAAGCGCGAGGTCAGTCTTGCGATCGATGCGGTGCTTCCCGCCCATGCCATCGTCGGCAGTTCCACCTCAGGATTTCCCGGGTCGGCGTTCTATGAGGAGTGTGGCAACCGGGAGCGGTTGATGGTGGTGCATCCCGTCAATCCTCCGCATCTCGTGCCGCTGGTCGAAATCGTCCCGACGCCCTGGACTGCGCCACAGGCAGCGAGCCGTGTCCGGCGCCTGATGGAGGATGTGGGGCAGTCAGCCGTGTCGCTGTCGCGCGAAATTCCCGGCTTCGTGCTGAACAGGTTGCAGGGCGCCCTGCTGGACGAAGCGTTTGCACTGTTTGCGGAAGGCTATGCTACGGCCGAAGACATCGATCGCACGGTGCGCGACGGGCTTGGGTTGCGCTGGTCGTTCATGGGACCGTTCGAGACCATCGATCTCAACGCGCCGAAGGGGCTTGCAGATTATGCCGAACGGCTCGGGCCGATGTATGCCGGATTTGCCGATCAGCGCAGGGCAGACCGAGGCTGGGCGCCGGATGCGGTGACACGGGCGGATGCGGAGCGTCGCGAACTGCTCGCAGAGCAGGATCTCGATGCCAGACGCTCCTGGCGCGATGAAATGCTGATGCGGATCGTCCGGGCGAAGCAGGCGGTGGCGGACTAGTCCGCCGTCCAGCCGCCGTCGATCATCAACGCCGAGCCGGTCATCAGGGACGACGCGTCGGAGGCAAGGAAAATGGCGGCGCCGACGACGTCTGCCGGCTGCCCCAGGCGACCTAGCTTGATCTTGGACAGCGTCTCGCGGCGAAACTCCTCATCCTCGAAATACGAGGCGGTCATGGGTGTCTCGATAAAGGTGGGGCAAAGGGTATTGATGCGGATGCCGGCAGGTCCAAGTTCGACCGCCAACGCCTTGGTAAAACCTTCAATCGCAAATTTTGAGCCGCAATAGAGTGTCCTGTTGGCCGCGCCGACATGGCCCATCTGCGAGGACATGTTGATGACGGTGCCCCGCCTACCATGCCTCAGCATCACGGCCGTCACGGACTGGGCTGCAAAAATTGCAGCCTTCGTGTTCAGGCCGAAGACGGCATCGTAGTCGTCTTCAGTGACCTCGGTCAGCGGCTTGGGGCGATTGGTGCCGGCATTGTT
>Ga0213834_100600_pt1 | contig 15281 bp, 15 predicted proteins | sample SWPTP12_FD_160580 | JGI IMG/M metagenome (GOLD analysis project Ga0213834, IMG submission 160580) | Coastal seawater microbial communities from Marineland, Florida, United States - SWP TP1 #2 | ecosystem: Environmental > Aquatic > Marine > Coastal | place: USA: Florida | collected 2016-08-06 | reverse complement strand
CCAGTCGCTCGATCTGTTTGCCGAAGAACTGAGATTGGCGCAGGACCAGCTCTCCAGCATCACCGGGGAATTTACGCCGGACGATTTATTGGGGGTGATTTTCAGCCGCTTCTGTATCGGAAAATAGGTTGTCGCCAATGGTCGACATTCGTTGCCTATTTTTTCGGACTACGCCCTATAGTGCGGGTGATTCAGTGACTGTCATTGCCTAAAGTTGCCCATTGACACCCACAGTTCTTAAGTACACACTTCAGTACACAATCCCATGTGTACTCAAAGGTGTGTACTTAAATGCCCAAAGCAGCCATCCCTCTAAATGACAAGCGCATCAAGGCGCTCAAGCCAAAAGCGAAGCGATACCTCATCGCCGACGGTGGTGGCTTGGTGCTGGAAGTCATGACATCTGGCTCGATGGTCTGGCGCTACCGCTACTCACTTAACCGCAAGCAGCAGCCGTTAGTCACTATCGGCGACTATCCAGCGGTCAGTCTGCAAGACGCCCGAATCCGGGCACGTCGCTATGCCGAGATTGTGGCCGACGGTGTGTCGCCTGTTGCCGACGCTAAGAAAGACCGGGGCGCTACCAAGTCTCTCGATTCGGTGCGCGCCTTTGCCGATTTTTGGTACGAGTCAGAGATAGCCACTAAATCGCTGTCGTACCGCACCGTTACAAGGCGCGCCTTGGACAAGGATATTTACCCGGCCATTGGCAATAAGGCCCTGATGGAGGTGAATGCTGGTGACGTGCTGGCCATCTGCGACAAGGTGAAAGGGCGTGGTGCTCCGCAAATGGCTCTATTTACCCGCAATGTGGTCAAACGTATGTACGAGTACGCGATTTCGCGTCAGGCTGCGACAATTAATCCTGGCCAGCAGCTGGTTGCTCGTTACATTGCCACGCCTCAGAGTCGCACGCGCGTTCTGTCGCCCGATGAAGTCGGTGCGCTCCTACGTACCGTGTACGCCTCCGATATGAGCCGCGCCTACAAGCTGGCTCTGCACCTCCTTGTCGTCACGATGGTGCGTAAGTCCGAGCTGATCGAGTCTGAGTGGTCCGAATTCGATCTGGATGAAGGTGTATGGCGCATTCCAGCCGAGCGGATGAAAAAGGACCGTGAGCATTGGGTATACCTATCAGCGCAGGCCGTGTCCATGTTGCGCGAACTGCGCACGCTTTCGCACAGCGAGCGCTTTGTGTTTCCGATGCGGCGAGGGTACGAAGACAGACCTATCGCCAAATCGACGCTGAATCAAGCGGTGCGTGCGATGAGCTCCAATGTGCAACACTTCGTCATCCACGACTTCCGCCGCACTGCCTCGACGCATCTGCACGAGATGGGCCATTCGTCCGACGCCATCGAGAAAGCATTGGCACACTCGATTAAGGGCATTAAAGGCGTGTACAACCGAGCCGAGTACGCCGACGAGCGCCGCAAGATTTCGCAGCTATGGGCAAATTTCGTTGACGCGCAAATTGCCGAGGAGAAGAAGGTCGTGATCGGTAACTTTGCGCGCGCCGCGTGAAGATTTTCACGCCCCTGACGGAATCAGACAGATGGGAGTTGATGCGTGAGCTGTCCGCCAAGCGCAATTTTGGCGGCACTGAAGTGCATTGGTTATGGCAGCAAGATGACCGGCCACGGCCTCCGCTCGCTAGCGATGGTGGGCACTAGATGACGGCAGTTAAATGATCGATTTTATTTACCATTTCAGGGCAAACGGACCGTTCAAGTCTGTGCATCCCAGTTACAAGGACGACGGGAACGCCAGGGGAACCCTTGCTTGGCCCGCGTGGCCTCCGCTTAACGGTTCAGAAAACAGGTACTACTTTGGGTAAATTGCTTAGCCTAAAACAATGGGTGACGGTAGCTGCGGCCGCACGACAGATTTCAATCGTGTGCGACGACGAAGCCGACGAATCTGATGTGTTGCAGCTGGCTCTGGAGGGCCGCCTGAAACTATCGGTGAACTTCGTCAATCACGCTAAAGCTCGAATGGGAAAAATTGTCCCTGAGGATGAAGCTCCAACGCGCTGGGGATTTCTGTCCGAGCGAGAAATCAGCAGCGGCATTCATCTTGGCGACGGAACGGTACTCTTGCTGGATGATGAGGTCGTGACGATTGAAGGAATTTGGGACCTATTCATGAAGGGTTCCGAACGCCTCGACGTTGAACATGCATATCACCGCCTAACCAATGGACCAGCTGTCGACCTTCAATGCTTTGACGGCGCGTTTGTAACGCGACCTGATGGGTCGATTTGTCAGCTTCAAGATCATTTTAAGGGAGGGGGCGATGGAATTTTGAAAGGGGTGAGCTACTGCCCAGCGTTTAGCCTTCCGCTGGATAGCGTGTTGGTTGTTCGTACGAAAGCGCTGATCGAGTTTGAGCAGGCAATTAGCGGTGTCCAAGCAAACATCGAAAAGCCGTTATCGGCGACGGAACGAAATACGCTCTTGGTCATGATCGCGGCTCTTTGCAAAAAATCCAGCATTGCCCCTCAAGATCGAACCTCGGCAAGCCAGTTGGCACGGTTGATCGATGACATTGGCGGCAGCGTTAGCGACGAGACCATCCGCAAGGCGCTGAAGCAAATCCCCGATGCCGTGGCACGGCGAGGGAAATAGACTTTTTCGCCGAATTCGACTTTCAGAAAACCGAATTCGGTCATTCAAATCACCATCAAACCTAACCTTGCATCAATCCGCTGAATCATGGCGGCAACAAGCAAAGTTAGGCAACCATGGCACACCTCGCAGCCCCAGCAGCACCTTCCAGCAAGACTCTTCCAGCGGACGGCATGTCCCGCTGGCGTCAGATTGTCCCGTTCTCGCCCGTCAGTCGCGAGAAATTCCGCCAACTGGTCAATGCAGGTAAAGCACCGCCCGCGATTCGCCTTTCCGAGCGTTGCACTTGCTATTCAAACCGCGAACTCCACAGGTTCTTTGCCGACCCGCTGAATTATGTAGCGGACGTGAAATAGATGGGGGCGATGATTGCACGAAAAAGCGCGCTGTCCGTCCAGAGCGCGCCATTCCCATTTTGCGAGGCAATCGTTTGCCGGTGTCAGGGGAACCCTGTAATCGATTCGATGACCATTTCGCCTAAATCTTGGCTCTGAGGGCGTAGGTGAAGATATGACACACGTCCAGTTCCTGCGAATTAAGAAGCTAACCGGCAAGGCCATCATTGAAATAGCCGCCCGACACAATCACCGCGAAATTCTGGCCGAATTGGGAACTGCGTCAGGTGCGCACATCGACCCGACACGAGTTAAGTTCAATCGCGTATTGCGTGGCCAAGGCACAGCGGCAGGCGTGGCAAGCCATGCCAAGACGCTAATGGACACGGCTGGCATTAAGGCAATGCGCAAGGATGCGGTACGGGCGCTGGAGGTTATTTTTAGCTTGCCGGCTGATTCGTCCATCGACCATGACCACTTTTTCAATGAGTCCGTCCAGTGGGCGGGCGAGCACTTCGCCGTGCCGATTATTAGCGCAATCGTTCACAACGACGAAGCCGCGCCACATTGCCATGTCCTATTGTTGCCTCTGGTTGATGGACGAATGGTAGGTAGTGACTTAATGGGCGGGCGCGCTAAGCTGTTAGCTATGCAAGCTGACTTCCAGGCCCAGGTAGGTCAACGACACGGACTGACTCGGCAAGTGGCGCAGAAGAGTGCCAGCGCCGCGACACGAAAGCAGGCGATAGAACGCGCGTTCGATGTGCTGGAAGCAAATAGCGGACTAACTGCACCTGTGCTGCGGGCACTGCTTGCTCCCCATGCCAGCGACCCGGCACCACTTCTCTTGGCGCTGGGCTTGGCAATGCCAGCACCGACAGCCATCAAAAGCGAGTTTGTAAAAATGATGACGAAGCCGTGCAAGCCAGAAAAGCCTATAGGGTTTGGAAAGTCGAAACCTATAGGGTTTGATGACTGCCCAGCATTCGAAAATGAGCAAACCCTATCCTGTGTAGGGTTCGACAAATTTGCGTCGCCATTTGCACGTTCAAACGAGCCAGCCGGCGTTAGCAACGGACTGCAATGATGAGCAAAGCGAACGCGGTGAGACAGGAGAACGATGAGCGAACAGGGCGGAGAGTTCAGTCTGCCTCTGGTTTAGCTGTATCGAGCTACCTTTTTCTCGAATTCGGCAATAAACCAGTTTTTCGCAGCGATCTTGGCCTGCATGATGAGGGGGTAGTAAGTACATTCCGGAGCGGTGTACTTCCTCGCCAGCGCAGCAAGACGGTCGGTTACGGCCTTGTCGTAGAAATCCACGTCGCCGGTTGATGCAAGTGCGAGAAAATCCCCATCAGCCGATTCTTCAAACTCTTGCGCTTTGTTGGTTTCGGCGGTGGCGGGCGCTACCTGCACTTCTGGCTCGTCTTCGCTTTCCTCCTTGATGCCTTCCGGCAGTTCTCCCTCGATAAACAGGTTGAACACCAGCTCGCTATCCGATACACCGTCGTTGGAAGGCAGTGCTGCGCTGCAGTCCCTCTCTTCAAGTTCGTCTAACAAATCATCCAATGTCGGGTTGACGCTAATACCAGCCTTTTCGGACTGGCAAAACCCGTACAGATCAGCCGGTTCCAACGTGTCAAATCGAATCAGCGCGCCACCAACTCCTGAAATAGAATTCAGGGCGAGGTAGTCCTTGAAGTACGCAATTGCGTCGGCGCTGCCGCTATATTGGACACAGCTCTCCTCGTCGTCGCTCCATTCGGCTTGAAACGCCCCGAATGGTGTAACTGCTGTGTAAGTCGTGGTCATTATGAGTTCTCCGCACCGACGTTTCGGTAAATTTTTTTTGGTATTCCAGACGTAGTCCACGCTGAAATGGTTCCACACGCATTTCACTCGTACCTTAAGCGACCTACCTCAAAGAGCCCATCGTCCACAAGCTCGCCGTCTACCAAACGGAACAAGCGCAACTCCTTCTTGTTCTTGGAACCAATGCCGACCATGAACACGCGGCTATAGTGCATGTGCACGGCCCCGGCCTTTTCCTTGTCATACTGCTGGAGCTGTGGCCCCTTGAACTCGACCAGCGCCACGCCGTCGCCGGTTTTGCGGTCTTTTACAGCCACTAGGAAGTCAGGAAAGAACCCGACGCCGTTGGACCAGCGGTACAGCGCCACTGATTCTGGCTGTCGCACGGGGTTACGATGCCACCAGGACACGTCGGGCGACGTGTCTAGTATCTCGGCGAAGCGCAGTTCTTCCGCTGACAGGTCGGGTGGGAAGACGCCGTACACGTTGCGCCTGGCAAGTTCTAAACGATACTTGGACTGATAAACCGGGGGCAGCGCACGGGATTGGGACTGAATTTGGCTGGCACGGCAGCGCTTGTGCGCCTGCCGAATCAGGTTTGGGTTTCGGACCAAGACCAGTTCCAGTTGCTGGGTCAGGTCCTCGTCGGATTCGGGCTGGTTAAATCCACCGGCTTCCAGCGCGCCACGGAAACGTTGGCGTAACGCCTGGAGGAACCGACGGCTGTCCACGTCTGGATACTCGAAGGCGATCTGTCTCGCCCGCTGCGCGACACTGACGGTTGACATCTTGGCCCACACATCCACATCGTTCGGAGTATCGGTAGCTTGGAAAATGTCCACCGTCCGCATGACCAGTTTGGTCCGGCTGCGATCGCGGTCGGCCAGCACACTGGTGAAGTCCACGAACGACACTAATTGCGCTTCAAAGTCGTCGGGGTTTGTTGGCAGGACTTCCGTCACCAATGATGGCAGTCCTTGAACCTTCAAGGGGTAGTCGTACTGCTCTTCCGCATCGAGCTTGAATGCACGGACCAGTGCTGTCGGCCCTTCCTGTACTCCGTGAGACAAATCGCTCTTGGTCAGTTCCGGAAACAACGCGGGCGTTTCCTGTAACAGTGGAGCCGCATTCTGACCCTGCCACGTAGTTAGGGGCTCCGCATACTTGCCGTCTGGCGTCAGTGCTGGGACGGAATAAACAGAGTCGTGTGGTGGAAAGATCGTAGCCGTTTGACCTGTTTTCACGACTTGCACAAACGACGAATCTACCGTGAATGTGACGACCGTTTCGGGAACGGGATTCGCGGTGTGGTCCTGGAGCTTATTGATGACGGTTGCAGCTCCCGTCAGGCCCTCTTGAGCCTCGCGATTAGCCAAGAACACATACCCGTAGTTCAACACCTGTGGAGCACCTGAGCGGCGCTGCAGCAGCGGATGCACACGCATGATGCGACCAACTACCTGGATGCCAAAGTTGGCGTCACGGGTGCCACGTAAGGCGGCCAGCGTGAAGGCGCGTGGCGCATCAAAGCCCATTGCAATCGCCATCTTGAAAACCAATACTTCGACCGCCGGGTCCTGCGCCAGCGCCTGCAAGTTCGGGTCCGGCTCTTCGGAGACATGAACCCTCACCGCCGATTCTGGAAATTTCAGCGTCCCCGTAAGATAGGCGCAAGCCTTCTCCAGTGCTGCGCCCCCGTTTGGCACCTGCACCAGCATCAGCGGAGTGAGCTTGACGCCGTTCTCGGCCAATACGCTCTTGATGTGACGGTGCATGGCCGCGCACTCGGAGAGGGCAACTTCCTCAAAATCTACCAATGCTGCGTCGTCGTGATTACCAGCTAAAAATTGTGCTGTCTTTACCCCGAACTTTAGCAATCCCGCTTGGTAGCCTTCATAGCGCGTAATGGTGGCCCACTCGGATGAGCCGCCCAACTGATAGCCGGTCTTGTCGGCGAAGCTGGCGACATCCGTGTCTCTCGGAGTCGCGGTCATCATCAAGGTGTAGTCGGGTTCCAGCACGTCTGCGAAGAAGCGGTAAGCTTCCTTGGCCTTTACGAACCCATGATGCGCCTCGTCCACCACTACCCCGACTCGCAAGCCCAAGGCGCGAGCCTGCGCGATAAGGTCATCTACCGACAGACCATCGTCGCCGGTAGTGCGGGCTAATCGCGACTCCTTCGTTTTGGTTGCCACCGTCTGCCAAGTAATAACAAAGAGCGCCCCTGACGCCAACTCATCCGGCGTCCGTTGGTGCTCGATGTTCAGTATTTTCAGTTGAGGGGCTTGACGTTGAAGACTAGCGGCTGCCTGGTCGATGAGGGTCGCATAAGGCGCAAACCAGAACCAAACTACGTCATCCAGCGCAGAAAAACGGGCGACTGTCTCAGTCGCAATCAACGTCTTGCCAATGCCGGTCGGTGCTTGCAGCATGACCGCCGCCGATTGCTTGCGGAGCTTGCCCAACTCCTTTGGATTCGTCAGGCGGTTGTAGTCATCGCGCAGGTTTTGAAAGCGCGTCACGATGGCGGTTATGTGCCGCTCTTGAAACACCAATGGGTCGATGCGGCTCATGCTTGTTCCCCTCCTAGCTTGCCGAACCTGAAGCCGCGCGTCAGGTCTACGGGTACTTCGCGCAGGTTGTTTTCATTGACCATGCCCGTCAGCGCTGCGGGGGTCCAGGTATAGACGATGGCTTCCGGGTGCATGGCCAGCGCCTCACTCAAGGCTGCTTTCATTTTGGCGGTTGTGGCGGGCAGGTAGACAAGCACTTGCCCATTCCAGTCCGACACCGAGGCCAGGGCTCCCCGCTCCGTCAGCGGGTGATGGTGCTTCATCTGGATGTAGGACCAAACAAGGCCGTCGTCCAACCGCTCTTCCATCCGGTGGGGCGGTATTTGCTTTGCACGCACATAGGCGAAGCTACCGCCCAAACCTTCCACTTGTTCGCCCTTAGCAGACGAGTAGCCTTCGGCAGCGCGCCGCACGCGGGTTGCGCACACGTCACGGCACAGGTTCTTGTCGGGTTCCGACTCAGTGGCCTCAGTGCTCGACGCAAGAATGAAACGGCGTTCGCCTCCGTCTTCCTTGTTGAGTTGCATGATCGCTTGGGCGAGCGTTCCCGACCCAGCGAAAAAGTCCAGCACCAAATCACCTGGCTTCGTCGCTAGACGCAAAATGCGATCCATCAACTGCAATGGCTTGGGCGTAGAGAACACATCCTCGTTACGTTCCTTCGGCAATATCTCGTTGAGCTGCTTTTTCGCGTCCTGCGTGTGGCCCACGGCGTCGTACGTCCACAGCGTCTGGGGTACTACACCTTGCTTGACCTCAGAGAGAAACCGCTTCAGGGCGGGAATGTTGTTCCCATCCTTGCCCCACCAGATGCGATTGTCGGCATCCAGCTGATCGAACTTCGATCGCGAAACACGCCAGTAGGTCCCCGCTGGCGGCCCTTCAATCACGCGGCCCGAAGGGCAAGTAATCGGATAGCGTCCCTCGCCATAGTAATTTCGTGCGGTTAGGTCGCTAGGCTTCCAGGGGCCTCGGCTGTCTTTGTCCGCGTTCTTGTAGGCCCGATCTTGCTCTGCCGAGCGCGGCAAGGGATTTGGACGCCAACGCTCGCGGTTAGCGGCATAGACAAGCACGTATTCGTGATCGTCCGAGAAGTGAACAGCGGTGTTCTTGGGCGAGTAGACCTTCTGCCAGATGACATTGGCGATGAAGTTATTTTCGCCGAACACCTTGTTCATCAAAAGCCCAAGATTGAACAGCTCGTTGTCGTCAATCGACACGAAGATTACGCCGTCTTCGTGCAGCAGGTCCTTTGCCAGCCGCAACCGCTGGTACATGAACTCCAGCCATGTCGAGTGCCGGTAGCGATTGGTCGTGTCGAAGTAGCTGTCGTTGTAGACGAAGTCCTTTCGTCCGGTGTTGTACGGAGGGTCGATGTAGATTAGCTTAACCTCTCCGGCGTGCGTGCTAACCAGGTGCCGCAGCGTGTCGTAGTTATCGCCTTCGATGATGAGATTGCTCCAAGGCGAAGGGCCGCACGAAAGGGTGGGGTCCAGTTCCAGGCTCACAAAGTCGCGGTTCAGTGCTTCGTCATGTGCAATTCCGTGCCGCTCCCAAACCAAGCCGTATGGTGTCTGGCTGTCACGCCGCTTCAGCAATTCAACTAGCGCCTCGCGGGTCAGGCTTTCGTACTCTGTTGACATCCTTGCATCTTTCCTCATCGAATTATTGGGCTTTATTGTACGTGACGCATTTGGGAAATCCACTGTCCCTGGCCCGCGCTTGGTCGCGTATATTTGCGCGCACATGCAACAACACTGGGGATATTAATGGCGTCAAAAAATTCTGAGCGCCTAGCGGCGCACAAGTGCAAGTTACAGGCTGATGGATTCAAGCGCCTGTCCGTTTGGATTTGCCCCGAGCTGGCGGTAATACTGACTGCCGAACGGCGACCGGGCGATTGCGGCGGACGTGTACTGGAGCGCCTGCTGCTCGGCGCGGCCAAATCCCGTCCGAAGTACGAACGGTAACTTTCCCCTTCTGATTTTTCTTACACTAACGCGCCTGTGCGCGCGCGTGAGGGTGGAAACGCTACGTTTTGGGGAACAGTGGGCTGCGAAGATGCGCTGTAGGAAACGCGCCCGCCGCATCTTCGGGCGGTGGCCTTAGCGTCGCACAGGTCTGCTCTACTCGACTAGAACATGGAAGTAACGGCGCTATGGGCCTCTATTCTGTACCGGCCCATCGACTGCCGGGTTGTGCGATACGTCCCGTCTTCGCTTCTTCGCATTGCTGCAATAGTTTGATCTTTTCAGTCATCGGTAGATCGTCAAAGTCAGGGACATCGGCCCCGATAATTTTGACAGGGCCGTTGCTTGTTATTATGTAGCCGTCATCACCATCGACTTCAAGTAGCTGGAATGAACTGCCGCACGAATCGCAATAAAGCTCCGTCGTCGCATGTGGAGGAACCCATGTTTTTGTCCTCCCACACATACAAGTAAGCGGAATTGAAGCCGGTGAACCAATCAGCCCAGTTTTAACGAAGAAATAGTATTTCGAATTGCGACTAACAACGGCTTCAGAGAGTTCTTTGGCGGCAAGGTATAACGACGTAGAAAATCCTTCTGCCTTGGAATTAAGCATTAGTTTTTTCAAGCTTTTGACCAGACTCGGAATGTATATGGAAACTAGCGCCTTGCATGCAGTTTCAAGCACTTCATACTTCAACTCACTAAAATTCTCAGTACTTGGTAGATATGGACCATCATCGTCGCCAAAAATTACTTCTGCGCCTGGTGATGAGGTGAAGAACGTCGATATATAGCCGATGTGAGTGAATTCCGAAGAAAACTTGAATAAGTTCTTCAAATCATCAGGTAAGTCTAGGTCTGTAGGTAGGCCAACCTCCGAAAAAAGAAAGTCAACTTTCTGAGCAAACGTAGTGTGATTGCATTCGGTGATATGAGACTTTGCCCAGTCTTTAAACTTTAAGGTTGCAAACTCGTTCAATGCACTTTCCACTTCTGGATTGAATAATGCATGAGCCAGCGACTTCGTCGCGTACTTGTTAAAACTATTGAGTGAAACGAGTACGTGATAATTGAATGACTTCGGATCGAGAAGACATAGCTGATAGGAGTCCGAAACGATGCTGTCTATGTACTGACGAGTAGCAGTAACTAGATTGTTGTAGTCATCGAAACCTCGTGAAAGCGCTGATACGTTTTGTACAGTGATGTGCGCTCGGTCATCTGGCGTCGTAAGGGCTGACAGCTTATCAAAGACTGAAAAACTGTTCAGTTGAAGTCGGCTGACTATCGGAATGAAGGCGTTCAGGTCAGTGCTGGATTTGAACTGGGGTGTTAGCAGGGAATCGTTCTTGAGAGCAGACTCTATTGCTCCGTGGATGAATCGCAACGTACCGATGGCATTCGAGAAAGATTTATTCAAGAAAGCTATGTTGCTACAGAGAACTCGATAGTTACTCAGAGCTGCGGAGTTCTGACGCTGAGTCAGGTTTGACGAAATCTTCTTCAGAACATCAATCTCGTTCATAGCAGTCCCTATCCCCCTCAATCGCCATTAAATCAACTATCTTAATATTATTATTCGTGCCCGAAAGCCGGCTGAGCAGTCTGCTAACGGAAAAAATTTCCAGTTCTATTTGCGATTCTTGACGCACTCGGTCCAACTGATATTATCGTTGGTGCCGTCACTTTTATGGATTTGAAAACCGACAGTGCCCTTCTCCTGAACGAGCACTTGGATTCTGTCCACTCCAGGAGAAATCTTCTCTGGATATGACGGATGGCTTTCGAAAAGCGAAAGACAGAATGCACAATCTTCAACGGTCAGGAAGTCGCCGATTGCATACTTTTCAACGAGCGACCGAATGTAAGCCGTGAGGTCGCCCTTTTTTGGGAAGACCTGGCCATTTACGTTCACGCTGATTGCTCTTCCCATATCAGTGTTCCTTTTTGTTGATTCAAATTTTACCCGTTAGCCTGCCGCCTCCCGATGGCTCAAGATGGAAGAATGCCTGTGAGCGTGGGACCTGATTGTATGCCGATCGATTTTTCTTCATGGGTGAACTTCCGGCCAACGATGTATTCGCTTGTATCCAACTCCGGGCATACACTCATTGTTGTCATGATGATCTGATGAACGACTTGCGACTGCCTCGAACGGCGGGCGATAATTTTTTGGAAGTTGTAGCTGCGCTCGACTTCCATGCCGCCATCTTCGACACCGTCGAGGATCAGCAACCGAGGATAACGAAAATAAGGCAGTTCCAGCGACGACAACAAGAGCGCCAGATGAAAGCCATGGCGAAGGAACACCATCGAACTCGCTGAAAACTCACGTTGCCCATCAATCGACAACTGATTCGCACCAAAATCGATGTTGATGGAATTAGCGAACTCGAACTCAGCTTGGCGAGAAAGGTCATCTTTGATAATCGACTTCAAATTGTTCGCGACGGAGAGATAGGCCGAGTTACGCCGACCTTCCTGTTCTCGGGTGACCGCTTCTATTCGCCCCTTAATCCATTCTTGTTTGGCTTCGATTTCGCCAAGCTTGTCGGTGAGCCTTCCAAGTAAATCAGCGAGTTTCTTTAACTCCAGTGCGTTCTTAATCTCCTGCTCTTTAGCGCCGATCTCCTTAGAAATTGATTGCATCAGGATATGGTCGGGTGAGCGCCAATTGGCTTGATTTCGTTTGAACTCCGCTTCTAGCGATTTCAGCCGTTTTTGGGCGGCAGGGATATCCAAGATGATCTTGTCGAGCTCTTCTAATTGCTGGACACGAATAATCCCGGACTCCCGCAATTGCAAGGCCAACTCGTTTTTCATTCGAGCCAATTGAGAGCGTGCAGAATCCTCAGGTACATCGGATTTGCAGAGGGCGCAGGATGAATGATTGCCTTCGGGGGGCTGAATCTTTGTGAAGCAACTTGGGCAAATCGAGAAGACCGCAGTCCCAAGATAAGATTCCGCAGCAGCAGACTCTTCAAGGCTGAACATTCTCTCTTCAAGTTCTCGAAGAAAAAGTTCTGAATCGGCGATTTCAGTTTCGAGATCGCCTTTTTTTTCTTTCAGAATGGAAAGGGCCCTGTGTGCCTCGGTAAGTTTCGCACGGAGCTCGTTATCTTCCTTCGACGACGACGTTTTAGAAGCTGCACCGCTATCTATATTTTCAAGCCGGGATTGGAGGAATAAAATTTCGCTTCCCAGTGTCTGAATTTGATTGTCTAGGAATTCGAGAGATATATTCGTGCCTGAATTTCCAAACGTGGAAAAGATTGTTTTGATGCTGGTGCGAATCGCAGATGCATCCTTGTCCGCTGCGGACTCAAGCAATTTAAGGTCATATAGCTCGGTCGAGTCAATTCCCAGCAAGTAGTCGCCGACTGCTGCGCGAGTGATGCCTCGGTCGAAGCGGTCGAAGCGAAAGAGGTCGGAGGAGGGTGTCTCTTGGTCAGAATAGATCAGGCGCATAAGCTGGTGCATTGTGATGTTCGACCCACCTTCGCCACGGAGCTCTGGCATGTCGAGCAGCCGGAACAGGACCTGAGAAAAACTCTCTTTCATTTCACTTCGTTTGAAAGGGAACTGCTGCCACAGCGAGGCTCCCGCCCTTAGCGCGCTAGGCATTGCACCCCAAAATATTGAAAGCGGCCGCATGAGCTGGGTACTGATACCCCGTCGCAAGGTAACCACCGCATCGTTGGCCGTTACTTCCAAGTAGATTTCGTCGCAAAGTTGGGCGATTTGGTTGAAGCTGATGCCTTCGGAGCCAAGCGCATACGCGATAAATCGAATAGCAGTGGTCTTGCCTGAACTATTTTCGCCGGCAATTATGTTGAGCCCGGCATGAAATGGAATGTCCATGACCGACCGGCCGTCTTTTATCACCACCAAGCGATTGACGAGGATGGTCGGCTTATGCAATGTCATATCGGTGTTCTATGAGGTTGGAGCGATGTTTGAGTCCGTTTTCGCCCGTGGCTGGAATTGCGAGAAAGTCCGAAAGCAGGAATTTTCCAATTGTCGTTTGCCGTGCTTGAAAGCGCTGGGTGGCCGACGCTAGCTCGTTGGGGATGGGGAGTTTTGTGAGTTCAATGATCCCTTTTTGAAGCGCCACGTCTTGAATAAGGTTGGAAGCAACAAGTCCGCTAAGCGCCGCAAAAAAGATCGGGCGCATGCGTTCGAAAACAGCGCGATTGCCGTTGGCATGCCTATAAGGGTTTTCGGTCTCCTTCACTGCAGCGCGTAAGGGCTTGAACTCCGCCGGGAACTTGAAGTTCGCCATTTTGTACGGGTAGGCTAAGAAGTAGTCCGTAATCCGAGCGGCATCGACCGTTAGCTCTGCGCCACGCGCAGTCGCGGAGATCGCGATCGCCAATATCCTGACGGCCGTGTGGTAAGGGTCCAAGGCCGGATCATAGATCAGCATGCATCCCACCTAATATAACAATTGCCGGCCAGAAAGTAGACCAAGCCTTGAATGTCCATTTTGTCCAAATTTAGCGGATTCGATTCGAGCATGCTAAGCGCAGGTGCAATAACCTTTTCTAACATCGCGGCGTCGATCGTCGCTCGTGAGGCTCCGTCCTGAACTAGAGGAAGAACCGTTTGTTCAAAATTCACCACAATCTCGGCCATCAAGAACGTATAAATGGTCTGCGCCGACTTCGAGCCTTGTTGGCGCAAAATAGCTTTATAGGCCGACTGCTTTTTGACGAGTGCGTCTTTGATCAGATAGTCACGCCCGGAGGCTGTAAGCTTTGCTTCCAATCCCCGCACGTCCGAGTTGGTTTGATTCGACAGAAAGTGTTCGAGCTTTTCAGTCCAGGCCATTAGTGTCTGATCAGCAAGCGTTTCCGCGAGATACTGCTCGACGAGTTTGGTCATGGCGGTCGGTTCGCGCGCCGCGTGATAAGTCTTAACGACATCCCTGCCGGCTGCGTCGCCGCCAATCGTGTTGTTTTTGACTGTGGTCATCAAACTCGACATCTGAGCTTAGTTCTTTGTAATGTCGCGACCAGCGATGTCACCACCTGCAGTGTTGCCCTTGACAGTGGTGCTATTTTTCGACCTGTCGACAATTACCTTGATGGTCCAACCAGCGAGCAGGCCCCCTAAGAAACTCAAAATCTGTGGCAAATACTGCATGAATACCTCCAAATGTTGTGTGACAGTGCCACATTATCGCTGTTCCAAACAAGTTCATGGAGGAATTTGTAGTTTGTTCATTATGTTATGCAATGCAGATTTGTGTCGCCAGTGTGGGCAAGGCGCTCCGGGAAACAGTCGAGGCGCGGCGAGGGGGCTTTGGCTTCTCGGCTTGCATGGCTCGCCTAGTCGCAGCGGAGCTGGTGACGAATCGACCTAGCGGCGTGGGACAGGAAAATGTGGCAAATCTTTGGAACAGTGCTCTATACAGTGCCAGCCTAGCTGCATCCTCATGGGTATAACAAGGACTGAAGCCACGCCCCAATGCCGTCAAGGCACTACCCTTTACAGCACATTGCCGGTTAAGTTACCCTGGCCGTAAGGACTTGCTGCAACGACGGCTCGTTGCAGAGTAGGGCGATCAGCGAAAGACCTGTGCTATCGACAGAATCAAGTAGCTCCGTGCTTCCACCCAAGTCCCTCTACTCCCTCCTTCGCAACACCGCCAACACGAGGCCATATGTAGCAACTGCCTGCACGGCTGGCGCTGGTTGTCTCGTACATGCCATCAGGGGGAGAAAACCATGAACGGACCGATCCTTTAGTACACAAGTTAGTACACAAAATGATCAGTCTTGGCACAGTGCCTGTCAGTAATGGCTCTGTGGTTCGTCATGAGTTTATGTATCGAAATAAGCCAGCGCCCGCCCGTGCTACCCTTGAGCCCGAACCCAAGGAGCGAGCATGGCTGACCAACACCCCTTCCGCGCGCGGCGCGTCTTTCTCGTCGCTTCCAGCCTGCTGGCGGCGGCGGCC
>Ga0213834_100592_pt1 | contig 15509 bp, 13 predicted proteins | sample SWPTP12_FD_160580 | JGI IMG/M metagenome (GOLD analysis project Ga0213834, IMG submission 160580) | Coastal seawater microbial communities from Marineland, Florida, United States - SWP TP1 #2 | ecosystem: Environmental > Aquatic > Marine > Coastal | place: USA: Florida | collected 2016-08-06 | reverse complement strand
GGACGCACGCGGATCCGCTTCTCTCTGATGCCTGAGACGATCGCCAAAGTCGTAGACATCAGGACGTCTCCCATGCCGGAACGGATTGCAGCGATAAACGACTTCGTTTCTGCTGGATACGAAGTGCATGTGAACTTTTCCCCGGTCATCGTCCATGAAAACTGGAAATCAGAGTGGAAGGCACTGTTTGTCGAACTGGACGAGGCCCTTTCGCCAGCGGCAAAGGCGCAGCTCAAGTGCGAGATCATTTTCCTCACCCATAACGCCGGGCTGCACGATGTTAACCTGCATTGGCATCCGCGGGCTGAGGAATGGCTTTGGCGACCTGATATACAAGAACAGAAGTGGAGCCAGTCCGGCATGTCGAACTTGCGTTACAGAGCGTCATGGAAGCGACAATGGCTAGATCGATTTGTCGGATGGCTCGGTGAGTCGTTGCCATATTGCGAAGTACGCTACGCGTTCTGATTTACGACGATCGCTGAACCAGCGTGACCAACACTTCGGAGCAAAGCGGACCGGTCGTAAAGTGCCAGGAGTCGCATACCCTGTCATCTCGCGACCACCTTCGATGGTCGGAGCTACCCCTTAGGTGCTAGTATGGTCGTGAGTTGAACAAGTGCTCTCATCACGGTAGGATTGCATCTTGCCAACTCAAGCCACAGCAACCCTCGTTTTGCGCTTTCGGCCCGCCACCTCCCGCCGCGCATCCATACTCGGCTTGCATGGCTCAAGTCCGAGCTCCGCGAGCGTCGCAAGAACCGATAGCACTGCGAATGAGCCAGACGAATAGATTATCTGCTGCGCTGAACGACGGGTCGTCACTAACTCGGCTTCGCGCAGCTTGCCCAGATGCTGTGAAAGCGCTGACTGAGACATACCGAGGTCTTTAGACAACGCGTTTACGTCCCACTCCTCGACGGTGATCCGACGCAAAATCGCAAGCCGGATGGGATTCGCCAAAACACCGAGAAGATCGGCCGCCACCGCATGGTCGAATGTGTACGGCTGGTTTTTGTCCTCACACAAGTTCCAACTCCTATAGAACAATATCAGGAACCTTGGTCATAGTTCAGCACTGTGTGCATCAAAAAAACATCTCGTTAGTGTCTTCTGGAAATTCGATACGCGAACGTGCCAACCACTCTGGCTTCGCCGACGTCAGAGGTGCATCTCGACGGCAAGCCGGACAGGGGCGTTACGAACGTCCGCAAGACGTTCATTCCCCACTGGCAGCGGTGGCTCCGAGTCTAGAACCGTTGTCTTGTTCCTGCAACGGCATTCAGCGAGTATGAGCAGACGGCCGATCCTGCCACGGGAAAGAAACCGCTTCGATGGTTCGTTGTCGGCGAGGATCAGCCGCTGTTCATGCTTGCAGGCATCCATACGAAGTGAATCGGCTCACGGGGACCGATCAAGGCGCCGCGCGAGGGAGAACACGACCTCTACGCCTTCCTGACGACTGACCCCAACGAGATCGAAAAACCTATCCATCCGAGGGCCATGCTCGTTCTTTTGACAACGAAGGAAGAATGCGAGATTTGGTTGACCGCGCCGTGGAGTGAGGCAAAGGCCCTTCAACGTCCCCTGCCCGCCGAGCGAATGTTAGTGCTGCCACGTTACACGGAGGTCGGTGGCCTCGGGGGGCTTCCGGCACAGACGAAAGACTTGTTCGGCTGATCTCGCTTGCTCATCATTCAGCTAACGATCGCGGTGGGAGGACTAAACGCTCACTGGATCGGTGCTGTAACGACGACCCGCAGACCAGGCGCATTGTCCTCCTCGTCGATGTTGCCTTCAAGACGGTCGATGATCGCCGCGAGGATGCGAGAGCCGAAACCGCCTCTCCCGCCCGTGGTCTTCTGCTTGCCACGGCCGACATCGGAAACGATAAGGCGGAACGAGTTCCGGTGCTGTTCGAGCTTTACCGCGAGTGGTCCCGGCATGCCATCGTAGGCGTATTTCTGCGCGTTGATGACCAGCTCGGTGAGGATCAGGCCAACATTGACGGCCTTGTCGATGGCGATAAGGATTGGCGACAGGTCGAGTGTCAGGTTGTCCTGCCACCTCTCGTCCATCGACGTCGTCATCTCCTCCATCAGGCTTTCGATGTAGCGCGACAGGTCGATGATCTCGACGCTTTCGTCCTGATAAAGGCGACGATGGACGAGCGCAACGGCGTTCAGTCGCTTCTGCGCCTCGTCAAGGTTCTGCCTTACCTCTCCGCTCGTCGCACCACGCGCCTGCAGGCGCAGGAAGGCGGAGACGAGCTGGAGCGAGTTCTGGACGCGATGATTGACCTCCTTGAGAAGGTAGTCCTTCTGAGAAACGAGTCCCTGGTTCTCCCGCAGGCTAATTGTCAATTCGCGGTTCAGTTCGCGCAGGCGCTGGTTATTGCGGTACTCGAGCATCAGACGCACGACGCGGCTCGCGGACTCGACCTCAGCATGTGACCAGGGTCTCGCCTTGCCTCTGACGTCTTCGCTCCAAGCCTCGAACGACGAGCGCGGCGTCAGGACCGCCGCGGGATCGTGCGCGGTGTCCTTATGCGGATTGCCCGCCCATTTGAGGACTTCGACGTGTTCGGCGCGGAACCACATCAGGATGGTCGGTACTTCTGTTGACATAGTGACCGCCAGCAATCCGCTGGCTACGTCCGTGAAAGCCAGTGCCTCTGCCCAACTAACAGACAGGCTGGGCGTGGCATAGGCCTGCTGCGAGGCCGGAACCCTCACGTGATCGGCCAGCTTGCGGATATCGATGGGATCGGGTGTTTTGCCATATGCAAAGAGTTCGCCAGCCTGAACCGCGGCGAAGCCGTCCGCATGCAGCATCTTCGCGATCTTTTCGCCGGATTTGGCAAAGAGTTCGTCGAGGGAAGTCTCAGGTCCGAGCAATGCCAAGACAGCGTCCTCCTGCGACCGCAGGCGGATTCGCTCCCGATGAACCTGGGCATCTTCCTTCGCCTTGATCTTTCGCGCGAGGGAATTCGCGAGCGTCTGGCATCCCATGCGCGCGGTGAGAGCAATGGTTCTTGGCTGGTGATGGTGGCAGGCGATGAGGCCCCACAGCACGTTGTCCTTGATAATCGAGAAGGAGGCTGATGCCTTCACGCCCATGTTGTGCAGATACTTGATATGGATCGGGGAGACGCTCCGCAGCGTCGAGTCGCTGAGGTCGATACCGCGCAGGTCGCGATCCGAACGGATCGGCTGCGGGACGTAGTCTACGTCAGGAATGACGCGGACCTTGTTGCACAGATAGAGCGCCCTCGCCTGTTTCGGGATGTCGGACGCTGGAAAGTGGTGGTTCATGAAGCTGTAGTTGCCGGAGGCGGCGCTCTCGCCCACCACGACGCCGGCATCGTCATCGAGGAATTGATAGACCATGACGCGGTCGTAGCCCGTCAGCTCCCGGAACACCATCGCAGCACTCCGACACAGCTCGGCAACGCTTGCGGAACGTTCGAAGCGGGTGCTGGCGGCATCCAGGTCGACCAGGAACGGGACCGCCTCGACGGCTGTCTCCTCCGCCCTATCCATCTCGACGACGGCGAAATCGCCCGAGCGATACGCCACGGCGTTCAAGGGTCCTCCGCTCGCGTCCACGCGACCGAGCACAGCGACCTTTCCTGTCGTGATCGCCGACATTCGGCCGAGCGCCGACGCACTAAGGACATCGTCGAGCCGTTGGCCAACCACCGTCTTTCCAAGAAAGCCATCAACATCACCCGCCTCCCCGATGCAGATAAGCGTGTGGGCGTCGGCGATCAGCATGATGCCGTGTGACTGGATGGAGCCGGGGACGTGGATCGGTTCGACATCGCAGGCGGTGACATTTTGTTGCAGCATAAGTGCCTCTGCATGTGTTTTGCCGGCTCACACCGACGACGACCGGGTGCTACGATCGTTTCATATCATCCGTAGGACATAACGGGAACGTATCGAAAAACAAGCGATATGGCAAGCTTGACCTATTTGTGATCGGTCGTATTGACGTTCACGACCGCTTCGTTAGTTACGCTCCACTACTCCGTTGATTGGATAGCGTGATGAAGGAAACGGTACCGCGTGCAGCCTACTGTCACCCGACGTTGATACCTGCCGTTCGGTCCTCGTACGGTCTGAACAGCGCCTTCAAACACGCGGCAACGTGTTTCCGGCATATCCGGACGCCGGCGCCGAATCTTCCTCGGCGGCGATGGATTCTTTCTTTCTGGCGATATTTTCAGGGTCCGTGTCCTCGCCCCATACAGGCGGCATTTGCGACAGACGAGTCCCGCTTGGCTGTAGCTAGAGAGCACGCAGAACGCGTTGCTGCAGATAATGATTGGATTGCTGCTGGCGGGGAGCGATCCGTGTCGCTTTGAGCGCGAGAAGCGCGTCTTGAGCTCATAAGGTTGATGTCGGAAGCGCATAACTCGACATGATCGAACGGAATCCACGCCTGTTTCGGGTTGAATGTGAACGATACTTCAGATTGCGCATGCATGTAATAACTTTGGGACGGTACCGTGGAGCAAAAGCAGCCTGCGGCTTCTGACGTCGATCCAATCACGAGTATGCTTTCCGCAGTAAGGCGGCAAACATGAGCAAATTTGCGTTGCAACCAACACGCTCTATTCAAACTAAGCTTCAGCTCGGGCTATTGGCGAGCATTCCAAGCCCTCTCAGCGACTAGTGTCCCATGTGGCCGCAAAGGCAGGAGAAGCTGTGAAACTGTTCGGCTGATGGACAGTGGGAGGAGGATCGCAGACACCTTCCTGCAAATACTTCATCGCTGCCAAGAAGCCGTTGTGAGACAGAGGTTTTGGAATGACGCCATGGGCGCCAGCAAAGTCGTCAGGGATGATCTTAGGGTTTGCAGTCACGAAAACAATAATCGTGTCGGGCCAGCGTACCTGAATGAGTTTCGATACATCAAGACCACTTGTATCCTTAGCGAGTTGAAGGTCCACAAAGGCGAGATTAGGCTTCAAGTTATGATCCCAGTCCTCAGCTTCGTAGAAAGACGTTGCTTCAGCAATGACTCTGTGGCCAGCATCCTCGACCATCATCTCCATATCCATAGCGATCAACGGTTCGTCTTCAACGATGAGGACATTCAGCGGCGGTCTCGGTCTGTTCATGGGGCACTTACCGGGATTGTAAGGGTGGTACTGAGGCCAGTCATCGAATGGTTCCAGTCCACTTCAGCATCGAGCTGCGCGGATAGCCTGGTTACAAGTTTACGACTGAAGGGAGAGATCACGTCCTGGGGTGTTTTTTCGGATACCTCATTCCCCAACACAATGACAATCTTCTGCTCGTCAGCTGAACACTGCAGGTTAACTGATTTGATAGGAGTGTATGGATCGAAGAGGTGCAGAAGGACTTCGTTGATCAGAAGGCCGAACGATGTTGCTAACCGAGAGGGGAGATGAGCGGTCTGAACGTTCGATTGCAGGAAGACATTCTTATATCGGCTTGCGCCGATTGCATCTTGGACGATGTTCAAGGCGTAGGAAGATACCTCGAAGTATCGAATATCACCTTCTTGATACAGACGTCGGTGCACTGCGGCCATAGCGTCAATTCTTTCCATGGTCGACCGTAACGCTCTCCGAACGTTCGGATCGTCAGATTCCCGTATCTGCATCCTCAGCAATGAACCGATAACAGAAAGGTTGTTTCTGACGCGGTGATCGACCTCGTGGAGAAGTAGCGCTTGTGCCTCCACCGATGCCTCAAGATCCGACGTGCGCACCTGTACTTCATGCTCGACCAGTTCCTTCTGATCGATGACGCGCTGCTGAGCGTCGACACGATGACTAACGTCGAGTTGAGACGCGAAAAAGAACTGTATATTGCCATTGCCGCCGCGGACTGGGCTCAAATATAGCGCGTTCCAGAAAGACGTTCCGTCTTTGCGATAGTTTAAAATGTCAGCATCGACATCTTCACCATTCTCAATCGCTTTACGTATTCGCAAAACCGTCTTGGGGTCAGTGCGTTCGCCTTGCAAGAAGCGGCAGTTGCGGCCGATGCATTCTTGCCTGCTATAACCCGTCAGCTCCTGAAATGCTTCGTTTACGAACACGATCGGGTTATCGTCCTGGGTGGGGTCCGTGATGACCATCGGCATACGGGTGGAACGAACGGCTGCTGCAAACGGATCTCCACGCCCGTGCTCGTTTTGTAAGACCTCAGTAAGTTGCCAGTCGTCTTTCTGATCCATTCGACCCCTGATGGCGATTAAGTGCTTTACGAAAACGGTATCTGTAGTGAAACGTTCCGACATTTCAATGTTTGACTGACATCAGGACGTTACAAGGGACGAACATGAGGCATGTCGATGCCACCTACAATGGCTTACCACACTAGATGCCAGCTAGCTTCCTGTCCAACCACACGGCGAGAGCCCGACCAGCTAGACAATCAATAAAAATCCTCGTTGACCCTACCTCCAAGCGGCGCGACAGCCGTAAACCTTACGCCCTCGCTCCGATAGTCTATCTCTGCCATGCCACCGAGTTCCGTCGCCAAAACTCTTTTTATCAATTTTGTCCCGAAACTCGATTTCGACGGCGACTGAACGACCGGTCCACCGCTTTCTTCCCAGGCAAAGTGCAAAATCCGATCGTCTTGGATCTTCCATTCAATACCCACGACACCCATCGAACTACTCAGCGCGCCATACTTAGCGGCATTCGTTGCGAGCTCGTGAAGCGCAAGGGCGAAGGCTACCACGACTTGAGGAGGCAAATAGAGGTCGGGACCCGAAAGGCGAAACCGGGTGCTGTCGTCTATACCGAACGGTGCGAGCGTCTTGGTTATAAGATCCCTGATACCTGCCCTATTGAAGTCCTCAGTTATCAAGAGATCGTTCGCAGCCGCCATTGCCTGGATGCGTTGAGAAATTGTCAATCCAGCGTCTTCAAGTGTGGCAGCGCTCCGGATCGTTTGTGCAACTACTGCCTGCAGCGCCTCGAGGGTATTTTTGATCCGGTGGTTCATCTCTTGCGCGAGCAAAGCCCGTTGACTTTGGATCAGCCTTTGAGCTGTCACGTCTTGTGTCGTGCCAGTTATAGAAAGTGGCGTACCATCCGTCCCGTAATCAGCTCTGCCGCGAATCTGCACCCAGCGTTCTTCACCAGCAGGAGTGATCAAACGATATTCGGCGTCGAGCAAAGTCTTCGTCTCAATAGCCTGAGCGATAGCCTCACGCTGGAAACTACGATCTTCCGCATGAATGGAGTTTTGCAGATCTTCGAGAGTCAATTGGTCCGTCGGTTTGCGACCGCAGATTGCCTTGCATTCGGAGGAAGCGGCGAGATTGCCGCTTTTCAGGTCGATGGTCCATACACCAAGCTTACCTGCGTCGAGTGCAAAACGTAGCATTTCCTCGCTGGATCTCAGTTCTGATGTACGAGAGTTGACTTCCGTTTCCAAGTTCTTACGATCTTGCTCAAGGACTGCCAAGCGCTCGCGTTGAAGCGTCACATCGAACTGCGAGGCAAAGAAGTAGGTCAACTCGCCGTCGTCAAACACCGGCGAAATTAGCAACCGGTTCCAGAAGGTTGTCCCGTCTTTTCGGTAATTGAGCAAGTCAACCTCGATGGTGCTTCTCGTGCTGATCGACTGTCGGATCCAGGCAATGTCATCTCGATCTGTCGCAGGCCCCTGCAGGAACCGACAGTTTCTTCCTAGCGTCTCTTCACGACTATATCCGGTCAGACGAGCAAAAGCATCGTTGACGAAAACGATAGGGTTGTCTGGGAGTTTAGGATCAGTAATCACCATCGGCATGCGCGTAGCGCGGACCGCTGCTGCAAAAGGATCAGATCCGCTGAACGACCGCATTATCTCGCGCTCAATCCGATCTTCTTCTTGTTGGCTCATTGCGTGTCGTGCATCCCAATTGATAACTCGCTCGCAGTTTTCTAACCGCAAGTCTTTTTATCCACTGTTCTCGCTTTGTCCAGCTCGTGCTGACAGAATCTGAGCTAAGGTACTCATAGACAAAGCTGCCAGCGTCTTTAGGCGTTCTTGAGTGGATATGGCTCCTGGTTGTTGTAGGATTCAGCACCTCACCCCTACGGAAGCGGCTAGCGCTCGGCTACGAAAGGAGTTCGGCGTGGACTGGATATTGCTTCTAGTCATGCCTATTCGCTGGTGTATCATGACTTAAGCGTTTTCTAACTTCACAGTCGATGGCCCCAGGTTCGCCCTTGTTTGATTGGACGATCTTGAGCGCCGGCAATTGTTGCATGCCGCAGTCAAACCCCTGCTCGGTCAGCCGACGGATCATCAACTCGACGTGTGCTAGTGTCCAACCCGTGAACGGTACCGGCCCGCCCGTTTCGGCCTGGCCAATGAGCGCCTTTGTGAGATCCGTGAAACGCCCACATGCTCGGTCGAGAATTTCAGCCTTCTCGAGAGCTAAGTCGACAACGTTCTCCAATTCGTTCACAACTGCCTTTGCAGCAGACTTCGTTGCTGGATCTGAAGCATCGATCGCTCACTCGCGAGCCAGCAAATACATACGTCGGTAACTACGGACATTGGCCGCTGCCTTGATCCAATCTTCATGTTTGGTCATTTCAGGATAGGTAAAGATCTCTCCCAATTAGTCACCACCCGTTTGGAAACGTAGTCAATCTCACATTTAAGATTTTGCAATTTGCGATCTGACCTTCGAAATGGCAGCTTGGACGACGGAGGTCCAGACCATTCAAAACGTGACAAGACTGTATTGAAAGGTCATGCAGCATGGATCGGATGCGATACCGCACTAGCGCAAACTAATTTCGACGCTGCTGAACCTGCCGAAATGGCGGAGGAGTTGGGAGGTCCTTTGAGAGATCCGAACGATCCTTCGGAGGCATCAGAGGCAGTCAACGCGTACTGAACGATCGCTTTGATTGCAATGTACGATTTGTGGTTAACGGCATCCGAAACGTGAAGCATGTCTGCTCTTCATTCGAACTGACATCAATGCGTCCTCCATGCGCCCGCGCAATCTCAGAGGCAATGTAAAGACCAAGCCCCAAGCCTCGAGCGGCCGACTTGCCGTCGCCACCTTTGAATGGCAGGAAGAGCGTGTCTATTTGAGACTTCCCGATCGGTATTCCACTGTTTACGACGCGAACCTCCAGCGTTCCACGACCTACCTCGGCATACACACTGACTGGCTGGTCTTGCGCTCCGTGAACAACGGCGTTCGACAAAAGGTTTGAGACCATCTGCGCAAAACGAAAGTGATCGACTTCGACGATTTCTGGAAGGTTCAAAGATGCTGCGATCTGACGTCCCGCGTTTGCCACCTGCACCTCGTCGATGACATGCTGCAACGTATGAACAAGATCATCCTGCGTGAAGGAAAGCGCGATGCCTCCGCCCATGCGCGCCCTAGCAAGATCCATTACATTCTCAACCAGTCCAGACATGCGGGCAAGGCTCGACTTCATCAGTTTCAATATAACAGGACTGCGATCGTTCCAGCCGTCTTTCAGCAGTCTGGAGGTTCCTGCATCGATTGCCGCTATCGGATTGCGAAGATCGTGCCCGAGAACCGCGATGAATTGTTCACGGAGTTCCGCGAAAGCTTTCTCCTGCTCGAGCGCAACACGGCTTCGGTCGATACGCTTTTCGGAGTCGAGATGGTGAGCAATCAGCTCTGCAAAAAGTTTAAACGTTCCCAAAACCTGAGGGTTTTTTACCTTCGCCGGACTAGGATCGATAGCACATAACGTTCCCCAGAATGCGCCATTCTCAAGGATGATCGGCACCGAGATATAGCTTCGTAGTCCATAGATGCGCGGCGTATGGTGATCGTGGTACTGATTATCGTCTGCGGCGTCATCAAAGACAATAGCTTGACGATGACCACGGATCTCGTTGCAAAGAGTGCTTTCGAGCGGAAGCTGGTCGCCTGGCTGAAGTCCAAAGCCGACCGGGTCGAGAACTTGGCAGGCGATCCAGCGGCTCTCAGTAACACGAGCGACTGCGGCGAACCCCATACCGGTCATCCTGAGAACCACGTCGAGGATGGTGGGGACGGCAACGATTCCAGCAACACGTTCAACATCACGCACGACGTCGTTGGTGGACGTCTCGTCGTTCGTCTTCGCCGACACCTTTGGGGAAATCAACGATTCAATAAAAGCTGCGTTCTCCAGCGCCGTGGCTGCGGCCTCGGCGAGCGCTTCTAGGACTTCTACCTCCCATTCCGCGGGAGTATAAGGCTGTGACCAGTATGCACCAATCGCGCCGATAGGGTCTTCGGACCGAACCGGCGCCATCGCCAAAGCCCGAACAAAGGTGTTAGCATAAAGCTCGTAAGGAATTCGGTCATCTTTGCAAACGTCGTGGATGAGGGCCGTCGATCTGTTGATCATAGCCCAACCACTTACGCAGGCAACGGCCGGAAACTTCTGCCCCCTCCAAAGCGGACCGATGGCATCTTCCTCGACGTAGTGGCAAAGATCGCCGTCTCTCAGAATGATAGCAATGCCATCGCATCCTATCACCGACCGAGCAGTGTCACGGACGGTTTCGATGGCCGCAGCAACAGTCCGGGCGCGTGCGATCGTAGCCAGAGCTTTTGACAAGGATGCAAGGGGTGTTGAGGGTCTGGTTCGTTGATGCACTGACCACCGCCTTTCCGGCACTAGCCGCTAAACTCAACTCGATATTAGCAGGGTAATTAATCGTGGCATAGCGAAACTTCCCAGAGGGCGCCCGATCAAACACCTCATTCAACGCTTCTTTTGCGGTACCTGAAGTGCTCGCGGTTCTATGTTTATCGAAAAACTCGCATTGCTGGGCCGATGTACGAGCAGCCGTTAATGGGGCAGTGCGGCTCTCGTATAGCGAGCTGATTAGACGGGAAGTCGAAGACGGCTAGGCTTCGTTCTGCTTGAAGAAGCGCGATCGTTCTCTCAGGGAATTGCGAGGCCTGTAGACGACACCAATGTATCGACTGTCTCTGCAACAGCCTGCTCAACAGACTTTTCGAAAAAAATTCTAGGCTGAGCAGCGAGGGCTTCTATCGCATTACTCACCAGAAGCCTCGTGTCCTGTTCGCTCAGGTGGAACCGTAATGCATACCGGCTGATGAAAGATTCAAGTATCAGCCGATCTCTATCCGAAAAATCACGCGCTGAAGACATGCGGCTCTCGTCGAAGTTTGATTAACATCTCTATTTTAAGTGGCGCAAATTAAGATTCTGACTGGCAACATAAACATCGACTATCGCGATGAGTTGGTTTCACTGCCTCGTGGTATACTCACAACGCGCGCAGGGTTGCTCCACCAGCCAGGTAGGGCAGTACATACGAAGGTGAACGCAATCATCAGCCTAGTTGTTGTGCAGCGAAAGCAATACAGGTCAGCAACTGTCTGCTGGACTTTTTTCTAGGATCTCTTCAAAGCGTCAGGCTTGTGTGCTGCCTGCTTGCCAGATTTTGAGCTTTCCACGATAATCTGCGGATCTTCTTTTGAGGCTTTGACTGTATGGCCCTTGACCTTCGTATCGTCCGTCTGTTTTTTGACGACTTTACCCTCCGTTTTTCCTTGACTGGTTTCCCAAGACACTTTGTCCCCCGCCTTAAAGTTTTTTGTCATTTCGTTTACCTCCGCTTACTAATGTCCACGAACGCGGTCGGTCACTTAAGGTACCTTTTTTAGTAGTATAGTGCGTTTTTGATACGGGAAGGCGCGCGTAGAGCAGGAACCTACAAATAATCGGGTCCTCGGGGCTATTGACCTAAACCCGTCAAACTAGACCTTTGATTAAAGTTTTTCGTTGCATTTTCCTGGCTGGGAAAGGACGGGAAGACTACGAAGGCGTCGCAGTTTTCGGAAGCTTAGACCGCGTTCATTCTGAAGCAGGGTGATAAATGCGTCTCGGTGGCGGAGATCTGCTGGAAGGCTGGGATCAGTCAAGCGACCTACTTCGATTGGAAGATATAATACGCTAGTATGCTGCCACCAGAGATGAAGCGTATGAAGCAGCTTGAGGGGGAGAATTCGCGATTGAAGATTGTCGCGGATCTGACGCTTGACCGCGAGATGTTGCAGGAAGTCACACGCCGAAAGCTCTGAGGTTTGCTCGGAAGCGGGAGATGGTGAAGGGCATGTGCCGCGATTGGATGATCTCGATCCGGCGTGCCTGTGGAGCGTTGAACTTCGATCGGTCAACCTACCACTATGCCTCTCGCCGTGCTGATCAGGCCGGCCTGGAGCGTATTCGCGAGATCTGCGAAATCCGTGTGCGGTACGGCTATCAGCGCGTACATGTGCTCCTGGAGCGCGAGGGTTGGGGCACCAACATCGAGCGAACATATCGGATTTACAGAGACTTGGGGCTGCAGTTGCGGAACAAGACACCCAAGCGCAGGGTGAAAGCCAAACTTAGGGAGGATCGGCAAATGGCGATCGGACCGAACGATATCTGGGCACTGGACTTCGTCCACGATCAACTTGCAACCGGCAAAAAGCTGCGTGTGCTGACGGTGGTCGACACCTTCTCCCGCTAGTGTCTGTAGGAGATACGCCCGTACGATGAAGGCCCTGGAGTAGCTCAGCTTCGTGTGAGCGACCTGGAGCTTGGTCCGCTCATTGCCAATGATCGCCCAGTCCTCCGACCAGTCGAACTGGAACGCTTCGCCGGGTTCGAACGCCAGTGGAACGAAGGTGCCACGGCCAGTCGTCTGCAATTCCCGTTGTCGATCATCGCGCCATTCGCGAGCAAATGCCGCCACGCGATTATAGGACCCCTCGTAGCCCAAGGCTGACCAAGTCAGCATGCAACTGCCTCATCGTCCGCTTCTGCTTGCGGCCCTTCTTGGATTCCGTCTTCAGCCAGGCCGATAGTCGATCCGCCAAAGGATCGAGTTTACTCGGCCGCTCCGGGACAGCGAACGTCGGCTCTACGCATCAGAACGCAGATATTTGCGGATGGTATTCCGGGATAAGCCGGTCCTGCGGCAAATCTCCCGGATCGATAAATGCTCTCGAAAATGCCAGCGCCGGATCACGCTCAGTAACGCCATGTCGATCACTCCAAGCCTCCGCTGAAAACACGCAGGGGACGGTTGAAACATGGGTCAATTCTCAATGGAAATATAAGGCTGCGCCGGGTCAGCTCTCAGTGGAAATCACCAGTTTTGCAGCCATTACAAAAAGCAGTCAGGGTTTTTGCCGCTTCGGCACTGCGCCCAATTTTCTTGACGCAATCTTTAGCGACGCAGGCTAACGTTAGCAGAACGACATATATCGGGCAGTCATCTTGGCCGCCTTCTCGCGGCAACCTGAGGCGCGCACCATGCGATTGAGCACTATCACAAATCTTGCATACGCCGTGACTTTGGTGCTGACGACGGTGTCGACAATCATGTTTGTCCTATCTGTCAGGAGTGCCGCCGAAGAACGCGCAGCGATACAGAACCAGCTGGATCTCGATACCGTCGCGGAACAGTTGACGATCTATGCCGACGAGCGCTCCGAAGAGGCACGCCTGTACGTCATGCGGGGTCAGGAGCAGCATCTCGCGAAGTATTATGTGGACGGAGATCTGGAGCAACATCTCGAGAAGACCGCCGGCCAACTGACGTCCTTCGGGACGACGTCAGAAGAAAAATCTCTTTTTGAAAAAATAAGGGTCGACACCGAAGCGCTTGACAGAATCGAACGTGAGGCGATCGGGGTATATCGAGCTGGCCGCCAAACTGACGCCCAGCAGGTGTTGTTCGGCGACAGTCACTATCAGATGCACACCGACTTGCTTGACGCCACTCAGTCAATCAGGTCTTCGATCTCCGCAAGAACGCAGGCCGCCGTGAGCGCCGCTAAGGAAAGAAGCGATTATTACGGGTCGATAGCCAAAGCTATGCTTGCGCTCACGGCTTTGATGTTTGTTGCCGTGCTATATTTTGTTCTTAGGCGCCGCGTCGCCGTGCCGCTCATCCGAATGAGCGGTATCGTCAGGCGCCTTGCTCGACAAGATTACACCGTCGACGTTCCCGATGAAGGCCGGCGAGATGAGATCGGCGAGATGAACCAAGCGATACAGATATTTCGGAACAACGGGCTGGAACGAGAGCGGCTCGATACCGAACGCCGCAAAGACCAGCGGGTCAAGGATCTGATTTTGCAAATGATGCATCGGCTCCAAGCGTGTCAGAACCAGGAGGAACTGGCTGGTGTGGTGTCGAAGTTCATGCCTCAGATCTTTCCGGAACAGGCGGGCCGCCTGCTCGTCGTTGAGGAACGCAGTTCCATGCTGAGGACTCTAGGGCAGTGGCAGGAACCGAAATCGTCTCTCGCCGACTTCCCTGCCGACGATTGCTGGGCAGTTCGTCGCGGGCGACTGCACATCAACGCAGAGCTTGGAGAAGATGTCACTTGCCACCACCTTCACGATATTTGCGGTACCGGTCTTTGCATCCCTTTAACGGCGCTGGGTGAGATCGTTGGCGTGATGTATCTGGAAGTCCCCCATGCCCACGACGATTTACCATCAGCGCGCCTCTACCTAGAACTGCTTGCTGAGAATATCGGCCTTGCGCTTGCCAACCTGCAGCTTCGACAGCGCCTGATCGGCATGGCGAAACAGGATGCATTGACCGGCCTTCTCAATCGCCGGTCTCTCGACGAGGCTTTGAACAGGCAAATAGCCAAGCCAACCGAACCGCTTGCGTGCTTGATGATCGACATAGACTATTTCAAGCGCTTCAACGACCGCTATGGTCACGATGCTGGAGATGCCGTGATGCAGTATGTCGCTCGTATTCTTTCAGAGGTCGTCAGCGAGCATGGCAACGTCTTTCGTTTCGGTGGCGAAGAGTTTACCGTACTGCTTCCAGGGATTGGGTGTGACCAGACAGCTGAAATTGCCGAGACACTCCGTCTAGCGGTCGAGCGGTCACCATTGACCTATCATAGTCGCCTGCTCGATCCGGTCACGATTTCAATTGGTACGGCCACATCGCCGGTTGCAGGCACCGTCAGCAGCATCCTCGAGCGAGCCGATGCTGCATTGTTACGTGCCAAACAGACCGGGCGTAACAAATGTGTAGCGTCCGGAGATCTATGAATTCTAACGCAACTAGATGCGCGTTCGGCAGATAGGGACGAACCGGCGCCGGGTTAGTCTAATAGCCAAAGCGCGGGAAAGGTACGAACGGTGATACCAAATGAAAAAGGCCGCCCGGAAGGCGACCCTTTTTTCTCGAGGTCGAGATAAAGCTTACTTATAGACCAGCGGAGCCGGTTCCGGCTCGTAGGCGACGGGTGTCGCGCAGCCGCCGAAGACGTAGCGAGCGCCAAGGCGTGCTTCGTGGCTGTAGAAGCCCTTGTCGCGGCCCGGACCACCATTCGAGGCGTAACCGAACATGTCGCCGCCGTCGACATAGCGGAAGCGGTAGCCGACATCGGCCTTGACGTTGCAGGTCACGTCGATGGTCGCGCCAGCCATCAGGGCACCGGTCGCGCGCCACGAGCCCTTGCCGCCGTGTTCAACCGAA
>Ga0213834_100585_pt1 | contig 15888 bp, 22 predicted proteins | sample SWPTP12_FD_160580 | JGI IMG/M metagenome (GOLD analysis project Ga0213834, IMG submission 160580) | Coastal seawater microbial communities from Marineland, Florida, United States - SWP TP1 #2 | ecosystem: Environmental > Aquatic > Marine > Coastal | place: USA: Florida | collected 2016-08-06 | reverse complement strand
TTGACGCCACTGGTGTCATCCTTGATGGGCCAGTAGACGAGACCGCCAACGATCGTGCAGAATGACAACGCGACGGCGATCGCCTGCCACTGAGGCTTGTTTCGCTCAGCAATGTTCGATGACAGAGCGGACACAGCACTGCGCATCTCGGTCGACATCGACGACATCGACGATTCGATCTGTTTGAAGCCCGACCGCATCTCTGTTTCAAGATCGGACTGCCGGCGGTTCAGGTTTGTCACCCGCTCTCCCAGCTGCGCAGTCAGGGCATCCTGGTAGATTCGGTTCACGTCCGGCCCGCCGTTGTTCATGTCGTCTCCGCTCATTTTTCCCGATGCCCTTAGAAGTTACGTGCGAGTAGTATCGAAGCCGTGCACCGAACTTGAGCCGACACGACGGGTTGACGAACCTGCCACTCAGACCATCTCAAAGCTGGCACAGCCAACGGAGAGGCCAGAATGTCAGATATCAGAAAGCTCATCGCTGAGGTTCAGGATGAGTTGACGCGCATGCCTGCGCAGGAACAATCGACCCCGCTATTCAAGGCGGTGCAGAAGTTGGCTATCGCAGTCAAAGTGCTCGCGAACAGGCCGAGCTGAAGCTGCCGGCGCTTTTTGCGCCGCCCGTGTCCCACCAGCGTGCGGAAAAGCTAGGGGCCACGCCACCGCCAAGCGGCTGGCCCCTGACGAAGATCGCAGGCTCGGCGTAATGGGACTACCCTTTATGAAGCAGTCTGCTTTGCCAGCAGATCCGGAACCTTGGACATGATGATTTCCTGCAGGGCGTTCGGCGTGATGCCAAGCTTCTGCAGCGCGTCCGGGTTCTTTTCCTCGACATACTCCGTTGCGTCGCGAAGCATTGCGCTGGTGACGGCCGATGCGGTTATGCTGGCAATCGTCCCGCCCGCGATCCCGGATCGGGCGATCGCGAACTTGAGAGCGTTTGCTGCGGAGTCGTGGAGAGCCTGACGAAGCTGTGCCTCGATATCGAGTTTCTGCTTTTCGTCAGCGCCTTTCAGGAGCGAGATCAAACGCGCCGAGATCCACGTCACAAGCACGGGTCCGACAATGGAGCCGAAAAGCACGACAAGCGGTTGAACGATAGCCCACAGGTCGAACCAGATCGACGATCGAGCGATGACAGGCGCCGTCACCTCCTGCGCATAGGCAGACTGGAAGATGAAAGCGAGAACGACGAGGATGCTCAGCAGCGTGACAAGACGCGCCGCAATCATATCGATGCGGATCATGGGATAGTTTCCTTGTTGCAGTAGATGGAAGTTTCAGAGTTCGGCTTGCACCATGGCGCGCATCTGGTCGCCGATCGCGACTGCGTCCTTGATCGAGGCATCGAAAGGGAGGCGGGCGATGTCCCACTTGCCTTTCTGCTTGATGCCGAGGTTCGTCTGAACTTCAGCATGGCTGAGCACGGTCTTGCGGCTGACCTTGATGCCGTAGCGCCTGCAGAGCTGCGCCAGAACGTTTGCGAGTTCGTCCCACTGGACGCGTGTGATCGGCTGCTTGCCGGCGCTGAACGGATTTTCGACAGCACCAGCCATCCCGCAGAGCGAGACGCCGATGAACCCGGTGTTGCAGTTCAGCGTGTGTGCCGCATAGCCAGCCTTCTTCTCCGGTAGACTGTTCAAGTCGATCGAAGGAACGCCGCGGACGTGTTTGCCGTCGCTCTCGATCAGGAGGTGGTAGTGAGAACGATCAAGGTCGCTAGCCTTGTTCTGGCCGGCCGTCCAGTGGAAGACGATGCCGGTGATCTTGGCATCCGGCATCCATGCGGCAGGGATGACCCTATCCTTGATGTCGACTGTGGTCGTGGGCACCGGAGGGGGTAACGAAGTCGGAGGCGCTGCGGCGAGGCCGCGAAGCTTCTCCAGCTGATCGAGCGCCGCGTTAAACGCGTCATCGGCCTCTTTGCCGTAGTCACCGTCGGCGCCGTATTTCGGGAGCGAGAAGCCAAGCAGCAGCAAGCGCTTCTGCGTTTTCTGCAGAGACGAGTTCATGTTGAGTTGTCCTTGGTATTGCCGCACGCTGGCGGCAGTGGTTGAATACGCGCGGTTGTCGTATCTTGCCGTCAGCCTATCTGGAGTTCGGCGGAGGTGGCGAATGATGGAAGATGAGAACGATGTCGACGAGGCAGCGACGTCCCAAGCGGTCGCATGCTTGATCGAGGTGTCGAGACGGTTAAGGGACGATCGGTTGAGTCTTCACGAGCCGTACGACGAGATGGCTGCCGATGAGCCCACGGTTCACTGATGGCTGTCTCTGCCCCTTGGCCTTATTCAGGCAGAGTAGTAGAATGAAAATGCCGCGCCCTTTCCTTCCCTGGATGCTGCGGCGGAGGCCCGACACGGCGGACCGTTCTCACACGGGTGTCGGGCCTCTTTTCTAGAAATGGCAGCTAGCAAATCATCGTTTCGTAGAGTAGCGTTGTCGCGTCGAGGTGGTGCCTTGTCACTACAGCGGCAGAGGCTCGGCGTTGGGTTCTAGCTCCCCTACAGTTGCCGCCGAGCCTCACAGTTTATGCAACGGCATACTTCGTCTTGAGCAGGTTCATTGCTGCGGCCATAAATTGCAACAGCGTGGGGCCGTGCATGGCGCGGTCGAAAATCAGGCTGATACCCATCTTGCCGACAGGCTGTATTGCCTTAGTATCGTCTTGTCGCTTCCTTGCATGTTGCCTGCGCAGTAACGCTAGGCAGACGCCTACGTCCAAAGTTACGCTGTATAGCTTGAAAATAACACGTACGGGATGTATTCGAGGTTGTCATATGGAGGGGGCCCAGGATGTCCGTAACAGGCAACAGCGTAGCCGTTCTAAGTATCGGGATGTCTTGCCAAACCTCCCACCAAATTCGTGAGCGCGTTGGTCTCCTACGAGAGGTAACCAACGATCGCTCACTCAAGGTGAAAGCGCTGCCCCTGGACTGGCTTATATCGCAGCCGTCCTCGACGTTAAGCCTACTCCGTAGCGCGAAACGCTTCCCTGACAAGGGGGAATTAATTATGCGAGGCGGAAAGCCGTACTGGCCGCTCCATAACATATACTTCTGGCACGCCTTCAAAACAGAAAGCAGACAGTTCGATATCGACGCAACCTATGCCGCCGTTCGTGAGACTATGTTGATGCGCTGGGAACGCTTCGACAAGGCCGTGAAAGGCCGGCGCTTGATTTTAGTCATGTCGAATACTCAAAACGACTTAGAGAAACATTGCGAGACCGGGCGCACGATAAGTGCCGTATTCCAGATGTCGCAGCTGAACAGCATGAGCGACCACCTCCGCTACATGTTTGGACCTACTACAGAGGTGGTCGTGGTAAGTCGTCGTGATCGGATGTTGGCCGACGCCGACCCCTGCGGCATCAAGCTTTTCTATCACAGGCCAGATCTGAGTCGGTGGGAAGGCGACGATGCACAATGGGCAAATACACTTCGAAGCGCGTGTACCTCGGTCGCGCCCAGGGAAAAAACCGACGCGAAGCCGCTCGGAGGTGGTCCGGCTTTACGAGATGCGGCATGAATCTTCAACCTGCGGCGAGCGACCTCAGCTCTACAGCACTGCTAGCCAACCTTCTCAGTCGCATCGCTACGGTCTGACTCGTCGAGCTCCTCCTGTTCATCAACCTGCACTTCTGCGGACTGGATTCGCTGCACAAGGTCCGCGACGATCAGGACTGTAGATCCCTGAATGGTAGAGTTTTGAATGAGGCCAAGGAGTACTTGGCGGTCCCGCTCATGGTCGATTTTCATAGTCAACTGTTCCTTAGATTTTGATTTCGGTATCGGCTTCGATGGCCGCCGCGGTTGCGTTCTGTTTGACCTGCTCCTGCTCCCGCTTTCGGCGGCGAACTTCCTCTGTCGCAGCTTTGACTGAACTGAAGCGAAGGGTCGACCCATCTACGGTTTTCCACTCGTCGAAATAGGGCTCGTCATCGTCGGCGCGAATAAGGCAGGTGAGGAGCTTGTACTCTCCATCAACCTCCGCCGGCCGCGCGTAGATCTTCCCATGTTCCCAAGTATCTGCCATTTCGATCTCCTCTTAGGCTGTCGTGCTGTCCGTGATCAGCCCGTAGTTGGACAATGCGGTGAGTAGGGAAGCAAGCGCAGCATTGCTGCCTTTCGCGCCGCTGACTGTTGGTTTAGTGAGCGCCGCATTCCCATTGAAGCCAATGCCAGCGCTGCTGATGTTCACTCTGTCACCAGACACGGAGCGTAGCGTCAGGACCTCGGCGGAGTGATTGTAAGTTATGCCCGCTCGGTTGGTGACGCCGGGGCGCGCAAAAAACAGCGAGCCAAACCCAGCGACCTCAGAGCGAATTGAAATCCCAGTGTTGCCGCTGCTTTCAACGACCAGGTCGTCGGCATTTACATGGGCAGCGGCAGCCGTTCCAAAGTCACTAGTCCGAACATGCAGCGTACCTTTGATGCCGGGCGGCGATATATTGACCCCCAGGTTCGGCCCGCTGTAGGATCCACCAGAGGCTTTCAGGTTCCCGGAAACAAGCGGGTTCCCTGATAGTCCAATGGCTAGAATGCCATTTCCTTGGGTAAGACCGAGCCCGTTGCCCGCTCCAAATCCTAATAGGATGCTGTCGTCCAAGTCAGTGTATTCAGAACCCGCGAAAGCACCGATGGCCGTCCACTGACTACCGCGGACGAGCGAAGAAGCGTTCTGATATCCCCACCCGGTCCCGCGGGTGCCTTCCTGCCACTTCTGGGCAGACATGTAACCGCCGATCGTGGAATTCGTTGTGAAAATGCCTCGCTGATTGGCCTGTGTGCCGACCAGCGTCATTCCCTCAGGCTTGAGATTACCGGCCCCAGCAAGGTACCCTAGAGCGGTGCTGTTCTGCCCGATAAGCGCAGCGTTCCATGAATCACGACCCATCCCGACGATCGCACGAACATCAGCGTTCGACACAGCAAAAGGATTGGTTGCTATCCACGACGCAATCTTAGCGCTGATGCCAGGGTTATCAGTCTCGAGGCCCTGGTAGTTCCAGCCCGCTTGGCCGGGTACGAAGCCGCCGGCGTCGTTCCAATAGTTATGATCCGATGTGTTTTGTGCTCCGAGCTGCTCTCCGGAGATGCTACCAAACAAGCTGTTTCTCTCACCGCGCATCATGCGCCTACCAGCTCCATCGCCAAAAATTTCGACCCGGTCGAGAGAAAGCGCGCTGATCGCGTTTGCGTTGCCGACGATCGTCGTTCGATTGAGCGAGGTGGTTTTGCTCGGCCCAGCAGGTGAGATGATAACATTCAAATGCTGATTGCCCGCAGGGAACCCACCGGTCTTGCGGTAGAAGCTTTCAGGTGTAAGCCAAACTTGCGTCCTGTAAGGATCATAAGTTAGCTGCGCGCCACCGTATATGTTCGCTCCTATTTTCACAGCTCCAGGTCCGTAAACTGGCTTACTTGGGACCGCGGATCCGAGGTTGAATACCGTATTGGAGGGAAGAAAGATGTTATCGTTTGCAACTTCAGCCAGCGCATACTTCGCAGCATCGTTGATGACGCCGTTACCTTTTGCGCCGTATACCAGAGGCGAATTTGCCAATTGGCTGTTCTGCTCGACGATAGCCTGACCTAATTCAAGCTCGGTACCCCATACCGCAACCTCCGTCTCGGAGATCGTGCGAGCAGCGCCACTCTCGTCAACGGAAGCAAAGATTTGCTCCGCCCGCTTTGTCAAAACAACCATGAAATGCCCCTGTGGTTTAGCTGCCGCTACCGCCGCCCGACGATGATGGAATGATGAGAAGCTCGTCGCCGGCAGAACCGTCGGACACGATCGACTGGGCGCGCCATTGCGGCACGCCGCCGCCGGTGGAAATGATCTCGGAAAAGCTGATCTGCTGGTTCGGCCTGCTGTTCTGCGTCAGCACGGTGGACCAGGAACCGGATGACGATATCCGGCGCTGAAAGCGGATGGCCGCAACACGGATCTGACCCGCCTGCACGGTGATGTTGATAGAAGCCGTGACCGTTCCCGAGTCCGAATTCGCGCCACCGCTAACGAGTGTCGGCGCAGCGGGCAGAGTATTGTTTTCCCCAACAACCACGTTCAAAGGCTCGGAAAAATAGCTCCCATCTTCGCCATCGAACACCCGCACCCGGGCGTCGATCGTCTGGCCAAGCACGTTGACGCCGTCATACGCCATTGTTGCCGTGGTGGTGGACGGATACTCGCTCATGGACTGGTAGGCGCTCGGCAGCTCGCCAGCATATGTGCGGTAAGTCGCCTCGACAAAATCATAGTCCTGATCCGGAAGGCTGAACGAAACACGCAGTTCCTTTGCGCCACCCGGATATGTGATCTGCAGCGCCGCGGTCGGAGCAGCCGGCGTAATCATGTCGGTTTCATAGCCGAGTTCCGGGATCGGATCGGGCGCCGGCGCTTCGTCCGTCGCCGGGTTCCAAGGCGTCAGGGTGGGCCAGATGGTGAAGGGTATTTCGACGGACCCGTTGTCATCATCAACTCTGGGTGCCGCCAGACGCAGCAGTTCTATGTCACCGAGATCCGGCTCCTCGATCTCAGCGTAGAGCAACCCCCATGCTGCAAGCCCCACCATGTTGGTGATCATCGTCCCGCGATCGGCCCGCTCAAGAGCGAACATTCGGCGCAGGATCCGCTGCGCCTGCGAGGCCGAGGGGCAAAACGGCAATTCGAGATCAAAATATTTCGGGCCGTATTTATCGACTTCCGGCTGGATCTTTGCCCAGGCAACCTTGTCTTCGACCACCAGGTCGGACAGCTCGTAATTGCGCTCAGGCGAATAGAATTTCACCCTTGCAATGTTCGGCCGCTCGACTGCCTCCGGACCGGCCGCCCAGGAGTAGTCGTAGATGTCGGCTGGCGTGAACGAGATCTCCGGCGTGATCTCGTCATCGATGAATTCGAAGTAGATCAGCCCGTCGCCATCGAGACGAATTTCGAGACCCGCGGAGTCAAGGAACTGGCGCATGGTTTCACCGCGCTCGCTCTCCCATGCCCACATGCCCCATAGGCGGCAACGCTTCTCCGTGCCGGTCAGGGTCGAGACGAGGACATCGGCCTTGTTCGCTGCCTCCGCCACTTTTGCCCAATTGAACCGCTCGAATGTAAAAGCCGGATCACGGCGCAGGACATGCGCGCAGATCAGCGGTCCATTGTCCGTCCAAGTTACGGCGCCAACGCGGGGGTCGTAGATGCGAGATGCCCGTGCAACCCATTCGCTCTCAGGTGCGCCGGACTGATAAAGAGAAAGATACTTCTTCTCCTCAAGGCCGGGGTTGTAGAACAGCAGTTGAGATTGGGCGATGCCGCGGACGCGATGCGCAGAGGTCCATAGCGACGGGAACAGCGACATGAGGCCCGCCCAGGCGCTCTCCGACCCGGTCCCGATCTTGTCCTGCCAGTTGCACCATGAGCCGCCCCGGCGCGCCCATGGCGGCGAGCTGACATCGCCGTTCGCCTCGACAGTCACTTCGCGCTGACCGAGGTAGTAGGTCTCTACCGCATCGATCGGCCCCTGCAGCCGGCATAAAAGCCGTGCGCGAGTGCTGCCGTCCGTGTTCCCAAAGGCTTTCAAGCCTCCGACCCGAACGCGTCCCACGCCCTCGATGACGGAGCTTTCGCCCGTCTCGAAATTGCTCTTGGCATCGGCCGGCTTTACAGCGCCGCCTTTTTGCTGACCGCCGAGGAGTGCCGCCCCAACTACGGCCGCGCCGGCAATGCCGTAACCGATCACGGTTGCAAGCGCGCCCGTCGCAGCGGCCGAGATCGCGGTGCTGGAAAGCAGAAAGCCATGGATGCCGATGATCAGGCTCTCGATGCCGGCATGGGCAGGCGATGCGCCAACCCAGCAGGCGGCACTTGTGAGCAGCAGCAATCGTGTTGTTTTCATCGATCGAACGTCCAGGCCTTTACGATCGTCCGTGGCATCAGGAAAGAGACGCCGATATTGACCCGCCAGACAAACCGGCCGTGGTCGAGGAATATGCCACTCACTTGCCCGGTGATGCGCGTTTCCACGATGCCGACATCACCGAACGAGGGCTGGTAGGTTTCGGTGAAGGACGTCCCGAACAGAGCTTCCTCCCAGAGCGCGCAGAGTGAGCCTGCCGCATCGATCTTGGCTTTCGCCTCTTCCCAGCTGCTCCAGTCAGGCTTTGCCATGAAGCGGGCGCCGGTAAACTTCGCCTGCCAGGCATCCACCCACGGCGTGCAGTCGTCGACGCCGAACACGGCCTTTCGCTCGAACGTCGCCTCGATATGCTCTTTGAGCATTGCACGGACATCGGTCATGCCTTGATGATCTCCGTAACCTTGACGCCGACGTAATCCAGCCCTTTGTCGCCGGGATACCGACGCCGCTGATCGGCTGACGTCCAGCGCCCGCCGAACGGAAAATTCTGGCTTTGCCACATGGTCTCGATGGTGAACGACACCAGTCGCATGCCGATGCCCTGGCTTTGACGCTTGGGAGCCGACAGATAACCGGGAAACAGTTTCTTCAGCCCGCCAGCCCAGACTTCCTGCGTCTCCTGGTCGAACGCACACCAATAGACATCAGCAATTGCGCCCTCGATCTCGCGAGCGGTCGTTTTGACCGAGCGCAGGAATTCGATGTTGACGCCGGAAAGCACGATGTCGATTTTCGCAGCCTGCCCGAAGCGGGGATCTTCGACCGCAGACACCGAAACCAGTTGTCGGCCAGCAGGATCGGAAACGCCGCTCCATTCAATCCCGCCGACGAACTTCTTGCCGACACCGTTATGAACGTTCCACGTGCCGCTCGGCAGATACAGCGTCGCAAACCACGCACGAGCGATATGCGGTCGCCGCAGAAACGCGCGGTCCTCGTCGGTAAAAAGGGGCATGATCAGCCGTTCGCCTGTTGCCACTGGGCAATTTCTTGCCGGTGCTGATTCACCAGTGCGGTAACCGCGCTTTGGATTTGCGACTTTTCTTCACCGGTCATCGCGTCGTCGTCCCGTTCCGGGGCTGGAAACAGCGCTCGGTTCAGTTCGGAGGCGTGCAGCGATGCGAGATCGCGACGACGCATGCCGATGATCTCCTCGCGTCTGTCAGCGGTCATGGTCAGTCCGTGAAATAGGTTCGAACGTCGTAGTCGAAGACTTCCGACAAGGTGAGCGTCGTCTCCTCGCCGACATCGACGTTTCGGGAGAGGTCAGATCCGCTTTCGTTGTCGAGCGTCATCGCAAGCGTTGGCTCCAGCGTTGCAAAATCACTCGGGGTGATGGCTTTACGAAGCGGCGGCCATATCCTGTAAATGCCGTCGCCCTGGTCCTGCGTGATCATGTATTTGCCGAAGTGAAACGGGACGAAGCCAACCTCGTCGCCAGGTCCAAGGCTGTGGCCCCAGAACTGCGGAGCCAGCTGAATAATTGTAGCGTCGAACGGGCTCGGGGCTGCGACTGCGACCGTCGGCGTCGACACTTTCCAGTTCTTTCCGTTCGACCACGGCTTTCCGTTCTGCCACGGCATGCCACGCCGCTCCTGCGTGGTCGTCACCGCCGTGCCGGCCTCTTTAAAGGTCAGACCATCCGGAACCGGCCACGCTACCCGCACCGCGTTTGCGCCACCGTGCAAGCCCGTCACGAGGCCTTCGATCCGGCGATAGAGCCGGCCACGCGCCACGGGCAAGACGATCTCGTATTTCCAGTAGCCGAATGCCGAGGCGACAGACTGATATCGGCCGCCGATGCTCTCCTGCCGACCACTGGCCCCCTTCGAGCGCGGTCCGGACAGAGGACGCCGCGCGCGGATGCCAAGACCAACCGGCCAATCCAGCAATCGAGCCATCAGCCACGTACCCCTCTTGTGTCGCGCACCTTGCCACGCGCATCGACCATTTTGCCAAAGTTGCGCTGCATGTCGTCGAGCTGGCGCTGCACCCGGGAAAGCCCCGCTTGGTCCGCGCCGCGAGCGTCGATGGTCGGAGAGAACACGAGAGTTCCACCGCCGCCTGTCCTCTGGCCGGGTTTGGTGACGCTGACAGTCTCGTTGGGGCTTGCCTTGAAGGCGACCAGCTGGCTGTCGATACCGCCGGCGCCACCCACGTTGAACGAGCCGCCATTCGCAAAACCGAACAGACCGCCAAGCAATCCGGTGAAGATCCCGCCGAGACCACCGCCACCACCACCCATCTGCGATGTCACTGAGGACAACAGGCTGCTGGCAACACTGCGGATCGCATCCAGTGCGACATCCTTCCAGTCTTTCGTGCCCTTGATCGCGTCTGCGATCGACGAGCCGATACCGGAAAACGCGCTCTCCATTCCCTGTCCAAGGTTGGAACCGACACCATCGAGGCCGTCGAATGTCGTCTTGATCCCAGATGCCGTGCTGCCGGCGACGGCGAGGACAGGAGCTTTCGAGCTCGTCATGCCGTTGCTGAGACCCTGCATAACGTTGACGCCGATCTCGTGCATCACGCGAGACGGCGAATGGACATCGAGCGGGTTTTTAACCCAGCTCACAATGCTGCTTGCAATGCCCATCACATTGGTTTTGAGAGCTTCGGCCTTCGCCTTGATGCCCTGCCAGAGACCGTCGATGATCTGCCCGCCGATCGCGATCATCTGTCCGGGCAGTGCCGTGAACGCGGCGACGATCTCGGTTGCCATCTGCTTCACGCTTTCCACCAGAGCCACCACCTTTGCCGTGAAGCCTGGCACGATCGTGTCCGCGATGGAACCGAAGGTCTGCCAGAAGTTATTCACCAGCGCGAGCGCACTCGTCCACGCGCCTGCGAAATCCCCGGTCAGCGCCATGGCGACACCGGAGGCCATCAGGCGAGCGTTCTCAAGGAGGCCCGTAAGACTGACCTTCATAACGGCCAGCGTTGTTTCGACGGCAGTTGCTACACCGGGAAACGACGCCTGCACCTGGTCCCAATTCGTGTAGAGCGCGATCCCTGCAGCAGCGAGCGCCGAGACAGCAGCCACAGTCGCAATGACAGGCGCGCCGATCGCGGCCACTGCCGACACAAAGAGACCGGCCGCGACAACGACCGGGCCAAGAGCCAAGCCGGCACCTGCCACCACAGTTCCCCACTTGAGGATTTCAGGGTTCGTCTCCGAGAGCTTGTCGACAAGGCCGCCCAGTGCGCTGACCAGCGAAGTGGCGAAAGCCAGAAGGCCGCTGTTGGCGATGTTGATCGAGAGCGTTTCGAGCGCGCCGCTCAACTTCTCCAATTCGCCGTTGAAGCCCTTCATGCGCGCAGCAGACTGTTCGTTCGCAGAGCCGGTTCGGGCGACGGTCTCCGTCATCTTGTCGATGCCAGCCGCACCCTGATCCGCAAGCGCGATGGCGGTCCGCATCGCATCGATGCCGAAGATCTCTTTGACTGCGTTGTTCCGTGCCTCGTCACTCAAGCCGGCAAGACCAGTCTTCAGCTCCTCGGCAATCGCCGACATGGACTTCATCGAGCCATCGGCATTGAAGAACTCGAGCCCCAGTTCCTTCATCGCGATCTGCGCTGCCAGGCTCTTCGGCACGAGGGTTGTCAGGAAGGTCTTGAACGAGGTGCCCGCATCGGAGCCGCTATTGAACACCGAGGAGGTGGCAGCGATCGCTGCGTTGAACTCCTGGAGGCTGACACCAAGCGCGCCAGCCACGCCGCCAGCCTGCCCAAGGGCGTCCTTGTAGTCGTTGAACCCGAACTGCGAAGCGAGCGTGACGTTGGTGATACCGTCGACGACCTTGCCGAGATCCTTCACCTCGATCTTGAACTGCGCCATGACGTTCGTGGCAACGTCAGCCGCAGTTGATAGATCGCCGCCGGTTGCCTCCGATAGCTTGATCGATGCAGCCGCCGCGCCGTTCAAGATGTCTTCGGCGCCGACACCGTTCTTTGCCAGCATCTCCATGGAGTCGGCAGCCTCAGAAGCCGACTTGGACGTGTTTGCCCCCAGATCCAACGCGAGCTTCTGCATCTGCGAGAACTGTTCAGCTGACGCACTGGTTGCTGCCTGAACACGGTTCATCGACGATTCGAAGTCGCCGGCCGTCTTGATCGTCAACGCACCCATGGCCGCAAGCGGTGCAGTAAGATAGGCGGACATGCTTTTTCCCGCCGACTGCATCGCCTTGCCGACACCGCCAAGACTGGCCTGCGCCTTCTTCAGCCCGTTCTGAAACTCGGCACTGTCAATGCCAAGGTTCACGCGGAGCGCGCCGATAACAGCTGATGCCATCTACTTCTTCCTGTGTCGCGAGGTCAGCCAACTGCGGGTCACAGCCTCAATCTGCTCGGCTGTCATCTTCTTGCCGGCCGGCCGCTTCTTGCTGCTCAGCATGCTGTCGAGCTTGGGCATCTTCTTCTCACGGGCCAATGCCTCGATGTGCCAGGCGAGAGACATCCGCTCGTCTCTTTCCCGAATTCTTCTGTCGGTGACGCCCCGAAGAGTATTCCCGATCTCGCGAAGCGTGAGCCGCCAGAACAGCTCGTAAGGCTGTTCTGCTTCTACCCACGCCGCAATCAGCGACGGCCAGGCTATCCTGCCGTCGCCTTCCTGGGGCGCGAGCCGGCATCCTTCTTGGTGCCGGGTTGCTTCTGGGGAAAGGCAAGCTGGAACGCCTCGCCGATCAGTTCGCCGACACGCTGCACGCCGAGCTCGTCGATCAGATCGTTGCATGCGCGAATGGTCACACCATCATGGTGCTGCTGTAGTGCGCCCCAAAAGACCGCGCGCATCAGCGTCAGGCTGGCGGTTTTCTCGCTGTTGAGCGCCTGTCCAACTTCGGAAATGCTCTTGCCGGTTTCCGCTTCGATCTCGCACATGGCGCCCGTGCCGATCTTCATCGTCCACGTCTTGCCTGCGGCTTCAAAGCCGACTTCGCCTCGTTCCTTGTTTGCCATTATTCGGCTTCTCCCCACTCTTCCTCACCGGAGACAGCCACAGTGACCGTGGCCGTCATTCGATCATCGACGGGAATTTCCTTCTCGTAGCCGGTGATCGCCGCGTCGTAGGTGACGGTGACGTCATTCGGGAACGTGATGCGGTGCGGCACGGTCACGCCGGACGACATCAGCGAGCGCAGCAGCTCGTCGGTCGCGCTGCCAGGAACCCAATTGATTTCGAACGAGGCCTCGCCGTTATCGATCAGTCCGGCGATGTACTCGCGCCGACGGCCGGGGCTCATCATATGCGTAGCGTCGATGCGGTCTGCCGATGCAGCGCCAGGGGTAACGCTGGTCACTTCAGCGACGAAAACGAAGGCGGGAACAGGCAGGGTGGCATTCCAGATTTCATACCGGGTGCCGTAGCCGATGCGGGCTTCAGTCATTGTCTTATTCTCCGTGTAGAACAGTGATGTCGATGGAAATGCGGAACACGCTGCTGACCTCTCCCGCGTCCGCTGCGGAAAGGCTTCTTTCGCTCTCGACGAAAATTCCTTGTATCGTCCCGCCCTGGTATCCGGACACGAGCGCGGTCACGTTCGCGGCGAGTGCGGCCGCTTCGGTATACTTGTCCGCGTAGCAATCCACCTGGACTCGGCTTGATACGAAGCCCGAGGGACCCTGCATGTGATAGTTCGGCTGGCCGCCGACACGGTTGAGCACGACAAACGGTCTCGTCGCTTTCTGCGGAGCGCGGCCCCAATAGCGGTGCCCGCCGGCGACCGATGCCAGCAGATCAGTCAGAGCCTGTTCCATCACTTGCCCCGCGCTGCTTTGCTCGCGACCCGGGCCGCCGACTTTTCGATTTCGGTCCAAAGCAGAAGCGTGATGCGCTCCAGTGCTGCATCCTTGGTCGAATCCCAGGCCGGCCGCATGAAGGGCTGTGGGCCGTGACGCTCGTTGCCGAACTCCTGCTGGATATCGGCAGGGTTATTCGAGCCCACGAACATCTCCTGGAAAGCCTGCCCGCCTTCCTTCCGATGAAGGGAGCGCTGGCGCGTGGTCAGTTTTGTGGAGACGTCGATACTTTCATAGAGGTAATGCTCGTCGACTGGCGCCCTCCTACGCGCTGCACTGGCAATCAGCTCGCCCCCCTCGACGAGAACACGACGCAGCGCCGCCTTTGCCGTGGCTTTTGGCAACTGCCCGAGCGCCCGATCCAGCTCTTTCAAGCCGTCGATTTTTACGGTGATCTTTGCCATCAGTCGGCATCCCGAGAAGCAGTGATTTCGATAAAGCGACGACGACCTTCATCCGCTTCCTTCACGCCCTTGATGTCCCAGACCTTCCCGTCATGCACAATTTGATCAACAGGCGTGACCGAGCGGGTGACGGTGCTTGAGCGGACCGTGAAGCGGGCGACGATGAATGATCCGGTCTGACCGGCCGCCACAAACTCGATTTTCTGGCTGTCGGACGCATCGCGGCGGCGCGCCCAAACCGTTGCAAGATCGCTCCACGTGTCGACCAGCTCATTGAGCGGTCCTGCCGCTGACGTGGCGCGCTGTAGCGTAATTCGGCGGTCGAGATCACCAGCTTGCATGTCAGACCCGCAGCCAACGATAGGGGTTTAGGAGAAGCTGCGCCGCCTTCGGTACTCCGCTGCTCCCGCTACGTTCTTCGTAGAGGTCGCTTACGATCAGCATAGCGGCGACCTTGAAGATGCTTTCGATACCATACGGCACCAGCGATGCGTTGCAGTACTGAAGCACCGTCTTTTCAGCGGCGTCCATGTACGCCTGGATCGTAGCGTCGTCATCGCTGGTATCGACGCGTAGGTGCTGCTTCACCTCTTCCAAGGTGTATAGCGGGCCGAGTTGAGTGATGACGACGTCTGCCATTGGAGCGACCTTACTTGCTGGAAGGGTCGGTGATGACTTCGACGCCCTGAGCGCGAAGCATGTTTGCGACAGCCTCTCCAGGGGTCAGTGTCGGATCGTTGAAGTCGATCCGGTTCTGGGCAACCGTTGTGCCCTTGCGCGGATCGGCGTCCACTGCCGGGTGCGAAAGGTCCACATCCGGAACGATCTGGACGGGTGCACCAGACGGATCGACTTCGGTGGCCGGTGCGATGTTCGCCGCCTGTTCGGTCGCCGTCTGGTCGCTGGTCTCCGTGCCGGTTTCCGGCGTGGCCGCAGGAGCCTTGTCACCGCTGTTGGTGACAGAGACCGTTTCATTGTGATGGTTCGCTTCGGGCACCTGCGTTCCGGCGCCTGCCGCGGTGGTCTGTTTCGTCGTGGCCATTGTGGCCTCCTTTGATTTTGGGCTGAAGCAGAGTGGTAGCGGGCGTAGCAGGACGCCCGCCGCCTGGATCAGACGCCGATCTTCAGGGCGCGCATCGGCTCGGGGTTGTAGACACCGCCGCCAACGCGTTTCGTCGTGTAGAAGTGCACGAACGGCTTGTTGGTGTAGGGGTCGCGCAAGACGCGGATGCCGACACGGTCGACGACCAGGTAAGTCGCTTCCATATCGCCGTAGAGTGCGGCGATATTGCCGGCTGCCACGACTGGCATGTCGGGAACCTGGACAATCGGCGCCTCGAACAGGGTGGACGGCTGGCCGACGGCTGGGCTCGGCTGCCAGATGTAGTTGCCGTTGGCATCCTTGATCTTGCGATAGGCGGCAACCGACAGCCGGTTCATGAAGAACTTCGCGTTCTGCGACAGCTCTTCGGGCAGGCTGGCGATCAGGTCGATCATGGCATCAAGCGTCACGCCGGCTGCAGCGCCGGAGTTCTGCACCTGAATGGCGCCCCACGGATGCTTGGCGGCATTGGGCGCGCCGGTGACATAGGTCAGGATACCATTCGGCTTGTTGACACCATCGCCGCCGACAAAGGCAATGCCTTCCTGACGAGAGAACTCGGTGTCGACCTCGTCAGAAAGCCAGACTTCAAGATCGATGGCAGCATCGTCGAGCATCTGCTGGGAGATCGCCGGGTTCGCGTAGATCTCGCCGGGGATG
>Ga0213834_100582_pt1 | contig 15944 bp, 16 predicted proteins | sample SWPTP12_FD_160580 | JGI IMG/M metagenome (GOLD analysis project Ga0213834, IMG submission 160580) | Coastal seawater microbial communities from Marineland, Florida, United States - SWP TP1 #2 | ecosystem: Environmental > Aquatic > Marine > Coastal | place: USA: Florida | collected 2016-08-06 | reverse complement strand
TCAGACTGCCCTTTTATTGTGGACGGGAAGGTGAAAAGTATAATTATTGTAATTATTCTCAAAAATAATTTCATCTTTCATTAAAATCGTTAACGAAATATAGAAATAATTAATCGTAAAAACAAAAAGATGAAATTGTGAGACCAGATTTTAAAGCATCTGAACCTTAAAACAGTTAAAATATTATTTAATGATTTTCTCAATTGTTGTGCTTACGTTCAAGGAAAAGATACAGGGTTAAAAAATATATGCTCAACATTCATGTTCCTGCTAACTCCTGCTAAATATTGTGAAGGTTTCCGACTTTAAAAGCTTAAAAGAAAACTTTTTTAAAATTTGGACTTCAAATTGCTAAATGTTGTAAAATATTAAGAAATGAAAAAATCAGATAATCTTTCACAATTATCAAATGAAGCACTTTTGAAGACGCTAAAAAAGGCGAAAAATCAATTTGCTGCCTTTATGATATTTTTTGTGCTGCTGGTGATTGGTTGTAATTACTTCACGCTAACAATAGGATTTGGCATTTATACAATGGTTCCGGTTATCTTTATTCCAATAATAATAGCTAATATCTTCAGTTATGGGAAAATAAAACAGGAAGCAACGTTTAGGAAATTATTATGATTTTAAGTAAAATTTGTCAATTTATCCCAGCTATATGAAAAAATGATTGACACAAGTTTTTTTAACATGTTGTAAGAAGCAAATAAATTTAAATCTAGACTTGAAAACTTATCTCTTCCGATTTTGATAGATTTTCATCTTACTCAAATCGCTACTAGATAGCTAACCAAACAGTAAATTTGCCATTACTTGAGTAGTCGATACAGAGTTCGTCTGAATATTTAATGGCTCCACGCAATATAAATTGTAAAAAAGCATCTGCCTCCTCCCGAATTTCCGGGATGATATACAACTTATTATGATTGATGTCCCCATTCGACTTTGCAATCTGATCTTTTTTATTTTGTAAGGCTTCTTCGTAAGTCATAATTAATAAAATGATAATAATCAAATATACATATTATATTGATCAAATCCAAGTCATTGCATTCTGCTGCTACTGTTCAACGAATAGATTTTGCTTCCCTACGGAGATCTTTTTAAAGTGGAAATTTCATTATAATGAGATAAATGAAGACCATTATGCTAAATTAGAAGATATGCTAGACATTTGATAAAAATTATATTAATAAAGTTAATCTGATCAGACCCTACTAATTCAGTATTTCTACGTAACAATACACTAGGATACAGTTTTAAATTTGGTTAAAAATCATTCTTATGTTTTTATCAATATTTAAAGGATTTGAATTTATCATCATTTGCTTCTGTTCTCTATTTTTAGCACTGTTAATTTCAAAGGGCAGAAAAAAATAATTTCAGGAAGCTTTCACTCTGTTTAAAATAAGCTTATCCCTATTTTTACACCTTACAATTAGGAAATCGGAAAATTTTGCCGGTTTAAAAATGTAACTATTGTTAAAGAAGTTCCAAAGTATTCTTGGTGCAAATTTTTGTATAACTACTGATTATTTTAAAATCATTAAATCACTGTCTTATTGAGGGTTAATAATGATATTATTTAAAAAATTATTCTTGGCTGTCCTTAATTAATGAGGTATACAAAGCTGAATTAACATCTTTAAATATTCATCATTACATTGATTGCCCTGATCGGAATCATTAATACTGTTACCATAAAAAAGGAAAGTGTAATTAATTTGGCTGATAAGATTATTACCAATGACAGACATTCAGTTTAATTTTAAATCATTATTTTTGAAATCAACTAGCAAGCCTGATTTTTTGTTTATGAAAAAAATTATTCTGATCGAAGATGAATCCAGCGTTGTTTCCTTTATCAAAAAAGGTCTTCAGGAATTGGGGTACGAAATTTCGGTAGCACTGGACGGAAATACAGGAATCAAAATGGTTGACACCAACGACTTCGATATGATCATTCTGGATATTATGTTGCCTGACATCAACGGTTTGGAAGTCTGTAAGGAAATCAGAAAAAAAAATAAAACAGTTCCGATCCTTTTTCTAACCGCTCTCGACTCATCAGAAAACATCGTGATGGGACTGGAAAGCGGCGGAGATGATTATCTTGTGAAACCTTTCAAATTTATAGAATTGGTGGCAAGAATCAAATCACTATTAAGAAGAAGCGGACATATCAGCGAATCTGAAAATGATACTGAAAATGATGAAAACATCTACCATTTCGAAGATCTGACGGTGAATGATTACACGAAAAAAGTTAGCCGAAATGGTGCTGAAATTTCATTAACCTCAACAGAATACAAACTTCTACTCTACTTCCTGAATAATCCTGAGAAAGTAATTTCACGGCCGGAAATTCTGGAAGCCGTCTGGGGCGTGAATTATGAATTGGGAACCAATGTTGTGGATGTTTACGTGAATTATCTAAGGAAAAAACTGGACAGTCAGGACGACAACAAGATTATTCACACCGTCATCGGAATGGGCTACGTACTGAAAAAAACATAATCTATGCTGAAGAGAATCTCGACCAATCAAACCAAAACAATGCTTCTCCTGATGCTTGTTTTTACTGTCGTCATACTTCTTTTCAGTGGGTTGGTTTATTTTTCTATTGTTAATTTCTCGCATCAGAGGTTTTATGAACTGCTTAAAATCCGTGCAACAACGATTGTTCAGATCGAGAAAAGCAGACCGCATATAGACACAGTTACCAATCAAATCATTTCGAATCTGACCCGCGAAGAGGAATTGCCGATGGAGAAGGATTATGTTTTCGAGGTTCCGAAAGATTCTAATTTTAATAAAATCTCGCATCAGATTCATATTCCGGACACTTTTTTCAAAAACATTGTCCGAAAAGGAGAAGCCAATTACAACGACAAAGAACTGTACTACATCGGGCAAAGTTTCCATTCTCACAACAAAGATTACATCGCTATTGCTTCGGCAAAAAACCATTACGTCGTCTATTATCTTGGCTACCTGAAAAGAACTTTGATCACGTGTATGATTCTGGCGCTTTTCTTCTCTATGATATTCTCCTTTTATCTGTCCAAAACTTTATTCAGACCAATACTGAAAATCACGAATAAAGTAAAAGAAATAAGTTCTGAAAATCTGCACCTAAGGCTGGAACCACAGCCGGGGAATACCGAGCTGAATGAGTTGGTCGATACCTTCAACGGAATGCTGAACAGAATCGAAACGTCTTTCGAAACTCAAAATCACCTGATAGGGAATGTTTCGCACGAGCTGAGAACGCCTCTGACTTCGATAATGGGAGAAGCCGATGTGGCACTTTCTATGAAGAGAACAGAAGAACATTATCAGGAAACTCTTCAGATTATCCTTAATGAAGCCGAGAAACTGGATAAAAAGATCAAAGCATTACTGATGATTGCCCAAACCGGTTTCGACGGAAAAATCCAGAAAATGGACAAGGTAAGAATGGATCAGCTGCTTTGGGACGTTATCGAAACAGCTACGAGGATCAATTCCAACAATAATGTTTTTATGGACATCAGTATGCTGCCGGATAATCCGAAAAAGCTGAAAGTTCAGGGTAATGAGCAGCTTTTGCATCTGGCTATGGCAAATATCATTAATAATGCCTGCAAATATTCGAATTTCCAGCAGGTCAAAGTTTCGCTTGGCGCAACAGATACGAATGTCTATATCATCGTAAAAGATAATGGAATCGGGATTCCTGATTCTGAATTTGACAAAATATATGATCCCTTTTTCCGTGCTTCCAACACCAAGAATTATGAAGGCTACGGGATAGGATTACCACTTGCAAGAAACATCATCAGAATCCACAAAGGTGAGTTGATTATTAATTCTAAAGAAAATGTAGGAACCACCGTTCAAATCAGTTTTCCGATTTTTGTGACCTGATTATTAAGTTCAGCATTTTGTTTTGATAGCAGATTAATTATCGTAATAATTCATGCTTATGAATTAAAAAACTCATGCTTATGAATCAAACAATTCATGCTTATGAGTTTTTGGACTTATGCGCATGAATTTTGTATGCACTCAACGAGTCATTCAAAACACTTGCATTTCCCTGAACAAAAATAAAATTCTAATCTCATTTTAATCTCTCTAATTACATTTTAATTTCGTTCCAAACTCTTTCTAATTTGGTGGGTATAGTTTTGTAGTATCAAAAAAAGGCAACTCACAAAAATTATAAAGTTATGACCAAAACCATTTTAATAGCGACAGACTTTTCACTGGAATCTTTGGACATCTTGAAAAAAGTTTTGAAAAAAAAACACGATCAGAACGATCAGAACAAATATAACATTCTTTTCGTAACGGGTTACGATATGGGCGACTCTATCAGAGATCTCCTGTTCACCACAAAGAGTACGATCCTAAACAAAATAAGATCCAGGGAATTCTGCGATGCCTACAGCATTATCAACAATAAATATCCGAATCTTATCAACAAAATAACTTGCGACATCTTTACCGGATATTTCCAGAGAAGCTTCAACAACTACCTGGAAGCTGCGAATGTAGATGAGGCCTACTACTCTGCTTCCAGCAGCAAAATCAGAAACAAAAACCAGTTCGAGATCACTACTTTTTTAAAGAAAAATAAAATCATCGAACCTCAGGAAGTGGTCACTGCAACAAAAGAATTGTTACCTGAAAAAGGAAGACTGGCAGAGATTTTCCTGTAAAGCCAAATGATGAAAAAATTTGAATTAATTATTAAAAGCAAAGTAAAATGTTAAGAAATTATAGTAACAGCAGAACGTTGGGAGACAACATCAGACTGGGGACGCTGACTGCCTTTACGGCGGGGACTATAAACATAGCATCTCTATTGATATTTCTCTCTTTTACATCAAACGTGACAGGACATTACGCCATTTTTGCGGCAGAGATAAGCCAGGGAAACTGGTCTCAGGTGGCAGTTGTGGGTGGATGGATTTTCTTATTCTTCTTCGGAGGTTTTGTAGCTAATATGAGCGTCATCAATCTGAACAGAAAAAGTAAATATTTTGCCCACTCATTACCAATTTTTCTAGAGATCCTTTGTCTTTTGGCAGTCGGAATCTATGGTCAGTTTTTTTATGAAAAGACTTTGCAGGAAACAGAAGCTTTGGTTGCTTTGATGCTTTTCGCGACAGGTTTGCAAAATGGATTGACTGCAAGTATTTCCAACTTCTCAGTAAAGACCACTCACCTTACAGGAACGACAACTGATTTGGGAATTTTAGCCTCGATGTTTACTCAGAAAAAATTCAGAAAAAATCCGGAATTGATTGCCAGAGCGAAGTTGTTGATGAGCATAATGGCAGCGTATGTTCTGGGCGCAATATTCTCAGGATTAACATATTACAGCTTGGAATTCAGAGTATTCTATGTAATCAGTGTTTGTCTTTTGGTCGTGATTGGCTATGACTTTTACAAGATCAACCTGCGACATTTCCAGACCGAATACAGATATTACAGAATCTTTCACAAGCCAACTTTGATTGCTTACTTATATTATAAAATCCACAATAAGGAAGATAAAAGAACTACAAGCCATTCGAGAACGACCAATACGAAACTTGCTTTCAGCGAGGATTAAGAATCATAAAAACACACTTCATATATATTAATTAGTTTTTGTAATAGTTCTTTTCTAAAGAAATACACCGAGATTTTTCCCGGTGTATTTTGATTTTATGATATGTTGAATTGCTTATTCCTGCTCCACCCAAGTATGGTTTTCACCGGCTAATTCTCCAATATATTTCTCAGCATCCATCGCTGCCATACAGCCGCTGCCAGCAGCTGTGATCGCCTGTCTGTAATGGTGATCCTGAACATCGCCTGCTGCGAAAACGCCAGGAAGATTGGTTCTTGCAGATTTGCCTTCGGTGATGATATATTCGTTTTCATCAAGGTCGATTTGTCCTTTGAAAATGCCGGTATTTGGTTTGTGACCAATGGCTATGAAAATACCGTGAACATCGATTGTAGAAACTTCGTCTGTTAAATTATTCACAACTTTCGCTCGCTCTACAAGGAAATTTTCACCTTCGATTCCGATGAGTTCGTGGTTATATTTAACTTCGATATTTGGTGTATTCAAAACTCTGTCAACCATTACTTTGGAAGCTCGGAAGTGGTCTTTTCTTACCAATAATGTTACTTTATTACAGATATTCGCCAGATAGGTTGCTTCCTCAGCCGCTGTATCGCCCGCGCCTACGACTACAACATCTTTTCCTCTGTAGAAGAATCCGTCACAGGTGGCACACGCAGAAACACCACCGCCAGCAAATTTTTTCTCATCTGCTAATCCAAGATATTTTGCAGCAGCTCCGGTAGAAATGATGACACTTTTAGCAAGAATCTCCCGCGAACCTGTACTCAGTTTATGTATTCCGCCGCGTACTTTGGAAAACTCCACTTTGGTGATCATCTCGTAATGAACTTTGGTTTCGAAACGTTCTGCCTGTTTTTGCAGTTGCAGCATCATTTCCGGGCCAGTGATTCCGTCCGGATAACCAGGGAAATTCTCAACTTCTGTAGTGGTAGTGAGTTGTCCGCCTGGTTCCAATCCTGTAAATAATTCGGGTTTCAGACTTGCTCTGGCTGCGTAGATGGCTGCTGTAAAACCAGCTGGCCCAGAACCTACGATGACACAATCTAAAATATTGTTTTCCATTTTTATAATTAAATTATTTTATTCTTTTAAGGCTAAATGCTAAGCGATTTCTGTTCCAATTTATAAGTTTTCAAATATAAATCTTTGTATGAAAAATCGAGTACAAATTTCGGGAATTAATTATTCAGAACCTATCTAAAATATCAATGTGACTGATGGGAATGGCAAATAATACTATCAAACTTTCACTTTCAATTCATCCACTTTGATGATTTTGTAAACTAGTTCTTTGTAAATCTCGTCATCCTCCATTTGACGGACACCCAGACCTTTGGATTTGAGATCCATCTCGCGAAGAATGGAAATCACACGAGTTGCGTGTTTCAAAGGATAAAATCTTGCCGCTTCTGTATAATCTTTGATAGCATACGGATTCACACCCATTGTTGAAGCGATGGTTTGAGGCGATTGTCCGGATAAGGTGTGGTAAATAATGATATTGGAAAAGAAATTATATAACGCTCCGAAAGCCATCTGAACGGGATTTGACTTTTTATTTTTCCCCATATAATATGCAATGCTGAAAGCTTTCGCCTGATCTTTGGTAGCTAAGGCTTTTTGAAGTTCGAAGATGTTGAAATCTTTGCTGATACCGATATGTTCCTCGATGATTTTGCCATCCAGAACAGCGCCGTCTTTCAAAACGATTTTCAGTTTGTTAAGTTCATTCGCAATTCTGGAAAGATCGTTCCCAAGATATTCCGCCAAAAGGTGGCTGATATTGGGTGCAGATTTGATTCCCATCACGGTCATTTCCCCTTGAATCCAGGTTGGAAGCTGATAATCCTTCATCTTTTCGCTGGTGAAAAGCATTCCGGATTTAGTTAAAGTTTTGGTGACTTTTTTCCTCGCATCCAATTTTTTAAGCTTGTGTGCAAAAACCAGAATCGTTGACGGAACAGGATTTTCCAGATATGTTTCAAGCGCTTTGGATTCGTCGTCATTAAGTTTCATATCCTGCGCTTCCTTTACGATGATGAGCTGCTTGTCGCCCATCATTGGATACTGTCTGGCTAATGACAGAATTTCCAGATAATTGGTATCGCGACCGTAAGCAACGGTTTGATTGAAAGCCTTCTCATCCTCTTCCAAAACATCCTGTTCAAAATGCTTGACAGCGAGATCGATATAAAAAGACTCGTCGCCGTGAAGAAAATAAACCGGTAATAGTTCTTTATTTTTAATATTTTTGAGGATAATATCTATTTCTTTCATCTTATCGTATGCAGGTTCCGAAACTTAATTTTGAAAATGACTTTGATTTGCAAATCAAACAAGACAAAGATACATTTTTTATCTATGATCTGGTACGGAAAATCTGGCTTGTACTGACGCCTGAGGAGTGGGTACGACAGCATTGGCTGCATTATTACAGATTCGTAAAAAAGAAAAATCCGTCATCATTAATCCTTGAAAAAAAGTTGGAACTGAACGGAACTACGAAAAGAATTGACCTGCTTGTGACCGAAAAAACAAAGCCTAAAATCTTAATTGAATGTAAAGCGCCAAGTATTGCTTTGAAAGAAATCCATTTTGAGCAGATTGCGAGATACAACAGTTTGATTGGTGCGGAAAAGATCATTATCAGCAATGGACTGCATCATATTTTTGCGGATTACAAAGATGGGAAGTACCATTTTTTGGATGGGAAAGTATGATGTTTGAGCTTGATATTTTCCTCGCAGATTTCGCAAATTTTGCATATTTACTGCGGAAAAGCCACCCAAATAATTCTATAAATTAAAATCCTTCTTCGGATTGAAAAGATAGATCAGGAAAAAGAAAAGTACTGAAACTGCCAAAAAGTATTGGTAATAATGAACCGCCGACTGCGAACTGATGGTTGTAGAACTGGATCCTGTGTTTTTCTGTAATTCGGTAGTGAGATGGCTAATGGCTTCGTCCAGATTGTTCCCATTGAAATATCTTCCGCCGGTGGATGATGCGATGTTGTTAAGTGCTTTGGTCTGTAATTTGGAAACGACGGTTTCGCCATAAATATCAGATTTGTAACCCATTAATTGGCCATAGTAATATTCGGGAATTGGTGCGCCTTCTTCTGTTCCTACACCGATCGTTGTAATTCTGATGCCTTGTTTCTTTGCCAGACTGATAGCCTCCTCCTCGTGGCCTTCATTGTCTTCACCATCACTGATGAGAACAACATTTTTTGAACCTTTGTTGATATTTTTGAATTTCTGAGAGGCGACTTCCATTGCTTTCAGAAAGTCGGTTCCCTGATTTTGGACAACGCTGGTTTCGATGCCGGAAAGATAAGTTTCTGCTGCTGAATAGTCACTGGACAACGGCATTACGGAATAAGCATCACCGGCAAAAACAACGATTCCTACTCTGTCATTGGTCATCTTCTGAAGCGAATTGATGATAATATTCTTGGCTTCATCCAACCGGCTTGGCTGGATGTCTTGTGCATTCATCGAGTTGGAAACGTCCAGAACGAAAATGGTACTGCTGACATTTTGAGTGACGCTGATTTCTTCTTTTCCTCCTAAAAGATCGATGATGGCAAAGATTAAAAACAAAAATCCAAAAATGTAAAGGATCGGGAAAACTTTAGCAAATCCAGAAGTTTTCTCAAACAAAACATCCTGAAATCTGTCTTCTGCAAATATATTTCTCCTCTTACTCTTCCATCGGATGTAATGAATAATGAAGTAACCGATGACAGGCAGCAACAGCAGTAATAAAAGATACCAGTAATTTCCTAAATACCAATTCATCAGATTAATTTAAAATTTTAAAAAATACCCAGCGACACAATGCATCCAGCAACAGAAAACCTAATGCAACCCAAAGGAAAATCCTGAAATACTCCTCATAATTGTAAAGCTTGGAAGTTTTCACATCCGATTTTTCCAGCTGGTTGATCTCATCATAAATATTCTGCAGACTGGCATTGTCCGTTGCACGGAAGTATTTTCCACCCGTCAATTGTGAAATATCCATCAGCGTATTTTCATCGATTTGAGTTTTTGTATCTGTATAAACCAATTCGCCAAAAATATTGGTAGCTGTAGGCATTGGTGCATAGCCGTTGCTTCCAATTCCAATCGTGTAAACTTTGATGCCGTTGTTCTTTGCTAATTCAGCAGCGATCTGTGGCGGCATTGCATTGATGATTGTATTCACACCATCAGTCATTAAAATAATGATTTTGCTTTTTGCTTTGCTGCTTTTCAGGTGATTGACAGCAACCGACAAACCTTCTCCAATGGCAGTTCCGGGCTGTAGTTCCAAAGGATTTAATTGATTGAGTTCATCTACAACCACCTGATGATCTGTTGTCAAAGGAACTTTCGTGTAGGCCTCTCCGGAATATGCCACCAGACCGATTCTGTCATTTTCTCTTTTGGTAACGAAATCTACAGCAATTTTTTTCAAAGCTTCCAATCTATCTGGATCCAGATCTTTTGCCAACATACTGAGCGAAACGTCTACGGAAAGCATAATGTCTATACCTTTTGAATCATCACGATCCTGAGAAACCGTGTAAGTCCTCGGTCTTGCTAGTGCGATGATCAAAGCTGTGAGAATAAAATATTTCGAAACCTTCAAAAATGTCATTACCAAAGAAATGTTTCCGCTTGGCCGCATATTTTTCACAGAAGGCACCGCAATTCCACGGCTTTTCTTTTTGCCCGCATCCAACATGAACAATGGAATGAACAAAATAAAAAGCAATAAAAACCAGGGACTGTAAAATTCGAAATTCACGGGTAACTAATAATTGATAAATGATGATTGATAAACGATTTTCCTACTGCATTGTTCTCAGATTTTCCGCTTCTACATCCTTCGTTGAGCGTTTTACAAAATTTCGGATTTCATTGAAGTCATTGGACATAATTTCCTGATTTGGGACTGTTTTTGCAAACTTCACGAGATCACCGCGAAGGAAAATATCTTCTACAATTTTTTCATTTTCCTGCGAAATAGCGTTGGTCGATTTCATATAAGTAATCAAATCATCCGTCAGCAAAACATCTGCCGGAATCTGATATTGCTTGGTAATAAATGCTCTGGAAATTTCTATCAATTCCACATAGAACGCTCGGAAATTCTCATTTTCGATATAATTTTTCTTTCTGAGTTTCTCCAGATCTTTCAAAGTCTGATTGGTTGTTACGGCTGGACTGTCTTTGCGTTTTCTACCGTATTTTATAATTCCATAAATCAAAATAATGATTGCAATTATCAGCAAAGCCAAAAGAATGTAGAATTTATAAAGCTCCCAATAATCCTTGACATCCAAACGAACTTCCTTGTTCTTCATAATGTCATTGATCTGGTCACCTTTTTTAGCTGTATTAATGACTTCAACTTCGTAAGGAATCGTCTTTAAAATCTTGTCTCCAACTTTAACTTCGATTTCCGGAATTGTGAATTTGCCTTCCTGAAAAACTGCAAATTTTATGGATCTTAAATAAATATCTTTCTGAACTGCAATACTGTCATTCACCATTTCAAAATGAAAAGGAAGCATCTCATTTCTTGGCGCAGCCTGCACTTCTTTTCCATTAAGATCCAAAATCTGAATCTTAAAAATTGCCACTTCTCCCAACGCCAAAGTCGTCTTATCAAGACTGGATGATAAGGTTTGAGAAAATCCTAAAAATGAAGAGAGGATAAAAAAGAAAAAATATAATTGATATGATTTGAATCTTTGCATTTGCAATTTCTAACTTCTAATAACTAACTTCTAAAATCTATTTCTTAAAGTATTGATACAAAAACTTGCTGTAATCATCCGAGGTTTTAATATCTAAAAAATGAGCCGATGAATTCTCGAATTCTTCTTTTGTCTGGCGCATTTTTCGTTTTTGCTGTTCTGCAAAATCATATCGCCATCTCGCGCTGGAAGTGTTTGCCCAAACTTGTTGACCAGTTTCTGCATCACGAAAAAGCGCATATCCGATGTCTGGAATCTCCATATCTTTTTCGTCAAAAACACGAAGTCCCAAAACCTGATGTTTTCTGGCGGTTACGTTAAGGATTTTTTGGTCAAATTCATCTTCGAAATCCGAAAACAAAAACACCAAAGATTTCCTTTTGAAAACGCTCATCATATAATTGAAAGCGACATCCAGATTGGATTTTGCAGGAACATAATCTGCAGACAAAATGTTGCTAATGATAGACAAAACGTGTTTTCTACCTTTCTGTGGCGGAACCACTTTCAGAACTTTGTCTGCGTAAAGAATCAATCCGATTTTGTCATTATTTCCAGCGGCCGAAAATCCGAGAGAGGCGCAGATTTCTGCAACAAATTCTCTTTTTAGCTGCGTTCTCGTTCCATAATCCATCGAAGCAGAAACGTCCACGACAAGCATCATTGTGAGCTCGCGTTCCTCTTCCATTACTTTTACAAATGGCTCGCGGAAACGTGCGGTTTTGTTCCAGTCCATTCTTCTGGTGTCGTCGCCAAACTGATACTGACGAACCTCGGAAAAAGTCATTCCCTGACCTTTAAATGCGCTGTGATATTGCCCCATAAGCGATGCTTCCGTCTTCTTACGAGTCCGGATTTCTATCTGCTTTACTTTTTTGACAATATCTTTTATCTCCACTTTAACTTGTGATTTTTGGCGGTCATCGGTTGATAGTTTTCAGACCTCTTAGTTTTTTCAAAAACAATACGACGACTGACCACTATCAACTGATTAACCAATTTTTGAGGAATTCAAAACCTCTTATATATTTAATTTAATTCGATGGAAACATTGATCCATTCATCATCAAATTTAGTCTGATATTTCTTATAAAAATTAATCGCAGGCTCATTCCAATTCAAAACCTGAAAAACCATTCCTGAATAATTTTTGGATTTCCCATAATCCAAAGTTTTATCAAATAACAATTTTCCAATATTGTTTCCTCTCATTTTTTCAGTAACAATGAGATCTTCTAAATATAATCTCTGCCCTTTCCAAGTAGAATATCTTACATAATACAAAGATAAACCTACAATTTTTTGATCAACTTCTGCAACGAAAGCGCCCCAAACAGGATGATTTCCAAAACCAGCTTCTGCGAATTCTTCCAATGAAACCGTGACTTCATCAGGTGCGTTTTCATATTCCGCCAATTCCTTTATAAGTTCCAGCATTGCAGGACAATCTTCAAGAATTGCTTCTCTGATAATTAAATTGTTCATCAGAAATATTATGGCGCTTGTATTTTCGCCAGAATTTTATTAACAATATCATCTTGAGTCACTTCCTCCGCCTCAGCTTCGAAACTCAATCCAATTCTATGTCTCAAAACATCTTTCGCAATTTCTTTCACATCTTCCGGGATGACGAATGCTCTTCCTTTTATGAACGCATAAGCTCTGGAAGCAATTGCCAAGTTGATACTTGCTCTCGGTGAAGCCCCAAAACTGATGTAATTTTTGATTTCGGACAAGCCGTATCGCTCTGGAAAACGGGTGGCGAAAACCATATCCAGAATATATTTTTCTATCTTTTCGTCAAGATAAATTTGATTGATTAGTTTCTTGGCTTCAACAATTTGATTCAAATCCACCACTTTTCTGATTTGCGGAATATCCTGCGTCGAAATCATTCGCATCACCTTTCTCTCATCCTCGAATTCAGGATAATCGATTTTACACTTCAGCATAAAACGGTCGGTTTGCGCTTCTGGTAAAAGATAAGTTCCTTCCTGGTCAATCGGATTTTGAGTGGCCAATACGAGGAAAGGTTTTGGTAAAGGCATCGTTTCATCGCCAATCGTCACTTGTTTTTCCTGCATCACCTCGAGAAGTGCGGACTGAACTTTCGCCGGCGCACGGTTAATCTCATCTGCCAAAACAAAATTCGCAAAAACAGGTCCTTTTTTGATACTGAAATCGTTGTCTTTCACGCTGTAAATCATTGTCCCGACAACATCTGCAGGCAACAAATCCGGCGTGAACTGGATTCTGGAAAATTGTCCGTCAACAGCTTCTGACAAGGTTTTGATGGCCAAGGTTTTTGCCAATCCCGGAACACCTTCCAAGAGAACGTGTCCGTTGCCAAGAAGTCCGATGAGCAAACGGTCTATCATATATTCTTGCCCAATAATGGCGCGGTTGATTTCCTGTTTTAAGATGGAGAAAAAGTAATTTTGTTCTTTAACTTTTTCGGTAAGTTGTCTGATATCTTCTGCTTGATTCAATTCTGACATATCAATTAATAAAAATAATTGGTAAATTTCACATAAAATCCAGCAACAGCAAACATAACAATTGCCAAACTTCCGTTAAATATTTGTTAAAAGGCGGGAAGCTGGAGGTCAGAAGTCGGAAGTTATTAATTAACTTATTTACTTTTTGCTAATAAATATCAATAATTTGTCGTTTATTTATAATTAATATAACTTTGAACTAAATAAATTTCTCTTCAAAAATGAATTATCATTTTGCCAATCACAGACAGGTTCGAAAAAACCTTTTAAATATTCTACAAACGACCTCAGAAAAAGACCTTCTGACAATCCCAGACGGTTTTAACAATAATATTTATTGGAACATCGCACATTGCGTGGCTCAGCAACAGTTGCTTTGCTATTATCTCAGTGGAAACCAGTTCCGAATCGACAAATATTGGGTGGAAACCTACAAAAAGGGAACTTTCGCCAACGTGGATGTAAAACAATCCGAAATGGAAGATTTGGCCTATCTGTTAATTGAAACTTCAAAAATTCTGATGAAAGATTACGATGATGACTTCTTCTCGGATTACACGCCCTATTCCACCAGTTTTGGGATTGATTTGAAAAATGTGCAAGACGCTATCATCTTTAACAATATGCACGAAAGTATTCATTACGGTTATATTTTGGCTCAGAAAAGAGCTTTGATTGCAGAAGGATTAAATTTTTAAATAATGAATTTGCGATTCCTTTTTCCGGTTTTACTTTTAGGGATTTTGTCATTTTCGAAATCTGAGAATGAGCGGTTCAACTATTACCAACCCATTAGCAAAACTCAGGAAATCGAAGTTCTTTATCTGACTTGGGAAGACACTAACCTTCCAAATTTTGTAAAAACTGCTGACTATAAAAAATATGTTGACAAGGCTGAATTGATTGCACATTGTTTCTATGTGGATTCCAAAGATCCTGAGAAAAGGAAATTCAAAATTCCGGTGACGACGGATAAATTGATTAAGAAAATCCCATTAAAAATAAAAGGAAAGTTCTTCAAGACCAAACAATTCGACGATACGTTTCCAACACCGCTTTTCGAAGATTACAGAAAAACCGGTGATTTGAAATTCAAAACTGAGAATGATGATTTTTTGGTTTTTTTGCTAGATTAAAATTAAAAAAACGCTTCCCAGATTTGAGAAGCGTTTGTTGTTTTATTCTTTAATAAACTTAGTTGTTTGTTCTTTTCCTTTTGTTTGGAATTTTATCAGATAATTTCCTTTCGTCAGATTAGAGACGTCTATTTTGGAATTATTTAATTTATTTTCTTCGATTAATTTTCTTCCGTCTAAAGAATAGATTCTATAACTGGAAACTGGATTATCAGTTTTTATATTTAGAATATCTCTTACCGGATTTGGATAGATTAAAAATTTGCTCTTTACATTTTCAATACTAGACATTATTTCATCCCCACTTAATATTCTTGCAATTCCATTTGTAGAATTATTATTGTTATATTTTATTGCACCACCCACTAAGATCTTTTTATCAGGTTGTTGCAAAAGCGTAAAGACAAACGGACCAGAAATAGCATTTGTTAAAAAGGATGGATCGTTACTACCATCATTATTCAGGCGCACTAGGTAGTTCTTACTACCTCCACCAATAATATATTTACCATCTGCTTGTTGTACAATAGCAAGTACAGATTCTGAATAAGAAGTGGTAAAAGTACTATCCAAATTACCATCACTGTTTAATCTTACAAGTTTCCTATCACCTCCTATAAGTATTTTGCCATCATTTTGTGCTAAAATAGAATTTACAGCTGTATACGCTACTAAGCCTTCTCTGAATGAAAGATCTTTAGTTCCATCTGCATTTATTCGATAATAATAGTAATGCGATGACGTTGGAATAAATCCCGCAGACTTCCCAATAACAATCTTGCCATCAGCCTGCAACGCTAAAGCAAGGATTCTTGTGTTGTTACTAATTCCGGGAACAAAATTAAGGTCAAGACTTCCATCCTCATTTAATCTGGCTATAGATCTTCTAGCAACTCCATTAAAACCTGTAAAATCACCACCTAATA
>Ga0213834_100576_pt1 | contig 16030 bp, 14 predicted proteins | sample SWPTP12_FD_160580 | JGI IMG/M metagenome (GOLD analysis project Ga0213834, IMG submission 160580) | Coastal seawater microbial communities from Marineland, Florida, United States - SWP TP1 #2 | ecosystem: Environmental > Aquatic > Marine > Coastal | place: USA: Florida | collected 2016-08-06 | reverse complement strand
CCCGTCTCGCCCGCCAGCGCCTCCGCCAAGGCAACGCCAGCCCCCGGGGCCTGACAACCTCTCTGCCCGCGCCCAATGCGCTCCGCCATCCTCGGCTTCGTCGCCGGCGCCGCCTTCCTGCAAACACGTCCCGCGCTCCCCGATGCCTGGCAGACCGGCGCCTGCCTGCTGGCCGCCCTCGCGCTGCTGCTCGCCTTGCGCGGCCCGCTGCGCGCAGCCCTTGCCGGCACGTGCACCGGCTTCGCCTGGGCCGCCTGCATCGCCCACCTGGCGATGGCGCCGCAACTGGACAAAGCCGACGAGGGCCGCGACATCGAAATCGTCGGCACGGTCGCCAAACTGCCGCACGATTTCGGCCAGGGCGTACGCTTCCAGTTCGCCGTCGAGCGTGTGCTGGCTGGCGCCAAGACTGTGCCACCGACCCTGGCCTTGTCCTGGTACCGCGGCGAAACCGGCAAGATCGACATGCACCCCGGCCAGCGCTGGCGCCTGACAGTACGCCTGCAGCGCCCCCACGGCAACGCCAATCCCCACGGCTTCGACTACGAAGCCTGGCTGCTGGGGCAGGGCATCCGCGCCACCGGCTATGTGCGCGAAGCCGCCAGCAGCCAGCGCCTGGACGGTTTCGTGTTCACGCCCGGCCACGTGGTCGAGCGTACGCGCGACGCACTGCGTGCCCGCATCCTCGCCGCGCTGCCGGGCAAACCCTATGCCGGCGTGATCGTGGCGCTGGTGGTCGGCGACCAGCGCGGCATCGAGCAGCCGGACTGGGACGTGTTCAACCGCACCGGCGTGAGCCACCTGGTCGCCATCTCCGGACTGCACATCACGATGGTCGCGGCGCTGGCGGCGTGGGCCGCGTCCTTCCTGTGGCGGCGCTCCTTCTTCACCCGCGCCGGGCTGCCCTTGACCCTGCCGGCGCAAAAGGTGGCCGCGCTCAGCGGCGCCGTCGCCGCGCTGCTGTACGTGCTGCTGGCGGGCTTCGGCGTGCCGGCCCAGCGCACGCTCTATATGCTGGCCGTGGTGGCGGCCGCCTTATGGATGGGACGCTTGACCAGCGTGTCGCACATCCTCTGCCTGGCGCTCGGACTGGTGGTGCTGTTCGACCCCTGGGCCGTGTTGTGGCCGGGCTTCTGGCTCTCGTTCGGCGCGGTCGGCGTGATCCTGTACGTCGGGCTCGGACGTCTCGACGGCGCGGCGGCCGGCTGGCGCGGCGCGCTGCAGCTGGCCGCGCGCACCCAATATGCGGTCACGCTCGGGCTGGTGCCGCTGACGCTGCTGCTGTTCTCGCAGGTGTCCCTGGTCGGCCCGCTCGCGAACGCGGTCGCGATCCCGGTCGTCAGCTTCGTCGTCACGCCGCTCGCGCTGCTGGGCAGCCTGCTGCCGGCGCCGCTGTCCGCACCGGTACTCTGGACCGCCCATCTGACGCTGGCACTGCTGGCGCAAGCACTGGACTGGCTCGCCGGCTTGCCGCTGGCCGTGTGGAGCGCGCCGGCGCCGCCATTCGCGCTGTTCGTACTGGCCCTGCTCGGCACCGCGTGGATGCTGGCGCCGCGCGGCTGGCCGCTGCGCTGGACGGGCGCCGCGGCCTGGCTGCCGCTGTTCCTGCTGCAGCCGGCGCATCCCGTGCCCGGCCACTTCACGGTCACCGCCTTCGACGTCGGCCAGGGCATGGCGCTGCTGGTCGAAACCAGCGGCCACCGCCTGCTCTACGACACCGGCCCGCAATACGCGCCCGGCCAGGACGCGGGAAGCCGCGTGCTGCTGCCTTACCTGCGCGCGCGCGGCATCCGCCGCTTGGACACGCTGGTCGTCTCGCACAGCGACGTCGATCACGTCGGCGGCGCCCTGACGCTGCTCGATGCGCTGCCGGTGGCCCAGGTGAGCAGCTCGCTCGGATCCGGGCACGCGGTCGTGCGCGCGGCGCGTTCGCATCGCCGCTGCACGGCCGGCCAGCGCTGGGAGTGGGATCGGGTGGTGTTCGAGATGCTGCAGCCGACACCCGCCAGCTACGACGATGCGGGCCTGAAGCCGAATGCACGCAGCTGCACCCTGCGCATTTCGGCGCAGGGCAGGGCGATCCTGCTGGCGGCCGATATCGAAGCGGCGCAGGAAGCGGCCCTGGTCGAAGGCGGCGCGGACGCGCTGCGCGCCGACGTCCTGCTCGCGCCCCACCACGGCAGCGGCACCTCGTCCACGCCGGCCTTCCTGGCGGCGGTCAAGCCGTCGATCGGCGTGTTCCAGGTGGGGTACAGGAACCGTTATCGGCACCCGAAAAAAGAGGTTTTCGAGCGCTACGGCGCCCTCAGCATCCAGCGCCTGCGCACCGACGAATCGGGCGCGGTGACCTTCGAATTCGGGCGCGGCATCCGCACCGGCGAATACCGAAACGAACACGCGCGCTACTGGTATTAGCTGGCCAGCGGCAGCACGATCGCCACCTGCAGGCCGCCGCCCTCGCGGTTCATCGCCCGGATCGTCCCGCCATGCGCGTGCACCACGCGCTCGGCGATCGCCAGTCCCAGGCCGTGGCCGTCGACGTTGTTCTTCGACGGATTCGAGCGGAAGAAGGGCTGGAAGATGGTCGGCAGGTCGGCCGGCGCGATGCCCGGTCCGCGGTCGAGCACCTCGATATGCGCGGCTTGCGCATCGGCGCGCAGGGTGAATGCGACCACGCCGCCGGCGCCGCCGTGCTTGACGGCGTTGCGCACCACGTTTTCGATGGCGCGCCACAGCAGGTCGGGCGCGCCGCGCACCGCTGGCTGGGGCTCGCCTGCCATCGCGACCTCGATCGCCGGACCGTCGTCGCCCACCTCGAAACGCACGTCGGACGCGATGCCGTCGACCAGTTCCTGCAGGTCGACCAGCTCGTCCTTCGGCAGGTGCGGATCCGCTTCCAGGCGCGAGAGGGTCAATAGTTCGCCCACCAGCTTGTCCATGCGCACGCTCTCGCGCTCGATGCGTTCGAGCGAGGTGGCAATGCGGTCGGGCCGCTGGTGCGCCAGGCCGATCGCCGCCTGCAGGCGCGCCAGCGGCGAACGCAGTTCGTGCGAGACGTCGTGCAGCAGGCGGCGCTGGCCGTCCATCAGGGCGCGCAGGCGGCCGCTCATGCGGTCGAAATCGCGTCCCAGGTCGTTCAGTTCGTCGCCGCCGCTGGCGGCGCCGGCAAAGCGCGGCGCCAGGTCGCCGGCGGCGGCGGCTTCGAAGGCATTGCGCAAGGCGCGGATCGGGCGCGAAAAATACCAGGCGAGGAGCAGGGCGAACAGCAGGCTGACGAGCACACTGGCCAGCAGCGGGATCGGCTTGTTCAGCTGCCAGCCGGGACCGAATGGGCCGGGCGGATCGCGCGGGCCGTCGCCGCGTGCGAAGCCGGGGCCGCCGCCTGGCCCGCCGGGGCCATTCGACGCCGGCGTGCCTGGCCGCGCCGCGTCCGGGAGCGGCGGCCCGGAATGCAGGTGACGCTGCACGAAGACGAGCAGCCGCTGGCCGTCGGGCGCGGTCAGTTCGCGCACCGGCTGGAACTGCCGGCCGGCGCCCAGTTCGAGGCGCGCCTGCGCGAGCATGGCGGGTGCGACCGTGCGCCCCAGCAGTTCGCGGTGCTTGCGGTCGACCACATACACCGTGAACCGGTTCGCCTTGCCGACGATCTCGCGCAGCGCGGGCAGGCCGCCGTATTTCAGGGCGACGGCGGCGGAATCGAGCATGAAGACGGCCGGCGGCCCGGTCTCGATGCTGCTGACGGTGCTCGACAAGCGCGCCTGTTCGCGCAGCCAGAAATAGCTGCCGACACCGACCGCCGCCGCGACCTGGGCCAGCAGGATCGAGAGGAAGAACTTCCAGAAGAGGCGTCCCGCGGGACGCCCGAGCGTGGGCGCCATGCTCACACGCGCAGCAGTTGGTAGCCGAGGCGGTACACGGTCTGCAGCGGCGAGCGGCCGTCCTCCAGGGTGCCGAGCTTGTGGCGCAGGCTCGAAAGATGGACGTCGATATTCCGGTCGAAGCGGGCCAGCGGCCGCCCCAGGCCTTGTTCCGACAGTTCGTTCTTGCTGACCGGGCGGCCCGCGTGGCGCGCCAGCACTTCCAGCAGGTTGAATTCGGTGCTGGTCAGTTCCAGGTTGGCGCCGTCCCAGGTGGCGCGGCGCTGCTCGGGCATCACCGTCAGCTTGCCGACGCTGAGCACGACGCCGGCGTTCGCGTTCGGCTGGGCGTCGTGGGTGCGGCGCAGGATGGCGCGCACGCGCGCCGTCAGTTCGCGCGGGGTGCAGGGCTTGGTGACGTAATCGTCCGCGCCCAGCTCCAGGCCCAGGATGCGGTCGGCGTCGTCGCCGCGGCCGGTCAGCATCAGCACCGGAATCTTGCTGCCGGCGCGGATGCGGCGCAGCGTGTCGATGCCGTTCAGGGCCGGCATCATCACGTCGAGCACGACGATCGCATGGCGCCCGCTCAGGGCTTCGCGCGCGCCGTTCACGCCGTCGTGGGCGCAGGCGACCGTGAAGCCTTCCTGCTCCAGGTATTCGGTAAACATGGCGACAAGCTCGGTGTCGTCGTCGATCAGCAGGACATTATTCATAGGATGGATGATAGCGCAGGCGGGTTCGGACTTACGCGGTTTTACCTCGCATTTACAGCGATTTACAGGCCCGCGCCGGAGAATGGCGTCTTCCGAATCGCCGTCCAGAGGAGCAAGAATGAATCCCTTTCACATCAGCGCCGCCATCCTGATTGCCGCCACCGTTGCCGCCCCCGTCGCGGTCTTTGCAGAACCGCTGCCGCCGCCTGCAGGCGCGCATGGCGCCGGCCCGGGCGGCCACGGCGCCCGCCATGGCTTGCCGTTCTTGCGCGGCATCGACCTGAGCGAAGCACAGGAAGACCGCCTGTTCGCCATCCTGCATGCCGAGGCGCCGCAGCTGCGCGAGCAGGACAAGATCGAGGACAAGGCGCACGAAGCGCTGCGCGCGATGCTCGATGCGGGGGACTTCAACGAAGCCAGGGCATCGGCGCACACCAGGGCCCTGGGCCAGGCGGTCGCGGCGCGCGAACTGCTGCGGGTGCGCACCGCGGGACAGGTCATGGCCCTGCTCACGCCGGAACAGCGCGCGCAGTCCAGGCACGAACAGGCGCCGCGTTAATTCACCCAGGAGGCATCATGAGCACAACCCATCATCACGGCGGCCTGCAGTCCGACCTCGACCAGCTGCTGACCGGCGCGGTCAGCCGGCGCCAGAGCCTGCGCTGGCTGTTCGCGGGCGCCGCCGCCGTGCCGCTCTACGGCTGCGGCGGGGGCAGCGCCGACACGGCGTCCGGCGCCACGGTCGCCAGCAGCACGCCTGCCACCACTATCACCACGACGTCCGGCAGCGGCGCCAGCTGCTCGGTGATCCCGGAAGAGACGGGCGGGCCGTATCCGGCCGACGGCACCAACTCGGCCAACGGCAAGGTCGCCAACGCCCTGGCGCTGTCCGGCATCAACCGCCCGGACATCCGCTGGAGCATCGCCGGCGCCTCGGGCGTGGCGATGGGCGTGCCGCTGACGATCAAACTCAAGATCGTGAACGTCGGCGCCAGTTGCGCCGGCGCCGCAGGGGCCACGGTCTACCTGTGGCATTGCGACCGCGACGGCAACTACTCGATGTACTCGAGCGCGATCAGCGCCGAAAATTACTTGCGCGGCGTGCAGGAGGCGGACGCCGACGGCATGGTGAGCTTCACCACCATCTTCCCCGGCTGCTACGACGGCCGCATGCCGCATGTGCACTTCGAGGTCTACCCGACGCTGGCGAAGGCGGGCAGCGCCGCGAACCGCATCAAGACCTCGCAGTTCACGTTCCCGCTCGCCACCTGCAACGAGGTCTACACGGCGACCGGCTATACCGCCTCGGTGCGCAACCTGGCGCGCATCAGCTATGCGACCGACAACGTGTTCAGCGACGGCACCGCGCTGCAAATGGCCAGCATGGGCGGCGACATGGTCAACGGTTATGTGGCGACGCTGACTGTAGGTGTTTCCCTCTAAAGGAAGTTCGTTCGCGCGCTGGCCACATTACAATCGAAGCTCCTTTCGACTGGCCACCCGCGCACGTTCATGACCAAGCCCCTGCTTCATTTTTGCCACGGTAACAGCTTCCCCTCAGGTACCTACCGCCAGCTGCTCGACGCGCTGCGCCCGCACTACGACGTGCGCATGACGGACATGGTCGGGCACGATCCGCGCTACCCGGTGGGCGACGGCTGGAGCGGCCTGGTGGACGAGCTGATCGCCGAACTCGAAGCGCATGGCCGGCCGGCGATCCTGGTCGGCCATTCGCTGGGCGGCATGCTCAGCGCCATGGCCGCCAAGCGCCGGCCTGACCTGGCGCGCTGCGTGGTGATGCTCGATTCGCCGGTGGTGGCGGGCTGGCGCGCGCTGGCCTGGCGTATGGTCAAGCTGATCGGCAAGGGCTCGCGCTTTTCGCCGGCGCGCTTTTCGGAACGCCGCCGCAACGTCTGGCCCAGCCGCGCCGCCGTGCATGACCACTTCATGTCGAAGGATATCTTCGCCGCCTGGGCGCCGGGCGTCCTGAACGATTACCTCGACGTCGGGCTGGCGCCGCATCCGGACGGCGTCCAGCTGCGCTTCGACCGCGACGTCGAGACGGCCATCTACAACGCGCTGCCGCACCACCTTGGCGAGATGATCCGCAACGATTTTCCGGTGCCGGTCGGCTTCATCGGCGCCACCAATTCCGAAGAGCTGCGCCAGGCGGGCCTGGCCTCGACCCGCAAACTGGTTGGCGAGCATTTCGTCATGACCGAGGGCGGCCACCTCTACCCGATGGAGCATCCGAAGCGCACGGCGCGCCTCACGCACGAGATGATCCAGCGTCTGCTCGGCGCCCGGCTTGAACGAAAAGCAAAGCTGGCGGAAGGACAAGCCTGACGGCGACCGGACGGCGCTTTTCGCGTAAAATCGCGCCATCCCGAGCAATCCTGAAAGAACCAGCATGGCAATCAAGAGCGACAAATGGATCCGCCGCATGGCGCAAGAAACCGGCATGATCGAGCCCTTCTCACCCGACCAGGTGCGCGAGGAAGACGGCCGCCGCATCATCTCCTGGGGCACCTCCTCGTACGGCTACGATATCCGCTGCGCCGACGAGTTCAAGATTTTCACGAACATCAACAGCACCATCGTCGACCCGAAGAACTTCGATTCGAACTCCTTCGTCGACGTCAAGAGCGATGTCTGCATCATCCCGCCGAACTCGTTCGCGCTGGCGCGCACCATCGAATACTTCCGCATTCCGCGCAATGTGCTGACCGTCTGCCTGGGCAAATCGACGTACGCGCGCTGCGGCATCATCGTCAACGTCACGCCTTTCGAGCCCGAGTGGGAAGGCTATGTGACGCTCGAGTTCTCGAACACGACGCCGCTGCCGGCGAAAATCTACGCCGGCGAGGGCTGCGCACAGGTGCTGTTCTTCGAATCGGACGAAGTCTGCGAAACCTCGTACAAGGACCGCGGCGGCAAATACCAGGGCCAGGTCGGGGTGACGCTGCCGAAAACCTGATACGGTTTCGGCAGGCAGGCATCAAGTTCTGTATCACTTCTAGCGGAGGCCGCCATGGCCGATTGCTGCAGCGGCGGGTGTTGCGCCGACAAACCGCCGGTCGATCCCGTCTACCGGCGCATTCTCTGGATCGCGTTGGTCGTCAACGCGCTGATGTTCGGCGTCGAACTGGCCGGCGGCTGGGCGGCGGGCTCGGTCTCGCTGCTGGCCGACGCGGTCGATTTCTTCGGCGACGCCGCCAACTACGGCATCTCCCTGTTCGTACTCGGCATGGCGCCCGTCTGGCGCTCGCGTACCGCGCTCGTCAAGGGCGCGGCGATGGGCGCGTACGGCGTCTTCGTGATCGGCACGGCCGTGTGGCGCCTCGCTGTGGGCACCGTGCCCGAGGCGGCGACGATGGGCGCGATCGGCTGCGCGGCCTTGGCGGCGAACGGCCTGGTGGCGCTGCTGCTGTTCGCTTACCGGAATGGCGACTCGAACATGCGCTCGGTCTGGCTGTGCACGAGGAATGACGCGATCGGCAACGTGGCCGTGCTGCTGGCGGCGCTCGGGGTGTGGCAGGCCGGGAGCGGCTTGCCGGACCTGTTCGTGGCCGGGGTGATGGGTGTGCTCGGCTTGACGGCGGCGCGCAGCGTGATCCTGCAGGCGCGCCGCGAGATGAATCCGGCTGCGCCCGTCGTGCCGGCGGCTATCGCCGAGTTGAAGCGCCGGTAATTAAAAAAAGAGGAGCCAGGCGGCTCCTCTTTTTACATCGATACGCGAAACAATCAGTCCTGCTTCACGCAATCGACGAAGTAATCGCGCTTGCCGTTCACTTCACGCTTGACCAGTCCGTGCACGTCCGTCTCGAAGCCCGGGAAGCGCTCGTTGAAGTCGCGTGCGAAGCGCAGGTAGTCGACGATGATCTTGTTGAAGCGCTCGCCCGGGATCAGGAGCGGAATGCCCGGCGGGTAAGGAGTCAGCAGGATCGCAGTGGTGCGGCCTTCCAGGCCTTCGATCGCCACACGCTCGATGTCGCGGCGCGCCATCTTGGCGAAGGCGTCCGACGGCTTCATGGCAGGCACCATGTCCGACAAATACATCTCGGTCGTCAGGCGCGCCACGTCGTACTGCTTGTAGAAGGTGTGGATCTGGGTGCACAGGTCGCGCAGGCCGCTGGTTTCGTAACGCGGGTTGGCGGCGGCGAACTTCGGCATCACCTGCCACATCTGCTTGTTGCGGTCGTAGTCGTCCTTGAACTGCTGGAGCGCGGTGACCAGCGTGTTCCAGCGGCCCTTGGTGATCCCGATCGTGAACATGATGAAGAACGAGTACAGCCCGCACTTCTCGATGATCACGCCGTGTTCGGCCAGGTACTTGGTCACGATCGAGGCCGGGATGCCGCTGTCGCCGAACTTGCCGTCCAGGGACAGGCCAGGCGTGACGACGGTCGCCTTGATCGGGTCGAGCATGTTGAAGCCCGGCGCCAGCTTGCCGAAGCCATGCCAGTCGTCCTCGGCGCGGATCATCCAGTCATCCTGGGTGCCGATGCCTTCTTCGCACAGGTTGTCCGGGCCCCAGACCTTGAACCACCAGTCCTTGCCGAACTCCTCGTCCACCTTCTTCATCGCGCGGCGGAAGTCGAGCGCTTCCAGGATCGATTCCTCGACCAGGGCGGTGCCGCCCGGCGCTTCCATCATGGCCGCGGCCACGTCGCAGGAAGCGATGATCGAGTACTGCGGCGACGTCGAGGTGTGCATCAGGAAGGCTTCGTTGAAGGCGTCCTGGTCGAGCTTGACCGATTCCGATTCGCGCACCAGCACTTGCGAGGCCTGCGACAGGCCTGCCAGCAGCTTGTGCGTCGACTGGGTCGAGAAGATCATCGACTGCTTGGCGCGCGGGCGGTCACGGCCGATCGCATGCATGTTCTTGTAGAAGTCGTGGAAGGTCGCGTGCGGCAGCCAGGCTTCGTCGAAGTGCAGGGTCTCGATCTTCCCGTCCAACATCTCGCGCAGGGTCTCGACGTTGTAGACCACGCCGTCATAGGTCGATTGGGTAATCGTCAGGATGCGCGGCTTCTTGTCGAGCGCTTCGCGCGCGAACGGGTTGGCTTCGATCTTGCGGGCGATCGACTCTTCCGTGAACTCTTCCAGCGGGATCGGGCCGATGATGCCAAGGTTGTTCCGGGTCGGCATCAGGAACACGGGGATCGCGCCGCACATGATGATCGAGTGCAGGATCGACTTGTGGCAGTTGCGGTCGACGACCACGATGTCGCCCGGCGCGACGGTGCTGTGCCAGACCATCTTGTTCGAGGTCGAGGTGCCGTTGGTGACGAAATAGCAGTGGTCGGCGCCGTAGATGCGGGCGGCGTTGCGTTCGGATTTGGCGACCGGGCCGGTGTGGTCGAGCAGCTGGCCCAGTTCCTCGACCGCGTTGCAGACGTCGGCGCGCAGCATGTTCTCGCCGAAGAACTGGTGGAACATCTGGCCGACCGGGCTTTTCAGGAAGGCGACGCCGCCCGAGTGACCCGGGCAGTGCCAGGAGTAGGAGCCGTCGTAGGCGTAGTTGACCAGGGCGCGGAAGAAGGGCGGCGCCAGGCTGTCGAGATAGGCCTTCGCTTCGCGGATGATGTGGCGCGCGACGAATTCGGGCGTGTCCTCGAACATGTGGATGAAGCCGTGCAGCTCCTTCAGGATGTCGTTCGGGATGTGGCGGCTGGTGCGCGTCTCGCCGTAGATGTAGATCGGGATGTTCGAGTTCTTGTGGCGGATCTCCTCCACGAAGGCGCGCAGGCGGGTCAGCGCATGGTCGGTTTCCTCGAACGAGCCGCCGCCGAATTCCTCATCGTCGATCGACAGCACGAAGGCCGAGGCGCGCGATTGCTGCTGCGCGAACGAGGACATGTCGCCATAGCTGGTCAGGCCCAGCACTTCCATGCCTTCCTTTTCCATCGCGGCGGCAAGCGCGCGGATGCCCAGGCCGGACGTGTTCTCGGACCTGAAGTCCTCGTCGATGATGATGATGGGGAAACGAAATTTCATTGACTGCTCCAATGCGAAGCGCCGTGGGGACAGGCGCGCCCGGATGTGGGCGGCCCGCCTCGCACGGCACCGAAAAATAAGAAGCGGATTTTCGCAGAAAATCCACTCCACGGTGTAGGTTTTTTTACCAGCTTGTTACTAGAGTAACGGGATGCGCCCACCCATGGCGCACATCAGTGCCGGGAGCGGCCGCCCGGCCGCTATTCCGGCCGCGGCCGGCGCGGCCCGAAGCGCTGCAGCAGCGTCGTCAGGAGCACGGCGCCGACCGCCGCGCCGAGGGGCGCCAGCAGCATCGGCATCGGATCGGCGCGCAGGCCGGCGAACACGCCCAGCGTCAGGCCGAAGGTGGCGACCGCGCAGGTCGCGGTCAGCAGCCAGGTGCGGCGCGCCAGCAGCGCCACGGCCGCCAGCGAGATCGCGATCTGCTGGGCCACCGAGGCCAGCATCCACTGGCGATGGCGGTGCAGCGCCTGGTCCGATTGCAGGTTCCAGGCGGTGGATGCGGCTTCCCAGCGCTCGGCTTCCTTGCGGATCTCTTCCTTCTCGAGGCGATAGCGGTCCACTTCGAGGCGGTAGCGGGCCTGGTCGACGCCGGGGATGTTGGTGGCCAGTTCGGCCAGGTTCTGTTTGTTCGACTTGGCCTGGTAGTGGCTCCAGGCATTGGCCGCGCTGGTCTTGTCGATCGCGGCATTGCTCTTGTAGAGCGAGGCTTCGTTGTGCGTGCTGCTGCCGAGGAAACCGAACAGCGTGCCGATGGTGGCCAGCACCGCGATCAGCACCGCCACCTTGCCGGCGAAGCCGTCGCCGGCGCGCGTCGCCGGCTTCATGGCGGCGCTCATGCGCGGCCCGCGTTGCGTTCGTAGGTCACGAAGGCGTAGTCGTAGCCGTTGGCCTGCGAATGGCGGGTCTCGCGCGCGGTCTCGCGCCAGACGGCCGGGTCGATCGGCGGGAAGAAGGTGTCGCAGTCGAAGCTGTGGCCGATCTCGGTGACGATCATGCGGTCGGCGATGTCCATGGATGCGCTGAAGATCTGGGCGCCGCCGATGACGCTGGCCGGGGCGTCCCCGACCAGCGCCAGCGCCGCGTCCAGCGAGGCCGCCGCGTCGACGCCCTCGTGGCGCCAGCCGGCGTTGCGCGTGACGACGATGTTGCGCCGTCCCGGCAGCGCGCGGCCGATCGAATCGAAGGTCTTGCGGCCCATGATGATGGGCTGGCCCAGGGTGACGCGCTTGAAGTGCGCCAGGTCTTCCGGCAAGTGCCAGGGCAGCTTGTTATCGATGCCGATGCCGCGCTGGGCGTCGATCGCCACCACCAGGGTCAGCTGCGTCATCGGGCATCCCCTGAACGGCGGTGTGGAGCAGGGGAGGGCACGTGCATGATGGTAGTCCTTGTCGATTAACCGGAAGAGAGATGGTGTCGCGCGCCCGCGCCGCTGTCAAGTCATTACAGCCAGTCGGCGAACGGGCCGAGGTCCATGCCGACTTCGACGTACCAGGACTTGCGCGCCGCGTCCCATTTCGCCCCCAGCGCCTTGACCGTCTCGCGCTGGGCGTAGCCCGCCTTCAGGTAATGGCGCGTTGGCCCTTCCAGGCTTTCCAGGCCTTCGTTGCGGCGCAGCGCGACATTGGCTTTCTCTGCGACCGCGCCGATCTGCATCTGCGCGATGAAGTCCGACCTGGCCTCTTCCAGCTTCGGGGCGAGCAGGGTCAGGCGCGAGCGGGTGCGGGTAATGCCGACATACCAGAGGTTCTCTTCCTCGCCGCGCTCGAACAGGGGACTGGGGAACTCGCCCCTGGCGAGGAAGGGCATGATGACGTGCCCGAACTCGCGCCCTTTCGCGTTCTCGACGCTGTCGAGGGTGACGAAATCCTTTTCCCACTTCTTGTTCGCGAACGATTCCTTGAGCGTCAGCGCGGCCCAGAACTCGGCCAGCGTCTGCTGCGACGCGGTGGCGGCGTCGATGAAGCCCGCGATGGATTTTGCCACCACGCGCGCATCGTGGGGACGCACGTAGATGCGTTTCGCGGTCGCCTCCAGGTTCATGCGCAGCGCGATTTCCTGCAGCGCCGCGCCGGCCGGGGCGGCGGGCGGCAGTTCGCGCGCGTAGCGGATCGTCTGGTCGAGCAGGCGCGTGTTGTTGCCGGCGCCGGCGCGCGCTTCGTCGACGCGGATGTAGCGGCTGTAGAAATCGATGATCCGGCCCGGGCTGCGGGCGATTTCGTGGGCGGCGTCGTCCAGGGTGTCGGCGGACAGCCGCAGTTCGCCGAAGATCGCCAGGGCCTCGACGATGCTTTTCCGGGTCTCCGGCGCCTTGACGGCGCCCAGGCCATCGAGGGCAATGGCCATGATCCCGCGCAAAAACAGGATCTCGTCGCGCTGCAGGTAGCCCATCTTCGGGGGCGTGCGGTAGCCGATCTTCGCCTGCATCAGCGCGTTCTCGATCGCCACCGACTGGTGCCAGCCGCGCAGCAGGATCGCGCAGTCCTCGATCCGGTTGCCGTCTTTTTTCCAGGCCTGGATCGCGCCGACGACCCGTTTGGCGCACTCCTCCGCGCTGCCGTCGTAGGTGGCCACGGCCAGCTCGGTGTGCTGCGGCAGCTGCGACTCGACTTCTTTTGACTTGAATTTGCCGACCGCGTAGGCCAGGTGCGGGCCGTGCCGGTAGGTGAGGGTCAGCGGATAGCTCCTGGCGGCCGGGTAGGCGTCGCGAAAGCGCCGGGTCAGGAATTCGTTGCTGGCGCCGAGCGTGTTCAGGATCACCTGGTCGCGGTCGCCGACGCCGACGAACCAGCAGGCGCTGTGGCGGATCATCGCGTTCAGGATCCGGAACGCGGCTTCGTTCATGTCGTGCAGCTCGTCGCACAGGATCAGGCCATACGCGGGCAGGCGCGGGCCGCCGTCGCCCGCATGCAGGGAACGCGCGAGGTCGTAGGTGGCGTCGAACGGGCCGCGGAACAGCGGCGTGTCCTGGTGGCCGAGGCGGATCCGTTCGTATTCGAGCGCGGTCAGGTACTGCTCGGCGGTGACGCCGAAGCGGTCGTAGACGGTGTCGAGGTCGTCGAGGTCGAACTCGGCGTCCATCCCCATGGTCGCCTTCAGGTGCAGCTGGGCGTCGAGGAACTGGCTGACCGCGATGTCGTGTTCGTCGATTTGCAGGAAGTCGAACTTGTGGGCGTAGTTGGCGTGCACGCTGTGGATCGCCTGCAGCACGTGTTTTTTGAGGTGGCGCGCGCTCGGGCACCAGTCGCAGCCTTCCTCGCCCGCCTGCAGCACCTCGCTGGCGAAGTCCTCGAAGGTGGCGATCTTCAGCAGCGCGACCGTCTCGCGCGGCAGGCCGATGTCGATCAGGCGCTGGCGCAGCACCTCGCGCGCCGGATTGGTGAACGCCAGCGCCAGGATCTGGTCGCCCGGCAGCCGGTTGGCCAGCGCCTGGCCGATCCGCAGCGCCAGGGTCGTGGTCTTGGCGGCGCCGGCATTCGCGTCGACCAGCACGGTTTTCTGGCGCGACAGCTGGACGTCGCGCTGCTCGCGCGTCGGCCGGATGCCTTTGGGGGTGAAGACGGTAGTGGACTCGCTCATGGACTTGGATCGGGGACAGATGGTCGGCGGTGATTCGTGCCGCATTCTACTCCCGATCGAACAGTCCATCGCCATGCCAGCGCGCCAGGCCCGGCGCCGCCTGCGACGACACCGCCCGCGCCGCATACGCCGCCCCGAAGCGCTTGAGCAGGTTCGGCATGGCGCGGCAATAGCTAGCCTGGATGCCGGCCAGGCGCGCGAGATCCCGGTATTCGACGACGCAGCCCGGCGGCATGGCGTCGAGCACGCGCCGTACGCGTTCGCGCCAGTCGTCGGGCCAGGCCGGTGCGAGCACGCCGAGATCGGTCACCCGGTCGCCGGGATGGACGGTGCCGCCTTCCAGCACCCGCGCCAGCATCCCGCGCCGGTTGCCGAGCCGCTGCGCCAGGCGCGGCTGGACGCGGTCGAGCTGGCCGCAGGCTTCGCACTGGAACATCATGCGCAGCCGCACCTGGCCGCCGATTTGCAGCACCGTGCCGGAAGCGAGACGGGCCGTATCGAGATCGAGCAGCAGGTTTTCGCGCAGCGCATGCGGCGGCAGGCCGAAGTCGGCATAGGCCGCGGCGCTGGCCAGCAGCAGCTGGCGTGGCGAGGCGGGATCGGCGTGCAGGTCGCCGTCCACGCCCCGGCCCGCGTCCAGCCGCATCCGCTCAAGCGCGGCCGGCGCCGCGCCGCGCGCGGGGCGGAACGCCAGCGCGGTGACGCTGGCGGCGATCACACCGCGACCGGCGCCTTGATCCCGGCATGCGACTGATAATCGACGAACTCGAAATCCTCGAAGCGGTAGTCGAACAGCGACTCGGGCTTGCGCTTGATGACCAGTGTCGGCAGCGGGAAGGGTTCGCGCGACAGCTGCAGGTCGGCTTGCGCGAGGTGGTTCGAATACAGGTGGCAGTCGCCGCCGGTCCAGACGAAGTCGCCCACTTCCAGGCCGGCCTGCTGCGCCATCATATGGGTCAGCAGCGCGTAGGAGGCGATATTGAAGGGCACGCCGAGGAAGATGTCGGCGCTGCGCTGGTAGAGCTGGCAGGACAGCTTGCCGTCGGCGACGTAGAACTGGAACAGCGCGTGGCAGGGCGGCAGCTTCATTTGCGGGATGTCGGCGACATTCCAGCTCGATACGATCATGCGGCGCGAGTCGGGCGTCGTTTTGATTTGCTCCAGCACCTGGCTGACCTGGTCGATGTGTTCGCCGGCCGGCGTCGGCCAGTTGCGCCACTGGTAGCCGTAGATGGGGCCGAGGTTGCCCTCGGCGTCGGCCCATTCGTCCCAGATCGAAACGCCGTTTTCCTTCAGGTAGGCGATGTTGGTCGAGCCCTGCAGGAACCAGATCAGTTCATGGACGATGGACTTCAGGTGCACCTTCTTGGTGGTCACCAGCGGAAAGCCTTCGGCCAGGTTGAAGCGCATCTGGTGCCCGAAGACGGACAGGGTGCCGGTGCCGGTGCGGTCGGTCTTGAGGGCGCCATGCTCTTTCACATGGCGCATGAAGTCGAGGTATTGGCGCATTGGGATCGTTGAGGAAGAAACCCGTTATTTTAACTTACTCGCAACGATGGCCACGGCTTCGCGCAGCCGGGTCTCGGATACGGCCAGCAGATTGTCGCCGACGTAGAGCTCGAAATAACTGGTGTCCGGCAGCACCCCGTGCGAAATGCGGTTGAACAGCCAGATGCCGTGGCGCTCGGCCAGCTCGGTGCGGATCGCCAGCGCCCGCTCGCGGCTCACCGGCAGGTGCAGGTGGAGCATGTTCGCCGCCGGCCTGGCGGGATTGACGCGGATGGCCGGATGCGCGCGCAGGGCGTCGTACAGCAGCTCGGTGCGGCGGAAGTAATCCGGCATGGCGGCCAGGCGCGCATCGAACTGCATCGCCGCCGAGAC
>Ga0213834_100573_pt1 | contig 16103 bp, 11 predicted proteins | sample SWPTP12_FD_160580 | JGI IMG/M metagenome (GOLD analysis project Ga0213834, IMG submission 160580) | Coastal seawater microbial communities from Marineland, Florida, United States - SWP TP1 #2 | ecosystem: Environmental > Aquatic > Marine > Coastal | place: USA: Florida | collected 2016-08-06 | reverse complement strand
CGGATGTCGTAAAAACCTATTTGCGCGGCAAGTTTGGCCTGCAGGCCCATGAATCCTTCGTGGTGCTGTTCGTCGACGTCAAGAACCGCCTGATCGACGCCCAGGAAATGTTCCGGGGCACGCTGACCCACACCAGCGTGTATCCGCGCGAAGTCGTGAAGGCCGCCCTGCGCCGCAACGCCTCGGGCGTGATGCTGGCGTATTAGCCTGTTTAAGCTAGATTGGCATCATTAGGTCGTTACATTAAAATGGACCAATGCCACATCCACAAGCGAAAGTTCACGTATTACCCATTCTTCGATTAAGCACCGTAAGTGAGATTCCTGGAGAGGGATTTTTACCGATCGATCATCAGATCAATGGCGTCAAGGTTAAGTATTGGCGTGAGATCGGATCTAACAAGATCTCCCAGCGAAAAGTGTTTCGAAAATTTCCAGTCGTGCTAACCGCCGATGGTAGTCCATGGGAGCCAGCCGTCCTATGGCTCAAGGACAAGGCTCTGACCAACCCGACCAACTTGACATCCTTGCTGCCCATTGCGCAGGACTTGAAGGAGTACAAAGTATTCCTCGATGAATTCGGTCTCGAGTGGAGCGACTTTTCGTCAATCGAGAAGCTATTGCGCCCGACCTACATTTATCTAACCCACCTCAGGGAACTCGTACACTCCGGACAAATCAAGCCGTCAACGGCCAACCGGCGCATGTCCACGGTGATTGGACTGTACCGGTTCGCGCAGCACGACCACCGCTTGAAGTTTGAACCAGCCAACGAGCCATGGGTTGAAAAAACGTTCGGACTGCGATACCGAGACAGCAAGGGATTCAATCGAGTTAAAGAGGTGGTTACGACGGACCTTCGAATACCGGTGCCCTCTGGGGAGGATGCGTTGAGCGATGCCATCGACGACGGCGGGAAACTCAGGCCAATGGCAGTGGAGGAGCAGAAGGCACTCGTGGGTGCACTGCGAACATTGGGCAACACTGAGTTCTCCCTCATGCACTATTTGGGCCTGCTAGCAGGGGCACGGGAGATGACCATTATGACTCTGCGCATAAGAGACTTCTTACCAGCCTCCTCTGATATTTCCTCGTGGCCTTACAAGGTGCGCTGCGGCCCCGGTACTGGCATCGATACCAAGTTTGACAGGACGGACGTCTACCTGAACATTCCTAAAGCCCTGTATGGAATGCTGCACGTGTATGCCCTATCCGAGCGCGCCAAGAAACGCCGAGCCAAGTCACGACTGGGTGACTCTACTTTGAACTACCTGTTCCTGACCAGACAGGGAAACCCATACTACGAGGGGAAAGATGACCGCAACGCAGTTCACGAGACTGACGAACCCTTGAGGCGCACGTCGGCGCAAGGACAGGGCCTGCGCGAGTTCATCACAAAACATGTCATCCCTGAAGTGCGCAAGACACTTCCTCAGTTCGGCTACAAATTTCATGACACTCGTGCGACCTTCGGTATGAACTGGGTCGATCACGTAATGGGAACCGAAAACTCTGGCATTGAGAAGTACCACTGGGCAATGGAACAGCTCCGAAAGCTGATGTGGCACAAGAGTACCGCTACGACGGAGAAGTACTTGGAGTATCGGCGCCACAGGCAACGTCTTGACTCCGCCTTGCAGGGTTGGGCGTCACATCTACTCGAACTGATCGGGGCACGTCACATAGAGGCGATAAGCCCATGATCTCAATCTCATGACTGAAATAATTCGCGTTAATCCCTCACATCTGAAGTCGCACCCAACGCTCGAATTCCCGTTCAGCCAGGCCCCATCCATATGGATCCCCGAAAGAACCGTCCTTCGCTTGGCTCATGGGAAGCGAGTGCCAGTATTCGTGTGGTGTCATCTGGAGCGGCATGTTACCGGTGCCAGCAATTTATATGACCCGGCGTCGCTTTCAGCTGTGAGGGTTGCTGGGTTTCCACAGACAATCCGGCAACTATCTGAACACTTCCGGCTCCGCGGCGCAAGCGCCAGAACCGTTTATGACATCCTCTCGTCTTTCAGCCGTTTCTTGGCTTGGGTTGATGGCAAGCAGCATTGCGGTCTATTCGAATCGATACTTTCTGATCCGGATTTGTCCTTAAAGGCACTAGAGAGCTACCATTGTTACCTAAAGGGGAAGATTCAAACGCACGCCAATAATCGCAATACGGTTGCTAACCAGGAAAACGCTACGCTGCAGGTTCTGAGCGTAATCCATAACCGCCAATACGCGAACGAAATTGAGAAGATCAGCAACGGGCTGCGGAAAACAACTACGGCACCCAAGAGCGAAGATGTGTCGCAGTTAATGTCTACACTGACGGCTATATTCGACTCAGCCTGCCGAATTTTGGAGTCATACCCAGGTATGCATAGTGACGGGACTTGGCAACTCTCGTTCTCGACCAATGACAATTCCCAAGTCGCGGATCTTCCAGCAGGCTACAGCCGTGCCCGGCTGATGGAACTTGCTGCGATGTCCTATACGGGACTGGTTATCTGCGACTCTGGTGTGAATCTAGCTCAGGTTCAAGCATATGAAGAGCCAGCTGACCTGTCGATACAATTGGCCGACCCTGATCGGGTAAGCCTCACACAGAAAGTCGTCAAGTTGCGGGCAGGCGGCAAGGCTGTTCCGCTGACCATGACTGCGGTTACATTCACGCGACTGCGACACTTCACCAAAATCCGCCACGAGATCATCGAACTACTCGGTTGCGACGACATCGCCCCGTTTTTTTTCAAATGCGAATATAGGAGCGTCATGGGCCGCATCCCTCAGACTAGGCTCAAAATTGGGAACATGGAGCCCGTTGCTGTTCAGCCTGTCTCTGATTACTTTCCTACCGAACTTCGAAAGAAGATCGCGGCCGTGGGCAGCGAGCTACCCCTCATGACGTTGCGGCAACTAAGGACGCACAGGCAGCAACACCTTGTGCGCCGGTACGGGCTGCAGGTTGCAGCTGATGCGATGGGTCATACAATCGCGACGGCGGTCAAGGCTTATTGCGCAGCTCAGGAAGGGGTTCAGGCCAACGATATTGACAGTTTCATGTCATCACTGCACAAGACAGTCGTTCGCGGCGCTTACGGCCGGTCGAGCACCTTTGTGCCTGTGCCTGCCGGCGAATGCGCATCACATGGGAACCCGGCGCCGTCTGATCTCGCTCCCCTCGTCGAGCCGGACTGCATCAAGACTGAGGGGTGCTTCTTCTGTGAGCACTTCCGTGTTCATGCCGATGCGGAGGACGCGCGCAAACTGCTGTCTTGCCGGAACGTGCTTCTGAAGCTCGGGCATCTGCAAGGTGAATCTGCCACGGCAGACCGGGTATACGGATCGGTTTTAGAACGTATTGAGTTTTTACTCCGCGAACTGCAGCAAATTCTAGGTTCCGACGAATTTAAACATATTGAGGCGGACATTGCTGCAGGGAACCTCACCAGTTACTGGGCTATCAAGATCCAGCAGCTTGGGTTGCTGGGCATGATCTCCACGGCGAAACAGGACTGACACATAATATCGAGAACAACATGGATAGGCGTTCTGGAGGATCGACCGTTGCGGACCAGTATCCCTCGCACGGATTAGATAGCGTAGCAAAAAGCTGGCACGATCTCGTGCCCCGGCCATACTTCGACCCCGCAACAGTTGTCACCCGTAGCCGGACGGGTGACCCCGTGTCGCATTATGGCGATGATCCGTGGGACTTCAGAGCCCAATCGAGGGATGCCAGCACGGCTCAAACACTGTACTTTTGGCGCGCCCCCCAGAGCGTTACTGACCACGTATTGGTTGGAAGAATCTACGAGCAGCATAAGGCTTTAGTGTGGGTTATTGCCAATCGTGGCGATATCAAAACCTTCAATACGCTGCTGAACTACTGCTTGACCGCGCGCGAGTGCTGCACCATTGCCTATGATAAGGGCGTTGACCTGTTTACCTTGCTTACCGACTTCGAGGAGGTTGGCGCGATCTGCGATGAAATGAGGGCAAGCCGGTTGACGGCGATTAATGGACTGGTCCGAGCCCTTTGGCGATACCGTAGGGAACTTCTGCCTAGCGAAGCGCAAATGCAGCGCGATAAGATAATTGAAGAAATTAGAGCCGCTAAAGCTAAACTCCCTGCGGAGAAGCAGACTCCGTTGATCCCCTCAAGGATTTACTGTTCAATCCTCGCCGGCTTGCTCGAGGGCCTCGATGAGATTGAGCGTAACCTCGATTTCGTTTTGGATAGCCTGTGCAATAGCGTAGAAACAACGGTAACCTTCATGACTAGGCGACCGCAGGCCAGTCGCGAACAACTCTCGATTGAGCGAAGGAAAGCGCTGGCTGAGAGCCGAGAACGAATGCGCGGTTTAGGATGGAAGCAAGGACCAGGCAAAACTCTACATATGTTCATCATTGGGAAGATCACGGCCTACCAGACCCATCTGATGCACACCGTGGTCGCGTTCTCGGGGATGCGGGTGGGCGAGGTGAAGCTTCTTCCCCTGAATGGGGTCTTGGAGACATTTCAGCATCGCGGGCGGACCACCTACGTAATCAAAGGCTACACTCACAAGCTCCACCGCGGAGTAAAGGTAGCGGCAGAATGGGTCACTATCGACCAAGGACATCGTGCCATAAGATTAGCCACCCGCATTGGACAGGCACTCCTGTCCTTGCATGGCGAAAAGCCTCGAAAAGGGCAGGAAGCGCTGCTGTTTCCCTCCACCTCGATTCCATTCAAGATGATGGGCAGCATGCCGTTCACCAGAGCCCAAGAGCGCTTAATGAAGGCAATCAGCCCGGAGATCACGGTCGAAGACCTGGACGAACTCAATCGATTGGAACTAGAACGCGGTTGGGGTCGAAATGGCATCGAGTTAGGCAAACGATGGCCATTGACGATGCACCAGTTGCGTCGCAGCTTAAGCGTTTACGCCCATCGGAGTGGGATGGTCAGCCTACCAGCGCTGAAGGCGCAGTTGCAACATATTACGGACGAGATGCGCGCCTACTACGCCGATGGTTGGTCGCGTGCAGTCAACTTGGTTTTTGACAATAATCACTTCAGTCACGAATGGAACGCGGCCAAAGCCGAAAGCACGTACTTTGGATTGACAGCGGCGCTGAAGATTGCCTTAGATGAAGGAGACGACCTATTGGGCCGAGGTGCGCAGCGCTTGGAGCAGATTATCTCAGGGCGCAGCCGTCATCAAACCTTCGTGCTAATCAAGAGCGGTACCCTTGCGTATCGGGAAACTGTCCTTGGCGGCTGTGTGAGCACTGAGGAATGCACAGTAATGCCCCTAGATCCAATTAACTTCGAGTGTGTCGAGTCCAACTGCGTGAACGTCGTGGTGCGCAGCAAGCGCCTTGACATGGTAATCGGCAGCCAGGAAAGTGTCGTCGCACAACTAGCTTCCGATAAGGCCGGATCAGTGGAACAACGCTTGGAGGTAGAGCATCTCAAGCGCATGCTGCTGGCCCGGGATCGGCTAAGGCAGACTAAGAATGAGGCTGCAAAGGAGGTCAAGGCATGAGTGCTAAACTGCAGGTTGACAAGTACTTTCAAGCACTGCAGCGTCTTATTGAACGCGGTGAAAAGATCAGCAATGACTCTGTAGCCTTAGAAGCCGGCAGTGGTCGGGGCAGCATAAAGAAGAGCCGAATTGGCTACACTGAACTCATAGCTGCGATCGATGTAGCAGCACGAGAGCAGTTGGCAGCCAAAGCTGAGGCCAATCCCGTGCCGAAACTGCGGCAGGAAAAGACGAACCTAGCTCAGCTACTGGATGGTGCATTAGAGCGCGAACTTGCCCTGTTGAGTGAGGTGTACACCCTACGCGAGGAAGTGCGGCAGTTGCGAAAACAACTTTCCGACAAGAAGTTGGTCCTAGTCCCTCCCCTTTAAAGCCTCTCGACGGTTCGAAATATCACGAAGACTGAGTCGTGTGTTGAATTACGAATGAACCTCTCTCATGCATGCCCTACGCCAAGTTTAAGCAGGTGTTCAGTGTTATTAAATACAACGATTATTGCTAAAAAGCAATTCACACCACAGTGTTCCACGTCCGTGTCCTTGTAGGTTGCACTGTAGCAACAACTACTCAGCCAATCTGATCAGTCGTAATTCATGCGCATCCATGAGCCTCGTATTCAAATTCGGCTACTTTCAGGCGTTTGTCATGCTAGGCCTGCCTCTGCTTGGCCGACTATCTTCTGTTCAGATTCGGGTCCACGCGTCGCCGAAAAGGACAATATATAAATAATATCGAAATGCATGAGCATGGTATTCTTGGCAATACTTTTAGAGGCTCTGGAGGAAGCGTGAAAGTTGTGCGTTTATCGGTTCAAAATTTCCGCGGGATCAAGTCTGCCGAATTGCTATTTGACGGCCACACATTGATGGTCGGGTCGAACAACGTCGGAAAAAGCACACTTTGCGAAGCTCTTGATTTGGTGCTCGGCCCTGACCGTTTGAATAGATTTCCTCCAGTGGACGAGTTTGATTTCTACAACGGGTGCTACTTGGCTGCGCCGGCGGATCCTTCGGCCGAGGACGCCGAGCCATTGCCCGTCCCTCTTCGAGTGGAAGCCGTCCTTATCGATTTGAGCGATGAGATCTCGGCTAAATGCGGCGGCCATATTGAGTTTTGGCATGTTGAGCAGCATCGCCTTCTCGACGCTGGCGAAATCGAAGCGGCTAATCCCCCTGCGGCGGTCCCGTGCTTGCGAGTTGAAACCATCGGCTGCTATAACCCTGACGAAGACGAGTTCGAAGCCAAAACCTATTTTTCACACAGCCCCGACGCCCTTGAGGGCGAACTCTCGGCCATCCCCCGCCCCGTCAAACGCCTCTTTGGCTTCCTCTACCTACGCACTTTGCGTACCGGATCCCGAGCCCTCAGCTTAGAGCGTGGCTCGCTACTAGATATCATTCTTCGCGCGAAAGGCGTGCGCACGACGCTGTGGGAAAAGACTATCGCTCGTCTGCGCGGGCTCGACATGGAGGTTGAAGCGGCTGAGCTGGCGCCAGTTCTTCGATCCGTCGAAAGGCGCCTCGCGCGCTACATCGCCCTGGAAGGCGCCGGCAACGCGACCAAAGTGCACGTGTCTGAGCTGACTCGCGAACACTTGCGAAAAACCATGACGTTTTTTCTGGCGCTGTCCGCTGATCAGCAACATGTGCCTTTCGCCCATGCGGGAACAGGGACCATCAACACGCTAGTGCTCGCGCTGCTTTCTTTCATCGCAGACCTCAAACCCGAGACAGTGATTTTCGCCATGGAGGAGCCCGAGATTGCGGTTCCTCCGCACACTCAACGGCGCATCGCCAGCTACCTGTTGACCAAAACCACCCAAGCTTTCGTGACTTCGCATTCGCCGTTTGTCATCGAAAAGTTCGAGCCGTCAAAAACGCTTCTGCTGACCCGAGTCGACGGGGTAGTCAGCGCCCGCAAGGTGTCCGATGCCACTGGCCTCAAAGACAACGACTACAAGCGCTTTTCGCGCTCAGGCCTATCGGAATGCATGCTTGGCCGCGCGGCTATTGTCGTTGAGGGCGTCACCGAGCTACACGCCATGCCCGTCGTCGCTCGCCGTATGGAGGATGCCGATCCAAATTTGCAACCGCTCGACATTGCCGGCGTCGCTTTTTTCGACGCGGATGGCGAGTCCAACATGCCCAAGTTCGCGAAGTTTTTCAAAACGCTCGGCCTGCGCACGTTTGCGTTTTACGACTTGGATTACAAGCAAAATCGAAAGCCTGAACAGGCGCAGGCGTTGGCCGAGAATTTCGAGATCAACCTCGAACATGCTTACAAAGGATTTGAAGACTTGATTGTTGCGGAGGTCCCGGCCGACCGGCTGTGGGCTTTTCTTTCGGGCCTCAAAGCGAACGGCGAAAACGGCAATCTCGTTATCCCTGACGTGCGGCCTTCGGACAACGACGTCAAAGGGATTGCGAAGGCGGGACTCGGCGGCGCCAAAGGGGCCGGCTGGGCAGCGCGGCTGTTCGAAGAGTGCGAGATGAATGAACTGCCGATAACGGTGACCACCTTTTTGGCGCAAATTTTCGCGCTATTTCCACCGCCGCAACCCATCGTCGAAGACGATGGCGAGCAGCTCGCTTTAAACATCTAATATGGATGAGCCTTGCGCGCTTCGTGACAGCGTGTTGGCCTGCGATGGCCATGCGCTGGTGATCGGCGGACCTGGAAGCGGCAAGACAACCCTTGCTCTCCGCAAAGCCGTAAAGCGAATCAAAGACGGCATGCAGCCGGGCCAATCCGCGTTATTTCTGAGTTTCTCAAGGGCGGCAGTAGCGCGAATTTTAGGCGCGGCGATGCTTGAGGCCAACAAAGCGGAACAGACGCAACTTTCGATCCAAACTTTCCACTCTTTCTTTTGGGGCATCGTCAAATGTCACGGATATCTATTAGGAGCGCCGCGAAAGATTTCGATTCTGCTGCCACACGATGAGAAAGCGATCTCAGGCGGCATTGGGATCGATGACGCAGGGTGGCCCGAGTGGGAGCTTGAGCGCGAGCGACTCTTTCGTGAGGAGGGGCGCATGGCATTCGACCTGTTCGCTCCAAACGCGACTCGCTTGCTTGCGATAAGCCAGCATATCTTACTCGGGATAGCGAAGCGGCATCCCCTTATCATTGTCGACGAAGCCCAAGACACTGGAGCGTTTGCGTGGCGATGCATCGAGATGCTTGCACCTTATACTCAGATCGTCTGCCTGGCTGACCTGGAGCAGCAAATTTTTGACTACCTGCCTGGGGTCGGTCCGGAACGCGTTGATGCCATCCGTGCCGCGCTCGCCCCACACGAAGTCGACTTTGGAACACAAAATCACCGCAGCCCCGACTCTGAAATCCTTGTGTTTGGTAACGACATCCTTCAGAGCACGCCACGGGGAAAGCCTTACAAGGGCGTGTCGTCCATACCCTATAGACCGGAGAGTCCAACGCCAGATTGGAACGTCCTGTTGCGGCGAGGCTTACTCGCCTTGGTCACGGCGATCAAAGCAGACGGCAACAAACCAGTGGATACAATCGCGATACTGGTCGCCAACAACCGAAGCGCCTTGCGGATATCAAACGCGCTCAACGCGCTTGGCCAGCAAGGTGGCAAAGCCGTAAGCCACAAGCTTTTGTTCGACGAATCTGAGTCCCTTTTGTCGGCCAGGTTTGCGGCATTCTTGCTAGAGCCAAAGGTAGCCGACCAATTGGAAAATGATGTCGCCGCCAGCATGGACATGATTGCGGACGCAAGGCGCGCCACAGGGAAAGGCCATGCCGCCGTGGCCAGAATGAGGGTGCAAGCGGAGAAAATCCGCGGAGGAAAATCGCTCAACATCAACATCGCGAATGCGCTTCGAGGGCTTATCTTGGACCTTCACTTGACCGGCTTTTCGGGGGATCCAGCTCGAGATTGGCTCCTTGTTAAAGCCGCGCTGAGAGCGAGCGGCCAGGAGGAGCTCGCGCGAGTGGCGAACCAGCTCGACTTTCTTGTTGCGTTCCAACGTGGTCACAGAATCTCGGCTGGGCTGGCCGCGGAATGGCTTCGTGACGGAGCTTATACCCGCGCCAGGGCAGCGCTCGACCAAGCCTTAGCGCAAGAACAAATTCTCGATGGCGTCAACCATGAAGATCGCATCCAGGTCATGAACTTTCATAAAGCTAAAGGAAAACAGTTCGACGGCGTGATGATTGTGCGCGAAGCCCGACGGACTGCCGCGGGGGTTGACTCATCCTTTGTTTGGCGTGGCGACGAAGCCCCTTATCCAAAAAGTCGGCGTGTCCTTCGAGTCGGAATTACGCGCGCCCGAGCGCATGTGCTGATATTGAATCCATTGTGGCCAAACTGCCCCCTGCTGGCTAAGCATGTTCTTTGACTCCAAAAAGTGAAGTCGTTTCATACCTCGCCACCTTCCGAGTAAATCGAGCGCGCTGCCTTGGTCAGCGTTACGTCGAACGTGCCAGTGACTTCTTTGGGTCTATTGTGTTGAAGAAGCCGAACAACATCTTGTTCAACACCATATACGGACGTTGAGAACTCGCGGAAATGACTTGTCCGCAAATGTTGGATGAATCACCATTTATCGGAGTGCACCTCCCGAAATGGGAGTGGCCCTGATCGTTCGCAGAAGCAGGCTCTATCGTTCCCCTATGCTTTGAGTGTCTGGATTGTATCGATAGTTCACAATGTCCCCATTAATGAGCATATTGGCTGCCGCTTCGATGATGTGAAGCGGGGCAACGAACCACTCCCGCGGTGAGAATCGTTTGCCTTGTTTGTCGTAGACATCTACATTCAAGCATGCCGTACCAAAGAAAGTATGAAGCAGCAGTTCAAATTTCTGCGGATTTAGGTTATAGCACTCGAAGACAGCAATTACCTTTACAGGTGCCATGAGGTAGGTAGGTTCGTCAGCCGCCTTCTTAATCCGTTCAGACACCGATACTGTGGAGTAGCCTATCTTGAACAGGTTTTTCGTGTTAGCAATTTCCGGCACAGTGCTCAGGGATTGCAATACGTAGAGGTAGCCTGACTTCTCGTCACCTTCCTTTATCTGTTCTAAAGCCACAAGAGCTTTCTCAGATGGGTCCAGGATCCGGCGGCCCGTCTCGTCCTTGTAGAGTTCCGTGGCAAGGGAACGAAGAAGCATGTTGGACTCGGTGCCATTTTCGAAGATGCAGCGAAGCCGGGCGTTGACCTTGCCGTTCTTCACTTCTTTCTCACCGACTTCAGCCACGTAGGCGGTTATGCCGTGGAGGATGAAGAAGTGGCCAGCCTGGATCTGCTGCTCACCAGTGAAGCCGTGTGCCTCACGGACGCCGGCGGCAAGCTCTGCATGGCACTGTTTGAACAAAGGCTCAAACTGTTCAAAGTCTGGGCAGCGTTTGCGCTGGGCGATCTTGTCGGGCATCTCCTTCACTAAAGGCACATGCTTCAGTTCGAAGATGCTGGCGGCTTCGTCGTCCAGCAGGCCAAACGAGTCATCGTTGAAGATGTCGGCCACTGAGGTGATGCGCTTGGGCGGCTCAACATAGGTGAGCAAGTGGAATTCATCCACCTCCTGCAAAGCTTCGCACTTCTCCTTGCTGGCACGAAGCCCCTTGAGCCTGTTGAACAGTTGGAACTCAACGATGTTGGACGGATTGGAAACAGGTTCCTTGCCGTGCTGTCGGTAGAAATCGTTGATCTGCTGGAACGAGGCCAGCAGTCGTTCGTCTACCGTGATCGCAGCACGCTTGGGCTTGATATTGAGCAGGCCCAAGTCATCGTCTTCCAGAATCCTCTGAAGGGCATCCCTCTCCACGGTCAGACTCCTTGCTGACGTCGCTGGGCTTTCAGGTAGACCACGGCATCGGCCATCCGCCGTTCCAGAGGATCGAGTGAAGCAATGTTCGGCTCTCTGCCGTGGCTCTTCACGAATTCCTTAACCTTGGGCCAGAGCAGGATGGCTTCCTCGTCGCTCATCTGCACACGAGTGGCTTCAATGGTGTCCTGAATCACCTTGAAGATTTTCGTGGTCAGCGACTTGGAGAGAATTTCAAAAGCCTTCTGAAACGGGTTGACCCGGTCAATCAGGTCAATGTGCAGGTCATCGATGTTGATGAACTTGTCAGCCATGCGGACAAACCGCTTGTCGCCTTCCTGCTTGATCTCACCATTCTTGATGACCGAATCCACCACAACGTGCTGACGGACTTCTTCAACTTCCTCGTCACTGAGTTCAGGGTATTTGATCTTGATGATTTTGGGGATCATGACCTTGTTGATCACTTCGGGGTCAACATTACCAGGCAGTGCCTTCACCAGCTTGTCGTCAGAGAGGATCGCTGCCTTGAGGTCGTTCAGGTCGGACTCAATGATGTCCTTCACACGCTTGGAGGTGGGCTCCTTCAGGCCGCGAACCTTGATATCGGTGTCCGTGCTCTCATCGTCGTCATCCCTCTTCGTTTTAAATTTGAAGTTAGGGGCAAGCACCTGCTCCATGAGCAACGAACAGGTGATGGCCTTGAGCATGTTGTTCACGGACAGCTTCACCAGATCATCCCCAGCATCAGGCTGGGCAATGAGGTTGGTGAACTGAGCGTGGCTCTTGTTGCTACTGTCGCGGGTGCAGCGGCCAATGATCTGGATGATTTCGGTAAGTGACCCGCGGTAGCCAACGGTCAATGCGTGTTCGCAGAATTTCCAGTCAAAGCCTTCCTTCGCCATGCCCAAAGCGATGATGAGATCCATGTCTTCTGGCTTCTCAATGCGGCGCAAATATTCAATGATGCGCTCACGAACCTTCGGGTCGTCATGGACGAGATCTGCAACCTTCAAATCCTTACCATCGCCATGCCGTTTGACGTGAATGACACCCGTATCAGGATCGCGGTGAGTAACGGTGCCAATGAAATCCAAGATACGGTCCACCTCGTCATACTTGTCCTTCGTGGACTCGCCCGACTGCACGTTGGGTATGTGAAGGATGGTCTTCTGGTCGGTGTTCAGCACCCCCTCAATGCCGCTAGGGGTGTCGGCGTCGGGACGCTTGGTGTAGTTGCCACGGTAGAAGTGGTAGCCAATGCCCAGCGACTTGAGGAAGGTGTAGCCGTTTAGCTGCTCATAGTAGTTGTAAGTGACTTTGGTGAACTGAACCTCGTCTTCTGGCAGCAAGACCGGCACGCTGTCACCACGGAAGTAGGAGCCAGTCATTGCCACGATGTGAGCATCGGACTTGGCCATCACGGACCGCAGCAACTCGCCAAGGCGGTTCTCACCATCGGCAGAGACATGGTGGAACTCGTCAATGGCGAGCAGCACGTTGTCAAAGTCCGATTCTTCCAGTGCTTCAAAAGCAAAGCGAAGGGTGGCGTGGGTGCAGATCAAAATCTTCGCCGGCCCCTTCAAGAAGCCCACAAAGGCTTGGACCTTGCTGGAGTCACCACCTGCTGTGCAGAGGTTGTTCTTCGGCTCTACGGTCCAATCAGAGAAGAAGCCAAATTTGCTCAACTCGACCGAGTCAAACGAACCACCAATGGACCGCTCAGGCACGGCAATGATTGCTTTGGAAAGCCCTTGGTTGATGAGCTTGTCTAGGGCGATGAACATGAGGGCACGAGACTTCCCAGAAGCTGGAGGTGCTTTCAGAAGAAGGTATTGAGCGTTGCGAGCTTCAAAAGCCCGCTCCTGCATCTCCCGCATGCCGTATTGATTAGTGCTGGTGCTCTTGCCCGTCTGGGCATAGGTGACGTCGACGATATTAGGCATGCTCGGCTCCCATCATTTTTCCGTAGAGTTTGAAGAGGCATTCCAAGCGTTCGGTATCGCTGTAGAACGGCTTGATTTGGTAGCACTGCTCAACCACCACATCTAGTTCGTGGTGAGCCTGCTTCAGATCGGCAGGCATGGTGTCGGGGTCGTACAAATCCTCGATGCTCAGTTCAGGATACGCTTCTCGGATGGCGACGATCGCCATAGCTTTTTCTGCAACGGCCTGCCGCTTCTTCTCGTTCACATCAGGGAAGGGGAAGGTGTTGTAGCAAATCTCAGGGGAGTAGCGAAGTCGTGTTTCAAGCTGACCACCTACCGTGCGGACCCAGAGGATGTGCAACTTGGATGCAATGATACCGAACAGCACAGGGTCCTGTTTGTATATGACGTTTGCCGAATTCGTAATCACGACATTGGCATCGAGGTAGCCAATGGGCACGTATTTCCTTCGCTCAGAAGAGGTCGCAGGAACGATGATGGAGCCACCTTTGATCTGGACCCGCTGTGCGAACTTGTGAGCGATCTTGGCATAGCCATTCGTGGTCTTCGCCTTGGACTTCACACGGAAGTCGTAGCACGCATCAATGCGGGCTTTGATAGGTGGGATCGACTTGGCAAGCTCAAGCTGCTCGTCCTCAATCCATAGGCAATGACGCGGATTGCCATCAATGAATTCTTGGGTGCCATACAGGGTCCTGAAGAGGGGCTTGGACTGTGGATACTGCTCAACAATGGCATTTCGCTCTTCAGGCTTGAGAATGAGGTTGCCGCCGTCACGGGCCATGCAGCCAATGACCATTGGCGGAAAGTCCGAAAGCACGTCAGAAGTGCGACGCACGAACACATCCTTGCCTTCGATGAGGTATGGATTGATGTTCTTGACGATCTTGTAGCTGTCAGCACCGAACAGGAGCTTCGGCTTGTCTGCCGTGTTCCTCACTCCGACGATCACACATGTGACACCCGCATTGTTCTTTGCGAAGTTGGACCATTTGAAGGAAGTATAGGCGAAGTCAATCTCAAGACCTGGCTGAAACACCCTCGGCCAGAGGTAGGCAACCTGCTCACCCTGACAGATCGAATTGGTCGCCACAAAGGCGTATTTGGCATTCTTGCCAACGATGAATTTAGCCGCCTTGATGAACCAGCAGCACACGTAGTCGGAGTCTTTGTATTCTTCGTGGCCTTCAAAAACTCGTTCAAGGTCTGCTTTCTGCTCTGACTCTTGGTTGCGTGCGCCAAGGTAGGGAGGATTTCCTAGGAGGTAGACCTCATGCTCTTCCTTGGTCGGGATAAATTCTTCCCAATCCACCTCAATAGAATTTCGACTGAGGACATTACCGCTGCTCTTCAAAGGCAATGCAGGGTTGCTATGACCAAAAGTTGCCTTGAACTTCTGGTTCATCTGGTGCTCGGCAAGCCAGAGAGACAGAATGGCGATTTCGTGCGCGAAGTCGTCTAGCTCGATCCCGTAAAACTGGGAGAGCTTGATCCGTGACAGCGGAATGAGCCCTTCTGTGGAGACTTCTTGCAGTCGTTTGAAGATCTCCATCTCAAGCTGACGAAGTTCTTTATAGGCAATGTGTAGTGGTCTAATGCTCCCGGACACCTCGATAGGTGGATAATTCACCTTCGAAGGAGTTTACATGACTAGGCAGCGCCGCAATTTCGACCCCAGCTTCAAGCTCGAGGTCGTCCGAATGATCACAGAACAAGGCCTCAGCATCTCGCACGTCAGCCAGACGATGGACATTGGCGTGACCGCGATCCGCCGTTGGATGGAGCAGTACGAGGCCGAGCAACAAGGCCAGCCCGGCATTGGCAAACCGTTGACGACTGAGCAGCAGCGTATCCGTCAGCTGGAGCAGGAAAACCGCCAGCTTCGTAGTGATGTGGACGTCTTAAAAAAAGCATCGGCCTTCTTTGCCCGCGAGCTCAAGTGAGCTACCGGCTCGTCGACGAACTGCAAACGAAGGCCGTACCTGTCGCACAAACCTGTCGCCTGCTGGGAGTGAGCCGGGCCGGATTTTACGAAGCCAGGCAGCGCGCTGCCAAGCCAGTTTTTTGCAAAGCGAGCGTGCATCTGCGTGCCGCGTTCATGAGCAGCGGCCAGAGTTACGGCAGCCGTCGCCTGGTCACGGCGCTGGCCAATAGCGGCCTCCAGGTCGGCCGTTACAAGGTACGCCAGCTAATGCAGCAGGCCAGCCTGAAGCCAGTCTGGAAGCGCAAGTTCGTGCACACGACCGACAGCAAACATGCCCTGCCGGTTGCGCCGAACGTGCTTGCCCGGCAGTTCAACCCTGCAGCGCCGAACCTGGCTTACGTCTCGGATATCACGTACATTCGTACCGGCGCTGGCTGGCTGTACCTGGCTGTCGTGCTCGACCTGTTCTCGCGCCGAGTCGTGGGCTGGGCGATGGCGCCGAGCATGCCAGCCACCTTGGTCTGCGATGCCTTGCGCATGGCAATCCAGGCGCGCCGACCGACCGCCGGACTGATCGTTCATTCCGATCGCGGTAGCCAGTATGCGAGCGACCAGTACCAGGCCCTGCTGGCCGAACATGACTTCGTCTGCAGCATGAGCCGTAAAGGCAATTGCTGGGATAACGCCGTCGCTGAACGCTTCTTCCTGAACCTGAAGATGGAGCGTGTCTGGCAACGCAATTACGCGAACCATGCAGAAGCCAGGCTTGACGTGGCCAACTACATCGCCGGCTTCTACAACTGCGAGCGCTTGCATTCTGTATTGGGCAATCTGCCGCCCAGCGTCTATGAACGCACAATGGCAGAGAAAGAACTTATCGTCGTGTCCGTAATTACTTGACCACTACA
>Ga0213834_100572_pt1 | contig 16105 bp, 15 predicted proteins | sample SWPTP12_FD_160580 | JGI IMG/M metagenome (GOLD analysis project Ga0213834, IMG submission 160580) | Coastal seawater microbial communities from Marineland, Florida, United States - SWP TP1 #2 | ecosystem: Environmental > Aquatic > Marine > Coastal | place: USA: Florida | collected 2016-08-06 | reverse complement strand
TAGTTAAGTTTTTTTCCTCTATCGAAAGTGTTTGTTAGTACCGAGGAATAGCGTTCCTCCACTTTGGTATTAGATTGATTGAACTGAACCTCAACTTGCATCCCAAAACTATTTGAAAAATCATAATAGGCAAATCCACCCAACTGATAGCCTAATTTAAAACGGTCATCAAAAGACTCGCTATCAATTTTTGAAAGGTTTGCTCCAGCTTTTGCGCCAAGATGTAATTGTGCTGATATAGACGACAAACCAAATATTAGTGCTGCGCCTAAAAATAATTTCTTCATGTTCAAAATATTTGTGCAAATATATGCTGGTACGACCTCAAATCATTTATTACTATACCAAACCAATATATTTCTATATCAACTCTGTATTCATTAAATATGGTCACAGAAAGCACTTTAAGCATTTTGTATAAAAATTAATTGAGTTGGTATAGTATCTATTTTTTGCTGGAGTAAGTTTTGTTAATTCGCAAAATAATATGATATAGAATGAAAATGAAACAATTTATCAAGACGACAAATGTTTTTCTGATCTTGGCTCCCCTCAGTAGTTTAGTTGCCCAGAGAAATAATCAGATCGATAGCACAGATCGAAGAAAAAGTGCTGTGATCTTTGTAGCAGATAAGTTTACCCAGGCGAGGGCTATAGATCTGTCATATACATACCTTTCCCCTTTTTCGTTTAGAAACACCTCCAACAAAGTAGTAAAATCACTTGATCGCGCAAACAAATTCAATCAATTAAACTTCAATGCCAATATTCCAATCCTCGCTGGTAAGAAATGGCTATTTAATGGCACGATTGGTTATAAGCAAACAAATTTGGACTTTGATCTCGACCAGACTGAGAATGATCTTTTTTCGTTCGACCGAAGTTTTCACTATTTCAGTTCATCCGCCAATATAAATTATTTTTCTACCCTTTTCAACAAAAACATTATCTATAGCGCAAGCGTCCAAGTGGACGGTAGCGACAGGAAACCTGAAAGAATAAAGGGATTTTTTATGGCCTCAATGATATTGAGATCAGATGATAGGACCAAGATGACAGTCGGAGCAGCATTGGGGCTAGATCCAGGAAATCCAATATTCCCGTTTATGCCACTATTTTCTTATGAACGTAAACTTACACAAGATCTCTTTTAGATTTTATCTTTCCGCAAAGCATATTTGTCAGAACCTACGTTGCTGAAAATGCTAGATTGTCTTTGGGCTCAAATCTCGATGGAGCACAATTCTACCTCTATAACTTAGATGGTAGTAAGCAAACCTATGAGTACAGGCAACTGGATATAAATTCAGGATTGGTATACGAGCAGGGAATCGGGAAATATTTTGTTCTCACAGCAAAAACTGGTCTAAAGATGATTGCATCTGGCAGAATTCTAAGAAAACAGGACACCTTTAAAAATTACATTTTTGAATTCAAACCAGATCCTACGTTTTATTTCAATATCGGCGTTTCATTCAATCCATTCTCAATATTGAAAAGCTTAAATAAATAAAATCTCAGTATCGGTTATTAAATAACTGATTATAGTTTTGTAATTAGTTCAAAAAGCACTTTTTAATTGTCTTAAACATAATAGATCGTTAGCTATTTTTTATGTTTGCTATCTATATTCATTTCAAAAGTTAAAAAATTGCAAAGCGCAAATTAAACCGATCCTTCTGCAATTGAAGGAGAATCGGTTCAGTGATTAATAAAACTTTAAGCAACGAAGAAATCACTTCCACTCATATTTATCTATATTTAGTGGTCTATCACATATGCTGCCTATGTATAAATCGTTGAATTTTCCCACTCGGGGTTTTAGGTAGTTTCGATAAAAATTCAATTTCTCTCGGATATGCATGTGCTGCAAGTCTTTTTTTAACAAAGGCACTTATCTGAATCTTTAATTCTTCTGAACTTTTAAAATCGTTATTAAGGACTATGAAGGCCTTTACAATTTCCGTACGCTCCTTATCAGACTTTCCAACTACCGCAAACTTCTGAAACGGATGGATGCTCAAGAATAACGCTCTCAACGTCGAAAGGGCCAATACGGTAGCCTAATGATGTGATAACATCGTCTATCCTACCAATATATGTAAATACCCCATCATCGTCTTGTTCAGCAGAATCTCCTGTGAGATAGTATATAGCTACCAATGAATCTGTTTCGGCGTTTAAATAACCTCTGAACCAGAAAAGGGGTGATCTAGGAATCACAACAGCCAAATTGCCGGCGACGTTGGACAATACAGGTTTATAGTTATCATCTAGAATTACCATCTTGTAACCGGGCATTTCAACCCCCATGCTTCCATCAATTTTCTTATGATCCAAAGCATGATGATTATTAATCAACATCCCAGTTTCAGACTGTCCATAATGGTCAAAGACACTCACATTCATATTGTTACTGTACCACCTAATAACATCTTTGGTAAGGGCCTCGCCAGCACTGCTAATGATGCGTAACTTATTATCATTATAATTCACATATTTTTCCTTTGCGGCATTCATAAGTAACCGAAAGGCGGTTGGAGATCCTGCAAGATTGGAAACTTTTGTCTCACTTATGATTCTGAATGTTTCCTCCGCATTAAAAGTGGCCTCGGAAAGTATGAAGGAGTTTCCAAGCAGTAATGGTCCAACTACCGAATAGTATAAACCATAAGCCCATCCTGGATCTGCCAGGTTCCAAAAAATATCATCTTTTCTCAGATCGATGCCAAATTCCATGTACACTTTGAAAGAGGCCAACGCAATCAAAGGAATCTCTATCGCTTTAGGAAGTCCTGTAGTTCCTGAAGTTGAAAGCATCAAGAAAGCATCTTTTCCACTCCTCTCAACAGGCTTAAACAATCCTTTCATTTTTGAGATTTCCTCTTTATAAATTGGGTATTGAGGAACTATATGGTCTTTATCTTCGTCTAACACTATACAAATCTTTGTTTGCAATGTTAGATCTTCTAATTTTGAACTATTGTTACTGTCTGTGAATAACATCTTAGCGCCACTACTTTCAATCCGATACTGTATTGCCTTCGGACCGAAAGCAGTGAATAATGCCTGATAGACAGCTCCCACCTTCCATACATCTACCATTATATAAACAAGTTCGGGAGTCCTTGGCAACATACATGCTATGACATCTCGTGGCTTAATACCCTGCGACGATAGAAAATTAGCTACTTTGGATGATTCTTCCATCAGTTTTTTATAAGTTATAACAGACCTGGATCCATTTGTAGAGTAATGATAAATGGCAACCTGATCATCATTGTTGTGACGGTCACAACATTCGACACCGGCATTAATAAAATTATCAAAATCACCATTAAAGGTTTTTTTGATTTCAGTAATATCAAATGCGTTTTAAAATTCTTTATAAGATCTCATATTTAATTTTTTTTAAAAATTAGCAAGATTTTTTCAAATAAAATTCAGATACAGGACAATAGCAAAATCTCAAAATAACAACACGCTATTTATCAACATTTTAACAATTAAAAACTATACGAAAATTGGATTTTACTATACATAATTCTGAAAAGTCTAATATTGACAGAAAATTATGTGTCAAATTAAAATTTTGACTAAAAGTAACTAAATATCAATTTGATGTTAATGTATAAAACGAAAAAATGTTGTAATAATTTAAATGATTCCTTACGTTAAAAAATATTTATTTAATAAAGGACAATCTTGAATAGATATAGTATACTATTTCAATTTAGAGAGTTATAAGGTTATGATGGTGTTATATATCGATGATATTTTTAGATGTGGCTATTGCAAACATTTTTTTTTCAAGTAACAATAACTTATGGTACAAATTATAAATAAAGTTTTAATGACACTCGATATTCATTTTTATCTTTGTTTGCCTCAATATAGAATTTGTCCCCATATAAAAGTTCAAGTGTTCTATGGAGGTTGGCAAGTCCAATACCACCAGCTGTATCGTTAGATAAGTTCTGAGATGACAAAGAGTTAGTAATTTGAAAATGAAAATAGTTTTCTAGGTATTCAATAGTAATATGTATATAGGATTCACCCAAAGCATTGGCACTGTACTTAACAGCATTTTCCACCAATATCAATAAGATATTAACTGGTAATTTGATTCCTTTTATATCTTCTTCACAATATTTAAAACTATAATCAAAATCATCTCTCCTTAATTTTTCCAGACTCAAATAATCCTGCAGAAATTTTATCTCGCTCGATAAATAAGTTGTCATCCTATTATCCTCATACAACAAATACCTTAGAAAATCGGATAATTTGTCAATGACCAAAGAAGCTTCTTTTGGATCATGAGCAGTCATAACCTTAATAGTATTGAGCATATTGAAAAGAAAATGCGGACGGATCTGATTTCTGAGCGCTGCGAGCTCATTCATCATTGATTTTTTTTCAAGCTCAAAAATCTTAATTGAATCACTCATCCATTGTTGAAAAAATTTTATTGCAGTGGTGCTCATAGTGATAGGAAGAAGAATATAGAAAAACACGAGAGCTTTTATCAAAACCAAATCTTTATGTTTCAAAGTTCTAATCCTATGATTTTCAAAAACAAATAAATGTACAATATAAAAAAGATAGCTGAATATAAACACACACCCGAGTAATGCTAAAAGATAATTTATCAGCTTTTTTTTGTACATTATCTTCGGCACTAAAAAATACATATTGATATAAAGCATTAATAGGATCAACGCTGCTGTTATCAACCATTCTAGTTGATCATAAATTCCGTCGAACTCTCCTGGAATTTTTCCAACTGCAAAAAATGACAGTACTAGAACTATGCAAACAAGGTGTCTGTAAAAACTAAACTTCTTTGCTACGATAAACTTCATAAGTTTATCACCATTAGATTTTACAATTGATAAATTTTCATTGTTGTCCATTGTACGTTTTTTCTGTAAATAATTAGCTAAGGTTTAAACAAGTGCAAAATATGAAAGATATTATATATAAAAATATAATAAAAAAAATAGGAAAGCTCAAATACCTGATCAGATTTAAAAGTTTTAGATTTTCCGACTGTAGTAACATTTATTCTATTGATGTGAAATATTCAATAATTTCATTTCTACTATTTTGGAATTCTTTCTAAATCTTATACTAAATATTTATACATCTCTTCTGTTACTGCATATTCAAATAAATTGGAAAATAAATAATAATGGTTATCGATACTCACCTGAAAATTGTACTGTACATTCATCTATACACCTTTTTTCGTTGATGAGCAATAGTAATAAAATATTATCTATTCGCATTTGGACCACCTCAAAATTAATATTATGTTTTTAATTATTTCATTTGGTATAGTATTTTTCACTCTTTGTATAGTAATTAGTTTAGAAAATAAACTGATGGCTACCTTTGAGAATAGATAGATCTCAATTGGTCTTTTTTTATAATACATTACTTACTTTCAAAAGTATAATTTGTAGAATGGCTCATTATAAATAGATGAAGTATCAACTCTAATTATTAAAATATTTTTGTATGAATATGATAATCAAAAGACTGTTGACAGCAGCATTGTTAGCTCAATTACAAACTGTTAACTCTTGCGCTGCTCCTGGAGTTTCAGTAGGATACCAAAATAAAATAGAGACCGGAGCTGAAATCGAAAAAAAATATACTGCATTTGGCCCCCAGCAGGTAAAGTCTAGCGATTATGCTGTCAACAAAGCCAATTATAAGAATATTAAAGTTTGGTACCCGCAAGATCTGCAAGGCAGCAACAAAACATATCCAATAGTAATTTTCGCCAATGGTACAGGCGTGATAAATAGTTCATATGAGGAAGTTTTCAAACACCTGGCTTCTTGGGGATTTATAGTAATCGGAAATGATGATAAATCGTCCTGGAGCGGAGAATCGTCGGCTGAGTCCTTAGATTTGATATTAGCAGAGAACAACAACAAAAACAGTATTTTTTATCAGAAAGTTAATACTAAGCAAATTGGTATCTCAGGGCATTCTCAGGGAGGTGTTGCAGTAATCAATGCAGTTACCAACCAGAAAAACGGACGGTACTACAGCTCTATTTTTTCAGCGAGTACTACAAAGCATGCGCTGGCCATTGGATTGAAGTGGCCATACGACATTAGTAAAGTTAACATTCCATACTTTGCAGTAGCAGGAACTGGTGCGTTTGATGCGGGAAATGAAAATGATACTGACAGTGGCATCGCTCCTTTGTGGTCTATGAAAGAAAACTTTGACCTTTTGCGGTCGAGTGCGGTCGCTATTATAGCACGTCGAAAAAATGTTGACCATGGCGAAATGCTTTACAAAGCTGACGGGTATATGACAGCTTGGTTCTTTTATACTTTGCTTGGAGACCAAACAGCAGCCAAGGTTTTCAAAGGAACTAATCCGGAGATTAAAAATAATGATCTCTGGCAAGATGTCAATATTAAAAATCTAAGGTAAAAAAATGGCTGGACTGCAATGATTCGGACTTTTATGTACGTGACTAAGAGGAATTGTTACTTAAGTTTTTCATCGTGTAATGGCGTAAGATAAATTTGCAATAGTTTAGAATAATAATTTTTTCTCATTAATATTCTCGATATAAATATCACATAAACAGAATTGACCTTTTGCTAAACATAGCAAATATCCACATTGCAATATTTCAAAAGTGGAATTGCAACAAATTTTGCAAAAAAGCTTTTCCGATCATAATGAGGAATTGCATTTTTGCTGCCCGATTTTCCTTCAGCCATTTCTATTTTAAAACTAAGACAAAGTAACCTACAAGGTCAATCGACCTTGTAGGTTACTTAAAAATTTATGTTCAAAGTTATTTATTTCCCTCTTCCAAAGGTCCCACAAAACATCTTTAGGACTCCACTATGTCTTCTTCGGATTCTTAAACGAAAACATAATCCTTCTTGTCGTCTTACCAAAACTCATATATCCTTGATAGGATAAGTTACTTCGTTGTCCTCCATTGATAAGATGATCATTTAGATCAAGATCGGATACAAAGATATTGCTTATTGGGGATTACATCATATAATTTGTAACAAGATCAATTAAAAGGCCTTCGTAATTCTAAAGGCGAAATTTTTGTTTTGGTCTTGAACAATTTGCTGAATGATTGCGAATGTTCAAATCCCAGTTCATAAGCTAATTCCCGGACAGGAAAGATTCTTGGCAGATAACTTTTCTTTCGCTTTTTCTATAATTGCTTTCTAAATCGTTTCATTTCAATGGAGCAGTTCCATTAATAATCTTTTGATATAATAAATGAGCTATACAAGCAAGTAAATTGAGCCATACACGAAAGTAAAACACTCCATAAATACTGAACTTTGTATTATAATTAAAACAAATCAAATGTCAACAATTAAAAAAATCCAGTTAGGTCAAAACGGTCCTTTAGTTTCTAGTCTCGGTCTTGGCTGTATGCGTATGTCGTCTATATGGGGCGGTCCAACTCCTGATGAAACAGAAAGTATTGCCACGATCAATGAAGCCTTGGACAATGGAATCAATTTTCTTAACACCGGAGACTTTTACGGTGCCGGTCATAACGAAATGCTCATTGGAAAAGCCATCAAAGGAAGACGTGACGATGCTTTTATCAGCGTAAAATTCGGTGCCATCTTTCATAATGGTCAATGGATAGGATTGGATCTGCGTCCGGTTGCTATCAAGAATTTTGTCAACTATTCGCTTACCCGCTTAGGAATTGAAACCATAGATCTATATCAGCCAAGCCGTATGGACGAAAGCGTTCCTGTGGAAGACATCATCGGAACGGTTGCAGATCTAATTACAGAAGGTAAAGTGCGTCATATTGGTGTATCAGAAATTAATGCCGATCAGCTTCGCAAAGCCAACAGCATTCATCCAGTCAGTGCTTTGGAAATCGGTTATTCTCTGGCAGACCGTCAGATAGAAAACGACCTGCTTCCGGAAGCAAAAGAATTAGGAATCAGCGTAATAGCTTTCGCCAATACGGCGGAAGGATTGCTGACCGGCGATCTGAAAGCACCACTCGCAGATAACGATTACCGAAATCATTTTTCCCGTTTTCAAGGCGATAATTTAATTCATAATCTGGAAAAAGTTGAAGTTCTGAAACAGTTAGCCAGTAGCAAAGGCTGCACGCCAACTCAGTTGGCAATCGCCTGGGTGAAGGAACAAGGCGATTATATGATGCCATTGGTAAGTATGAGCCGCAAATCCCGATTACCTGAAAATATCGCAGCGATGAATATAACATTCACATCCGAAGAGATGAATTTATTAAATGCTACATTTGCAATAGGTGCAATACAAGGTGGCACTTACTTGCAACGATAGATGGAAAGTCCAGCAGAAATCCTTCCCGGTGTCATATTCTATTCTTACCTCTCCCTAGAGCGGAAAGAGAAAGTCTGTATCTGGAATCAGCACACCCTCATACTTCAGGTTTCGGGGCAGTTGATTCTGGAAACTTCTGGGCAGAATATTTCGATGACGGGAGGACAAATGCTGCTGATCGGGAAAAATCAGTTAGGAACGCTTACCAAAACTCCGGTTGTAGGAGGAAACTATGAAACTATTGTGATCTCTCTACAGGATGATCTGCTACGCAAAATCACCTTGGAGGAAAAGCTGGAAGCCGACAGAAAATATAATGGTCCCTCAAATATCCTGATTCCTTCAAATGACTTCCTGAAAGGATATTTTCAGTCCATTATCCCGTATGCCAGAAATTCAGGAGCGGCGATGACAGACGAATTGGGGATTTTAAAAGTGAAAGAGGTTGTCAAATTATTACTTCTTGCGGTACCTGAACTTCGCAACTTTCTGTTCGACTTTTCTATACCCTATAAAATAAATCTTGAAAGATTTATGCTCAGTAATTATCAGTTCAATGTGACAACAGAAAAGTTTGCGCAGCTTACCGGAAGAAGTCTCGCAAGTTTCAAACGGGACTTTCAGAAAGTTTTTGGAATGCCGCCCCGTCAATGGTTACAGGACAAAAGACTGAATGAAGCCCGGCATCTGATAGAAAATAAAAACAAAAAGCCATCTTCCATTTATCTCGACTTAGGCTTTGAAAGCCTCTCCCATTTCTCACACGCCTTTAAAAAGAAATTTGGAAAAGCACCAACATCAGGTCTGTAAATTTATTGTTACGCAGATTAGAACTAATAATGGAAACTATTCTCACTGGAATTTCAATCGCTTTAAGAATCCGATCAATATCTCCAGAGATGAGGTTATGAGAATTAGCAAGATACAATAAAAAGCCACTTATCATAAATGTATTAAGGATCTTCATTCATTAGGCTATTTCGACTACCAGCCATCATACAATGCATTTGAAGGAAGTCAAGTTTATATGTTTGATTTTGCCGGGGAATTAAAACCAACACTTAAGGCAAAAAGAAGAATATAGATATGAACTTAAGTGAGAGCAGATATGTGATCAGGACTTATGTATATACAATGAATAATTTGACAAGTTTAAAAATGGCAGGATAATAATGCTAGCATCACCAAAAGTGAAGAGCTACAATCTTCAAGTAAGGGCTAATTAAAGTATGAATTTATTAAAAACTCACTTTATGTCTATTGACCGTTGTAAATCCAAGATTTGAAGAAGTCAATAAAATCGTAAATATAATCTCACAAAAATTTAATAGTTAATTTACCGCGACCTATAAACAAAGCAAAACACGGCTTCTAAACAAAGTTAATCTTAACGTATCAATCTAAATTTGTTCTAACAAAAAAACAGATTTATATGTCAAACAACAATTATCAAGGTGCATTACAGCAACCGATCAACTCAGGATTTAATGGGGCTTCAACTTCAATGGAAGTTATCAAAGGAATTGATCTTACCGGGAAAATCGCTATCGTCACTGGTGGCTATGCCGGGATAGGACTCGAAACCGTTAAGGCATTAACATCGGCTGGAGCAACGGTGATCGTACCGGCAAGAGATACGGAAAAAGCTAAGAATAATCTGGTTGGCATCGTTAATGTGGAGTTGGAAACAATGGATCTGATGGATCCTGTCTCCATAGATTCTTTTGCAGAAAAATTTATGTCATCTGAAAGACCATTGCATCTTCTGATCAACAACGCCGGAATTATGTGGGTACCTTTGCAAAGGGACAGTCGTGGTTATGAATCCCAACTATCGACAAATCATCTCGGTCATTTCCAATTGACTTCCAGACTATGGAAAGCTTTGGTTAAAGCGGAGGGCGCAAGAGTGATCAATGTTTCTTCCTGGGGACACCATTATTCTAAATTTAATTTTGGAGACCCCAACTTCGAAAAACGCGAATATGAAAGCTTGCTTGGTTATGGTCAGTCCAAAACTGCCAATATCCTGTTCTCTGTAGAGCTGGATAACAGAGGTAGAGATTATGGTGTAAGAGCTTATTCATTACATCCCGGAGCCATTGTAGAAACAGACCTGAAAAGACATCTTACAGATGAACAACTTTCCGCGTTAGGTGTTTATGATGAGAATGGTGCCGTGGTAAGAGATGCGTTAAAAGGCTTAAAAACAATATCTCAAGGTGCTTCTACAACCGTATGGGCAGCCACCAGCCCGCACTTGAATGAAATAGGAGGCGTTTATTGCGAAAATACCAATATCGCGGAAGTAGATCAGTCCACAGATGAAAGCCAGGGAACTCTCGCAGACAGAATGACGGATATTAAAAAATTATCCGGTGTTCTAGATTATGCCTTGGATGAAGCATCGGCAAAGGATCTGTGGTTATTAAGCGAAAATTTGACCGGCGTTAAATTCATAATTTAATAGATTCTAAAAACGTACATCAAAGTTGGGACAAAATCGTATCAGGGCAAAAAAATGCTCTGATATGTTTTTTGTAAATTTGATAAATCTAAGTTTTATGGCAGAAAAAAAACAGAACAACTATGCTGAGATCGTTCTTGCCTGCATAGAGGAAAAATATTTCAAGGATGAAATTGTTCTTGAGCACCATTCTTTTGTAAAGATCATCTCAGGTGAGATGAAGATCATCCTGGCAGACAAAACACACACTTTTGGATCCGGAGATATGCTGCTGTTTCCCAGAAATCAATTATGTACGCTAATCAAATATCCAAAAGATGGCAGAAACTACAAATCTGTGGTTATGACTCTGACCACCGAGAGGCTGAAGACTTTTTTTACTAAAAATCCAATCAGATCATCAGAACAGCATAACCAGAAGATCCTCACTTTTGAAAAACATCCTTTGCTGGAGAGTTTTTTTTCCTCAATACTACCCTATTTCGAATTGGAAAGTGAACTGCCAGAAAAAATAACTGCTTTAAAAATAGAAGAAATACTAACGATCCTTCGCAATATCGATCAAAATATAGATGGTATTCTGTCTGATTTCTCTGAACCTGGGAAGATCAGTATTGCAGATTTTATGGAGAATAATTTTATGTTCAATATGGCGATTGAAAAATTTGCTTATCTCACAGGAAGAAGCCTGACGACCTTTAAAAAGGATTTTAAGATCGCATTTAAAACTACACCACAAAAATGGCTGACCCAAAAACGTTTGGAACTTGCGTATTATGAATTGAGCGAGAAAAAAAGAAAGCCTGTAGATGTGTATTATGAAACAGGATTCGAAAATCTGTCTCACTTTTCTTTTGCCTTTAAGAAACATTTTGGATTCTCGCCTACCGATGTGATCAACAATAAAAAGGCAATTGATAACTCAAACTAAAGACTTACTATTCCACTTGCTGATTGTTATTTATATTTAAAATTAAATTGAAATAGACACAATCTAAAAGAAATTATTTGATAAGAATGGGGCTTGTAACTCCTGCTTGATTTGGCTCAATCTAACCAAATCATCTATAAAAGTGTTTGAAGATAATCCCGTCTTAGTCCAAAGGCGAGATTACATTCAATATCTCAATTACTATTATAATCTCAATTAAACTCACTATTCTCAAGCTTGCTTCTTAAAGCCGACATATCATCACCCTGTTAGTCGGCTCTCCCTGAGTTTTTCGTAACCCATTTTCAATTTTTCAGAATGGTCACGGAATAGGGCATATAAATCGTGACCTATTTTGATTTTTTTTTGACTCTAGCGTAAAAATAAAAAACGCTGTAAACATTTACGTTTAACGCGTTTTAGCTAATTTTAGTTTTTTAACCAGCGGAGAGTACAAGGACAAATTGATGGAATTCTTGACACTTCCTTTGCTATTGGAACCGGTTTCACTGATGCGGTGATGGCTACTGCTGTACAGCCTGATGGAAAAATATTGGCAGGGGGTTGGTTTAAATCCTATAAGGGTACGCTACAAAACCACATTACACGTCTAAATACAGACGGAAGCATTGATACATCTTTTAATATTGGGTCAGGTTTTAGTGGCATAGGTTATACCTTGATGTGCTTTTGCTATTTCTGAAGAAATATACAATCCCTATCCATTATATCATCAAGTGGTTTATATAGAAATCTGATTAATCAATTTATAAAAAAATCTGATAATTGATCTATACCAACATCTGATGTGAAGATTTATACCAAGAGCATCATAAGGATCAAAATTTCAATGAACTGTAATTGCATCTTGTGAGGTTTCTGACTTTTTCTATGCAGATCACCATTCAGGCAGGCACGAGGAAAACTGCAATCAATTCCTTGAAAACAATAAGAAAGAACATTGATGAAAGCTTGAAATATTTTTGCGGAGGGTTTGGGAAGCTACGCTTTCCGGATACCCAAAAAGATTTTTTTCCGCAGGGACAACGGAATATATTTGCTATATAAAATCAGGTAGCCTCACAGGAAATGTCGAACATTTAAATTTGCTCATATTAATTCAAGTACATAAATTATGATGTAAGCTTTCTGAATAAATTAAGAATTTAAACCCAAATTGAAAACAAACGCAGACAGATGAAAAAAAATGTAAGGGTTTAAAAGAATTGTTTTTTTTTGTATACCTCCAATCTCATACTCTTAGCAGATGATCAATCGATATTACAATATTTGCTTTCTAAGAATGCAAGGAATTACCTAGATTTACAAAAAAAACAATGACAAAATATTGGAATTACAACAGATGGAGATTGGTATGTCTAACCATGATTTTCTGCCTATTTACCTCTCAGGCAACCTGGGGACAGAAAAGCAGCAGTCCAAAAAAATATCTGGAAGACGCAATCATGTTAATGAAGCAGAACTCTGTCAATAAGGGAACAGTGAATTGGGTAAAGCTTTCGGAAGAGGCTTTTGCTTCCGCTGCGGATAAAAATACAGTACAAGAAGTGTATCCCATTATCATCAAAAGTCTGGAACATTTGAATGACCATCACTCTGGCTTCTATCCTCCTGAAATGGTCAGCGCTTATATGAGAACCTATCAAGAATCTGGTTTGGAGTTTCCATACCCTAAAGATAGTGTGATCAACGGAAACCTTGCCTATATTTCGGTGCCTGCTATAGGTAACCTCAATCAGGAGGATTGGAAAAGGTACGTCAGTGATTTTTACAAAAAGATCAAAGTGCTGGATGCTAAAAACCCCAAAGCCTGGATCATTGATCTGCGGGAAAACGACGGCGGTATGTTTTCTCCGATGTTCAAAGCAATCCAACCATTTTTAGACCGTGAAAATGTAATCGGCTCTAAAGATAGCAGTGGCAAAACTAGTTATTATAAGAACAAAAAGAATAATGTGCTTTTTGAAACCACTATGATCGCAACAATTGACGTTCCAGCAATTAGCCTGAAAAATAAGAACATTCCTTCTTATATACTGGTGAGCAAGAAAACGGCAAGTTCGGGAGAATTTGTCACTGCAGCTTTCGTGGGTCAGAAGAATTCGACCATAATTGGCGTGAATACGCAAGGGTTGACCTCAGACAATTCAGAGTTCAGATTGTCAGACGGTGCCATTTTAAAACTGACAACAGGCATTGTTGTTGACAGAAACGGAAAGGAATATAAAGAGATAGGAAAAGGCATTGTACCCGATATTTTAGTAAAAACAGGTAAGTTAGAAGATTATATCTCAGAAATCAAAATACGTTAAAATTATTTCACTCTACTTCATATTAAAAAAACTATGATTAGAGATTGTAGGAAATTTTGACCTTGAAATATGATCTACATACTATAGATCGATAAGGAAAATGATTTAGAGACGGAATAATTATTTTAATTAATTAATGTTTTACGATAATTAATTATATATTTGCATTAACAAATTAATTGATTATCCTATGAATCAGAGTAAGAACATTTCAAAGATCCTGCATTACCTGTGCATTTTGTTATCAGGAGGTTATCTCTTAACATTCATCTATTCGGTATTTTGCCTGTTAACAGGTTTTGCTGTTACACCCTACAAGGAACATTTATATCTGCATATTAATTATCCTTTTACAGAGCAGCCATTCCTGAACATAGAAAACAATTACCCTTATATCATCTTTTCTTTTTTATTGGTTTTAGTAACATACGGCATCTTTTTCTGGTTGTCATCAAAGGTGTTCAGGGTTTTCTTTCAGATAAAATTATTTAGCGAAGAAAATATCTTACACCTTAAAAGATTTTATAGCTATAATATTTTCTTACCTCTTCCTATCGTCATTATGGCAAGTTTTTTCGTGGAAGTAGAAACAATTATATGGGGACTGGTCTTTATCCACTTTATGTTAGGAATTTTCTGTTTTTTCCTTGCCAATATTTTTAAACAGGGATTACATTTGCAAAACGAACAAGATCTATTTATATAAAAATGCCAATTATCATCAACTTAGACGTTATGCTTGCCAAACGAAAAATGCAGAGCAAAGAATTGGCAGAGAAACTGGGAATCAGCACTGTCAACCTCTCTGTTCTTAAAACAGGAAAAGCAAAAGGGGTGCGTTTTGATACGCTGGAAGCTATCTGTAAAGCTTTGGAATGTCAGCCGGGAGATATCCTGGAGTATAAAGAGGAATAAATCAAATATTTCAGAAAGCTTTTGTGATTTTCGGTCGTAAAGCTTTAGCATAACATTTTTCACACAAAATTTCGAAAGCAATGGAAACGTTGCCAGGATTTCTATACCCTAAACTCAATCCTATGAATACCTTATACATCAACAATCTAAGCCTTACCTACAACAATGGATTTCAAGCCATTAAAAATATTTCACTGGAAATAGAAAACGGTATGTTCGGTCTATTGGGACCTAACGGCGCCGGAAAATCGTCTTTAATGAAAACCATTGTAGGCCTTCAGAAACCGACGTCTGGAACTATCATCTTCAATGGAGTCAATGTTTCTGAAAATCCGGATTATATTAAACAAAATCTCGGATTTCTTCCACAGGATTTCGGCGTTTATCCCAAAGTATCAGCGTATGATTTGTTACAACATATTGCCATATTGAAAGGAATAACAAACAGTTCCGAACGGAAAAACCAGATTTTAAACCTGCTGGAAAAAGTCAATCTTTCTCATTTTAAAAGTAAGGAAGTCCATACCTTTTCCGGAGGAATGATACAGCGTTTTGGCGTCGCTCAGGCTTTATTGGGAAATCCCAAGATCATTATAGTAGATGAACCGACTGCCGGTTTGGATCCTGAAGAACGGAACCGGTTTAATTCTTTGCTCAATGAGATCAGTAATGACGTGATCGTTATTCTTTCGACCCATCTTGTTGAAGATGTCCGGAATCTCTGTTCAGAAGTTGCCATTATCAATAAAGGACAGCTTCTCAGACAGGGAAATCCAAACGAGCTGATTGCTGAGCTGGAAAATAAAATCTGGTCAAAGCCTATTGAAAAAGATCAGTTGGAAAATTATCAATCCAATTACAGAATCATCAGCCAGCAATTGATCGAAAGAGAATTGTACATCACTGCATTCTCGGAACAGCAGCTTCAACATTTTTCTTCAGTAAAACCTTCATTGGAGCACGTTTATTTCCATACGCTCACTCAAAAATCTTAGTTATGAATGTCTTATTTTTATTCGAGGTCAAACGTCTTGTAAAAAGTTGGCCTTCATACCTTATGGCCTTAATTCTAGTATTGATCGGCATTTTCTGCGGCAATCAGTTCAATCTTACAGT
>Ga0213834_100570_pt1 | contig 16131 bp, 13 predicted proteins | sample SWPTP12_FD_160580 | JGI IMG/M metagenome (GOLD analysis project Ga0213834, IMG submission 160580) | Coastal seawater microbial communities from Marineland, Florida, United States - SWP TP1 #2 | ecosystem: Environmental > Aquatic > Marine > Coastal | place: USA: Florida | collected 2016-08-06 | reverse complement strand
GAGATCGTCGACAACGTGCACATCACGGCCGCCACGATGGTGCCGAACTCCATTACCGAACCTGGCCGGTACACGGGCTATTTTCCCGTCGCTAGGAATGCCGAGTGGGAGCGCGTTGCTGTGCTGGTGCGCAACCTGTCCAGCATGCGCGAGAAAGTCCGTGCGCTGGAAAAAGCGGTGAAGGCGCTGGCTGGAGAAAAGTAAAGGCGGCGGGCTTGGTGCGGCTCGCTGCACAAGCTCTCGGAAGTAATGTTGTTAGATGCGTACGCGGCGGGCTCATAGGAAAGGCGACAGCGAGGCGCGCTCCATCTAACAGTTTTACTTCCGGGATTTGGAAGCAAAACTGTTAGATCGAAGTCACTGGAACTAAATTTGTTACTCCGCTGATGTTGGCGGTTCTGAGCCGAGCGCTGGAAATGGCAGAGTTGCGGAGAGAAATCGCTTCACTCTAGCGACCTTGGCAGCGTGGTGCGGCCAGTCAGCTTCGGCTCGCTCAACAATTTCGCTTTGAATCGCAACAGGTCGTCATCGGGAACGTCAAAACGTTTCAGCCAACCCTGTGCCGCCAACCCGGTAAGTCGAGGCTCACCATCTTTCGAGCCGTCGTGCAGGTTTTCCACCTCGGTCATTCGTACGTCGCGTAGAGCCATCGCGGGCAGGACATAAATGGATGGTCTTGCGTCCAGCTCGACTGGAGCGATTTCAGGCTCAGGCCCGGCCTGTATAACGATCCCGTTCTCGTAGTCGTACTTGGCGAACCAGTCCCTTGGCAGCTCGGAGTCCAAACTCATCCTGCCGCCAACTTTCTCGACCATCTGGTAATTAATGGCCGTCAGCCAGCCAATGTTAACGATGTGGTCGTTGATGCCCTGTTCATACCAGCCTGCGATCAATCCCGCACTTCCAGCGTCGAGACCTGCCATCTTTGATACCATGAATGCTTCGGTTGGCTCATTTGGCTGGCGTCGTGGAAGAGATAGGTTGAGAGCAAAGCTGGCATGGCCATGCTCCGCCCGGAGGAGTCTTGCAAACTCGACGAACAGTTCTTGAAACAGAATGGGATTCTCCTCGACGACCTCCCTGGGGACTGAGAAGCGCAGGGAATCCAAGCCGTTCCAGCCCAATTTCGCCTGCCACGCCCGCAGCCCTGACGCAAAGAAAAGCCACGGGCTTGCGTCCTGCGGTTTTTCCCCTCCTGTGTAGGCGAAACCGACATGATCGTCCTCGTCCATTTTCTTGAGCATCGTCCGCATTGCCGGCGCTTTGATGTAGGCAAATTTGTCCGGCCCCTCTGGAGGTTCCTCCCTCCACAGCCATGTCAAATGCTGCTTCGCAATCGCCTCATAGGCGTCGAAGCACTTGCAAAGTGCTTCCCGTACTTCCGGAGTGTGTGAATTTTTGAAATAAAGCGTGCCACGGACCGCAATCGTTGCGCCCACATAATCCTCAGGCCCGTATTTCATCAGCATCGCCCCTGGAAGCACACCGCGCTCGTGTGACCTTTCCCATTCGGTCATGAACGCGCCGACTTTCGAATTGTCCATCTTGTGTTCCTCAGAGAGCTGGAGTGAGAAGCGCCGGCGACAGCGGAGGCCGCGGTGTTTTTCCTCTGGTTAATATATACGCAAGCCAGGCTGCCGCGCCAGCTGCGAATCCGAGCGATTCGACTGGCATGCGCGGGTCTTCTGGTTCGGCGGAACTGCAATCGCAATCCCCAGGCTCAAGCGTGGTGAGCTTTGCGGCCCCGCCGGCAATTTGTTTGTATGCTGCTTCCTGTTGTTCTGTAAGAGAATCAGGAGGAAATTTCATTTCCACAATTTGCTTGATATTGTCCTGAGTAGGCGGATTCAACGAGTCCTTTACGATCACGACGTCCGGGCGCCGAATCAGGCCGGCCCCAGCCTTGTAGGCTCCAGGGTGCTCAGGATCGGTACTCCACCATTTTCTTATCCAGCCGGGCAAATAGTCGTGTCCCTTAGTATCGACGCTGCTGTCCATGATCGGCGCCGGCGGGCGCTTGGTCATATCGTAGTTAATTTCCTGCTTGTACGGGCTGCGGTAGGAGAGCAGCTTATCGAGTGCCTTCAGCCTTCCCGCCACACATACTTGCTTGAACTCTTTTCCGCCCTTGCCGACATTTGGGGTCTTGTCGCATTGGCACATTGCACTGCAGAGTATCTTCTTGTCGCCAGGGGCCAACTTCGGCTTGTTGACGCCAACAACAGTCGTGGTGCCTTGCGGTGACATGCCACCGGTCGAAAATGGCGGAAGATCGCTCATTTTGTATTCTCGGCGAAGTCAAACGCGAGGGCTTCTGCTGCGTCGCGTTCGACCCAAGGTGTATAGCCTTCGTCATCCGTCATTTCTGTGACGTACTGGCCGCTGGTCGAACGCACGCGGACTTTCTCCCCGGCGACAGGAGTGCCATCCTCCGCACTGATCAGCTGAAAACGCCCCCGAAAACGCGTACTGTCGTCATCCAGCGGCGCGTCCTCGTAGGCTCCCACCATGCCACCGCCTACCTCGCCAAACCCCGCCGGAACGGCGTTGCTCTCCTCTTGAGCCGCGCCCGGGGCAGCGCCTGCGGAAGGGTTCGTCTGGGTGCGGATTTGGCTGCAAATGAGCGATGCGCCGCACGCCACCTTGCAGCCGTGGTAAGCAACTGGTGCGCCGTCGACGATATTCGATTGATCGCCTTGCGCTATCGGGAATATTCCCTTGCACTTGGGGCAAGAGCACATGTCGCCAATTCGGGCAATCGGTTTTCCGTCGCAGTCGGAAAACGATGAGCCAGATAGAACTGTTCCACCGTGACTGGTTTTGTCGCCCTGGACTATGAAAGGCTGCATATCAACTCCTTCGCTAAAGTCTTGCTGAAAACGAACACTTTTCAGTAAGTAGGACTGGCGCAACTTGCGCCAGATCAACTTCAGTCGTGATGGCGGCTCGTCACACGCCCTACCTCCGCAGCCATGCAAAGATTGGCGGCAAGCACCGGCTATCCTTTCCACCTACTTTCTTTTCGAGAGAACGCTCAGCCGAGGCAGGAAATGACGATCCCATCTTTTTCAGAAAAATGGTTAGCTGGGACGGTCACCGCCCCGAAAATTTACATCCTCGAGATTCGAAAACCCGATAGATCGCCGCCCAATCCAGTTGCATGGCTTTTAGTCGAGCGGCAAGAGACCATTCGGTTCGACGAACGTGACAACACCGTATTCGAAGCGGCTATCGAACTGCATTTTGAGGAGGTTAAGTCCGTGTATGAACGCGGTCGACGGACAAGGGGATCGTTCCGTGGAAGCTACCGTGCAATCGGTTGCGCCGGACCGTGGGTATCATTGACCTCACATTCGTATGGTCACGGTGCAGTATTTCTTGACCCTTCCGAACTTCGTGGGCACCGCGTAGGTACCTATCTAATGAACGAAATCGTCATTTGGGCCAAGCAATGGCCAAATGCAACAGTCAATCCAATCGAATTATTGAAAGACCAGGCATATGATGAGAACCGTGCGAGACGCAATCGCTTCTATGAGCAATTCGGCTTAACTTTTGACTACCTAGACAATGAAGGCTGCGCAGGTTTGTCGCGATCAATCTCCGCGGACTTATTAACGCCGGTAGATACCTGGAAAGCCAACCTGCGCATTCTGCAAGTCCAGGACTTTGTGGGAGAATTGCTTCAGAAGCGCCACGAACTGGAATGTAACTTGAAGCAACGTAAAACCGCGATGGATGGGTTAATCAGTGAGCTCGATCGCGCGTCAAGGCGGCCCATATGGTGGGCCGCTCGACGACTATGGGGAATTCATCGTGGCACGGTCACGACCGCCGGGATGTTTACTGGAATGGCAGCGCTTTTCTGGTGGAAGTGGCCAGTCTGAGCCTTGCCATGGACATGCTCAAGGAATAGTAATGGTAACTTGCTGAACCTATCTATGTTATCCTTTACATTCAGTCTGTTTGAGGCGTTGACGAGACCTCGCTGCAGTCATCGGAATAGAACGTAGAGGGATACGGTGAGAACAACTTTCGTAACAACTAGCATTCGACCATTCAAAAAAATCTTTGTCGTAAAGCCTGATGATATATCTGCTTTTCAAACGATTATCGGTGCACTTTCTGATGAGGTCGACCAAATCTTTAACTTAATAATTCCAGTCGACCGGTTTTTTTATCTAGAAAGTACAAAAGAATTTGTAAGCCGATGCGATCCGGACATATTGTTCAACTTGACCGATGAAAGTGACACTGGACTAGAGGAGCACTTCCAAGTCAAAACCGTCAAGCCTGACCCCGATATTTGGAGGTTGTCTAAGTTTGGCACGACCCTTATGAGCTTCTCGACAGCCCCGGTCTGGGCGAGCAAGTTTGGCGCAACTGCCCCTAGTTCAGTTTTTGCAACCAAAGAGCTATTGAATACGCCAGAATCGCTTTTCTATAGTGTGAATTTTGGTTACGCACCCGACGTCAAAGAACTTCATTTGGACCTTAGCATTTTTAAAGATATCTCAATTACAGACACATCCGAAATTCCTGAATTAGATAAAAGCATTTTTGATCACGAAAAAAAATTTTGCCATTTGACTACACACATTGGCTTCGGCGGAGGTGGAGGGAGCAATATTTGGGAAATAGACTTTAATCGAGACCGGTATTTGCAAAAGGGGATATCAGTATTTGCTGGAAGCAGTAAAGATCTCGCATTCTTGTATTATTTTTGGAACTCAAGGGCTTACAACCCGTTTTCCAACTTAGTATGGATTCCTACCGAACTGCTCAATGGCCTGCGAGACGCGATAAAAGCGCAGGAAGATGTGAAGTTCTATGTGGCAGAGAACGATAGCAAGATGTTTGTTAAGGAACTATTTGAAGCACCAACGATCGTGGTTGTCGATAGATACTACTTTTCCGGAGCAAAAACCCGTTGGCAGTGCTTCGATCACTCACAAACCGTGCATGTTTCCGGTGATAGTTGTTACGTACAACATCCTGCCGAGAAAACATTTTCGGATGTGGGAATTGGGGCTTTTGTAATTGAGGCGCAAGGAATAGCAGAATGCACGTATCCGGTCAGGGCAACTTTCTGGGATTTATATCACCCTAAAACGCGTAACTGGGAAATGTTCCAAGAGAGATTCAAACGTACTAGTAGAAGAGGCTTGGCTGCGTACTCACTCAATATTAACTTCGATAATGCGCCGGTTGGGGTTGAGTTTCCGCTCCCTAGCTTTAAGCAGGTTATGGCTCATCTATTCAGGAGTAAGAATATTGATATCCAGGATACGCCGAAGTCGCGTTTACTGGCGCAATTAGTCAATCTGATTGGAGGACTAGAGAACGCAGATGAAATTTGCCGGAAGCATATCTTTGATTTGATATATTCATCGAGCCCAACCGTTAAAACCGAAGTGGCGTTAAGAAAACTCTTTCCTGACCCAAAAGAAACTGATCATGATATGAAGGCTGAGGCCGTAAGCAAAGCGGTCGAGAACGGTACTGTGGAATTGCCTGTCGTATTCGCCACTGCCGATGATTTGTATAGTAAGGCACGGTCCGCAAATCACTCGTTGAACAAACCAAGTTTTTTCTCAACACTTCAGACGCTTTACGACCGTAGGGTTTTTTTAAGAGGAAAACACTTCGATTGTCCGATGTGCGCGAGTAAAGTGTGGCTGCCACTTGAACGGCTCTCTGCATCCAATTATTGCCCTGACTGCGGCAACCTTACCAATATTCCGGTGCACACCAATGGCGCGGCAGACAAGGATAAGTATCGCCTCAATCAACTGCTTGTGCGGGCTATAGATCAGGGCCAGTTATCAACACTGCTACTCCTAAATTTATTAAATAAGCAATCATTTAGAAACTTCGATTTCATCGTAAATGTAGAAATGCTGCGGGCTAATGAAGTTTTTTCTGATGCAGATATCCTGTTTAGGATAGGCAGAAAACTGGCAATAGCCGAGTGCAAATCCTCGCGAAGTTTTCCGATAGAGCAGATCGACTCCATGATCGAAGTTATAAAAGACTTGAAATTTGATCTTGGTTTATTTTCGTGCCTGCTATCTGCTGACTCCGTGGATTTAGCTAAATCTGTCGAGTACATCCGTAGGAAAGACCTAGATTTTCCGATTTTGATATTTACGGAAGAAGCGCTGTTTAGTCCATCGCAAGTAGATCTATATCGTTATCTCGAGGTTTCAACTTCTGAAAGGTCCCTTGTGGGGCCGATTGTGGTGACACTCAACAAAAATGATCGTGCTTGAGCGACGGCACGATTGCCAACAAGGTTTGAAAACAGGTTCTATTCGCGTGCCACCGCAAACAACAAAAGGGAGTTTGGGTCTAATTGACTGGTTACCCCTCCTTAACTGACTGAGGTTTTGCCGCGCTGGCAGTCCTACTTCAACATCACGAGGCGGCAGCGCTCACGTTGCTTGTTGGGCCCGTCGGGGTTTAGACCCGCTGGTTAAACAACTCATCCGACGCCGCCAAGCTCCAGTAAGGTGGAGCTTACTTGATCGTTAAATCGGCGGCAGCCGAAGCCTGTCGTTTCGTTGGGTCCACAGGCTGTACTCGCTGAAGAGAAGAGTTAAATGCGAGGAAAATTGTTTGGCCGAGTACGGGCGTCTTTTCAAGCTCGACGATAAGGTCCAAAGGAAGATTGGCCGCGTGGTACCACTCGAGAAAAGTAAGGAATGCTTCAATCTCCGCGTCGTATTCCGCCTGAGTGCTGGAGTCCTTCAAAAGCAGCTTAAATCTAAAACCGCCTTCGGCTTCCGCAACTAAGGAGTACAGCAATGAATAAGGCCGATGAGTCCGTGTTTTGCCCCCGGTCGAGATAGTTGTTAGTTTTGGCGCCTTCGGCCCTAGTAGCCGGCCATGCAGGCTCTTAATCCCTTGCTTTAGTAATGCGTAATGGTCCTTCCCCATTTCTTTTAGAAAGCCGTCGAAATACGCCTTTCCGACGAAAATGAAGACGGCAGTCGGAATCAGCCATTCAACGCTGGCATATGGGCCAGGGTCCTCTCGCTCTTCGACGTGCAGCTTTACCCCTTGCACGTCGACTACATGCTGAAACTCGACAAACGTTTCCGCCGGAATTCGGTCTAGATGAACCAATGCAAGCTTTGGCAACATAATTTCTTCCTCTTTGACGAGAACACCTGGCAGCAATTGCCACGTCAGCCTGAGTTGAGCGAATTTCGACTTAACCGATCTAAGCAGGCTCGGCTGGTAAGCTAAATAATACATTGTCGAGCTGTTGGTGTCGGCCACATTCTAGCGGGGTTACTCTGGCGTGCGGCTCGATTGGGCAGGCGCCACTTTCGCGTGAACGTACGAAGTCAGCACGCCCGCGTTGGCTACGCCCCTGCTGGTTCCCATCAAGTGTCACCTTTTTTGGAAGTAAAACTGGTACTTCGCTGCGACATGGATTAACTTGATTACTTTGGTGTCGAACTTGTCTCATGGGAGAGGACCATGCCGGGGACCCCGACCTTGCCTTCGCGACAGCGCGCCCGTGTGCTCGATACGTATCGGAGCCGCGGTCACCGGAACAGCAATCTGTGGCTCGTGTACAGCGTCAAGCAGAATCAGGACATCCTCCTTCATTCCGACCGAAGTTTGGTGCACTGGCTTGCGTTCCTCGAGACCGATCCATCAGTGCGCGGCTTCCGCCCCATTACGGATGAGCTGGTTGCCAAACTGGGAGTCGGTCCAGCCGGGGCGACGATCCTGGAGCGACAAGACCGGCAGCTCGAAGTGCATCTTGTCGCAGGCGGCCGCCCAGAGGTGACGACTGTTGAGACTGGTGTTGGCCCTGCAAAGGTTCGCGTCATTACAGCGGACGAGCTTCAGGCGCATTCTCGAATCGCATTGCGTTGGTTAAAGGCTATTGGTTACGCCGGCTTATCACGCTTCAGTGATCTAACGCCAGTACTCAACCAGTTGATCCCATCCCTAGAGCGACGCTGGAGCGGCAAGGTCGCCGATTTGCTCGAGGATCTGCCCGGCTTTGATCTCGCCACGGTGTACGCAGCACTGGTAAAAGCTGCTATTCACGGGAGCGTCGAGCTCGATCTGACGTCGCATGGATTATGCGGCGCCAGCAGCTGGAAAAGAAAATTGACGCAGGCGCGGTGAGATGATGGGTACGCGCCAGGAAGTCATCAAGGATTCTTTACCAATCGAACTGTGGCCCTCCGTCTTGGATGCGGAATTCGACGATGAGCGACGTGAGCAATTCAGAGCGCAGTCTGAGGCCATGCGCCTGTATTTCTCGTTTGTCCCGGTAGGCGAAATCGAACAGCGTACCGGGGTAAGCCAGACATCGCTTCCGAGGCTCGCCCGGCGCTGCCTCAGGTTGGCAGACGACGGACGAATTCAGGGATTTCGCGCATGCATTCCGTACCTTCGAACGGGACAGTATTCCCGAACAGCCGAATTGTCCCATGTTCCACCTGGTGAGCGCACAGGCATGGCAGGCGCATTAGGCCTCATTTTGAAGCGCTTCCCGGATATCGAGCAGCTACTCGGCAAGTACGCAAAGAATGAGGCCAAGCGCCTGGCTGTACCAGAACACAAGCTGCGGCCATGCGATCTACACCGGATTTTCCTACGCTGCCTGGCCGACAAAGGTATCGGTCCGACCGAATGGCCCTTCACGACTAAGTACCGAGGGCTGCGCTCCATTCAACAATTCATGAAAGAGACCCTCGACCGCAATTTCTCACGAACCACGATGGCCCGCGAAGATAGTGCGGCCCGCGCCCACTTGAGCGTCGGAACCGGTATTTCTTCTCTGTTGAGCTTTGACGAGCCCTACGACGCCGTCGAAATTGACGCCTACAAGATCGAAGCGCACATGACGGTGGCGTTTCATACACCGGAAGGACTCGAGACCGATCTTCGGCTGGACCGCTTGAATCTCATCGCGGTCGTCGACCGCTTCAGCAGTGCGGTACTGGCCTATACCGTCGTGTACCGTCCCGAGGTGAACGCGGATGACATCCTGAAGGTGATCCGCGATGCGGCCAACGGCACCTGGGCGCCAATGGACCTGACCATCCCTGACCTGCGCTACCCGAAGGGCGGCGGCTTGCCCAGCGGTGTAATCGAGGGTGCGCAGGGCGCGCTCTGGAGCGCGACCTTGTTCGATGGTGCACTGGCGCATTTATCGTCCGCCGTACACGCCCGTGCGCGCGCCGCGTTGGGTTTCGCCGTCAATTGGGGGCCGGTGGCCCATTTCGAACGCAGGCCGAACGTCGAGCGAACCTTCAACCAGATTGCCCGGACACTTTTCAAGCGCTTGCCGTCGACGACAGGCGCAAGCCCGCAGAGCGGCCGGGCGGACGAAGCCGAGCGCAAAGCCGTCGAACACCGCGTCCGTGCAGCCGAGGTCGAGCAGCTGCTCGATGTCGCGTTTGCCCAGCATAATGCGACCCCGTCGGAAGGCCTGTCGCACCTGACCCCGTTGGAAGCGATCCGATATTTTGTCGATTGCCCCGAACGCTTCGAGTTTCGCAAGCGGCCCGCAGGTACTCCTGCGGAAGCAGGGTTCAAGCAATATGAATCTGCGGTGGTGCGCGGCGACCGTAAGGCCGGCCGGCGGCCCTATATCCAGGTAGACCGTGTTCATTACACCAATCCGGTCCTGGCCACCTCTGGGCATCTGATCGGTACGCGCCTGCTGCTGGAAGTTGACGAGGACGACATGAGGCAGGTAAGGGCGTATTTGGCGAACGGTGCGGAACTAGGTTTCCTTAAAGCGCACGGAAAATGGGGTGTGACCAAGCACAGTCGGCGCACGCGGAAGGCAATCAACAGCCTCATCACGAAGCGGCTCATTACTGTCACCAATTTCGACGATCCCATGCAGGTCTACATGCGTCACCTTGCGACGCAGAAGGGAAAGCGCAGCTCGGCCGGGCCGCGGCCGAAACAGGCGACAGAAATCGTCCGGATCAAGAAAGAAGTGGGTGCCGATGCGCAGTCCATCCAGGCACCGCCACCTGTGCCGGCACCTGTCAGTCCGCCGCGTCGTGTCGTCGATGAAATGCGCGGCCGCTTGCTGTCGGAGGCGCCGTCCGAGTTCTTTACGAAAGTCAAGAACAGGAGATAGCGATGGCAAGTCGGACCGGTTCAGCAACCAAACCTTCATTCAGCGCGGAGGTTCGTGAAAAAACGCTGGCAAACCATCCTGTCAGGGGCGGCGACTATACACTGCCAACCCCCATGATGCACCGGACCTACGCCTTGGTGCGTGAACAGGTCTGGGCGCGCAGAACCGGCACGGTTTTCTATGCGTCGCCGCGAATGGGCAAGACACGTTGCGCGATCGCGATTCGCGACTTGCTACGTCAAGAATTTCCGAATGTCTATGTGACCTTGCTCAGCACCCGCCCGAGTCCGCGCCCGTCGACTTCGCACATGCTCCGGCTCATTCTGGAAGCGGAATCGCATGTGCTATCGCGGCGCCCGGATGCAGATCTGCTGTTTGGGAACGCGGTGGCCGATATTCGGGTCAAGGCGGCGCGCATCGGCGCGAAACAGTATGTGCTGCTGATCGATGAAATGCATCTGCTCAACGATGTCGATCTCCAGCAATTGGTGTGCTTCCACAACCAGCTCGAGCTGCAGGATCTCCGGATGACGGCCATTTCCTTCGCCCAGCCGGAAATCCTGCACCGCCGCACCAGCCTTTTGGCCAATAATTCCCGGCAGATCATCGCACGCTTCCTCAGCGACACCCTCCAGTTCGACGGGTGTGCGAGCGAGGGCGACTTCGGTAGCTTGTTGCGCTCGTATGACCTTGCTTCAGAGTACCCGGAGGGGTCGGGTATCACGTACACACAGTTCTTCTTTCCGGTCGCGTACGTGGCCGGTTTTCGTCTGGAGAACTATCGGACTTCGATGTGGGAAGCGCTGCATCGTGCCTCGGGGAGCATCGCCGCGCAGGGAGTGCCAATGGAGCATATCTGCTTGACGATCGAAGAACTGCTGCTGTCGTTGAGACGCCAGGACAGCCCGGATTTCGTCCTGAGTAACGAAGAGATCGATGCAGCGGTCGCGGCATCGAAATTGAGATCGTTCAGCGACGTCCTGAGCTGAATTCGACATGAGGACAGCATGGCTAAACGACCGGGTGCACAGCGACTGACATGGAATCCCGATCTGCAGTTTCCTTTCGAGTCGGGCTGGTCGCTGTTCCAGAAAATCAAGGTGCTCAACAACCTGCGGGACCAAGAGCTGGTCGACCTCATTGCGCGCGAGCCGGTGCCGTTAAGGAAAGGTCGGCTGCGCGACTGCGCCGACAGCAGCTGGATCGATTTCGACCGTTTCAGCGAATTGCTGGAAGTGCCGGCGGCGGAGCTCAAGAACGGCTTCTGGGACCAGCTCGGCATTGCAGTTGAACGGCCCCCTGAATACGAGCTGCGGCATTGCAAAATGTGCTGGACGATGCATCGTTATCACTGTGTGCTATTCGACCTGGCCTGGCTGACGCGCTGTCCCTGGCACGGCTTTTCTGTCGGCACACCCGACGGGATGCTTGTCGCAACTGCCGGTACCATTGATGCGCGCGGGGAGCCGCCAGCGGTACCATTCGATGATCTGTTGTCGATCATCCGGATGGGCAGGCAAAATCGCAACCGGATGATCGGCTGCGTGCTGGAGTACCTGGAGTGGTGGCGGTCGGTGCAGGCGGCAGTGCCGGAGGCGGACGCACTGCTGAGCAGCCTTGTCAGCACAGCACATATGTCGAAGCGACGCCCGGAGGCCTTCCGGTGGCAAGCCGGATTCGCCCATGCACGCGCGCCAATGCGGTACAACTCTTGGATTCTGGAAGACGTGGCCCCGGTCTACTGCCGCTATGCGCGCGTAACCGACGCCGGCCGAAGTAGCGGAGCGCTCAATGACAACTACAGCATTCGCGATGGAACTGGCTGCTGCTACCGCGCGATCCGAAGGCATATCTTCCGGCGGTATGTGCGCCGGCACCGGGCCTGCCTCAGGAGGCTCGCCAAGCTCAGCCGTGACGACTGCCTCTCGCTTTCGGCCGATGGAATCTGCGCGACCTGTCTTGCCTATGCCGTGTGGCGAATGTCGATCGAACAAATTATCGTCGTCGAAGGCCTGTTCGTCCCGCGACGAACGAGCTACGAAATCCGACTGACCGAGCCGTCGGCCTCCCGCCCGTCCGACGACCGGGCCAGACTGAGCTTTACCTACATGCAGTTCTTCGGCATTTGGTCCGCGATCGTCGATCGGACTCCTGGCGGCTGGTTCACTGTCGGAATGCAGGAGACGATTTCGTCTCCCCAGATCCTTTTTACCCGCGACGCGAGCCAGCCGGCGGACGCGCCTCTGCGCACGATTCACTGCATTTATCCAGAAGGCGAGTGCATGGCAGCAAAGGCCGGCCGCCCGTGCAAGGCGCCCTGGACTTTGCGCCCGACAGAGAATGCGTGCGTCCTTCGAAGCCAGGCATGGTTTGATTCCATTAAGCCGCCGCCAAAAACAATGTTCGAACTGTATGCGGACAGCGGACCGGAGGCCGTCGAGACAATCAGGCGTCTGTGGCTGTAGCCTGGGATTGGGCGGCATGCATTTTTGCGAACGGGTCGGCAGCATCCATATATCGCATTGCAGAGTGGGCATCTTGCCAGCCGACGTATTCCATCAACGTTTTCAGGTCCCAGCCGTTAGACGTCGCCCAATTGGCGAAGCCTCGGCGTAACGAATGGCCGCTGTACTGGTGCGCAAAAGCGATGCCCGCGCTATGAAGCAAGGCCCTCAGCACCGGAACGAGACTGTTGATGTGCAGGCCTGCATCGCCGACGTTCCCCCATCGGTCCACCGCCCGGAATACCGGTCCCTCGGTGAGTCCTGCCAGGGCGACCCACGCAAGATAGGCCTCGACCGGGCACAGGGTCCGCAGTGCGGGCGCCTTGAACGTCTTGCCGCGGCACTCCCGGTCACCTTTTGATTGGGAAAGGAAGCAAGTCATCCCTTGGCGAGATATGGCATTGACATTTTCAACCCGCAGGCGTGCGAGCTCGTCACCACGAAAACCACGCCAGAAACCCAGCAGGAGGAGGGCGCGGTCGCGCGTGTAGCGCAGCTGTTCCGGTTTGCGGCCGGCGAGCGCGGCGGCCGCAACCGCTTCATCGAGCCACTGCGCGATCTGGCCTACCTGTTCCAACTGGATCGGCCGTGCTTGCTTCTGCTGTGCAGGATGCAAGGCGCGGATACCCTTCATAACTTTCCGGACGATTTGAGACTTGGTAGGGTCTGGGAACCCATGCGTGTGATGCCAGTCGGCGAGCGCCGCCAGGCGTTGCTGCAGCGTGCTGATCGACACCGTTTCGGCATGCTCGGCAAGATAGCGCGCGACAGTATCAGGGCTCGCCGGCAGCAGGCCGCCCCATTCGGCCTCGAAGTGCTGCAAGGCGGATCGGTAGCTGCGCTGCGTGTTCTCGCGCGTGGCTGCCCGCGCATAAGTCTCGACAGTGCTCATGATTCAGTCCGCGACGGTGCAGGACGCGGCAAGTCGTGCAAAGCATCGGCGCCGAGACGAACACGGCCGTCCCGACCAACGTAACGGAACTGGTCATCCCGTGCGTAAATTTGGCGCCTGCCGTGGGCAATAATTACACCGTTAATCAATTCGATCTGGCGTTGGTCTGCGTCGATGGTGCCGCCGGACTCGTCGAAGGTTCCGATCATGGCCAAGCCCTGGGAGATTGGGAATATGACTTCAGTATTGCGTAGACCAAATCCCGGCGGGGCAAAGCGGTCGTCTTTGGGCCGGTCGATCCATTGGAGGATAACAGGATGGTCTGATGTAATAAAGCTGCCTGCGTCCGCGTTTGCACGCAGAATCAGCCAGCGCCGTCTACCTAGTAGCGGCAGGACGGTGTCGACCAACTCCAATTCATGTTCAACGTGCTGCGTTGTGGGCACTTCGATTGTGTACCGGTCGTGGTCGACGAAATCGCGCATCTCTCGGTAGGTCAACTGGTCTTCAGCGCTCAATGCACCAGCGCGTACAGCGGCTGCCAGGACAGCGTCAAACTCCTGTTCGGAGCCGAGCGCGCGGCTCACGAACGCCTTTGTCGACTGCTCTTCCGTCCATCGCCGGCTTTCGCGCATGCCGGGGTTGCGGACGGCAAGTAAGGCCATAAGGTTGAGCAGCAGATTAAAGTCGCCTGGGTCCCGAATTGCTCGGGCAGCGCAGATACGCTCAAGGGCTTTGTCGACCGCACCTTCAAATTTTGCCAGGCTTGCCTCGACGTGATTGGGACAAAAGCCTTCGACATCGATGCGGTTGAAATCGCGGGCTGCCGCGACATTGCGCGGCACCGTCGCGAACTGCCGTTGCGCTACCGCGTCCACGACATGCAGCGGCGCGGCTTTGCTCCGATCCTTCGCAAAGCCCTTCAGATAGCACTGCGGAATCCAGTGATGGTTACGCGCAACACTCGACATACGATCTCCATAAATCGCCGGCAGAGGCCAAATGTACCGGTCGCCGAGTATTCTAGACCCGAAATGGACCCTCACAAGAGATAATTCTTCATTATCCAGTGTCTTCAACGGACGGATTCAAGCCAGAAAACGGGGATTTTTGGTACGTACCACGGTAGTATGTAATTTAGTACGTTATTTCGCGGAGAACCGTTATGGCACGTGCCGGAGTATATTTTTCGGATGTTAAGCGCGCACGGGACGCTTTGGTCGCCGATGGACGGCATCCGTCCATTGACGCCGTCCGTGCCGCACTTGGGAACACCGGTTCCAAGACGACGATCCACAAGTATCTGCGGGAGATTGAAGCCGAGGAGGGCGATCGGAAAGCTAGCGTTAGCGAAGCCATCCAGGTCTTGGTCACTCAGCTTGCGGATCAGCTCCAGGGTGAAGCCGCCACTGAGGTGGAAGTCGTGCGCGCCCGAATGGCTGAACTACAGGGAGCCCACGAGCATGTCAAGGCTTCGCTGGAATCGCAGTTGGTCGACTTGGGGCAAGCGCTGGAGGGCGTGTCCCGGCAATTGGCGTCGACCGAGCAGGATCTGGCCGGGCTAAAGGACCAGCTAAGCCTTGAACAAACTGCCAGGCACACTGCGGAACAGCGCAGTCGCGACCTTGGCGAAAGACTCGCCGACGCCGAGCGGCACCAGGCCTCACTGGAAGAAAAGCACCGGCACGCACGCGACTCGCTGGAACACTATCGAACCTCCTCAAAGGAGCTGCGTCAGCAGGAAAACCGACGCCATGAACAGCAGGTCCAGGGCTTTCAGGTTGAACTGAGGCAGGCGCAGCTAGCGGCCTCGCTCAAGCAGGAAGAGTTGACCAGGTTGAACAAGGAAGCCGCAGCGCTTGCAACCGAACTCGGCGCCAATAAGCAGGCATTGCACCTCGAGCGGGAAGCTACCCGGAGCCTCGCGCGGAAGGTCGAGCAGCTGCAAACTAGCGAGTCGCGCATAGCCGTGCTGGAGGCACAGCTTGCCGAGAGCCGGGCCCGGGTTGCCGAAGCTGAGCAGGCATCCGCTCGGGTCGCCGAGCTTTGCACCGAACTCCGGCAGCAAAAGGCCATGCTCGAAGCTCAGCTGGACAGTGCAAAAGGTGCGATCACGTTGGAGGAACGCTTGGCCAAGCTGGACAAGGCGGTATTTGGCAACGAGAAACCCGGGCAGCCCGACGCCCAAGCTGCCGAAACGGATTGATCGGCGGCCGTGAAGATAGATTATCGCGCCTCGATCTTAATGCCGCCGGCCGCAGGATCTATCGTCGCAGCGATGCAGTTGAAGACCGCGGTCGCTTGCTCTAAGCTGAACGATGCCCCCAAGCTCGATGCACTTGGAAGTGAATTCGTTAGATTGCTGCCGAAGGGGGCATCTAACAAATTTACTTCCAAAAAAATATCAAATTTACTTCTGAGAGCTGCTCGCTGCACAGCATGCCGGCCGGGTGAACAGCTAAAAACAATAATTCGCATAATCTATATTATGTCAAATACGCTTTCTGTACGTGGTGTGGTCTGGGCGGAAGTACCGTCAGTTTGCAGAATAGTGTTCCCAAGTTTTGCACAAATTTGTTCCTGCCCATAGGGTGCACTCCTACCCG
>Ga0213834_100568_pt1 | contig 16221 bp, 10 predicted proteins | sample SWPTP12_FD_160580 | JGI IMG/M metagenome (GOLD analysis project Ga0213834, IMG submission 160580) | Coastal seawater microbial communities from Marineland, Florida, United States - SWP TP1 #2 | ecosystem: Environmental > Aquatic > Marine > Coastal | place: USA: Florida | collected 2016-08-06 | reverse complement strand
GGCCGCGCCTGCTCGACGGCGTTGGCGACAGCGGCCTTGATGTCGACCAGTTCTTTTTCCAGTTCGACCAGCCCGCGCGTGACGCGCGAGACGTCGAGCAGGTCGTCCACCAGCGCCGTCATGTGCTTGACCTGGCGGCTGATGACTTCACTGGCCTTCCGCGTGCGCGGATCGCCGGCGGCGGTCAGGCGCAGCATTTCGGCAGCGGTGCTGATCGGCGCCAGCGGGTTGCGCAGTTCGTGCGCCAGCATGGCGAGAAACTCGTCCTTCTTGCGGTTCGATTCGCGCAGCTCGTATTCGGCCTGGTGGCGCTCGGTGACGTCGACCGTCACGCCCCGCATGCGCAGCGGCTGGCCGTCGGCGTCGAACTGGACCTTGCCGCGGCTGTCGAGCCAGACCTGCCGGCCGTTGTCGGGGCGGATGAAGCGCACCACTTCCTGGTAGCTGCCGGCGCCGCCGACCGCCGCATGGTGGGCCTGCTCGATGATGGCGCGGTCGTCCGGATGGATGTGGGGGCCGACGGTGCTCATGTGGTCCGGCGTAAAGCCCAGCACCAGGCTGATGTTGTCCGAGTAGACCAGCTCCCCGCTGGCGAAATCCCAGTCCCAGACCGCCATCCTGGCCGCGTCCATGCCGTCGCGCAGGCGCGCGTCGCTCTCGCGCTTGGCCGCTTGCGCCTCGACCGAGTCGGTCACGTCGTAGCCCTGGGCGAAGATGCCGATCGTGGTGCCGTACTGGTCCTTGTAGGGTTCGTAGACCAGGTCGATGTAGCGCTGTTCGATGGCGCCGTCGCGCTCGCGCTGGACCGCGATCGGCATCGCGCGCGTGGTCCAGGCCTCGCCGGTGCGGTAGACCCGGTCGAGGAATTCCTCGTAGCCCTGGCCGGCGACTTCGGGCAGCGCTTCCCAGACCGCCTTGCCGATCAGTTCGCGGTGTCCGACCAGCTGGTAGTACGCCTCGTTCACCATCTCGAACACGTGCTTGGGACCCATCAGCACGGCGACGAAACCCGGCGCCTGGTTGAACAGGCTGCGCAGGTGTTCGCGCTCGTTGTTCAGGATGCGCGAGAGCGCCTCGTGCATCTGGGCGCGGTTGAAGTTTTCGGCATTGCTGTCGCTCGGCGGCGTCAGCCGCAGCGTGGCGACCTCGGAATTCTGGTCGTAGCGATACAGCTCGGTGACGTCGACCGGGTTCTGGAACACCAGGATCGGCCGGCCGTCGGCGCCGAGCACCGGCGTGTGCACCGTGCTCCAGTAGCGCTCCTCGAATTTTTTTCCTTCCGCCGTATGCACTTCGACCGCATAGCGCACAAACGCCGTGGTGTCGGGCTGGCCCTTGGCCAGCGCGCGCAGCATCGACGCCTTGACCTCGCCGATGTTGGTCGCGCCCGGATCGTCGGGCGCGACCGGAAAGGCGTCGAACACATAGCGCCCGACGATCTCCTCCTCGGTGCGCTGGACCGAACGCAGATAGGCGCCGCTGGCGCCGACGATGGTCAGGTCGGGCGCCATCACGAGGTAGGGATAGGGCGTGGCGCGAAACAGCGCCTGGAAATCGTCGAGGGTCATCATGCGCGCGATTGTCGCATGGATGCGGCCATGCGGACAGCATGGGCCGGCGGCGGCCCGACAGCTGATGACCCGAGCGACTCGGGTAGAATTGCCGGTTCGAGGACTTCTACTGGCAGCACGGGATGGGTTGGCTGGACAAACTGTTGGGCGGCGATGCGGGCAGCGTGGCGCCCCCCCAAAGCGTGCATGCGGGCGACGCCTCGCCCGCCGCCGCATTCGAGATCGACGCCGCGTATTACCGCTGGCTGGCGGCGGCGCGTCCGCCGCGCGCGGCGCCCCAGCTCGAAGTGCGCATCCTCGACGAACTGGCGCGCCTGGCGCAATCGCCCGGGGCCGCCGCCGCCCTGGTGCCGCGCGTCCCCGAAATCATTCCCCAGCTGATGCGCACCTTGCGCGACGAGGAGATGAATACCGCGACGCTTTCGCGCCAGCTCGGTGCCGACATGGTGCTGGTGGCCGAGGTCTACCGCGAAGCGAACCGTCCGGCCTACCTGCCGCGCTATCACGCCGGCCCGCCGGTGAACAGCATCCAGGCCGCGATCATGCTGCTCGGGCAAAACGGCATGCGCATGCTGCTGGCGCGGGTGGCGTTTCGTCCCATCGTCAGCATGCAAAGCGGCCGCCTGGCCCGGCGTACCGCGCCCCTGATCTGGCGCCAGTCGGAAAAAAGCGCGCTCGCCGCGAGCCTGCTGGCGCCAGGCCTGCGCGCGAATGTCTTCGAAGCCTATCTCGCCGGCCTGATGGATAACGTTGGCCTGGTGGTGGCCATGCGCATCGTCGACCAGCACTGCGCGGACGAAGCGCTGCCCTGGTCCGATCCCTTCATCGCCGGCCTGTTCCAGCACGCCCGCGTGCTATCGGCCCAGATCGCGGCCCAGTGGGATTTCCCGGATCCGGTGGTCGCGGCGATCGGCAGCGCCGGCCGCGACGACGCCGGCCCGCTGGCGCAGGCCCTGGCCCTGGGCGCTCGCCTGGGCAAGCTGCGCATGCTGGTCGACGCGGCCCAGTTCGCTGCGGACGATGCCTTCGTTGCCGCTGGCCTGAGCGAGGCCGCGCTGGCGGTGTTCGCCCAGCTGGAAGACGACGAATGAGCCGGTCTCGCCACAGTTCTTCCCTTGACCCTGCTATTTCCATCGGTATTGGCTTGCTGGATCAAACAGCGTGTACTATTAGAGTTGCAAATCATTATTTAAATTTACGGGGAAGAAATATATGAAGGGGATCGTGTTCAACCTGCTGGAAGAGGCGGTCAGCACCGAGTTCGGCGATGCCACCTGGGATCGCCTGCTCGACGACGCCGATCTGGATGGCGCCTATACCTCCCTCGGCAGCTACGACGATGCCGAGATCCTCAGGCTGGTCAGCGTTGCATCGGCAGCCCTGAACATTCCCGAGCAGGATGTCCTGCGCTGGTTCGGCCGGCGCGCCATGCCGCTGCTGGCGAAACGCTATCCGACGTTCTTCGCCAACCATCCGAACACGCGCAGTTTCCTCCTCACCCTGAACAACATCATCCACCCGGAAGTGCGCAAGCTGTATCCGGGCGCCAGCCCGCCGGTCTTCGATTTCGACACGGGTGATAACGACGACCTGGTCATCGGCTACAACTCGGCGCGCCGCCTGTGCGCGCTCGCCGAAGGCTTCATGCAGGGCGCGGCCGAGCACTTCGGCGAGCAGGCCGGGATTACGCAGAGCGCCTGCATGCACCATGGGGCCGCCAAGTGCAGCTTCCACGTCCGCTTTCACCCGTGAGCGAAGGCGCGCCTGCGGACGCGCCGCAGCAGGAAATCGCCCGCCTGCAGCGCCGCCTGCGGCGCGAAACCGCGGCGCGCCTGGAGGCCGAGGCCATCGCCGAGCGCGGCCTGCGCGACCTGTTCCAGCGCCAGCAGGAAATCAGCCTGCTCGAGCGCATCGCCGTGGCCGCGAACGAAGCGGCGAGCGTGGACGACGCGATGCGCCATGCCCTCGATGCCGTCTGCCGCTACAGCGGCTGGCCGCTGGGCCACCTGCTGCTGGTGCGCGAAGGCGCCGCCACAGGCCTGATCGCGTCCACCGTCTGGCACGACGAAAGCGACGGCCGCTACGCCGCCATGCGCGCGCTGACCGAGACCATGGATTTCTGCGACGCCGGCTTGCCCGCCAAGGTCTTGCGCAGCGCGCTGCCCGCCTGGGCCAACGCCGACGCTCCGGATGCCGGGGAATACCCGCGCATGCCCCTGCTGGTGCAGCTCGGCCTGGCCTCGCTGTTCGCCTTCCCGGTCGTGATCGGGCAGGAAGTGGTCGCCGTGCTGGAGTTTTTCAGCCGCGAGCGGCAGACCCCGGAAGAATCGATGCTGCGCCTGATGGCGCAGGTCGGCACCCAGCTGGGGCGCGTGATCGAACGCCGCCGCGCGCAGGAGCGGCTGGTGCACGATGCGCTGCACGATCCGCTGACCCAGCTCGGCAACCGCAAACTCTTCCTCGACCGCCTCGACCACTTCCTGGTGCGCTCGCAGCGCATCCCCGACTATCAGTTCGCCGTGCTGTTCGTCGACCTCGACCGCTTCAAGGCGATCAACGACGGCCTTGGCCACCAGGCCGGCGACCAGGTGATCGTCGGCACCGCACGGCGCCTCTCTTCCTGCCTGCGCCAGAACGACCTGGTGGCGCGCGACGCCGCATTCGACCACGTCGTTTCGCGCCTGGGCGGCGACGAATTCACTGTCCTGCTCGACAACGTGACGAGCGCCGCCACGCCGATCCGGGTCGCCGAACGCCTGCTCGAGGCGCTGGCGCCGCCCTTCCTGATCGGCCAGCAGCAGGTCTTCGTCACCGCCAGCATCGGCATCGCCCTCAGTTCGAGCGGCTACCAGGACGTGCAGGTGATGCTGCGCGACGCCGATATCGCGATGTACCACGCCAAGCAGAATGGCCGGGCGCGCTGGATGATGTTCGACCAGACCATGCAGGAAGGCGCGCTGCGCCGCCTGACCCTGGAAGCCGAGCTGCGCCTGGCCATGGGTGCGCGCCAGCTTTACCTCCAGTACCAGCCCATCATCACGCCGCAGGACGGCGTGATCCGCGGTTTCGAAGCGCTGCTGCGCTGGCGCCATCCGGTGCTGGGCATGATTTCCCCGCTAGAATTCATCCCGGTGGCCGAGGAAGTCGGCCTGATCGGCGCCATCGGCGGCTGGGTGCTGGAAGAAGCCTGCCGCCAGCTGCGCGCCTGGCAGCAGGACCATGCCATGCCTTCGCATCTGCCCCTGTCGATGAGCGTGAACGTGTCGGCCACCCAGCTGGCCGGCGGCGCCCTGGTCGACGTCGTGACGCGCGTGCTGGCCGAATCGGGCATCGCGCACGGCAGCCTGAAACTGGAGCTGACGGAAAGCGCCGTGATGGCCGACGCCGAGCACGCGCTGGCCGTGTTCAAGGAACTCAAGGCACTCGGGGTGCGCCTGTCGCTGGACGATTTCGGCACCGGCTACTCTTCGCTTAGCCACTTGCGGCGCCTGCCGATCGACACCCTGAAAATCGACCGGTCCTTCGTGAGCGCCATGGACAGCCACGGCGACAAGCGCCAGATCGCCGAAGTCGTGGTCATGCTGGCGCGCACCCTGGGCCTGGATGTCGTGGCCGAGGGCGTCGAGACGCTCGCCGAACTCGACATCCTGCGCGAGATGGGCAGCGACTTCGTGCAGGGCTACTTCTACTTCCGGCCGCTGGACGCGGCCGATGCCACGCTGGCGCTGGCGGCGCCTACGGAACCAAACGCGCGCTGAGACGTAGGGTGGGCGCTTGTACCCACGTGTGACGCATGCACAGTGCCGGCGTAACGCGTGGGCTCGGGAGCCCGCCCTACGGGAGTAATCGCTGGGGGTGGCTGTAGACCACATGGCGGCCGCCGCGCACGAAACCGGCGAGCGTCAGGCCGGCGCCATCGGCCATCCTGACCGCCAGCGCGGTCGGCGCCGAAATCGCCGCCAGCAACCCGAAACCTGCGCGCGCCGCCTTCTGCACCATCTCGAAACTGGCGCGGCTCGTGACCACCGCGAACCCCTCCTCCAGCGCGGCATCCGTGCGCGCCAAGGCGCCCACCAGCTTGTCCAGCGAATTGTGGCGGCCGACGTCTTCGCGCACGCACAGCAGCCGCCCGTCGCAATCGGCCCAGCCGGCGGCGTGCACGGCGCCGGTGGCGTGGTGCAGCGGCTGGCGCGCGGCCAGTTCGCCCATCGCGCGGTGCAGCGCGGCCGCCGGGAAACGCCGCGCGGTCAGGGCCGGCTGCGGCACACGGGGATCCGGCAAGCACGCCTCCTGCTCGAAATAATCCAGGCTGTCGACGCCGCACAGGCCGCAGCCGGTCTTGCCGAGACGCGCCATGCGTCCACCCTTCAGGCGCGCCATGGCGCCGGCCGCGATCCGGATGTCGATGACGATGCCGCGCGCCGACTGTCCGACTTCGATGTCGTACACGTCGCGCCGGTGGCGCACGATGCGCTCGCCGAGAGTGAAGCCGAGCGCGAAGTCTTCCAGGTCGAGCGGCGAGGCCAGCATCACGGCATGGGTAATGCCGTTGTATGCCAGCGCCACCGGCACTTCGTCGGCCATCAGTTCGCTGCCCTCCTGCACGAGGTCGTCGATGCACCGGCTGGCAGGCAGGCGGCGCGTGCCGTCCGGGGCCGCGCCCAGGAAGGATTCCGCCGCGTTCATGCCGTGCTTTCCGCGCGTTCCACGAACACGTCGATGGCTTTCGCGGCCGGCACCTTGCTTTCCTTGGCGTGGTGCCAGAGCGGGATCAGCGGATTACATTCGGGGAAGTAGCCGGCGATGGTCCCTTCCGGAATATCGTAGGGCACGACCGCCAGGCCGGCAACCCGGCGCTCGACGCCATCGTCCGTCGCACTGCGCAGCGTCACCAGGTCGCCCTGCGCCAGCGCCCGTTTGGCCATGTCGGCGCGGCCCATGAAGAGCACCATGCGGCTGCCGTAGACGCCGCGGAAGCGGTCGTCGAACGAGTAGATAGTCGTGTTGAACTGGCCGTCGCTGCGCACCGTGAACAGGCGCATCGTGGCCGGGCCGCCGCCCAGGTCCGGGTCGCCAGGCAAGCCGTCCGCTACCGTGAATGCGGCCTTGCCGCTCTCCGTCTTGAAAACCCGGTGCGCGGCGCCCACGGGTTTGCGGAAACCACCCGGCGTCCACATGCGCGCATTGAACTCGTGGAAGATGTCGGGATAGGTCTGCGCAATCGCGTCGCGGATCGTGCCGTAGTCGGCCACCCAGCCATCCCAGTCGACGCGCGGATTCGGGTCGAGCGTGGCGCGCGCGATGCCGGCGACAATCGCCGGCTCCGATAACAGATCGGTCGACGCCGGCTGCGCCATGCCGCGCGAGCCGTGGATGCAGGCGGTGCTGTCCTCGACCGTGACGGCCTGCTCGCCGCCCGCCTGGCGGTCGACTTCGGTCCGTCCCAGGCATGGCAGCAGGTAGGACGCCTTGCCGTGGATGACATGGTTGCGATTCAGTTTGGTCGCGATCTGCACCGTGAGCGGGATCTCGCGCCAGGCCGCTTCCATCAGCACGGTCTCGGGCACGGCGCGCAGGAAGTTTCCGCCCAGTGCGACAAAGGCCGGCACGGTGCGCGCCAGGATCGCTTCGCAGGCCTCGACCGTGTTCATGCCCTTTGCGCGCGGCGGCTCGAACCCGTACTGCTCCTTGAGCTTGTCCAGCGGCGCCAGTTCCGGCTTTTCGGTGATCCCGACCGTGCGCTGGCCCTGCACGTTCGAGTGCCCGCGCACCGGGCAGATGCCGGCGCCGGGTTTGCCGATGTTCCCGCCCAGGAGCAGCAGGTTCACCAGCATCGTCACGTTCTGCACGCCGTTGCGGTGCTGGGTCAGGCCCATGCCGTACACGGCCATCACGGCGCGCGCGTTCGCATAGACTTGGGCGGCGCTTTCCAGCGCTGCGCGCTTGAGGCCCGACTCGCGCTCGATGTCGGGCCAGCCGCAGGCGCGCACCGACGCTTCGAAATCGGCAAAGCCATGCGTGTGCTCGCCGATGAAGGCGGTATCGAGCAGGCGCTGGCCGCCGGCGGCGAGCGCCGCGTCGTCCAGCGCGAAGACCGCCTTGCACAGGCCCATGACGGCGGCCGTGTCGCCGCCCGGCTTGACCTGGTGGTACTGGGTGCTGATCGCCGTTTCGGATCCGCTCAGCATTTCGCCCGGCGATTGCGGATTGGTGAAGCTCACCAGGCCGCGCTCGCGCAGCGGGTTGAAGGTGATGATCGGCACCCCGCGGCGGCGCGCCGCCTGCAGCTGGTGCAGCATGCGCGGGCTGTTCACGCCGACGTTCTGGCCGAAGAAGAAAATGCAGTCGGTCTGCTCGAAGTCGTCCAGCACCACCGTGCCGACGCCGTCGCCGATGGTCTTTTGCAGCGCCACCGAGGTGCTTTCGTGGCACATGTTGGAACTGTCGGGCAGGTTGTTGTTGCCATACATGCGCGCCAGCAGGCCATACATGTAGGAGGTCTCGAGCGAGGCCCGGCCCGAGCTGTAGAACACGACCTGCTCGCGCCCGGCGGCGGGCTGCAATGCGCGCAGGGCCGCGCCGATCTCGTCGAACGCCGTGTTCCAGTCGACCGGCCGGTACTTGTCGCTGGCCGCGTCCCAGCGCAGCGGGACGGTCAAGCGCCCCTGGTCTTCGAGCTGGTGGTCGCTCCAGGCTTCCAGCTCGGTCAGCGTATGGCTGTCGAAGAAGTCCACGCCAATGGTCTTGCTGGTGGTTTCCCATGCCGTGGCCTTGGCGCCGCTTTCGCAAAACTCGAAGGGGTGCGGATTGGCCGGTTTGGCCCAGGCGCAGCTGACGCAGGCGAAGCCGTCCGCCTTGTTTTGCTTGAGCAGCAGCCCGCTGTCCTTGAGCGCCGCGCGCTGGTCCAGCAGGATATGGGCGACCTCGTTCACCGAGCCCCAGCCGCCGGCCGGCATGGTCGCCGGCTTGATACGTAGATTGTCCGATTCCTTGCTCATGCTGTCCCCTCGCTGCCAGATGCTGAACCCTAGCCCGCGCCGTGGGCGGTCTCTGTGCGCTCTCGCACCTTGACGAAAAAGCCTGGCGCGGGACGGGACAGAACCGGGGCAAGCGACAAGCGGCTATACTTGCCGCCATGCGCATACAGCTGTTTTCCGACCTTCACCTCGAACGCTATCCGGCCTTCCAGCCCGCACTGGCGCCCGGCATCGACGTCATCGTCCTCGCCGGCGACATCGGCTCCTACCAGGGCGGCTCGCGCCTGACCGGTACCGACTTCGGCCTCGAACGCTTCGCGCCGGCGCTTGGCGTCACCAAGGCGCAGGTGCTGTTCATCCCCGGGAACCACGAATTCGACGGGCTCGACTTCGACGAGACCCACGCCCGCCTGCGCGCCACCTGTGCGCACCTCGGGATCGTCTGGCTCGACCGCGAGACCGTCATCATCGATCACGTGCGCTTCATCGGCACCACGCTGTGGGCCGATTTCGACGCCCTGGCCGCGGGCCACGACTTGACGAAACAGCTGCAGCTGCGCGAGAAGGCGATCCGCGCCGCCAACTACTATCTCGGCAAGAACACCACGCTGCGCAATGGCGAGCCTGTGCTGGCCGATGGCTGGCGCGCGATGTCGATCGACTGCCAGCAATGGCTGCGCGCGGCGCTGGCCGTGCCCTTCGACGGCGTCACGGTGGCCGTCACCCACTTCGCGCCGAGCCTGAAAAGCGCCGACCCGCGCTATGGCGTCACGCCCGGCACGGCGGGCTTCTGCAACGCGCTCGACGATCTGTTCCCGCTGGCCGACGTGTGGCTGCACGGCCACCTGCACTGCCTGAACGATTACGTGGCCAGCGGCGTCGAGGACGGACGCGCCTGGTCGTGCCGGGTCGTGGCCAATCCGCTGGGCTACCTGTCCAAGGGCGAGCAGGAAGGTTTTCGTCCCGGCCTCGTCATCGAAATCTGATCAGAAGCTTGCTTCGAGCGTGGTGCGCAGTTTCACGCCGCCCGGGTAACGCCACCTGCGCGTCTCGACACCGGCAACCGGATCCGTGTAGCTCGGTTCGAATTCGTCGTCCGCGCCGAGCAGGTTGGACGCGGCAAGCCGCAGCTGGACTTTCTTGTTGAACGCCCACAGCGCGTAGGCGTCGAGGTCGGTGCGCGGAGGCGTATAAAAGCCGCGGTTCGCACTGACGCGCACCAGGCCCCCGCGCCGGTAGGCGAGGCTGCCGCCGGTCGTCAGCGCACCCGTCTTGTAGTCGATGCCGAGGTTGGCCGTCAGCGGCGTCTGGCGCTCCATGCGGTTGTCCGGACCGGGTACCGACGCCACCCGCGACCAGTTGCGGCTGACGCTCGCACGCAGGTCGATGGCCGGCGCATCCGCCAGCAGCGAAGCGAGCGGGAACTTGGTCTCGAGGTCGATGCTGCGCATGCTGGCGCGGTCCTCGTTGACCGGCGTGAATACCCAGCGCACGCCGTCGAAATAGATGCGGTTGCTGGTGTAGTCCGCGATGCGCCGCACTGCGCCGCTGAGCGATACCATCGCCCCTTCGGCCCAGTAATGCTCCCAGCCGGCGTCCAGGCCCCAGGCCAGTTCCGGTTTCAGGTTCGGGTTGCCCTGGTAGTCGGCTTCGGTCGCGCTGTTGTTCTCCCACGCCCCGCGCAGCGGAATCAGCGCGAACAGGTCGGGCGCCTTGTAGGTGCGCGAGAGCGCGAGGCGCAGCTGGTCGCCCTTCTCGCCCGGCAGCTTCCACAAGGTCTGCACGATCGGGCTGAAGACATGCGCGCCGACGCGCGCAGGCGCAAAACCCGTGCCGGAAACATGCGTGCGCACGCCTTCCCAGCGCGCACCCAGGTAGACCGACAGGCGCGGGTCGACCGTCCACTCGTCCTGGGCGTAAAACGCGGCGCGCCCGACCCGCGCGCGGAACTGCTCGTCGAACAGCTGGCCGGGCGCCGGGCGCCGCACCCGCTCGCGCTCGACGCGCAGGTCCTCGCTTCGGTTGACGTTGAGGTCCCAGCCCAGCGCCAGCAGATGCCCGCCGTCGATCGTGCGCGCGGCCTTGCCGGTCGAATTCAGGCCGCGCGCATGGGTGTCGGAGAGCGTATTCCCATCGGTTTCCGGCCTCCCCGCGCCATCGACGCCGAGGCGCTTGACGACGATCTTGCGCGTCGACCCTTCGGCCCCGAGTTTGACGTCGAGTTCCGTGCCGGCCGCTGTCTTGCGGTTCCAGCGCAGGTCGGACTTGAGCATGCGGTCGTCGAATTTGCCGAAGGTATGCAGGTCGGGCGACGTGGGCGGCGCACCGATCAGGGTCGTGGTGATGGCATGGGCGTGGTTGCGAAAGCTGCTGCCGGTAGCCAGGCTTTCCCAGGCGAGGGTGTCGCCATTTTCCAGCGTCCAGTTGAAACGCGGGCCGAGATTGACCCGGTTGATGCGGCCGGTTTCGGGCTGGCGCACGGTGCGGCGCAGGTCGACCACGCCGTCCGGGCGCGTGTTCTGCTGCAGGCTGCTGGCCTCGCGCGACAGGCTGTCGTGGTTGCCGCTGGCCGTTAGCGCATACGACGACCGTTCGCCAACCTCGCCCAGGTCGAGGTTGAAGGTCGGCCCGCGAAAATCGCTCGACGCCAGGTAGCCCAGCTTGGCCTCGCGCGTGCGCTTGCGCGCCGCCTTGCGCAGCACGAGATTGATGGTGCCGGCCACCGACTCGGCCGACATCTCGGCCGTCGCCACGCGCAGCACCTCGATCCGCTCGATCTGCTCGGGCGCCACGCTCTCGAGCGAAAAGCCGGCCGGGGTGCGCTCGCCGTTGACGAGGATTTGCGTGTAGCCGCCGGCCAGGCCGCGCATGCGCACTTCGACGCTGCGCCCGGCCCCGGTGCTGACGGTGACGCCGGGAATGCGCTTGAAGACCTCGGCCAGGCTGCTGTCGCCATAGCGTTCGATCTCTTCGCGCCGCACCACGATGCGCGCGGCGGTGTCGTCGCGGCGCGGGTCATACAGCGTCGCCTTCCCCTTGACCTCGACGTGCGTGACCGGGCCGGCGCCACCGCCCTCCTGGGCTCCTGCCTGGGCCGACACGGCGGCGAACATGAAGCTGACGAAACGGCGTTGTAACAACAGCATAGACTGGCTTCTCCCGGAAACAGTTGTTCAATTTATTACTTTTTATAAGATAAAATATCTTCTCATATCGAGCAATTGTAAACTCCTTCATAAGCCATATTAATTCTCGACTGTAGCAATTTAAATACCAGTAAAGAGCATATAGTCTCACACGTGCCGTTGTCTTGAGGCAACAAGTCAAAAATATGTAAATACTGGCGACTGCTGGATGTATGATCAAACGACCCAATGATGTTTCCTTAAAGAAATTTAACGAATGACCTCTCGGATGATTCGTTCCTGCTTTCATCCGGCGGTTGTCAACTTTTCGGACGAATCCCATGCCCGCTTCCGCCTCCCAGCTCTCCCCGCACTCGCCGGACACCCGGCTCGACATGGCCATGGCGGCCCTCGACGCCATCCACCGCATGCAGGCGGTGGTCGAATTCGATCTGAATGGCACGGTCGTGCATGCGAACCAGAATTTCCTCGATGCCACGGGCTACACACTGGCTGAGGTAGCAGGCCGGCATCACCGCATGTTTTGCGACGGCGCTTTCACCGAAACGGATGACTACCGCGTTTTCTGGCAGGAGCTCGGGCTGGGTCATCCCCGCAGCGGCGAGTACATGCGCAAGGGAAAGAATGGCAGCCAGATCTGGCTGCAGGCCTCGTACAACCCAGTCATCGATCGGGAAGGCCATCCGGTCAAGGTCATCAAATTCGCCACCGACGTCACCGCTGCCAAGCTGCTCAGCGCGGACAACGCAGCCAAGATCGAGGCCATCAACCGCGTGCAGGCGGTGATCGAATTCACGCTCGACGGCAGCATCGTCGGCGCGAACGACAACTTCCTGCAGACAATGGGCTACAGTCTCGACGAAGTCAGCGGCCACCATCACCGCCTGTTCTGCGAGCCGGCGTACGCAGCCTCCCCGGCCTATGCCAGTTTCTGGTCGCAGCTGAGCGCCGGCCAGCGGCATTCGGGGGTGTACAAACGCCGCCACAAGAGCGGACGCGACGTGTGGATCAACGCTTCGTACAACCCCGTCTTCGGCCCCGACGGCAAGGTGCTCAAGGTCGTCAAATATGCGACCGACGTGACCGAGGAGACCCGCCGCAATGCCGAGTTCGAAGGGCGCATGGCCGCGCTCGACCGTGCGCAGGCCGTGATCGAGTTCGACCTGGACGGACGCATCGTTCACGCCAACGACAACTTCCTCGAGGTGATGGGCTACGCCCTCGACGACCTGCGCGGCAACCATCACCGCATGTTCTGCGACCCGGCGTTCGCGCAATCGCCGGAATACCTGGCTTTCTGGGAGCGGCTCGGGCGCGGCGAATTCAATGCCGGCGAATTCTGCCGCATCGCCAGGAGCGGCAAGGAGGTCTGGATCCTGGCCTCGTACAACCCGATCTTCGATGCCGAAGGCAAACCGGTCAAGGTCGTCAAGTTCGCGACCGACATCACTTCCCAGAAACGCATGGCCGCCGACATCAAGGGCAAGCTCGACGCGCTCGGGCGCTCCCAGGCCGTGATCGAGTTCGACATGCGCGGCAACGTCCTGTCGGCGAACCACAACTTCCTGCGCACGATGGGCTATGCCGAGGAAGAAGTACTTGGCGCCCACCACAGCATGTTTTGCGAGACCGAGCTGGTCAAGAGCGCGGCCTACCGCCACTTCTGGGCCAACCTGGCGCAGGGCCAGTTCCAGTCCGGCCGCTTCAAGCGGCGCGGCAAGCACGACGCCGACATCTGGATCCTCGCCACCTACAATCCTATCCTCGACGTCAACGGCAAGCCCTACAAGGTCGTCAAATTCGCCATGGACGTGACCGACCAGGTGCACCGCGAACAACTCGTGAGCGCCAAGGTGAAGGCCATCTCGGGCGTGCTGGCGTCGCTGTCGGAATCGATTTCGGCGATTGCGCAGGGCTCCCGGCAATCGGCCGACATGGCCGGCCGCACCCAGTGCGATGCGACCGCCGGCAGCACCCTGCTGGCCCGCTCGCGCGAGGCCATCGCAGCCATCCAGCAGTCCTCGGGCGACGTCCACGACATCATCGAGACGATCGGCGACATCGCCGGCCAGACCCACCTGCTGGCATTCAATGCCGCGATCGAGGCGGCGCGCGCCGGCGAACACGGCAAGGGCTTCTCGGTGGTGGCCAACGAAGTACGCAAACTGGCCGAAAAGTCGGCGCTGGCGGCACGCGAAATCTCCAAGCTGATCAACGAGACCGTCAACCGTGTCGGCGAAGGCACGCGCCTGTCCGGCGAAGTCGAGGACGCATTCGCGCGCATCGTCGAATCGGTCGCCGCGACCCGCACGTCGATCGAGGCGATCCACGCTTCCACCAGCGCCCAGGCGGGCGCCACGCGCGATGTGTCTTCGCTCCTGGCCGAACTCGAGCGCATCGCGACGGAGCGCTGATCCATGCACGCTTCACCTGCGGACGCCGTGCGCCTGGCCGCGGCCGGGATCGGCGCGGTCCGTGTCGGCATCCCGCTCGACAGCGTGGTCCAGGCCATTCCCGTGCCCGACGCGGCGGCGATGCTGCCGCGCCGCCAGGGCGCGCTGCGCGGCGTCGTGCTGCACGACGGTGCGCTGGTTCCGGTGGTCGACCTGGCGCGCTGGGTCGATGTCGGCATGGTCCGTGCGCACGGCCTGGCCGGCGAACGGATCATGATCCTGCAGACGGAGGGACGCATCATCGGCCTCCAGGTCGACACGATCGACGGCCTGGTCGACGTGGCCCGGGACGGTATCGCCCGTCTGCACCACGACGACAGTGCCGATGAGGTATTCCACAGCGCGGCCCATGTGGCCGAGAGCGGCCAGATCCTGAGCCTGCTCGACGTCGGACGCCTGGCCGACCTCGCCGCCAGCTGGCACCAGGCCGTCTCCCCTTCAAGCGCGCCCACCGCGCCGGACACGGCGCTGACCGATGGCCACCCGCCGGCCGGCGCGTGCTACGCGCTGCTGCAGCTGGACGCGGTGCGGCTCGGCGTGGACGCCGCCGACCTGGCGGAAGTCCTTCCCATGCCGGCCCTGACCCAGCTCGGCGGCGGCATCGCCAGCGCCTACTGCCTCTGGCGCGGAAGGCACGTGCCGGTGCTGGCCGGCGGCGCCCTGCCCGGTTTGCCCGGCGCATCGGCGGCGCCGCTGCTGGCCGTCGTCGAGCACGCGGGGCTGGCGCTGGGGCTGCCGGCGCACAAGGCGCTGGCCCTGCAGAACCTGACTGGCGGCATGGGCGCCATTACCGCGACCGTCTACGATGACGATGGCGGCGAGGTGTGCGTGGTCGGCACTGCCGCCCTGTTCGCGCGCTTCCCGGAGGCGTCGATGAGCAGGCCCGAAGGCGTGGCCGGCATCGCGGCGCCGCCGCGCAACGCGGGCACGAGCAACGACTGCGCCTACATCGTCTACGACGCCGGCACGCCGTGCGCGACCCCGATCGCCGCGGTGGATCACATCCTGATGCTGCCGGCCGCCGCGGCCGCGACCATGCCGTGGCAAGGCGCGGCGCTCAGGCTGGTCGACCTGCGGCCGTTGTCGTCCCGGCGCGAGCCGGCGGCCGCGCTTGCGGGCCACGTGCTGGTGGTTTCGGCAGGCCCGGAGCCGGTCGGCTATGTCGTCACGCGCGTGGAGCTGCTGGTTCCCGTGGGCGGCGGCACGCGCTACCGTCTCGGCTCGGACCCGCAACGCGCCGTCGACTTCGTCACTGTCGACATGCCCGGGGGGCAGGCGAGCTATCGCATCGTCGACCTGGCGCGGACGGCCGCGCTCATGGCGTGACGGCGGCGCGCTCCTCGCGCGACAACACCCGCGGCGTGCGCAGCGGCGCTCCCGATGCATCGAAGAAGGGATTGTCGCGGTAGCTGCCGGAGAGGCGCGCCTTGAGCAGCGCGGCGCCGATTCTGGCCACGCCCAGCAGCGTCGCCACGGGCGTGGCTGTTGTCGGCCCGCAGGCCGAGCCGCGATTGGCCGTCATGTGCGAGCGTCCGAGCTGGCGATCGAGCGTTTCCGGCGGCGCGTCGAGACAGGCGCGCACCAGGCCGACGTACGACATGGCCGGGTTGCGCGGCGTGTTTCCGATGGGCGTATTGCAGCAGGACGCATACCAGCGATAGATGCCGTTCGGACTGAGCGACATGCAGGCCAGGTGGTCGAGGCCGCTCGTGAAGCGCACCGCCGCCGGCAGGGCCGCCTCGACCTCGGTGCCGCCGGAGGCGTCGAGCACGGCATCCCCGGCCCCCAGGTAACGCGCGAAGGCTTGGCAGTCCTTGCAGTAGCAGATTGCACGGGCCGCCACGCGCGACGCATCGACTTCGCCCTGCAGCTTGCCGCAACGGCAACGCAGCTCAATTCCCATCACTCCTCCACGTGGTTGGAAGCAAAGAACAGAAGTGCGCTTCGTTTAAAAGAAATGGCGCCAGTCTTCTAGCCAACCCGGAAAGGCGCTCGCCGCCATCGGATTGGCGATGTGATAGCCCTGCGCATAGGTGCAGCCGAGTCCCTGCAGGAAGTCCCAGTCCTGGCGCGT